>Ga0190304_1001340_pt1 | contig 10967 bp, 12 predicted proteins | sample 48700712_MG_FD_161670 | JGI IMG/M metagenome (GOLD analysis project Ga0190304, IMG submission 161670) | Hydrothermal vent sediment bacterial communities from Southern Trench, Guaymas Basin, Mexico - 4870-07-1--2_MG | ecosystem: Environmental > Aquatic > Marine > Hydrothermal vents > Sediment ... | reverse complement strand
TAAGTGGTTCCACATCTACCATCAGATCACGGGAGTGAAGGTGAACTACCAGGCCATAGGTTCGGGAGGAGGCATTCGTCAGCTTCTCAACCGTAGGGAGAGATTCCACCGGAGAGCCAGGAAGGGAAGGGCACCAGGATCAGGGCCACCCTCCCCTAGCAGGACTAACCGCAAATTTATCTGGTCTCCGTGGCCAAAGGCTCACCTCTCCCCGTATTCACCCAGGTACCATGAGGCTAGATTGGCGTAGTGCTTGGCCAGACGTTCAATTTCAGCCACCTCTTCATCCGTCAACTCCCTCATCACTTTGGCAGGGAATCCTCTCACCAAAGAGCGGGGAGGGACCTTAGTACCAGGGGTGACAACAGCCCCGGCCGCCACCAGGGACTCATCTCCTATCTCCACCCCATCCATGAGGATGGCCCCCATGCCAATGAGACAGCGGGAACCGATGACACACCCGTGGACTAGTACCCTGTGGCCCATGGTAACCTGGTCGCCAATGATGGTAGGATACTTGGCCGTAGTAACATGGATAACGGAGTTGTCCTGGAGATTGGTATACGAACCTATTCTTATATAATTAACATCCCCCCTCACCACGGAACCAAACCACACGCTGGAGCCCTCCCCTATCACCACATCCCCTATAACCGTGGCGTTGAGAGCCACGAAGACATCCATGGCCATTTTGGGATACTTACCCTTGTACCAACCTACCAAAACTCCACCCCCTGCAACCTTTGTTCCAATTTAACTGAGACGGGGCCTCCCGTTCAAAACCAAAAGGCTACAAACGAAGTGCTTCCCGTCTAGGTGCCATGGAAAGACCCAAAAGGCCAGGAGGTTCTACACCCTTGGCCTGAATGAGCACCTTGAAGGTCTCCCCCATGCCCCCAGGCAAAAGGAGGGCTTTTGCCACAAGACGCTCCTTCTCCCCCTCCTCATCCTGGGAGAGAAGATCAAGGATACCCAGGCCCAAGAGAAAATGACTCTGGGGCAGGAAACCCAAAACCTCCAATCCTCCTTTCCTTCCCCAGTGGGCTAAAGCCGAAAAGTTTACGTGAGCCGTAAGATCCTGCTCGCCCACCCGGACATAGGGATTCTCCTCCGCTTGATGACGGTAGTAAGCCATGAGAGTACCCCTCCGCCGGTAGTCCTGGTAAAGCTCCTGACTAGGGTAGCCGTAGTCTATAGTGATGAGAAAGCCCCTTTTCAATTTGGAAGCCACCTGCTTCAGCCAGTCCATGGCGTCCAAATTCACCTCGGTGCGAAAACCAGGAGGGAGGTTTACTCCCAGCTCCCGAAAATACTCCTTCAAACGGGGTGTAGTGGGCGACGCCAGCACCTCCTGGAACTCCCCGGCCCGCCAGTCCACCAGAACCTCCTTCAGTCCCTCCTCTGTCATCTCCACCATGTGGACGGGGAAGGCATCCACCAGCTCATTGGAGAAGAAGACACCCTCTACAGGCTCCAGTTCTTCCAGGCCCTCCACCCACTCCACAGAGAAAGAGGCCAGTAACTCCCCTTGGGTCTCCCTCATGGCCTCACTCTTCTCCACGATTATATAGGTGGCTTTCACTCCCTGCCTCTCCAGTTCTTCCAGGATATCCCTGGCCAAATAGCCCTGGCCCGCCCCCATCTCCACCAGCACACCCCTCCCCAGGATCTCCAACATCTGGACCAATTGCCTAGCCAAAACGCGACCGAAGAGGGGTCCTAGGGAACTAGACGTGAAGAAGTCTCCTTCCTTGCCTATCCGGTGGCTGGCCGTGGCATAGTAACCCACCTGGGGATGGTAGAGGGCTATCTCCATAAACTCCCGAAAGGTGATGGGGCCTTCCTTCAATATCCGGGCCGCTATAAAATGCTCGGCAGAGGTCACACCTCTCCCCCTAACCCCAGGGGATGAACCAACTCCACGGTGGCTTCCTCTATGAAGACCTCGTTCCCATGGCGATGGAGGACGATCTCCATAAAGTCTCGGGCGGGGAGGGTCTCCACCCCGGTCCTCTCCTCCAGGTAGGAAGCAGACTCCATGACCACCTTTCCCATCATCTCCATGCTGAAATGGGTGATGATGGCCAGCCTAGGCCGAGCCTGGGCCAAGATGTGCACAGCATCCTCCACGGATAGGTGATCCATATCCCTAGGGCGACGAAAGGTGGTGTTCACAATAAGGAGATCCACTCCTTTATACAACTCCCCCAACCCATCCTCTTGACGGCCATCGGCCACGTACCCAACCCTCATCCCTTCGCCTTCTATTATAAGTCCGTAAGTCTCCACACCGTGATGGAGGTGGGGCCACACAGCTCTGAAGACCAGACCATTCCAAGTCACCTCCCACCCCGGAGTTATCACCTCCACCCGATCCAGGTTCTTCCGGTGGTAGCGGAAAACCACGGGATCCTCCCCCTCCAGAGCATCCTTAGGTGCAAAAAGGCTTCCTCCCTTGGTCCACCCCCCCATGGTCCTAGCCTCTACCAGAGTGTTCACGTCCCCCGAGTGATCGAGATGGCGATGGGTCAGGAGAATGGCCTCTACAGTACCGGGATCTATGCCACACTGAATGAGTCTCACCAGAGCCCCAGGCCCGGGATCCACATGGACCCTCCAGGGACCCGACTCCACCAGAAATCCGCCCGAGGCCCTCATCTGCTTGAAGGTGACCCGCCTACCCCCTGCCGTACCCAAAAAGAGGATCCTCAAAGGTCCCTCCTAGCTCACCAGAAATACCACCTTCTCCTGGCCCCTGGACATCCACTCCTCCACTCTGCTGGCCACCGAAGAAGCATCCAGCCCCAACTCCCTGCGCAGTTCCTGCTGGGTACCATGGGTGACAAACCTGTCGGGCAGTCCCAGGGTCAACACTGACACCAATTGCTCCTCCCGGGCTAAAAGCTCCAACACTGCCGAGCCGAAACCACCCACCAAAGCATTCTCTTCCAGGGTGACCACCCGACCTGCCCTGGAAGCCCAATCCAAGATGAGCTCTTCGTCCAGGGGCTTCACAAACCGGGCATTAATAAGAGCCGCCTTGATACCCTTCTCCTCCAAAAGCTCCACAGCCCTCCGGGCTTCATCCAAAATATGGCCGGCCACCACCACGACCAGGTCTGTTCCTTCTTTCAACAGCTCTCCTTTGCCCACCTCCAAAGGAACAACCTCCCGGGGCAACTCTCCCTCTGGGACCTCGCTTCTGGGATAGCGTAGAGCTGCCGGCCCATCCAGATCCAGGGCCGTTTTGAGCATTCGAGCCAGCTCTCCTCCATTGGAAGGGGCCATAACCACCATGTTGGGCACACAACGCAAATAGGAAAGATCAAAGGAGCCATGGTGAGTGGGACCATCGGCCCCCACCAATCCTCCCCGATCCAGGGCGAAGGTGACGGGCAGGTTCTGGAGAGCCACATCGTGGATGATCTGATCGTAGGCCCTCTGCAAGAAGGTGGAATATATAGCTACCACCGGTCTCAACCCCCGAGAAGCCAGCCCCGCCGCAAAAGTGACAGCATGCTGCTCTGCTATGCCAACGTCAAAGAACCTCTCAGGAAACCTCTCGCCGAAGGGGGTGAGACCAGTGCCATCGGGCATGGCTGCCGTAATGGCTACGATCCTCTCATCCTCCTCGGCCAGTTTTATTAGGACCTCACTGAAGACCTGGGTATAGCTCTTCCACCCTTTCTTAAGGGGCTGCCCCGTCTTCAAAGTGAAGGGGCCCACACCATGGAACCTGTGGGGCTCCCTCTCAGCAGGCTCGTAGCCCTTACCCTTTTTGGTAAGAACATGGACCAGTATGGGCTCTTTGGCTCTTTTCACCTTTTCTAAGGTCCCAACGAGCTCTCCCAAGTGATGTCCCCTCACGGGACCCACGTACTTGAATCCCAGCTCCTCAAAAAGGATGCCGGGCGTAAAGAATCCCTTAATAGACTCCTCCAACTTTTTTACAGCCCCAAGAAAGACATCACCCCCAGGCTTGCCCAGAAAGAGACGCTTCATATCGTCCCGAAACCGGAGATACCCGGGATCGGCCAATTTCCTAGAGAGGTAGTGGGACAGGGCCCCCTTGGTGGGCGATATGCACATCTCATTGTCATTGAGGATCACCACCAGATCTCTGTCCAGGTGACCGGCATGGTTGAGTCCCTCAAAAGCCAGCCCTGCCGTCATGGAGCCATCACCGATGACCGCCACCACCTTGTAATCCTCACCCCGGAGATCCCTAGCCACAGCCATCCCCAAAGCTGCCGAGATGGAGGTGGAACTGTGGCCCACAGCGAAGGCATCGTAGGGGCTCTCGTCAGGCTTAGGAAAACCCGAAATGCCACCATACTGACGCAAGGTGTGGAACCTCTCCCGTCGCCCTGTGAGGAGCTTATGGGCATAGGACTGATGCCCCACATCCCACACAATCTTGTCTTTGGGCGTATCAAAAACGTAGTGAAGGGCCAAGGTGAGCTCCACAACACCCAAACTGGGAGCCAAATGTCCCCCCCTCTGGGAGACCACCTCCAGGATCACCTGGCGAATCTCTTTGGCCAGCTCCTCTAGCTCTTTTATAGTTAGTCCCTTAAGGTCCCCAGGATCCTTCACCATATCCAGAAACATCACCTGTCCCTCTCCACCACGTAACGGCCCAACTCTCGGAGAAACCAAGCCCTCTCCCCCAGGGGCCGAAGGAGATCAAAAGCCTCCTCCACCAGGTCCCTAGCCCTCTTCAGAGAGGCATCTATACCATAAAGAGCGGGATAGGTGAGCTTACCCCTCTCCACGTCTCTGCCCACAGGCTTACCCAGCTTCTCCCGGTCACCTTGGCAGCCCAAAATATCATCTACCACCTGAAAGGCCAAGCCGATACACCTACCATAAGCCTCTAAGACATCCACCTCACCCTCCCCGCCCGCCACCAGGGCCCCGGCCTTAAGGGAGACCTCTATCATCCGGGCCGTTTTATGGGTGTGGATCCATTCCAAGGCCTCTTCCGCCTCTCTCTGGTGAGCCTTGCCTTCCATTTCGAGATCCACCACTTGCCCCCCCACCATGCCCAAAGGCCCAGCAGCCAAGGCCACCTCCTTCACCGCCTTCAACACCCTGATGGGCTCTACCCCCGGGGGATACAGGGAAAGATCTCCCATAACCTGAAAGGCCATAGTAAGAAGGGCATCCCCCGCCAGGATAGCCAAAGCCTCCCCAAAGATCCTATGACAGGTGGGCTTTCCCCTGCGAAAGTCGTCGTCATCCATAGCGGGCAGATCGTCATGGATAAGGGAGTAAGTATGGATCATCTCAATGCCGCAGGCCACGGGCAAAGCCTGGACATCCTCACCCCCCACCACCTCGGCAGCCACCAGAGCCAAGACAGGCCTTATCCTCTTACCACCAGCAAAAAGACTGTAACGTACGGCCTGGTGAAGCCTGGAGGGAGGAGTCTCTTCAGAAGGAACCCACAAGTCCAGATACTTCTCTACCAAAGCCCGTTTCGCCTCCCAATAGGCCTTCATATCCTCTACCACTCCCCTTCCTCCCTCTCGTAAACTGGTATCCCCTCCTCCTCCACCCTAAACACCACACGCTTGCCCAACCTTCTCCAATGTTCCCACCTGTCTTTAGAAACAATGAGAGGAGAGAGAAACGCGCCTGTTTCTTTCATGATGCGAGCCCCTTCTTCATGAATGATGAAATCCTCCGTCCAGTCCATCTCCTCCACCAGAATCACCACGTTAGCTTCAGCCACTCTCCCTTCCTCTTCCTCCGCCATAAAGTAGACCTTAACCAGCCTTCGTCCCAAAACATTCTTCAGGACAGAAACAAAGGCCTCAAGATGTATTTCCATCCTCTTCACCTGAGGGGAAAGGCTCCCTCACGAGCCCCTCTCCTTCCTTGACCAGCATTTCTACCCTGGCCTCAGCAGCCTTTAGCAAGCCCTCACAGTGCTTCACCAATACCATCCCCTCCTGGAAGAGGCGCAAAGACTCCTCCAGGGGCAAATCCCCTTCTTCAAGCCTCTCCACCACTTCCTCCAAGCGCTTCAAAGCCTCTTCAAAAGAGAGGTCCATAGTTCTTCACCTCCAAAAGGGTGCAACCCCTTAAACTCTACTCCCTTAGATTCCCGACCCTATACCACCCATCCTCAACCTTGTCACCACACCCAGGAAAAGTAGCCCCAAATTGACTAGCTCCAAAAGACTATGGCATCCTTTTGAGAGTGAAAAGGGCCAGCATATACATAACCTTACTCCTTTTGGCCTTCACAGGGGCCATGGTCACCAGTGCCCTCTGGACCTACAAGCTCTCTATGCAAGCAGCCATGGGAAACCTAAAAACCGCCGCCACCAATATGGCCGTCAATCTGGACTTCACCCTCAACAACCTGGGGCTCAGACGATACTACTTCCAAAAGCTGGTCTCGTCCGGTGACTGGGAAGCTGTAGCCTTTCTGGCCCTTTACAACAGGGATGGCGAAGTCCTGCTCCACTCCAACATCAACCTCATTGGCCTCAGAATGAAAGACCCACATATCCAGCGGGTCTTTGCCACAGGCATTCCCTTGGATCACTTCATGACTTTAGGCACAGGAGAGAAGGTATACGTGCTAGACTACCCCCTTCACTACCACCGGGAAGGCAAACTCAGAACGGAAGTGCTCCGGATAGCCCTCCACACCTATCCTGCCATGGGAGTGGTAAGAAAGGCTAGGTTCCAGCTCACCCTATCCTTGGCCGCTACTGGAGTCCTGTGGATTCTTACCTTCCTTCTTATTTTCTACATCAGAAGGAGCGTCAGAATGGAGCGCCAATTGGCAGAGAAAGAGCGGCTGGCCCTTCTGGGAGAGATGGCTGCCATTCTGGCCCATGAAATCAGAAACCCCATCGGCAGCATAAAAGGCTTCGCCCAGCTTCTCATGGAAAAGAAAGAAGATGACAGCCCTGAGAGGGAGTTTCTCCAAACCATGGTGGAAGAATGCATCAGACTGGAAAAACTGGTCCGCGACCTCCTCCATTATGCCCGAGAAGAACGCCTCAGACTCTCCACCTTTCTCCTGAAAGAGCTAGTGGAAGAGTGCGTAAAGCAGAGCGAAGGACAGAGGGAAGACATAAAACTTGCCATTGAGATCTCTGACAACCTCACTATCACCTCCGACAGAGACAAACTGAAGCAGATCCTCCTCAACCTCATCCAAAACTCCCAAGAAGCTATGAAACAGGAGGGTACCCTCACCATTAGGGCTCACGAAAAAGGAGATAAGATAGTCTTAGAAATACAGGACCAAGGCAAAGGCATGACTCCTGAAGTCCGAGAGCGCATCTTTCAGCCTTTCTTCACCACAAAAAGCCAGGGCACTGGACTGGGCATGGCTATAGTCAAAAAGCTGACAGAGCAACTGGAAGGTCAAATCCACGTGGAAAGCTCCTACGGCCAAGGAAGTGTGTTTAGGCTCATTCTTCCGAAAAAAGTAAACCCACAATAGAGAATGTTGAAGAAGGACCTCCCCTGTGCTACCCCTTCTCGGAATAAAGGAGAGGAAAGATGGATAAGGAGAACTTCCGCATACTGGTGGTGGACGACGACAAGGCCTTCTTGCTCCTTTTGACGAGCATTTTGAAGGACGCCGGATACAGAGTGGACAGGGCCTCGTCAGGAGAAGAAGCCTTGAAGAAACTCAGGAGGTTCTCTCCCCACCTCATCATAGCCGACCTTAAGATGCCAGGTATAAGCGGTCTAGAACTCACAGAGAAGGTGAAGGAGGAGCACCCAGAGATGGAAGTAGTCATGATCACCGCCTACGGAACCGTGGATACAGCCGTGAGGGCAATGAAACTGGGTGCCTTCGACTACATCACCAAACCCCTAAAAGATCCAGAAGAACTGCGCCAGCTGGTGGCTAGGGTCTTTGAAAAACAACAGCTAAAACTGGAAAACCAGCTCCTTAGAGAACAACTGAGCCAGGATCTTCCCCCCATGGACCTTATCTTCCTCGGCATGGAGGACCTCCGCCAAGAAGTAGAGGAGGTGGCTCCCACTGATGCCACTGTTATGCTCTACGGAGAGAGTGGAACTGGCAAGTCTCTCATTGCCAAGGTAATCCACCACCTCAGCGGCAGGAAAGGACCCTTTGTAGAGATCAACTGCGCTGCCATTCCCGAAAACCTATTGGAAGCCGAACTTTTTGGCTACGAAAGAGGCGCCTTTACGGGGGCCACCTCCACAAAAAAAGGAAAGTTTGAACTGGCCCAAAGGGGTACCATCTTCCTAGACGAAATTTCAGAGATGGGTCCCTCATCCCAGGCCAAACTGCTGAGGGTGTTACAAGACGGCTCCTTCGAACGCTTGGGAGGGCTAGCCACCATAAAGACCGACGCCAGAGTGATTGCCGCCACCAATCGCAATCTCAAAGAAGCCCTGAAAGAGAAAATCTTCAGGGAAGACCTCTATTACCGTTTGAATGTCTTTCCCATAGAAATTCCCCCCCTTCGAAAGCGCAGAGAAGCCATCCCCCAACTGGTGCGCTACTTAACAGCCACCATGAGCAAAAGGCTAGGAAAGGAGATCACCGAAATCCCCAAAAAGGTGATGGATACCCTGGTTAAATACCCATGGCCTGGCAACATCCGAGAGCTGCAAAACGTCATTGAACGGGCTGTGATCTTGAGCAAAGGAGGGAGACTGGCCCCACCCCGATTAGAAGAAGAAAGAGAAGAAGACTTCTTGGAGGGCAGTCTGAAAGAGTTGGAGAAAAAAGCCATAGAAAGAGCCCTGGAGAAATTCGGAGGAAACCGAAAGAAGGCCGCCGAGTACTTAGGCATATCCCTCAGGACCCTCCAGTACAAAATAAAAGACTACGGATTGGTCTAACCCCAACAAAAGGCAAAATTTGCATCTCAGAGAACTTTCTTCTCCCATAAACCCCCCAACCCTAGAAGATCTTCAAAGGTAATTCTCTGCAAAGTCTGGCGTTACACTAATGGCACATCCAGAGCAAGTATGTCAATAGCAAAAACCACTACCCAAGGAGGTGCCATATGAAGGACAAATGGATTTTGGCAGGAGCACTCACCCTGGGTCTCATCACCGCAGGACCCGCCCTCGCCAGGGGACCCCACGGAGGAGGCCTTGGCAGCAGAGGTTCAGGCGGTGGATACGGGGCCAGTGGCAGCAGCTACAGCTACCAGTACAAGCGCCAGTTCAACTACCAATGGAACCAGAACAATCAGATCAACCATCAGTACCAGCACCAATACCGCTACAGGCACCAGAACCAAAACGCCAACACTGAGCAGAGCAAGCAGAAGTAAGAAAGAAATGGGCAGGGCAACGGTTTGGGCCAGTGCCAGTGGCAATAGGAACCCAGCCCAGCCCCCAGGACGGCACAGGATTCGGCTACAAAGGGGGGAGGACAGACACCGAATAACTCCCTCTGGCCATGACGCCTGAAAGGAGGAGGAACGATGAGAAAACCATTGACGATTTTTATCCTAGCCTTTGGCTTGACCTTCTTGGTAGCAGGTCAAACCCAGGCCCGGCGCTTCCCTCGCCCCATCCCCTACCAACTATGCTGGGCGGCGATAGGAGCCAGAATAGAAGGCCAGGTAACCATAAAAGGACGGGTAGCAGGCGTGAGGTTTCCCGGCAGAGGATTGATCATAAAAACCTCAAATGGACAGAGAACCGTATACGGATTGGGACCAAGATGGTACTGGCGGAAAAAAGGGGTCGCCAGACCATGGCTGGGTGAAAGGATTAAAGTTAGAGCCCTAAAAATCCAGACGCCCAAGGGTTCCTATCTAGTGGCGTGTGAGATAAAAACTCCAAAGGGCCGGATTCGACTTCGCGATCCTGAAACAGGGCTGCCATTGTGGAAGCGGGGGTACAGAGCTCGAGAACGCAGAACCTGGTGGCACAGGACCTGCATGAACCAGTAGAAGATAGAGGGAGGGAAAGATGAAGGGAAAGATGATAATTTTACTCGCATTAACCCTTCTCTTTCCCTCCACTCTCCACGCCAGGCTTCCCATTTCCAGACTTATGAACCTCTACGATCCTAACACGGAACTGATCCTTGAAGGCAAAGCGCTGAAAAACTTCCGCAGCAAAGACCTAAAAGCCGATCATCCGGCTGTAGTACCCATGGCCCTGGGAAACAGAACCATTTTTGTCATACTAGGGCCTCCATGGTACATAAGAAAGCTGGGAATATCCGTAAAAAAGGGGCAAAAGATACAAGTCATAGGTTCAAAGGTCTACGGCCCCAGGGGACGCATCTACATTATCGCGCGGAAAGTGATTATCCCCAAGAAAGATAGGAGTTATACCCTTCGGGACGAAAGCTACATCCCCTACTGGCGAGGAAAAGGTATCTCCCCCTCCACGCCCAGAAGCATTGTGAAACCCGCCGCTCCTTCCTTCCCAGCTTTCTTTGGAAGGGGAAAGAGAGGAGGACACCACCATCGTTGAGGTCTCACTCTTTCCTCCTCCTCTTCCTACTGGAAGGAATGCCCAACTCCCCGCGATACTTGGCCACAGTACGCCTAGCCACCCTGTAACCTTTCTCTTCTAATTTACGGGCGATCCTCTCATCTCCCAAAGGACAAGAGGGATCTTCCTTATCAATGAGCTCTTTGACCAGCCCCTTTATCCCTCCCCTTTCCCCCTGAAAAAAGGCCCTAAGGGGAAAGGTACCCCGGGGGGAGTGGAGATACTTGCCAGTCACCAACCGGTTCACCGTAGCCTCCGAAATCCCTAAAACCTCCGCCACATCAGCCACTGTAAGAGAAAGGGGAAAATCCTTCCTGCCCTGAAAGAACTCTTTCTGAAGCTCGGCCAGCAGCAGACCCAGCCTACTCAGATACCTTCTACGCAACATAACACCCCTAACAAATCCCAGGGCTTTGGCTCTTTCGGTCCTGAAGTATTGCAGAGAATCCCCTCCAGCACCTTCCAAGGCCACCTTACCCACCCTCAAAGGT
>Ga0190304_1001339_pt1 | contig 10968 bp, 8 predicted proteins | sample 48700712_MG_FD_161670 | JGI IMG/M metagenome (GOLD analysis project Ga0190304, IMG submission 161670) | Hydrothermal vent sediment bacterial communities from Southern Trench, Guaymas Basin, Mexico - 4870-07-1--2_MG | ecosystem: Environmental > Aquatic > Marine > Hydrothermal vents > Sediment ... | reverse complement strand
TTGGACAATTGCGAGGCCAGAAATACACGAAGCCAAGATATACAGTTGCAATCAAGATGAGCAATAAGATTAGAGTTCCCATGTTTACCCCCTTATTCCTTCCATGGCAAGGTGCGACTCTCCGTATTCGGATTCACCGCCGTCCCCAAGCAGGCCACCAATCCTCAGCCGCGTTATAGGTGAGACGTTGCACATTCGAGCCATCGGCATTCATGACATAGCTCTCATCATTACCATGGCGATTGGAGACGAAGGCAATGCGTTTCCCATCAGGAGACCAAGACGGAATCGAATCGTAGGCCAAATTACTAATGAAATTCACAGGCCCTGTCCCATTAGCATTGATAACCCATATCTCCAAGTTGCTGAAGGCGATGCGGCTACCATCGGGGGACCTTGATCGCCACATGGCGATTGAGGGAGGACTGATAGGCCTTGTAGACTGCGGCCATCCCACCTCGCCCAATTTCAGAGATGATCTGATATGGGCCAAGCGTCCTACCGATGAGGCCTTGCATGATCGCCTTGCTGAACTCTTTTTCAGCGCTGTACAAAGTCAATGCGCTGGAAACAACCCGACTTTGCCTCCACCTCGAAGTTAGGAGGTGAGAAACTGACACGGCGTCCATTGACGGTCAGCGATACGAATCGCACCTTTTGCCCCGGACGGAGAATCCATTCATACCAACCCTGTTCATTCGTACGCGCTGGCGGTACAACGCCCGCTTGGCCCTCTACTAGAATCTCCACATAGGCGTTGACGATGACGCGGCCATTTCTATCGAATACCTGGCCCTTCACTGAGCCCAGTCGCAAGTTATGGCCGATGCAGCCTTTGTAAACGAGCGAGAAGTGTGGAACTGCCACTCTACCGGATACCCGAATAGTGATAGAACGGGTTATGCGCCGGCCATCTCGCAGAACGACTTCGAGGGTAAACGTCTGGGTTTTAGCTGGGCATACCTGTGTGGATCCATGCCCAGGCTGCCCGAACCCATCTAGATAGACGGCCTTGACGTTGTCTATATCCCAGCGCAGCGTGGTGCACTCCCCGGCGGAGATGCTCGTGCGGTCCGCCCGGAAGTGCGGATCAACCTCCGGCGCAACTGTGGTTGGTATTGGGGTGAGGGTTGGTGTAGGCGTAGGAAGGGCAGGCGTCGGCGTCGGTGCTGGTGTTGGTGTGGGTGGCATTGGTGATGGTATACTGCTTGTAGGAATATCGCCACAATGGAGGTTAAGCTTGAGACACGCTGCTGACACCCAACCCTTGGTACCTTTAGGGGTGACTACCTGAAGCCAATCGCACGCCGGTGCCTTGGCTATCACTTCCAGTTCATCGCCTCTTCGCACATGGCCGATGACCTTGTAAGCCTTGCCGGGCCCAGCCCTTACGTTCAAGGCGTTAACGTTAACCACCGCATCTGGGAGGGATATGGGGGTTGGCGTGAGCGACGCGGTTGGCGTTGCCGTCGGTGCTGATATTTGCCCGCCTCCCTGCGCCAAAGCGAGAGCCAGGAATATCGCCAATATTAAAGTCGCCATTGTCGGCCAAAGCCAGGCCGGTGCCTTCCGTCGGGGTATAGCCCTCTCCTGAGGGACAGTAACCTTAAGCTCCTCCCCCCGGGAAGCGCCGGCCAAAGCTGATACAAAATCCCCTGCCGATCTGTAGCGCCTCTCAGGCTCCTTGGCCAACGCTCGCAGTACTACCTTCTCCACCCCGGGTGCTAGCTCAGGTTTAACTTCCCGCAAAGGCGGTGGTGGCTCATGCACCACTTTGTATAGAACCGCTGTCGTCTCCCCTTCGAAGGGTGGCTTTCCCACGAGCATTTCATATGCCACCACCCCCAAACTGTAGATATCGGTCCGGGCATCTACTCCCCTCCCTTTCACCTGCTCCGGGCTCATATAGGCTGGGGTGCCCACCAAGGTCCCCGTCGTGGTTAAGCGCGTCTCATACGCAGCCTTAGCGATGCCGAAATCGGTCAGGGTAGCCTGCCCCTGAGGGCCGACGATGATATTCCCAGGCTTCACATCGCGGTGGACGATCCCCTGGTTGTGAGCGTAATCTAAGGCATCGCCTACCTGCTTCAGGATGGCCAGAGCCTCTGGCAGAGGAAGCGGCCCCCGCTGGCGAAGCCTCTCGGTGAGCGTTTCTCCCTCCAGGTACTCCATGACGAAGTAGTACCATTCCCCTTCCTGGCTCACATCGTAGATGGTGACGATATTGGGATGCTTAAGGCGTGCAGCGGCGCGGGCCTCCCGCAGAAACCGTTCCACGAAGCCTTTCTCCCATACCAGGTGAGGGGCCAGGACCTTAACGGCTACGTAGCGTTCCAGGGTCGTGTCGTAGCCCTTGTATACGGCTCCCATTCCGCCCCGGCCTATTTCCTGCAGGATTTTATACTTGCCCAGGGTTTTGCCTACAAGGTTTCGCATCGGTTTTTTTCCCTGTTTGGACGGTAACTAAGCCATTTTGACCGAGTTAAAACCCCTTTGAAATCGAAGCTTTCCTCGGTTCCATCACTCCCTTCAAGACATCCACCAGCGCCTCTAACTGGGGGCGGGTGGCTCCATAAGTCGCCAAGTAAGTGCTCGTTGTCGGGAGCGCTTTGTAATCATAGGGACTGCGCAAAGCTGCTATGATAAGCGGCCAGCTTTGAAGAACCAGGGCCAATTGGATTTGCCACCTATCACCAAACTGTAGCTTTCGCAAATGAGCATCGCAAGTGCAGAAGAGCACAACATCGAAATTAGCAGCCTGAGCGGGTATAGTGGTGAGCAAATCCGGTTCGGATATGGGTGCATAACGAGGAATGTGGTAGAAGAATTCCCGCACGATATAGTCCGCTGCCAATAACTCCCCCAAGTAAGAAAGGCCATTATTCTCGACATCTCCTTTATCCAGGTTATCAGGGCTGATGATAAGCACCCTTGCCCCTTTCTCTATAGGTATCAGGCTTTGTGGGTCATGAGAGAGGGTTATAGCTTCCCGGCTTACCCTGATGGCCAAGTCAGAAGGATTGAGCACATTCTGTGCCTTCAGACGCAGTATCCTCCGCACTGCTTCGTTCACCCTTTCCATCGGTAAGTCGCCGTTCTGCACAGCCTGGAGTAAGGAGTCATATACAGGTTTTATCATGCTGATGTCCACCGCTATGATCATATCCTCCCCCGCTTTAACGGCCATCACCGCCCCGGTCCCCGGCCCCCAATGCTGCGAGACGGCCCCCATTCCCACCGCGTCGCTCATAACCAGCCCATTGAAGCCCATCTCCTTGCGGAGGATGTCTTGGATAAAGAAAGGCGAAAGGCTGGCCGGTAAGCCGTCAGATTGTATATTGGGGAAGGCGACGTGGGCCATCATCACTGCAGGCGCTCCTGCGGCAATGCCATGTTTAAAAGGTACCAGGTGCACCCGGTGCAGGGTTTCGAGATCAACCATATCAGCCGGAAGGTCGCGATGAGAATCCACTGCCACGTTGCCGTGGCCCGGAAAGTGCTTTAACACGGGGATCAATCCCACATTCATATATCCCCGTACAAATTCCTCTACGCAGGTAACAACCTGGGCGGGATCATCCCCGAAGGCTCTGGTACCGATTACGGGGTTATCGGCTTGAGTGTTCACATCGGCTATCGGTCCCAGCACCATGTTAAAGCCCGCCGCCCGCAGTTCTGCACCGCTTATCCGGGCTATCTCATAGGCGTATTTCTCACATCCTGCCAGCCCTACAGCCCCAGGGGCTGGGAAGTGAGTAAAGCCGCTTTGTGAGGGGAACCGCATAACGTGACCCCCTTCATGGTCTATGGCTATGAAAAGGGGCATCGAGGACTCCACCTGAAGCCTTTCGTTCAAGCTCTTAGCCTGCTTTAAGGACAGAGCATTGCGCTTCAGGTACACTACTCCACCGGGGTGAACAGATGACAACAACTGCCGTGTTGCCGCATCCAGTGTTGTCCCCGGGATACCGATGATAAGCATTTGCCCTACTTTCTCCTGTACGCTCATTGAATTGAGCCATTCAGCCACCTGTGTTTCCACCGTTCTATCAGATATCACAGGCGATGGCATAGCAAATGGCTTGGCCATCAGCGTGACCGTCGGAGTTGGTGGAGGGCCAGCGGTAACTGGCAAAGGCGTTGAAGAAGGTGTCCGGCTGGGAGTGACAGGAAAAGGTTCCTGTGTCAAAAAGGCGATATATGGCACCCTCGCTATCAACATAGCCAGCAAAAATGTTAGCAAAGCCACACACAGGCCCGAAGCTATACTCTGCCTTCTCATCTTTCCCATACCGGCATCACCTCGTTAGAAGGCCAATCTCCGGTAAGGTTGTGCTCTTCGCTCCCATCGGGGCGGATGAGGTAAATGTCCCAATCTCCGTCTCTGTCGGAGGAATAGGCAATCCACTCCCCGTCCGGTGACCAATCCAGCGTCCCTTTGGGGGCAAGGAGCTTGTTCTTCAGATAGCGCTGTTCCCAATATACCTGTTCCACCAGGCGATATACATCCCCGGTCTCGATATCCCAGATACATAGGCCCCACACCCCTTCGATTTTACAGGCAAAGGCCAATTGCCGCCTATCGGGGGAAATGGAGGGGTATTTAACGTTATCAATCGGGGTCCCATCGGATGTAAACAAAGGTGTGACATCGTAAGCACCTTCAAGGTTGGTGAGGTCTGCCCTATAGAGGTAAAGCCGCTCGCCGGCCCTCTTGGTGTGAACGTAGTAGATGCTTCTTTCGTCGTATGTCCAGGTAGCGTGAGCATTCAGCCATCCATTGGAGAGCAAAGTGAATTGGTGACCAGAGATGCCGGCGATCACCATTGGCCAGGAGGAAGGCCGCAATTCCCTTTCGGAGGTTGCGTTATAGGCAAGATAACTGCCTTTGGGAGAGCATTTTGGCACGCCTATACGTCTGGCCCAATCGGGGCCGCTTTCCCAGGGATGCAATGCCCCTGTGTTCACGTTCAGGCAATAAATCCATTGGATTTTATCTCCCGTGTTGGCTTCGAAAAAGAGGTTGCTCTTACACCAGCTGGGCCAAAGGGCATTATCATACCCACTGGGGGGGATTATTTCCTTCACCACTTTTACCGGTTCTAAGGACAAGATGTAAATGCTTAAGTTACCCCTTCGATCGGAGGCAAAAGCCAAGCGAGGCCGACCAGGGGCTGGGACCGCCTCTTGGATAACGATAGGAGTAGGCGTATCAGTAGGAGGTGACGGCGGTATGGGAGTAAGAGTAATGGTAGGAGCAGGTATCTCCATCCTGGTCACTATGGGCGTAATCTGTGCAATCATTGAGGGGGTTGTCTTCTTAGTGGCACCTTTCCCCAGGATGAACACCAAACCTAAAAGCAGGATTAGCACCCCCAAGGCCGCCGCCCCAGCGAGTATAAGCGCTGCCATTGGGGACTTTGGTTTAACGGAAGGAGCCCACTCCCCTACGCTGGCTTGAGTCAAGGCCTGGGCGAAAGTCCGCACGCTTTTCCACCTCTCCTCTGGCCGCTTTGCCAATGCCCGCATTACTACTCTTTCCACTTCCGGAGAGACCTGTAGGTTTCTATCTCTTAAAGAAGGCGGGGGTTCGTTGGCCTGTTTGTATAACAGGGTGGCTGTATCGCCCTGAAATGGAGGCTCTCCGGCCAGCATCTCGTAGGCGACCACGCCCAAGGCATACTGATCGGCAGCAGGGCCGACCTGCTCCCCCCTGATCTGCTCTGGGGATATATATCCGGGCGTGCCAACCATCATCCCCGTTCTGGTGAAGCCTGTACTTTCCAAAGCTTTGGCAATGCCGAAATCCGTCAGCACCGCCCGATCACCAGGCTCCACCAGAATGTTGCCCGGCTTCACATCCCGGTGTATCAGTCCCGCACGGTGTGCTGCCTCTAACGCCGAGGCCACCTGCTCGATGATATGTGCCACCCTCTCTGGGGGCAGAGGCCCTTCATGACGAATGATCTGGCTCAAAGGTCGGCCCTCGATGTATTGCATCACGATGTAGTAAGTCCCACCTTGTTCGCCAATGTCATATACGGTGACAATATTAGGATGGTTAAGCTTGGCAGCAGCCTTGGCCTCTTGGAAGAAACGCCGGATGAATTCCTTCTGCCAGGTGAGGTGGGGAGCCAGGACTTTGATGGCCACGTAGCGTTCCAGGGCTGTGTCATAGCCCTTGTACACGGCCCCCATTCCGCCCCGGCCTATTTCCTGCAGGATTTTATACTTGCCCAGGGGCTTGCCGATTAAGTCCTTCATACTGGATTTCTCCATCAAGGCTTATACAGCTCTAAAGCACTTCTTCCATTGATCGTCTACCCAGGGGCGGAAGTGAGAAGGTAGATGCTTAACATCATGATCAAGGTTGCAATAGCCAGCCCACCTGCCAATTGGACCAGCGGAACCAGGCTCGATTGAGGCCTCCGCGCTTCCCAAAGGGCAGGTCCAGAATATGCTGGATGGGCAACAGGCCTCCGGGTTGGAGGCTTGGCTCGTATAACGATGACGGTGATGTTATCGTTGCCCCCTCGATAGTTGGCTAGCCTGACGAGCTTTTTGGCCGCCTCCTTGGGTCTGCTCCGGCTTACAATGCTCCATATCTCGCTATCCCAAACCCTGTCCGAGAGGCCATCGGAGCAGAGAACGATGGTATCCCCCGGCTGGATCATCAGCCGGAGGATGTCCACCTTGACATCTGGCCGATGTCCCAGCGCTCTTGTAATCACCTTGCGCCAGGGATGACGGCGCGCCTCGTCGGGAGTGAGTCCTCCTGCCGCCACTTCTTCTGCCACCCAGGTGTGATCCCTGGTCAAGCGCCAGATTCCCCTACCGCGCACCAGGTAAGCACGGCTATCGCCCACATTGGCCACCACCAGCTCGTTGCCGCGCACGACGGCAGCGGTAAGGGTGGTGATCATTTTGCCGTAAGCTCGCCGGGCCTGCCGATAGATATATGCATTAGCCAGCTTGACCGCCCTTTCCAGGCTCTCCGCCGTGTAAGGGGAAGGGGTGCGGTAGTATTCGGAGACAACTGCCTGGACTGCCAACTGGCTGGCTATCCGGCCGCCTGGATGTCCATCTACGCCATCGGCCACGGCGAAGATGGCTCCCTTGACCGCCTGCCAGCGTGGATCCGGCGGCGTATAGGCGCCAAAGGCGTCCTCATTGGTGCGGCGGCCGCGGCCGGGGTGAGTTAGTTGCCCAATTTCGAGAAGTAGCGAACTGTTCATGCTTACTCCGCAGGAAAACTTAGGAGGCTATTCCCCAACATCCCAAAGCAGGTGCTCTGCAGCAGACCTATTAAACAGCACCAGGCTGAAGGCACGTAATTCGAGCAGCCTCTCCGGCAAAAACGGGTGTGTGTGCCGAACCTGACGCAGTAGATAGCCGATCTCTCCTTGCTGACGCCTGAGCCAAAAAAGCCGCCGGATCACTTCTCCCCGCCCATCAGAATCCTTGGGCACCTGATTCACGCCCGGAAGATATTTTGAGCGCTGCTGACTGTCCATATCTTGGCAGCTCGATCACTTCATCCCCCGAGACCCCCAGGGGATCATGCGTCAGGTGCTTACAGCCTTAATCGTCTATGGCCTGCTTGGTGCTCTTCAACCAGGATAGCGGCCGCTTCAGCCTCAAGCAGCTGTGGCGTCAGCTACAGGCCGATCTCCATCAAGCTATCTTCGATTGGGCTTATCAACTAGGCCTTGAACATGGCCGCCAACAGGTTAATTTATCAAAATATTATTGCAAACTCCTAAGGGAAGATCACCTTGTAACGTTTATCGAGATTCTTGTATCAAAACCACCGCACGGATCATGTAGTCCGCATCTGGCTTAAGATCACCCTTATCCCCAAGCGTTCCAAGCCAGCTCTCCATATGGTGTGGAAAGCTTGTGTCTATGCTCAGCCAGGGGCCTTCGGATGACTCGGACATCCATTCCAGGCCCACATAGAAATCGCCGTTCACGAAAACTTTGCCGTCGGAGATATCAACCTCAAACCATCCTGAAGAAGGGGTGACCACCTGTGAATATATGCTGTTGAAATCCGCGTCCAGCACATGAACTCTGACGTCCTTAATTTGGTCCGAAACGTGGAATTTAAGCCTGAGCACCTGGCTTTCGAGGGGGACATGGAATCTGACAGCCGCTACTGCACCCGGGCTGGACACGAGGGCAAGCTCGGCTCCTCCATCGTCGTAATATAACTCCTTCTGACCCGGTACCGGGGTATAGGTCGGCGTAGGGGTTGGTTCTTGGGGAATGAAGAGCCGCTGTCCGACGCGGATTCGGCTGGGGTCAGCAATGCTATTAGCCACAGCGATGGCCTCGACGGAGGTACCGTATCGCTTGGCAATCTTGGCCAGGGTGTCGCCAGGCTGAACGGTGTAATAAAGGCCAGAGGGCGTTGGAATGGGCGTGGATGTAGGAGGTACCGTTGAGGTGGGAATAGGCATCAAGGTAGGACGTTGTAATTCGGCCTTTGGACCCTTCCCCTCCGACCAGATGATGATCTGCTGCTCGGTAACCCGCAGCCCTTCGATTTTAGCGGGAGCATCCTTGAAGACCTCCTTCAGCCCCCGGTTTATGCCTTCTGACAGGGCCCCTCCCACAATATACAACGGGCGGCCATTGATCCGTTCCAGTTGGAATCGGGGCACTCCATCCTCTTCCTCCAGGCGGCATTCCAATAGTAAATCCCTTCCCAGCACCTGGCCAGAGATGTAAATGCTATAGGGGGACTTAAGATCTATCCTGAGATTTTTCACGCTGTCCAAGGTGTACGGCTCGATGCCGAGGCTTGCCAATTCTTGGAGGTCGGACTCATTGATAACGTTCTTCTGGCTGGTACTGAGATACTCGAGGTGCCAGTCGTAGCTTCGCACGGCCCTTTCAGCTAACGTTGATAACCCGATTGTGATGACAACGCCCAGGATGACCGCCACAATCGAGAGTATAACCGCTAACATTAGCGCTGTTTTCAGCACCCAGGCTCCCAGCTTTAGCAGCAACTTGCCGGAGACTTTCCCCAACCGGGACATGACCTTTAAGACAGAACAGCCCAGGTCTGGGAGGGCCTGAAGCTTCGGTGCAGCGACCTGGGTGATGCCCTCTGCCCCCTCACCTGCCGCTATCGTGGCCGGTTCACCCACCTTCCCGGCTTCTGCCCTCCTTCGCAGCGAAGACAAGATAGGGATTGGGGTAGGCGTGATCGCCCCTTGGAGAGCGCTAACCATCTCCCCAGCGCTATAGAATCTTTCCCGTTTGTCCTTGGCCAGGGCTTTCAGGATTACCTTTTCGACCTTCTTCGGTATCCTGGGATTGAGCCGCCGAGGAGGAAGCGGTGGCTCATAAACCTGTTGGTGCAACACGGCCACGGGCGTTTCAGCCTCAAAGGGCGCCTTTCCTGTGAGCATTTCATAGAGAACAATGCCCAGAGAGTAGATGTCGCTTCGGCCGTCAAGCTCCTCACCTTTTGCCTGCTCAGGGGACATGTAGGCAGGCGTACCTATGCTCACGCCCGTTTGGGTGAACCGGGTTTCCTGGATCATCCGGGCTATGCCGAAGTCCGAGAGCATAGCCCGACCGTCCTTTGCCAGGAGGATGTTGCTCGGTTTGACATCGCGGTGAATTATGCCTTGGCGGTGGGCATAATCGAGGGCATTGGCTATGTCAATGGTGATGCGAATAGCGGTGCTGACATCCAGGGGTTGGCCAAGCCTGTCCTTGAGGCTCCCGCCCTCCACAAGCTCCGTCACGATATAAAGGGCTTCCAGAGATGGCTCCTCGCCAAAGTCGTAGATAGGGACGATGTTGGGGTGGCTGAGCTGAGCCACAGCCCTGGCCTCCCGGGCGAAACGCTGGCGGAAGGTTTTATCCTTGGCCAGTTGGCCGGCCAGAACCTTAACGGCTACATAGCGATTGAGCGAGGCCTGATAACCTCGATAGACAGTGGCCATTCCCCCCTGCCCTATCTCTTCGACTATCTTGTACTTTCCCAAACTCCTTCCTACCAAGCTCATTGCTAAACATACCCCCATAAACAAATTTGCTTCTAAAGTATAGGCACAAAACCTGCTAAAAACGAACGAAGGGCTTCAGCAGCCAAAAAGTCCAGACAGCCCCGTTAGGGTGAACCTATAGCCAACATTTGGCCTGAGAGTAATACTACCTACGTATGCTTGTAAACGCTAGGTCGCATTGAGCGAATAAGGTGGCGGTGTAGGCGTAGGCGGCGGATAGGGTGGTGGCGTAGGCGTGGGCGGCGGATAGGGTGGTGGTGTAGGTGTGGGCGACGGATAAGGTGGCAGCGTAGGCGTCGGCCGCACCGGCGTCGGGGTTGGTGGAACTTTCGTTGGCGTCGGCGAAGGCGGCATCGGTGACGGCGCTCCACGCCAATAGAAGGCTTGCGCCTCACTCTCTGGGCTGAGATCCTTCTCCCATCGCCCATTTTTGCCGCGGATGACGGCAATGCCCCAGTAGTATTTGCCCGGCGGCCATGAGGCAAGGTCTATATGATGCTCGGTGTTTTTCTCCCAAGCGATGCCCTTGTGTGGCTCTCCTTCCTTCCAAACCCTCACATCGAAGTATTCATTGGGGGCAAGCTTTCCATCCCAGGTCCATTTCAGTATGATATGCGACACGCTGGGGCCAAATTCGTGGCCGATCAGGACCGGCGCAGGGTACAACCGCATCGTTGGTGTCCGCGTTGGCCTTGGGGTGCTCGTTGGTGTCGGGGTTCGCCCAATCGGCGTGCTCGTTGGCGTCGGGGTTCGCGTTGGGGTTGGTGGCTTGGGAGTCGGCCTTGATGGTTGCGGCGTCGCTGTCGGTAACCGCGGGGTTGGACTCGGTGGTACGGGCGTTGTGGCCATCTGCATCGCTGGTGCAGATGTAGGGGTTAAGGGCACGGGGGTCGAGGTGAAGGCCGCAGAAGTTGGCGTTGGCGGAGGCGAGGGTGGTGGG
>Ga0190304_1001338_pt1 | contig 10969 bp, 6 predicted proteins | sample 48700712_MG_FD_161670 | JGI IMG/M metagenome (GOLD analysis project Ga0190304, IMG submission 161670) | Hydrothermal vent sediment bacterial communities from Southern Trench, Guaymas Basin, Mexico - 4870-07-1--2_MG | ecosystem: Environmental > Aquatic > Marine > Hydrothermal vents > Sediment ... | reverse complement strand
GTCCCATACGGCTGGCGGGTTTTCCTGATTTGGACACATTGAGTTGCCGTAGTACATGTAGATGACCGTGTATGCTGTTGATGAAACGTAGGGCACGTTTACCCATGCGATTAGGTGGCCCGTTGTGGGGTCATATGATTCGATTTCGTGGTTAAGTTTGACGTTGTTTGCATCTGTGAAGATAAAGTCATCACCATCTGCTTGTGCCTTGCCTATTAAATTGCTGTCTATGAGGTCTATTACTACTGGAAGATTTGTTTGGTCAACAGCCACCTTCTTAGGGTCGATTACAATTACTTTGCGATATTGCCAGTCTGTGTTATACCATTGCGAAAGACTCATTGTTGTGAATGTGAAGTTTTTTGTTGTTGTATATACACCGTCCGTGGCTGTTACCGTCCAAGTGTAGGTTGTTGAGTAAGTTAAGCCACTAACCGGAACGGTTATTTTTCCTTTGGACACATTTATGCCGCTGGCCGAACCTATATCCGGGTTAGTTATAACCGTATAGTTCATTAGGTCGCATTGGTAATCTGTCAATTTGAAGCTCAGCTGCGAAAGCCAAACAGGAACATTTGCTGCGCCGTCATTAGGTGAAATTTCCGTGATTGTTGGGGCTTGTGGTCCTGGTGGAGGCACATAAACTGCTTCTCTTCTTCTGTATTGGCTGTAGAAGTAGAACCCAGACCGAGGTAATGGTATTGGCGCAGACGTTTCCACATCATAGACGCTAATCCAACTGTTATGCTGGTCGAAAACTAGTTCAAGCTTGCCATCACCGTCGATGTCTTGAACTATGGAAAACGCGTGAGCCATAGAGATAGGTATAGCATACGCTGTGGCTCCATTATAGATAATTGGCATGATATCATAATCTCCTGTGGCTGGATTATACTTAAAAATAGTGACGTTTTTCGGGTTTGGTTGTATGATTTCTAGTTTTCCATCCCCGTCTATATCAGCAACTGTCCCAGGATCCTCAGACGGAAATGGCAATATGCCGTCTAGTTTCCAATCTACAAGATCCCATATTCTAGGAGGAGACGTACCATGATGCGCATTGCCACATAGTATGATTTCAAGGTTGCCATCATCATCTACGTCGGCTACTGGCGCATTAACATGCCCCCTACCCAAATCCGAAATATGCAATTCTTTGCGATATATCCCCTTGTAAGTGTTAACACTTCCATCAGTGTTAATGACAGCAATACCGCCCGGGCTTCCTTGATTATGTACAATTATTTCAAGGTCTCCGTCCTTATCCACATCAGCAAGAACTGGAGCTTGACTACTACAAAGTATGTCGGGGTGAGCCCATATTTCAGTCAGATTACCTGCCCAAAATGCCCTAAGCCCCCTTCCACCAGAGGGGTATCTGGGGTACCACTCGCTTCTTTCACCCAAATAAACCTCAAACACACCATCAAAATCCGTGTCGCCTATAGTCATTCCGCCCCAACATGGATAGTAAGTCCAAGTAGAAGCAAATATGCGGCCATCATAGGTTAGGGCTGTGACTTTTCCTGGAGCAGCCGAATAAATCTCAGGATATCCGTCAGCATTAATGTCAGCCACAGCAATATATGTCCCTTTACAGGCAGCTTGCCGGTTATACCAATAAACAGAACCATTATTCCCATGCAGAGCCAATACTCCACCAGAAGAACCATTAATATACTGGGGTCCCATCAATATTTCTGGAATACCATCATTGTTTAGGTCTATGATCTCGCAAGGAACATGACCGCCTCCATACGGCTGTGACCAGATAACGTTCCCAGTTATGGGATCTAGTGCTGCTATTCCATAGCGTGCAGTTATCACTATTTCCATAAGACCGTCATTGTTCAAATCAGCTGCTAAAGGTCCCATCCATGTACTGCCGGTACCAGCATTCACCCTCCATTTTAAGTTTATTATCAACGACTGCCCGAAAACGCGAGGAACATATAGAACAATTATAGCGCCTTGAATAATAAGGACTATCAAAAATATGCTTAATAATTTCCTATACAATTTCAATTAATTCACCTTTCCCCACGTTAACTTTTTAAAGTTAACGCTATTAATTAAACGTTTATGGATTATATATATAGAAAATTCTGAAAATTATAGATATAGAAAATTCTTGAAAATGTTACAGAATATTTTAGTTTGTCAAGGTTCATCATATAGCATTAGAGACCGTTATATGTCTTAATTTGCAGTTAATCTAATCGGTAGAATCTCCAGCAAGGGAAATTAATTGTTCATAGATTGAACATAGTCTTTCGCACGCATTTTCTAGTGAGTATTGTTCTTTGACAAGTTTTCGTCCTTCGCAAGCCATTTTTAATCTGACATCTTCGTTTTCAAGCAGGTAATCTATTGCTTCAGCCAGTTGGATAGGGTTCCCGGGAGGAACTAAAATTCCCGTTTCATAGTTTTCGATAATTTCAGAAATACCACCCACAGGGGTTGCTATTACGGGGGTTTCACATGATAGAGCTTCTAGAATTGTTACAGGGAAAGCTTCCCAGTATGATGGCAATATGAACACTGTGGCTCTTTGATAGAACGTTATAGCTTCCTTTAAGGGTAAGACGCCAAGATATTTTACTTGATTTTTACCTCTTCGGTTCTCTTTTTCTATTAGCTTCATAATAATCTCGCGATATTTAAGATCGTTTGCAGGACCAATTATTACTAAACGGACGGAGTTTTTCAAGTAACGTAAAGAATTGAGTAAAATATGTAAACCTTTGACGGGTGTTATCCTTCCAAGATACAGTATTAGGTTGTCTTCTTTTTTGTTAATATCTGGATGGAATAATTTCGTATTAATAGCGTTAGGCAAATAAATAATTCTGCTTTGACATATTCCAAGTTTAATTAGATCGTCTTTCATTTCTTTCGTTATTGCAATATAGTAGTTTGCTACATATTTGAACATTATTCGGTATATGTGATATCTTTCGATGAAATCAACTCTGATTCCATGCAAGTGCAATATCTTTGGCTTCTTAATTAAAAATGAAAATAGAGGGAAGCTTAGTTCAGCTTCGTGAAAGTGAATTATGTCGTACTTTTTTATTATGTCTGCAAAATTTCCGGGAATAAGGTTAACATTCATGTTAACTCTTGGTGAGCTAGGCAATAATTTTAGAGCGGGAATTTTGAAAACTTTTATCCCGTCGACTACTTCTATTTTTCTTCTCCATTTCGGGTTCCATTTCTTATCCATGTTAAATGCCATGACATCTGTTTGGATTCTCATGCTGTTGAGCTTGATGGAAAGCTCTTTTACTATTGTTTCGGCTCCGCCTCTAATAGGATAGAAGCCTGGAATAACCATTAGAACTTTCAAGAAAAACACCTTCAATGAAATTTCAAGGAATGAAGGTTAGTTAGTTTTGCAATGGTATGGCTGGTTACCTATTACAAAAAATCATTTTCTACTTTTATTGGACTATTTTTATTGAGCGATTCTTCAATGTATTCTAAAAGTCTAACTGTTCTCCTTCCATCTTGCGGTGTTACTGGGGGATCAAGATCGTTCTTTATTGAATCTATAAACTTGTTGATTAGAATATATTGGGGTAGAGAATAACGTATCCGTCGGTTGCGAAGGTTATCGAAAAGGAATTTTACCCATTTTTTAATTATTAATTTTTGATCCCTATAGAAACCTTGGACTATATGTTTTTCAAGCTTCTTTGGAAATTCTAAAAAGAAATTATAATTCAAAATTTGAATTTTCTTTCCGTTGGAATCTATTAACTCAAATAATCTCTCTTCTTTTTTTGCTAGCCATGAAATTTCTATGATCCCTATGTTTTTCTGTGGATTGGTTAGCATAATTACGAAGTGGTCGTAAACTGGATTGCTTACTTTTTCGCCTATCGCCCATACTTTGTCTATATTTTTCATGAAATGAAGTTGTAGATAGGTTGGATGGGCGCAAGTTTCCCAGAGTGGTCCCCCTTGCTCAGTAGTCATTATCCAGCTTGGCGCACCTATTAGTTCGGCACTTTCTCTTACTGAAATTTTGAAGTACGCTAGCTGAAACTTGTCTGAGTCAACTAATGCTTTAGCTTGCATGACTGTGGGCAAGAAAAGCTGATTGTGACATATGCAAAGCTTAACCCTGTTTTTCGTAATTTCGTGAATTATCTGGTCGCATTCTTTGCTGCTTCTCGCCATAGGTTTTTCTAAGAAGATGTTATGCCCGTGTTTTGCAGCTTCACAAGCTAACTTTGCGTGAGTAGATATAGGCGTGCATATGTCAACAAAATCAAGATCTTTTAATTCGAAAAGTTTTACGGCATCATCGTAAGCTTTTGGGATCTTGTGCTTTTGGGCGAAGGCTTTAGCTCTTTCCAGGTTTATGTCTGAAACTGCTATAACGTTTACTTCTGGAATGTTTTTGTAGGCGTTTATGTGAATTTCAGAAACCCTACCGCAACCAACTAAACCAACATTTATCTTTTTCATTTTAATCTCTCAGGATAGATATCTTAACTTAATTTTTATAGTGCGAATCACAAGCAAAGTGACCCAAACAAGCTGGGCACTACACGCGGTCATAAGTTACGTTTTTCTGGTCGTGCAAAAAGTGCGATGGAACTTCTTAAGCCGGTTATTTTCTCCATTTTCAAGGCTGGTGACACAATTGTATCCCATCCTCCTGACCATAATAAATTTACTGCAACCTCACCGTTACCTCTCATTTGAAGAACCTTCAAACAGTTTATCGCTAAGTTTCGGCACCATTCTGTTTAATTGGCAATTATGGCTAGGTTATCTTTGAAATAAATAGCCTCCTTTTTCCGGTTCTTTCCATTGGAATTTCGTCAACTATCTCTATTTTTACGTCTAAATGTTCTCCTAATTTCTCAAACTCGCGTTCTAAACTTTTTCTTATCCATTCCAGTATTTCTGGGTTAAATTCTCTCCCCTTCATAATCTTTAAGATGATTCTATCCTTTCGATCCTGTACTATTTGGTACTGCGATATGGTAAACGCGCTTTCTCTGAATATTTTATCGTATAAGCTGGCACGAATAACGCGAATGAGATATAGCCAAGAAAATTTTCTTCCGCTTGGCAAAACTAAGTAGTCATTAGTTCTACCTTGAATACTCTTTATGAGCGGCCATGATCTTCCGCAAGCGCATTTTTCATCTGTTGGAACTCCTAAGTCGCCGATTCTATATCGGATAAAAGGCATAACATAATTCAAAAATCCGGTAACCACCATTTCCCCTTGCTCTCCCGAAGAAACCCACTCACCATTTTCATCAACAAACTCGATAAGAGCGCTGGTGGTTATCATGTGCAAACCGCAATGTTCGTTACATTCAAATGCCAAATTACCAAACTCAACAGAACCATAAGTTTCAAAAAGCTCTAACCCAAACATTTTTTGACAAAGCTCTCTGCAACGTTCAGTAACCATCTCTCCTTGAGTAAGTATTACTCTAGGATGTATCCCAGAGACATCATAATCTGCTAAAGTGATTAAAACAGAAGGAAACGTATTCAAAACATCAGGTTTAATGAGCCGCAAAATGTTAATAAGTTTCAGTGGTGGAAACAGAGGAACAACTGTTTCGCTTGGGCTTCCCCATAATCGCGTATACTTTTTGCCCCATTGAATAGATTTAGCACTTCTGCCCCAAACCGTGACAAAATTATCGCTAGGTCTCACGCCGCATTCCAAAAGTATGTAACTATTTACAGCATAGTGATAACTTGTGCGCGTGAAAGAAGGATCCCTATAAACTTTTAATGGAATACCTGTTGAACCAGAAGTATGTTCACACGATAATGTAGACGTATCAACGCCTCTCGGTATCATGTCAGCAAAGTTTTCTTGAATATCCTTTTTAGAGGTCATGGGTATTTTTCTCATATACTCAAAATTTTTAATATCATCTGGTTTAATTTTCGCGGTTGAGAACAATTTATGGTAATGCGGAACATGACAATACGCATACTTAAGTAAAGCTTTCAACTTTTTAAACTGAATTTTTTTAAGTTGACGTGGGCTTCTCCATTGATCTCTTTTCAACCGTAATTGATAATGCAAAGCAAGTGAAGTATCAATTAGTTTGCGTAATTTGTTCATTTATTACAAACCTCTTTTGGATGTGGAATTTGGATCTATTACATATGCTGTGCCTTTTGGAATTTTCCACAAACCTTCATTAATAAATTAGAATTAATTGTGAAGTGAACAAACGTCTGCGATTATTTAATCAGCTGATTTATGCACGTTTTCATTAACCTTTTGAGTTATTATTTCTTATCGACTTCACATGCACCATTTGAATATACTATATTTAACTCGCCCAAGAACAGTAAGTCAGTTGTGTTCCAAAAGTAACGTTTGCCCACTACAACATTTTCCAAAACACTTAAAGGATTCAAATATACTACGTCGCCGGCTTTCAATAAAGTCGCATTAGACAAAACTTCAACATAGCCTGTGTATATAACACCGTAAGCTCTCAATTCATTCACGCGGGAATAAACATCAGAATGTACACAAATTGATGAAATCCGAATGTTACTTGACAACCATTGCGCGCCCAAAATGCTGTAAGCGTTGATGTAGCCGAACTTCGAATATAAACGCATCTGGCCCATTCTGTGCTTACTTAAGGGGACAGACCAGCTGTAGGTTCGGGTAACCTCATACACGAAACCCGTTTGAAACAGAAAGTACGGCACAAGCACCACAAGAAGCAGTGATAATGTCTTAAACTCGTTCTCATGTTTAAGTGCGAATTTGATGACTACCTCCGCTCCTATTGGGCACAGAGGCGCAAGAAAGAATAAAAGCACGTTGTAGAACCTCGTCATGCCCATCGTGCTTGACAAACCAGGGACTACTATAAGGGCAAATAAAAATAGCATCGCAACAAAAACAAACAAGAAAAACTCTTTTCCAAATCTGTTTCTTTGCCTATCTTTAATAGCAGCCCACAAAAAGCCTATAAGAATAAGAAATTCGATAAGATATGCAAATATTCGGCTCATCAAATTCCAAATGGTCGGTGGTGGTTCAAGGCCTAAACCTCTTATCACTTCTGGCTCTCGTGCCTGCAAATTGAAAATTTCACCAAGTTCGTTGTAAACTCTTTGTCCAAAGGATAGAAAAGCGTCGTAAACCGTTGAACTTGAAGTGAAAATGTACCATGAAAACATTAAAGCAAAAAAGAATAAAACAAACGTGGCGGATATTCTTCTACTTGGCTGCTTTTTTATTAGCAAAAATATTAACGCAAAGGCAGTAAAGAAAAGGAAGATTTCCGCTAGACCATAATGGGAGACCACAAGACCAAAGCTGAACATAATTAGACAAATTTTCAAAACAGGTCTATCTTTGTCTTTACAAAGCAAAGCAATTAACAACAAGACTAGAAAGAGTTCAGCCAGTATCTGCTTATTTAATCCTAACAGCTCACCATAGAAAGGCTGAAAAGACATGAAAAGGAAAGCGGAAATAAATGCAAATTTTTCGCTTACAAAATTTTTCCATAATAAGTACAGTCCTAGTGGTACAAGGGCAAAAAGAAAAGGATAAATCAGCTTGAAGACTAGTATCGAGTCTAAGTTAAGTAAAATGGAGTAAATTGTTGGGAGCAATGTTACGCTAAGCATTGTGTGGCTTCTGCCGACGCTTAAATCTCTTGGGTAAGGCCCAACGGGATTCCAGCAGCCCTCTCTTTGAACTATTTTCTGCACGAAAACTTCGCCGGGGACATCAGACCCGAAGTGGATTAACTTATCAGAAACAAGCGCTGCATGATAGACCAAGGATAAAGCCATTACCAATAAAACTAGCGGATAAAGTTTTGAAAAAATAGCTTTTTTAGAAACTGCAGTAACTACGAAAATCGTGGCAATGATTATCAACGTAAAAAGTAATATGGTGTTATTTCCGTAAGCCCCCGATGTTATTGAACCTATGATGCCCAAGGGCAGGATGCATAAAAGGAGAATAACTATTAAAGGATTTTCAACTTTTAAACTAAACGGGGGAATATGCTCGTTTTTATCTCTTAGGTATACAGTTACTGTGCATATTAAAACAAAAGCGTTTATGGCAGACAATAAGAACGGTAATGAAAGCGGCTTTGAAATGCCAAGTAATGGCTTAAGCTGGTTTACGAAAAGGCCAATCGACATAAGAGAAACGATGCTTAAGCCAGTGGCGAAAAGAAGAGTTTCAGCTAACCCGCTCACGTTTATTTTTAGAAGTTTGATCAAAGCTATGCCAGGAACAAATGCCAAATAAACAAAGCCTATTACTTGTCTGGCGACGAGAACTTCTAAAGATATTGTAATGCAAACTGTAAATTGCAAGAGTAGAACTGTTGCTAGGAATTCATTGGTTTTCATGTTTATAACTCCGATGTATTAAAACGTAAGACTTATTATATCGTTTTGGGAAATATATTAATGGCGTACGCATGAACACAGATTGGAAGACACTACCGTTATTTAATTCCACAAGCCAATTTAATAACATTTAAAAGATGGTAAAAGTGGAAATTAGAGTATATCAAACCAGTTTCGTCACGCTTTTGGTAATCACCCTAATTGTAACAGCACAGATGGTTAACGCCCAACTAGCAAACACTGTAACAATCCAAAACACTGGTCAAATATCAACAACAACGGTCTGGGCAAAAAGCGGTTATTGGAAAGATATTCAAGATGCAGTTAATATAATTGCAGCCGTTGGAGGAGGTAAAGTTTACATTCCAGAGGGCGTTTGGAACTTCGTAAATATTGGGGAAAGCTGGTCTGGGGCGAGAGTTATAGTTCCTGCTGGTGTAAGTATTTATGGTGCGCCGACTGAAATAGATGAAAATGGGCAGGTTGTTGCGTGGAAAACTATTCTCGTGATGCCTTGGGATATGCCTGGGGACGATTCTACCGTGTGGTTCAAGATTGGAAGCGAAGGGGCTGCGATGCAGAAGTTTACACGATTTTCAGATATAAAAATGATTGGTTATAGATACTTTAATGCCGCTTCTACCTATATAAATCGGGCAATCAGACTTACTTGCATATTAGATTTCCGAATAGACCATTGTTGTTTCCAAGATATAACGGGAGGAATTGTAGTTACGGGTTCTAATCAGCTAGGGAAAACTGAAACACATTATATGGTTCGTGGTGTCATAGACCATTGCATACTTAACAACACAGTCGGAGTAGTCGCGCCATATAAGAGTAGAACAGTTGATTATGGAGTACAAGTCAGTAGAGGTGGAGGTTGGAACTTTGCATATTGGGAACTCAATTCTACGAAAGTGTTAGGTCAATATACAAACTACACAGTTGTGATAGAAGACTGTTACTTTTCCAAATGGCGACATTGCGTTGCTGTTGGCAATGGAGCACACGCCGTTGTGAGAAACTGCGAGGTACAATATGATTACGCCTATGGCAGCTTGGATATACATGGCAGCAACGGTGGAAGAGCTATTGAAATCTATAACAATACAATAACAGAGGCTGTGCCCGGCGGTAACGGACAAGTATATGCCACTTTTATTCGAGGAGGAGCTGGGATAGCATTTAATAACATTGTAGGTGGTGGAACTTACAAATATTTCATATACTTCTCAAATGAACATAATGACCCTGTTTACTGGATACACGACTGGTATATATGGAATAATACGATGATCGAAGGTTGCAACTTGTTAACCAAATCAGGTGACATAAATGAAAACGAAGACTATTTCCTTTACAAACCAGACTGGTATATACCATATCCTTATCCGCATCCTTTGACGCGTGGATAAGCTTACCACGAAGCATATGTGACTGGTTTTTGCTTATTTAACGACTCCTCAATACACTCTAGAAGTTTAACCGCATTTCTGCCATCTTCTCCTGTAACGGGAGGGGGAGAATCTTCTTCTATACTTTTTATATATGCATGTATCAGATCGAGATGACCACAGTTGGGCTTTTTGATTTGATCTAATGCAAATTTTGCCCATTTTTTGTAAAGTCTTTTTAAGTCTGTTACAAAATTACGAATTACTTCCATAACGTTTGCATGTGCGTCTTGCGCTCTTTCAATAATATATCCATGAGGCAAGAAGGTTTGAATTCTTTTCCCATCTGAGCTGACTATTTCATACACTATTTCAGGTTCTTTTGCTATCCACGAAATTTCCATTATGCCCCAACGTTGAGAAGAAGCTCGCAATAAGACTACGAAATCATCCCATACTGAATATTTTGCCTTAGTGCCTAAAGCATAGACTTCCTCTATATCTTTCAAGAAGTGTAGTTGAAGATAGGCAAGATGCGTACCGACTTCCCATAGTATTCCGCCGTGTTCTGGGCTTATATTCCATGGTTGAGCTAGGCCGTGAGCTTTAAGCCACTCGAAATTTTCTCTGTGAGAGGTTCTGAAGGATATCATGTTGAAATCTTCAGAATCTGCTATTGGCTTTAAACGTCTGACGTGTGGGAAGAAAAGCTGGTTGTGGCAAACGCATAATTTAATTCCATGTTTTTTCGCCGTTTTAATCATTCTTTCGCATTCCTTGCTGTTTCGCCCCATCGGTTTTTCCATTAAAACGTTAATTCCATATCCTGCAGCATCGCGAACTATAGTTTCGTGAGTTGATGTCGGGGTACAAATATCCACAAAACCTATGTCTTTGAATTCTTCAAAAAGATCCAAATAACTCGAAAAAACCTTGTCAATTTTGTAGAGTTTAGCGAAAGCTTTTGCTTTGTTGATGTTGGTATCCGCTACAGCCACTACTTTTGCGCTATTTAATGCCTTATAGGCTTTCATGTGAATATGTGCAACTCTTCCGCATCCTATAATACCGACTTTCGTCTAGATCCACCTCGTGACAAGGGATTATTTAGGAGCATAACGGTTGAAATGGCTTTTAATGAAGCCAATATACCATGCGGTCATTTTAAACATTGACTGAAT
>Ga0190304_1001337_pt1 | contig 10972 bp, 12 predicted proteins | sample 48700712_MG_FD_161670 | JGI IMG/M metagenome (GOLD analysis project Ga0190304, IMG submission 161670) | Hydrothermal vent sediment bacterial communities from Southern Trench, Guaymas Basin, Mexico - 4870-07-1--2_MG | ecosystem: Environmental > Aquatic > Marine > Hydrothermal vents > Sediment ... | reverse complement strand
ATTTGGTACAGGTAATGCTAAGGCCATGGCAAATGGCATTTCTGAGGCACTAATCACTACTCAAAGTGGTTTAACAGTAGCCATTCCTGGGCTTTTTATGAGCAACTTTCTTAATCAGCAGGCAAACCGTTTAGAGAACAGTCTTGACAGGATGGTTATGGAATTAAAGCGACGTATACTGTTATGATTAATATAAGACAATCTCTTCGTGAAAGCACCAGGACAACGGATATTAATATAGCCCCTCTAATTGATCTAGTGTTTTTACTGTTGATCTTCTTTTTAGTTACTACAAGCTTTGTAAAGGAGACCGGTATCGATGTTAATCGCCCTACAGCCTCTACTGCAATGCCTAAGGAAAAAGGAAATATACTTATTGGAGTAGACTCTGATGGGCGGGTCTTTTTGGAAGGAAGGCAGATTGATATCCGCAGTGTCCGGGCTCATGTAGAGCGGTGTCTGGCAGAAAATCCAGAGGGTGGCATTGTTATTGTAGCTGATAAAAATAGTCATACTGGTATAGTAATTCGGGTAATGGATCAGTGCCGCCTGGCAGGGGCAAAAAATATAAGCATTGCTGCAGCAAGACCAGGAGAATAAATGAAACATAGGATTTATAAGATTTTTTCAATCATTAGTACTTCCTTATTGGTCAATATATTTCTATTTGTGCTTTTGTCTAATTTAATTCACAAAAGTCAAGGCAAAAGCGATTTAGCCCCTATTATCCCTATAAATTTAGTACAAATCAGGCATCAAAAGCCACCTCCTCCTGAAGAGGAAAAGCTACCTAAGAAGGAAACTCCTCCCAAAGTTATTCCTACAGTTAGGCTGCAACATAATGTTTCTAAAAGGCAGGATTTTGGGATGGAAATATCTCTTCCTAGTTTTGAGATAAATCCTAAACTTACATTAGGTATGCCAGTGGCCCCGCCTCCACCAGGCCCTACACGTTTTTATGACCAGGCCCAAGTTGATCAGATGCCAATACCAATCTTTAGGAAAAAACCCATTTATCCATATCGCGCCAAGCAGCTCAATATCACTGGCAAAGTGAAGGTAAAATTTTTAGTAGATGAAAATGGTAAAGTAAGCCACATAAAGATACTGAAGTCAGTTCCACCTGGGATCTTTGATAAGAGTGTGCTTACGGCACTGCCTTCATGGAGATTTTCTCCAGGTAAAATTAAGGGAAAACCAGTTCCTACCTGGGTTATCACTACCATTAAATTTGAGATATCATGAAAAGGTTAATTTTTTCTTTTCTGATATGTTTGATTTTATTTCAGTATAAGGCAAAGGCTAAAGACCAAAAATTACCACGGCAGGTTCAAGAGGTTGTCTATAAGGCCCAGCAGGCAATAATAAAGAAGGACTATATCAATGCAGAGAAGATCTTAAAAAAATTCATTGAAAAACACAAAAAATCCCACTATCTTATAGAATTTACCCTAGGGAATGTCCTTTTCCAAACAGATAGAAAGAGAGAGGCATTATACCACTATAAGGAATCAACCAATTTGTATCCTGATTATAGTGATGCCTGGCAGAATATGGGAACAACCTATTTTGACCTAAAACAATATGAAAAGGCAGGAAATTGTTTTTTAAGGGCCTATGAAATTAATGAAAAAAGACACAAAAACAAGCCTGATGTCCTTTATTATGCAGCCATTTCCTACATCATGGCAAAAAAAGAGAGAAAGGCACTGCCCCACCTACAGCAGCTTGTTTCAGGTAAACTAGGGCCTCCAAAGACTGAATGGCTGCAGGCATTATTAAAGGTTTACATAGACCTTAAGCTAGAAGAAAGGGCATTTAACATAGCTTATACCCTAATAGATAAAGAAGGAGATAACCCTCGCTGGTGGAAGATTTTGGCCCAACTTTATCTTCAAAAAGGTGATTATAAAAATGCAGTAGCTGCTTTCACTATATATTCCTATCTCACTCCCCTAAACCAAGAAGAAACTATGCTGCTGGCAGACTTATACTATGCCATTGGACTGCCGCTAGTGGCTGCAAAGTATTATAAAAGGGCTGTTACTTTTAAAGGCGATAGGTCTTCTTATTATGAAAAGCTTGCCTCTGCCTATATCGCTGCCCACAGGCCAGATAAGGCCAAGGATGCATTAAACCGGGCATTGAACATAAAACCCACCTCACAGTTGTGGTTTATGATGGCTCAGATACTTTATGAAAGAGAAAAATTTAAAGAGGCCTATGAGGCATTAAGAAAAAGTACCAAGCTTAACCCCAAAAAGGCAGAGGCCTGGCTCTTGATGGGCTATTGTGCCTTGCATATGGATAAAAAAGACTTAGCTAGGGAGGCCCTTAAAAAGGCCTCTAAGTTTCCCAAACAGAAAAAGATGGCAAAAGAATTGTTAAAACAGATAATATCAAGGGAGAAGAGGTAAAAGGAGTTATAATGAAAAATGACACAAAGATCAACAAGTGGCATCTGGTTTTTGGCCTTTTATTTTTGGCCTGTGGTTTTGTTTCTTCTACTGGGTGTGCCCCGGTAATCTCCAAACCGCTCAGAGAGCAGGTAGCAAAAGGGCTAACTCTCAGTGAAGTGTTGAAAAGCCCTGAAGTCTATAAAGGCAAAATCATACTCTGGAGTGGGGTGATTATAAACTCTGTGAACTTAAAAGAGGGGACTATGATAGAGGTGCTTCAAAAGCCTGCTGATAGGCAAGGAAAACCAAAAGATGTTGACCAATCAGAAGGCAGGTTCCTTGTCTTATACCCCGATTATCTCGATGTGGCCATTTATAGAAGGGGAAGAAAGGTAACCGTAGCCGGAGAAATTCAGGGAAAGAGAATCCAACCTCTGGGTGAAATCGACTATATCTATCCCTTGATCTCTGCTAAGGAGATCCACCTCTGGCCGGTGGAGAAGGAAGAGAGGTTTTATCCTTACCCTTGCTGGCATTATCCCTGGTGGTATGGCCCTTTTTGGTATTGGGGGCCATGGTATCCCTACTGGTGGTAAAGAAGAAGTGGGTTTTTTAACTTAAGGAGGCAATTTAGATTTTGAAGGCTAGGATTTTTGTATTTTTTGGCTACCCCAGCCAATGGCAAGCCTTGTATCTTTTACCCTGCCCAGTGAAATTATCTTAATAAAAATAACTTAGTTTAAGGAAAGAAGTTTGTAATAAAACTTGACAAAAAAATTTTTTTATGTAAGTTGCTCTCTATAATATGGAATCTAAAAATTTATTAACAAGAGAGCAGGGCGGATAAGAAGGCGTTAAATAAAGAGGAGGTTAGGATGGAGGCATTAGCAGAAATAATAGGGAGATTAGAAAAAGGGCAAAAAGTAAGAGTGGAAAGGATTGATGGGGGGGTTACAACCAGAGGCTATTTAGAAGATTTGGGTATAAAAGAAGGGACAGTACTTACAATCAAGGCTGAGCATGTCTTCCATGAGCACCGTGGACCCTTGCACCTTAAGGTAGGAGAAAGAAGTTTAATCTTGGGACAGGGTATGGCAGATAAGGTAATTGTAGATAAGCAGGGAATTGCAACTACTCTTTTAAAACTGGAGGCAAATGAAAAGGGTATAGTTAAGGGTATAAGTGGTGGGAAGGAAAAAGAGGAGTTATTTAAAAATCTGGGAATAACTGAAGGGAAAGAAATAATTATGTTAGAACATTTGCCCGAAGAAGTATTTACACTAAAGGTTAAGGAAATGGAATTTGATTTGGGTAGTGGGGAAGTATCCAAGGTCTTTGTAAAGAAGGATGGGGAAACATTGCAATTAAACCATTTAAATACTGGGGAAAGTGGTGAGGTTATAGATATATTAGGAGGGACTCATGTAGAGCAAAGGCTGAAAGAGGTAAATATTGAACCTGGTGTGATTATTACAATAGTAAGAAGAGAGATGACTACAGAGGCACCAAAACATCTTGGTAAGGTAATTTATGCCAAAGTTGACGATGAATACGAAGTGAGCCTTGGACGTGGTATAGCAGAAAAGATATTTGTAGAGACCCTGTAGGCTATATTTCAAGAAAATACATTCAAAAAATCTTAATAAGAAAGCAATAACTCGTAAGATTCAGGCCTGGCAAGACCATGAGATTCCAGTAGAACATAATAATATATTGTGTCCGTTCACAAGGTTAAAGGCCAATCTGCCCGCAAGCTCGCCCCTCCGCCTCGCCTGAGCGAGAGCGATGGCGGACAGGCCTGAACGGTGAACTCTGAACCTGTGAACACTTCCTTTATTTTTTCTCAGCTTCTTTTGTCTTATCAATCTTCACTATCTTATAGGGTCTTGACCACCTCCCTAAGAAATAAGATAAAACCGCTACCCCAATAATGGGTAATAATGGAATTCTTACCATCTTTTTCCTCCCATAATTATATTATTAATGTGTTGCTGTAGCTTCAGAAGGCTTCTTTTGTTTGGTTTGTTTTTTTTGTTCAGGCTTTTCTTCAACTATTTCTACCTTATAGGTCTTAGAAGCCCTCCCTAAGAAAAAAGATATTACACCAATAGCCGGTAAAATTAAAGCCCTTAACATTTTTACCTCCATAATATTTTATTTAGCAGGCTTCTCCTCTTTTTCTAATTCAGATTCAATTTTGGAAAACTTCTCTTTTACTTCTTCTATTCCACTTTCTGCAGCACGATAGGCCTTCATCCCGGTCTTCATAACCGCCTTTTGAAATGTTTCATTTTTTAATAATATAACTATACCCATACCAATTAAAACACCGGGCCAAAACATCTCTCCTCCTTTTTATAGATGCCCTAGAAAGACTAGGGCATCTATTGTGAGTTTATTTTTCTTGTTCTAATTCAGCCTTGATATCAGCAGCCTTCTCTTTTATTTCTTCTACCCCACTCTCTGCAGCCCGATATACCTTATAACCAGCCTTCATAATAGTTTTTTGAACTGTCTTACTTGTCAATAGCATAGCTATACCCGCACCAATTAATATACCCTTCCAGAGCTGGCTGTCGTCAATGCCCAAGAACCTGCGCACAGAGTCCGTGATACCTGCAGGAGCAGGTGCATGCCTTTCTGTTGGACCTGCAAGTGGACCCGGTCCCTCCTCTGGTCCGTACTTATGTTCTTCATATTTTGGATACTGAGGACCAGGTGCAGTATGTGAATGTCCACCTGCTGGATCAGCATAGCCAGGAGCATGGCCACTTGGTTGACCATAAGCCATAGGTGGGCCACCAAAATATCCTGGGTATGCAAAGCCAGGGTGCGCCATCGGAGGCGTCATTGGCTGCCCTCCTGTTGGATTTCCTGTTGACTGTCCTCCTGTCGGATTCATAACCTCTTTACCTTCACATTTGTCATTTGCCTTCTTTTCTTCCATTTCTAACCTCCTTGTTTTTCATTTATTTTTGTCTTGTAAAACAAAAGTTTACTAGAGTTACCCACTACATATACAGTAATAGAATTGTGCAAAAGAGCACCAGTAAGTGGTGAAATCAGCCCAATAGAGGCCAAGAGCACACCTAATAAGTTTAGAATAATAGAAAATCTATAATTCTCCTTGATTGTCTCTACAGTCTTTTGCCCCAAATCCACAACTTGAAGCACCAGTGCAATATCTTCTTTATTCAATACAATATCTGCATGCTCTATTGCTGCATGGGAGGCACGGCTACCCATAGAAAAACTAAGGTCTGCATATGAAAATGCTGCTGTATCATTGATTCCATCCCCAACCATGGCGATTTTTAAATCGGGGTTTTTCTTTTTAAATTCCCTAATGTAATTTGCCTTATCCTCTGGTGACATCTCCCAATGAATCTCGTCAAAGTCTAGGCCCCTTGTAATGGTCTTTGTATTTTTCTCATTGTCCCCAGTAAGCATAACAATCTTTTTTATTCCCAGTTCCCGCAGCCTTCTGAGCACTCGCTCTGTCCCTTTTCTGAGCTCATCTTTAATGCCAATCAGACCAATCAAGGCACCATCTTTAGCAACAAACAGGACATTTTCCCCACGCTGTTTCATACATTCTTCTGGTTCATGTCCCGCCTCATGCTCGATTTTAAATTCCTCCATAAACCGATGACTTCCTACCAAGACATCACTTCCATCAACTATGGCCTTCATGCCACCACCAATAATTAATTCTGTCTTTTCATAAGGCGGAACTTCAATTTCACATTCCCTTATCTTTTGGATGAGTGCTTGTGAAAAAGGGTGTGTAGAATGCAATTGGGCAGAGGCCGCCAACTTGAATACCTCATGTGGACTTATTTCAGGATCAGTAGATATGACTCTACTAACACGTGGTGTCCCCTGGGTCAATGTACCGGTTTTATCAAGGGCTAAGGCATCAATATCCCCTGAGGCCTCAAGATAAGCCCCACCCTTAATAAGAATTCCATTGCTGACCGCATTCCCCATAGCAGCGGTAAGTGCTGCAGGCGTAGAGAGGGTCACGGCACAGGGGCAAACAATAATCAACATGCTCATAGTCTTAGCAATGTTGCGGGTAAATAAAAATGTAAGCAAGGCCAGTGCCAGGGATATAGGGGGTACAATCTCTGAAAAACGTTCTGCTGACAGTTGAATAGGCGCTTTTTCCGGGGCTTTTTCAATCATCTTAATTATAGAACCCATCCTAGTATCCTCACCTACATGCTCAACCCTAACCATAATCTTTCCTTGACTAACACGAGTCCCAGCAAGCACTTTGTCTCCTACGCTCTTATATACAGGAATGGATTCTCCTGTCATGGGTGACTCATCAACAAGTGCATAGCCTTCAATAGTTTCTCCATCAATAGGAATTGAATCCCCTGTTTTGAGTATAATTTTTTCTCCTACCTGCAAATCCTCAACATCAATTTCTATTTCAGCACCATCATCCATTATCTTCCACACCCTTTTCTTATCTACTTTAAGTATGTTTCGTATGGCTATACGGGTTTTTTCTGCTACTTTGTTTTCCAAATATGCCGAGAGGTTCATTAGCCACATTACTACAAAGGCCGTAAGGGCCTCTCCAAATATCAATGAGACTGTAGAGGCTATACATACCAGGAGCTCCATATTCAGTTTTTCCGTTTCTAAAAATTCTCTAAGACCCTGTTTTAAAATGGGGTATCCAAGGACAATAGTTGCAAGTGCTGGTAAATTCAAGAATCTAGAAGGCCCAAATGGTTTAGTAACCCCCTTACCCCAAAGTAACCGATAAAACCAGGAAGCTATAAGGATAATTCCAGTAACAATTAAAATTGGTAAAGGGACATGCTCTTCTTTCTGATATGTGAAGGTATTATTACCTTTTGGATTTCCAACTGCATGCCTTTTATCTATTTTAAGAAAATCGCATATTACATCTTTAAGTTCATTAACATCAGGCTCACCCTTAAAGGTGATTATGAGAGAAGCGCTGCAAAAATTTACCGTGCAACCTTCTACCCAGCCAATTGACTTTGCCTTTTTCCCTAGAGCCTCAGCATCTTTAGGGAGCCATCTTATAGAAGGCACCTTAATCCTTATCCTTCCTGGTATTTGGTGCACAATTTCAAAGTCTTTCATCCCAAACTCGCTAAATGGTTAATAAATATCATTTAACAACAAAACGCTCATACAAATTTACAATAGCAGACCTGGTAGAAGGTGGTAACTCAGGGAAAAGGGCATTTAAGGCCTGTCTTATGGTTTCAGGGCTGTTATCGCTTTCTAATAAGTTTTTCATAGCCTTTAGTGATTTCACAACCTTTGGATTGTCTTGAGAAAATGAGTTTTTTACCTTAGTCAACTCGGTTTCAAAATCAACATTTGATAGGCGCTCAAATAGCTTTAGTAATGTACTAGGTGCACTATCGCCAGAGGCTGAGATGAATTTTTCAATCTGTGATATTGGAAAGGTCTTTGGATTGTAATGGATGATTACAGAGCGGGCTAAGGGGTTAATCCTTATATTTTCAATTCCTTTAATAGCTTTCAATTTTTCATTGAGCTCGCTTAATGGAAGTTTTTTTAATACATCCATATCTAGCTTTAATCGAATACGCCCTGGGATATGATGTGCAATCCTGATATAGGGTAAAATATCCTTTATTTCTTCAATTAATCCCATCTGCTAAACTTAAATTAGTTAAATAGTTGAACCATTTAATCATTTACCACTTCCCGATTTGACCAAGTAAAGGGCACTAAGGTAGCTTCCGCGCCATAGGGATACCACAATCAGGGCATTTTATTTCAGTGCAAGGAACCCCCTTTTTATGTGGAACAATTTTACCACATTTTGGGCAAATACAATCCCCTCCTTTACCCAAGCCCACTTTCCAAGCAAATCCCGAAATTTTGGTCTTTTTTGTATCTTTATCTTGTGCCATATCTCGTTTTCTCATTTTAATTGATACAAAATAATACCGTTAGTTGTCAAAGAACAAAAGTTAAAAAAAGAAAATCTGTTATTCTTATCAGAATATTTTACTCTATTTTTTTGTTTTATCCTCATAACTCAATAACCTTGAAGAATTAGCAAGTACACCAAGGCTGTGGGTAATATGTAGAATACCTGCCATAAACGGTGTAAGCCATCCAAAAAATCCAAGAACAACACCTCCCAGATTTGAGCCTACAGCCAATGCATAGTTTTGGTTAATGATTTTAATACTCTCTCTGCTAAGGTTTCTCAAATAGGGAATTTTATCTATCTCATTAGATGCAAGGGCTATATCTGCAGCCTCAATGGCTACTTCTGAACCGCCTGCCCCCATAGCAATGCCTACATCAGCATGAGCTAGAGCAAGAGCGTCATTTATACCATCACCCACCATAATTACTTTTTTCTTTTTGTCCTGAATCTTTTTAATTATATTGGCCTTCTCATCCGGTAAAAGGGAGGCATAATAGCCATCAAAGTTTAATTCATTGGAAATTTTACCACCTATCAATTCGTGGTCTCCAGTAATGAGGTTAATCTCAGAAAATCCATCCCTTCTCAAGGCCGCCAGCGTCTCTTTAGTGCCTGGGCGAACTGTATTGGAAATACCCATGATTCCCAAAAGCTTTTTATCCTTAGCCACAAATATTACAGTTTCTCCTTGGTCAAGAAGCATTTTTGTCTGTTTTTCCCACGGTTTAATGCCTATTTTATAACGGCTCATGAGTTTTTCATTTCCCACTATGATTTTAGATTGATTCAACCTGGCAATTACCCCTTCTCCTTTTTTGATTTCATAATTTGTATGAGCTGGGGCATTAAAACCTTTATTATCAATGCTATTTTGAATGGCATATGCCAATGGGTGCTGGCTGTGTGCCTCTGCCATAGCTGCCAAGGACAAAACCTCTTCTTTTGAGATGTCCTTTACACAAGGTATAACCGTCTTTACTTGAGGTTCATCTATAGTAATAGTACCTGTTTTATCAAAGTATATTACATCACATTTCCCAAGCTCTTCTAAGTAAATTCCTCCTTTGATTAAGATATTTTTTCGGGCAGCATTTGAGATTGCTGCACTGATAGCAGTTGATGCCGCCAGTATGGTAGCGCAAGGGCATGACATCACTAACATTACACTTAGTGCCCGATATAGGCTCTGGGTCAATAGCAAGGTGGTTAATGTAAATGTCCCACCTAATTTAGTCAATTTTGAAGCCAGTTCATCTGCCTTGGTCTGAATCGGTGCCTTGACCTCAAGGGAATCTTCTATCATTTGAAGCATCCTGGAAAGATATGTATCTTTACCAACTTTTTCTGCCTTTATATGAATTTTTCCATCCTTTACAATGGTTCCAGCAAAGACTTTGTCTCCTGTCTTTTTTAATACAGGAACAGCCCTTCCTGTGATATAGGACTCGTCAATGAAGGCCTTCCCAAAAACAATTTCTCCATCAACTGCAATCTTTTCAAGACTATGAGCAGAAATAACATCACCTTTTTTCAATCTCTCAGGGTCTATTCCCACTTCTACCCCATCAACTACCAAAAAGACTTGTTTTTCAGAAATCTCCAAGAGTTTTCTAATCTCTTTGCGAGAGCGCTCAGTAATATAGTCTTGAACTAGCATACTGCAGCGCATTACCCAGATTATCTCCAAAGAGGTCAATGCTTCTCCTAAGGCAAGACCCAAAATTGTAGAGGCTGCTAGAAACTGGTGTAATGTTATTTCCCTTTTTTCTATAAGGTCTTTAGTTGCCTTTTCAAAAACAGGAATACCTGCCAGCATGGCAATTATTCCAGGAAGGCTAAACATTGATTGTTTGATGGTCTGTTTGAAAATGATTTTTTTGATCAAAAAATATCCCATAAAGGCAGTAAGAAGGATTACCTCAAGCAGTCTTTGGATAAAGGATGCTTTTCTTTTTTTGGTCTTTATTTTCTTTAAAGATTTCTTTCTTTCAGGAAAAAGTAATTGCAATTGTTTTAAGATTTCTTCAAAACCAACGATATTATAGTCATAATATAATATTAAAGAGCCCGTTTTATAATTGCACTGAGAAGAGATAATGCCCTTTATTTTAGAAAAGTGAAATTGTATCTTCCTGGAATTAATAGGTGACCCTTTAATTGAAGGTATAAAAATTCGTGTTCTATTTGGCAACTTGTGTTTGATTTTATAGTAAGCCATCTTCTTAAATACTCCAATTTTGATTAAAAATTAGATTTTGTTAAATCTCTTAACACAAGATTTTTTTCTTGTCAAGACAATTGACAGTAAAATTTAATTTTTAAATTGAGATTTTAATATTAACAAATATAGACAGTTAAAGATGAAAAATGAATCTCCACTGTACACCCTTCCAAGGATAGCTATAGGCCATATATGGCCATAATTCCCATAAAACTGCAAAATATATCAACGCCCTTTTCATAACACATCAACAACGGACTACGGACAACCAACAACGAACACTTCAGCAATAAAATTTACCATTTCTGGAACCCAATGGGCATTTGTTACATACAGGGTGCTTACTCATATTTTTAATAAAATTAATCTTTTTTAGATATATGCCTTTTA
>Ga0190304_1001333_pt1 | contig 10974 bp, 14 predicted proteins | sample 48700712_MG_FD_161670 | JGI IMG/M metagenome (GOLD analysis project Ga0190304, IMG submission 161670) | Hydrothermal vent sediment bacterial communities from Southern Trench, Guaymas Basin, Mexico - 4870-07-1--2_MG | ecosystem: Environmental > Aquatic > Marine > Hydrothermal vents > Sediment ... | reverse complement strand
GTGGGTGGAAGGTGAAGAGGTTAGGGAGTATGGATATGACCCAGGGCAAGTAGTAAGGGTGTATACAAAATGGGAGCTGTTGGAATGGTCTATTGTAACAGTTCCTGCAAATCCGAATGCTCTCAAAGTGGAGAAGGTGGTCAAGGATGGAGAAACAAAAGCCGTGAATAAACAGGAAGGACAGGAAGAGGTGAAAGGTGCGACACCGTATCAGGACTATGATGTAGTGGATGAAAAATGGGATAAGGGCAAGGCTGTACAGCAGATAAGGAAGTGGGCAAGTTCTGATGGTTCCGGGGATACCGACAAGATTGATTGGGGGAAGATGAAAAAAGCATATATGTGGTTTGATAGTTCAGAGCCTGAGAAGATAACATCGTATAAACTTCCCTATGTGTATATCAAGGATGGTAAGCCTGTTGCCGTGAAGAGGGCAATAATCAGTATAGTAGCGGCAATAATGGGTGCTCGTGGTGGTGTCAACATCCCTGAGAAGGACAAGAGGGCAGTATATAATCATTGTAAGAAGTACTATGCAAAAATGGGGATGGAGATACCTGAATATAAGGATGTTCTTTGGGTGGTTCAGGTCACAGAAGCGATGATTGAAGATGCAATTGATGAAGTGAAAAAATCCCTTGACAAAAGGGATGATGAGGTGCAAAATAATAATGAGCCTGAGGTATCAGGCCAAGGGGATATGGCTGGAGATACACAGGCAGAAGGGGTTGAAGATGATGATGTGGTTGTAAAGGTTTTGGGGGCAATGGTTGAAACACTTGAAAAGATGAAAGGGGGTCAAGATGGATGAAAAGAGGGCACAGGAACTAATAGAAAAAATCAAGCAGGGAGTGACTGAAGAGGTCAAAAAGGAGATAGAGAAGGAGCTCAAGGAAAACATAATCCCTCAGTTCACAAAGGGAGTGGATAATAAGAAAAAGGCGAGTGAGACTTTCAGGGATATAATCAAGGCTCTCTGGAACAACGACTGGGGTCAGGTGAAGTCTCTGACAGAGACAGATGAAGGTGGAGCATTCATACCCACGGAGGTTTCAAAGGAAGTGGCAAGACTGATGGGACAGGTTGGTCTGGTGAGAAAAGCAGGGGCAAGGGTATTCAGTCTGAATAATCCTACAAAAGTCCCTGTTTTTTCTGGTGCAACACTTGGGTCTTTTACGACAGAAGGTTCAACCCTGACAGCGGTGAGTGATACTCTGTTCAGCGAGGTGGATTTCAAGCTTCACAAGTATATCTCCATCATCCCTATGAGTGTGGAACTTCTGGAAGATGCTCCAGGGCTGGTTGACCTTCTCACCGTTCTGGTAGCGGAAGACCTTGCGGCAAGGGAAGATTATGCCTGTCTGATGTTTGATACAGCAAGCGGAGACCCTTGGGATGGTATAATCAAGGTGGCGGATAATGTGTATACTCTCACCGGGGATATAACCGATGGGACTTGGGAAGACCTCATTAAGGTGAGGGATGCAGCACCCTATCAGGTGAAGTATTCAGGGGCATATTTCATGCACCCATCTGTCTGGTCTTTCTATCAGTCCTTTAAGGACTCAACGAACAGGCCTATTTTTAACCTTGAAAAGAACACCTTTGCAGGCAGGCCTGTCTATGAAGTCCCCTTCCTTCCTGCAATAGGTTCAACCTCTGGCAATAAGGCAGTCGTGGTATATGGAGACTTCAAGTATCTCTGGATAGGTGAGAAGGGTGGTCTCTCTCTGGAAGTGATGAGGGAAGCGACAATCGGGTCAACGAAACTTGGTGAGAAGGATTTCAGGGCACTCAAGTTCAGGAAGAGGGAAGGTGCAGTTGTTGTCAAGACAGATGCCTTTGCAGTTATGAAAACCGCAGCCTAATAAAAGGGGGTAATATGAAGGTTAAAATGCTTAAAAATGTTCTCCTTGGGGGTAAACCTGTCAGAAGGTTTGAGAAGGGTCGCATCTATGAGGTTGATAAAAAGACCTTCCAGGCTCTGTCTGGTCTATGTGAGCCGGTGAGGGATGAGGAGAATAAAGACAAGGGAGCAGAGCCTGTTGCAGGGGTCAATAAATAATGGGGAGGGGGGGATCCTCTCCCCTTCTCTTTTGGGAAGGTGAATAATGTCCTGGGTAACCGTTGATGACGTAAAGTCCTTTGGGGAAATATCAGGAACAGAGCTTGATACTCGGATACAGGACTATATTAACCTTGTGGAAGGGTATATCAGGCTTAAAGCAGGTTGGGATATAGAAGCAAAAAATTATAAGGAAGTAATCTATACCGTTGACAAAAGGGTCTTTTTGTCAATCTTCCCTGTAATTTCAATAACAAAGGTGACAATCAATGACTATGAGGTCGGGGAAGATAACTACTATGTAGATAAGGATACAGGGTCGTTCTGGTTCAAGGGGATTCCGAGAGCAGGAGATGAGCCGTATAAAATAGAGGTTGAGTATAGGGCAGGATATGAAGCAATCCCTGAGGATATAAAGACAGCAATAAAAATGGAAGTGGTGAAAAGGTTGCAGATGCAGGATGGTTTGGGGGTAAAGAACATAAATCGTGGTGGTGAGACAATAAACTTCAGAGATGATGAGATGGGGAAGAATGTACAAAATATCGTGGGCTTATATAGGAGATACAAGAGGGTCTATTCAGGGATAGTGACAAAGGTGGAAACATGAACATAGAGGTCTATGTCAAGGGGGGCACACAGGCTGATATTGAGAGGATACAGAAGAATATTGCAAATGTGATGTCTATGTTTGGGTTGCGTGTGGTATCAAGGGCGAGGGTTCAATATCTTGGGGGTCCCAGGCCTATACATCTTGACCAAGATACCGGAACTCTTTGGGGTGGGATATTCTATAAGCCTGAGTTTTCAGGGGGTGTTTTTTCTATCCTTCTGGGGGTTCCTGGAGAGGCGAAATATGGTGCAATATGGGAAGGTATCGGGGAGTATGAGACAAGAATAGGTCAGAGTTTTGCGAATGGGACACCTATGTGGAGGCCGTTTTTTCTGCCTGCTCTTCTTGACATGGAGAGATGGCTTAAAGAGGAGTTGACTCGTGCTTGCTCATATTGAGATAGAAGAGTATATACAGAATGTCCTGTCGGGTATAGAAGGGCTCAATGTCTTCCTGGGGCAGAAAATGAGCATTGAAAAGTTGAAGTCAAAAGGTCTTTTGCCTTCTGCTTTGGTGGTTTCTAATAATGAGAATATCAACCTGTCTGGTGGTGTTGGGTATCATACAATCTTCATAGATGTATGGATTATGGGGAAAGATAGAGCAGGGACAAGAGATATGGCAAATAAGGTGATTGATAAAATTGTAACTGAGGCAAAGTCTTTTGATGTTGTTGTTGATAACAAAACTCACCTTGTTGAAGGTATGGGGTTTGAGGTTCTATATCCAGGTGTCGGGGTGATAGATATTCAAACAATCGGCATCAGGTATAAACTCAACTACTATGAGCAAATATAAAGGGGGTGTATATGGCTCTTGTTCATAAGAGGAGATATTCAATCAAGATACAGGGGAAGGGTGCACAAGACCCTGGGACTGGTCTTGAAGAGAGGGATATATACCTTGATGGTGTATATTTCACGGTAACCGACTTCTCTGTTGAGAAGGTAATGACAAGGGAGATGCAGAGGCCTCTGAATTATTCAGGGGTGGCAGCAGTAAAAATCACGGAGAAGTTCGGCAAGTTCAAGTTTGTAAAACCTCTTGGTGTTGTTCAAGAGGACACGGGGGGTTGGGATGGTCCAACAATTCTGCCGTTGTCTTGGGTAGGGTTCAGACCTGATACTGATGCTGTATATTGTAAGTTAATTCTGTCTGACCCGTATGGGATAAATGGTGGTGTTGGAAAGTTGGAGGCATCAAATAGTGAAGGAGAAACAATCAGGCTTGAAGGTATGATGGGGAAAGTAAGCATCATAGGTGAGGTTGGGAAAGTAATACAGATGGAGATTGAAGGTCTTGGCAAAATCGTGGATAGTATCACTTGGTCTTCCTATGAAGCAGGAAGTAATACAGAAAGTATTCTCTCTGCAATAGCAGGGGGTATCAAGATAGGTGGGGCAGTCGTGGATGGTATCAAGTCCTGGAGGCTTGATGTAGGTGGAGATGTCAAGATATGTGAGGGAGTGGAACAGGATGATGGGGTCTATCTCATATATAGACCTGAGGTAATTGGCACACTTGAAATTGACCCTGTTGATAGTGCAACTGCTCGTGCTTGGCGAGAGAGTGAAGAGAAGGTTAATATACAGATACTGAGGCATCCTGTTGGGAGTGAAACGGAAGCACAAATCTTGATAGATATAAAAGAAGCGGTTATCTCCGAGTTTTCTGATGAATGGGATGAGGATATACTCAGGCGTCGGGTCAAGTTTGAAATTGGTTGGCAGGCACCAAACAAGGCTTTGGTGATATATCCTTCCTATGATGTATGATAAGATAAGGGGGTAAAATGCAGATACAAGGTAGAGAAGTTAAACTCAAGAGTCCAACCGTTCGTGATATGGTCAAGATTTCAGGAATACTCAAGCAGTCGTATGATGAACAAGGGTTTTTCAGGCCTGATAAGTTCCTGGATGTGATAGCAGGAGATAATCTTCCTCTTCTGATGGATACTATAACCGAGTATGAGGGTGAACAAATAGACTGGTATTCTGTGGAATATGAGAAAATACAGGAGATACTTAAAGATTTTTTTCTGAAATATCCCGTTTTGAAGTGGATTGGCGGGATTATACAAGTGATGAACACATCTGGCGATTGATATGGGCATATACGGGGGGTGTATATTCAGAATGCGAGCGTATGATGGATATGGATGTGGTCCTCTTTGAAAAGTTCATTCATTGGCGAATAGGGGAGAACGAAAAAATCAGGAGAGAGATAGAGCGTGGCAAGTAATGAAATTCTGTATATTATCAAGGCAGACATAACAAATATAAATACTCGGCTTGAAGAGGTTGAGAAGAAACTCAATCAAGTCGGCACTCAAGGGAAAAATTCGTTTGGGGGGATAACCGCATCAGTAATGAAGCTTGCTCGTTCCCTGGGTTCCTTGTATGTGTTGAATAGGTTCATAAATGCAATGAAACATCTTGTCAATTTATCGGAGAGGCAGGCTCAGGCAGAGTTGTTTTTGGCTCGTTCTCTGAAAAATGTCACAACTGAAGTCGGGAACAATGTTGAATATCTGAAAAAACTTGCGGCGGAATATCAGAAGTTGACAGGGGTGGGGGATGAGACAATCCTCGGCTTTGCGGGTATGTTGTCAACCTTCCAGTTGAATACTCGGCAGATTGCGGAACTCATCCCTCGTATTCTGGATATGGGAAAGGCTCTTGAGATGACGACAGGAAGGAATGTTGATTATAATTCTATTGCAATTGCAGTTGGTAAGGCAATTCAGGGGCAGACTGGTATTTTGGCAAGGTATGGTGTCGTTCTGGATAAACAGGCAATAAAAACAGATAAGTTCAATGGCATTCTGAAAAGTCTGGATATGAACTTCAAGGGAGCTGCAAAAGCAGCAGGGGAAACATTCACCGGGGAAATTGAGAAACTCAAGGCAACCTTCTCTGATATAGGGGAGAAGATTGGAGATTTTATCAAGACAGGATTACAGCCGTATCTCAATATCCTAAATAGGATAATAAATGTAATGAGAATGCTTGGAAGGGCAAGGGAGTATGATAATACAGCAATGGGAAGATATGAAAAGGCATTGAAAAAGGTCAATCAGTTGAGGAAGGAAGGAAAGGAAGGGACAGAGGAATATAAAAAGGCTTTAATAGAGTTGAGAGTTGCAAAACAGAATTACCTTAATGAAGTCCGTAAAGAAGTGGCAGAAAAACAAAGGGTGAAACAATTGACAACACAAGTAACACAGGCAGAAGAGGAGCACCTGGAAGTAATTCAAAAATCAATAGATGTGTATGAGGGGGCAATAGCATCAATGGATGATTTCGTGATGGCAACCTCAACCCTGGAAAATGTAATCAATCCCTATGAGCAGGCAATGATACAACTGGATAATCAGGTGGCCTTGTTTGGGAAGACTTGGGAAAGGGTGGCTGCAGATGTGGTGAGAGACATTGCCTATATGTCAAGGTCGGGGGAGTTGTCACTGGGTAACCTGATGAGGAAGATTGCGCAAGTTATAGTTGAGTTGATGACCTATTATGCAATAGTCAGTTCAACAGGGAGTACTGAATTGGCAAAAGCAGGCAGTATGTTGGCTGGGACTCTTGTTGGTATGTTTCAGGAAGGTGGGGTCGTGGAGAAACCCACCCTTGCAGTTGTTGGGGAAGCAGGAAGGGAATATATAATCCCTGAGAGGAAACTCAATAACTTGGTGGAAGCAATCGTTGACAAGGTAGGATATTCAAGGCCTGTTACAGTAGAGGTTCGGCTGGATAATATGGTGTCCCTCTCTGATAGTCGGGTGCAAAGAGTGATAGCTCGGGCTGTTCAAAAAGGACAACGAGACCTCAGGATGATAGGGGGGTAAATGGGGCTCACAAAAATATATAAGTCAAGTGATGGGACAACTTGGGTAGAGGAAACAAAAGTCAAGGAAGTAACCCCTATACAGTATCGGATAGACTTTGAAAATGGAGGGAGTATAGAGGCGATAAATTTCACAATAAAGGTTGTGAGTGATGATTTTTCTGGCACCCTGTATTGGTGGAAAGTTGAGCGGGATGGCAAAATCTGGATAGGGAAGACAAGAAAAGTATATGAAGATGTCGGGGGAAGGGTTATAATCTATGATGTTGCTTCTGTTTTTCTCTCTGATGTCACAAAACTGAAGGGTGAAAGCAATCCAAGAATTTTTGGGGACTATTCAGTAAGTCAATCGGATGTTGCCGATGGCATATATCACTTTGTAGTGCAGAATAATCAACCTATGGGATATTTTTATGGTGCTATCAGAAAAGCAGATGGAACTTCAGGTGTGAAGAGGGTTCCTAATTGGGCTGTCCAAATTCAGGTTTTTGGTGATAGTTCTGGGGCTGGCTCAATCAATAAAGATGGGGGCATAATCAGGATAGATAAAGGGGGGTATTTTTCTCTAACGAGGGATGGTACAAGTCACGATGTATATATACATAAATATTTCACTCTCATAGTAGATGGTGGTAATGTATATGCAATCAAAGAGTGGGTGGGGGTTTTGGATTGGTTGGAGAGTGTCCTTGTTGGAACAATAACAGATATGAGACCTGCCTTTTCAATCAATGATGAACAGGCAGGGATTTCATTCATAGGGAGCAGGTCGTATAATTTCAAAAAGATAGGGTCTGCCTATATAGAAGCGTATTGGGTGATTTCAGAGGGGGCTGTCACACAGTTTGGGGTGAGGTCAACAGATACAAGTGTCGTGGAAGACCTCAACATATCGGTAAGTTCAGGTATGCCGTTCCCCCGTTTGTTTAAGTGTGGGGGCAAGCCTATCTGTTTCGTGTTTACGGGTGAGTATGATAGTGAGGATGTAACGACGCCGGGGGTGATTTTGGGATACTGGTATAACCTCTTGGATGGAAGTGACTGGCAATATAAGTCTATCAGTACAGGAGACCAGCTGGATGTTTTCACTCTTCAATATGTAGGTGAGACATTACATCATTGGGTTTTTCTCGTAGCAAATTCACCCCGTGATGGGGATTCCCCCTCTCTTCCTGGCAGGAAAAGGGACTTATATATGTTGAAAATAAATAAATCGGATGGGGGATTGGATTTTCTTGGGAAAGTAGATGAAAAAATTGACGATAAAGAACTTTCCGATATGGGTGTAGTATCGGCAGGGTTTTTCCCTGGTGTCGGGTATGCAATTTTGGTTGGTGTGGATGATGGGGAAGCGTATGAAAGTGACCTCCGACAATTCAAGGTTAAAATATATGATGTGGATTTTGACTATTATAACGACAAGGTTTTTGTATCTGTCAAAGAAGAGAGGACATATCCCTTCTGGAATGAGAGTGAAGGTAAGTATGCAAAAGGAATGGGTTGCTGGCCTCTCACAGGTGGACAGTTATATTGGGGAATGTGGGGGTGGGGTATTCTTGACCCTATGGGTGGTCTTCATGTGATAGCCTTCAATGGGTTCGTTGAAATGTATCCCGATGCAGTTGATTTTTTTCATATTTATTATGGCAAGATGGATGTTTTAAGTTCAGTTTATGCTGGCCGGCAGATTGCTTGGGGTGGGTTCAAAGGTTGGGCATCTGCTGGATATGAAGGGACAATCTTGTATAATGGTGTCGGTGGGAGAAAAAGGACTTGGTGGATGGACCCTGAAAGGTTGGTGCGCAGGACAACTAATTATCATGGGTTTATCAATATCAATGATACTTATGACCCCTTTGTATATGTGAATAATGGGGATTGGGATTGGTATGTAGCAGACTTCAATTGGGAAGATGATGAGTGGGTAGTATGTTTCTATGATGGGTCTGAAAAATATGCCTCAATAAAGTATGAAAGGATAGGGCATATAGATTTTTCTGTGTTTGACAGTCTCCTTTCGGTGGTGAATGATATTATAAGGGGTGAGGGGTATATAGTAGTTCCTGACCTTGACACAGGTGGCTGGGCGCTGTATGTAATACATGGGTATGAAAGTATTCCATATCTGTTTGGGATAGATGAGGGGGTGGATGATGTAGCGGATGGGGTTCTCTCTCTCACACGGCAGGCAAAAGATTTTGGGTCTATCTATTGGGATGATGGGTCGGGGAATGTTTGGGGTGGCATCAAGATACAAAGTGTATATCTATCATGGCATGGTGGTAGGTATAGATTTATGAATTTTTTGCAAGACAAATACAACTATGCATATAAAGATATAGGCAAGATAGCGGAGGCGGAAGTTGTGGGGTTCATACCTGTTTGGGGTCGGTGGGTGGAGTATGAAAAATCAGTCAATCGGGTCATTGCGGCAGAATGGGATGTTGATAAGGGTATAACAAGGATTGAAGCAATAATGCGGAGGACATAATGAGCCTATATTTTGGTGGTGGTGTAATTTCAATATCAACGGACGGTGGGACAACTTGGACAGACCTTCCCCCTGCATCGTATCGTTCTCCCCCTATATATGAGAGTGTGCAACCTGAATGGGTTCGGGGGGTCAATGGTAAACTTGTGCAGTTGGATGATAGGTATAAGGAAGTAATTGTTGCGGAGTGGAAGGTGTTTGAGGACTCATACTTTGAGGTTCTCTATGAGGCTTGGCTCAATCAATGGGTGGATGGTATCAAGATACGGCCTCATAAAGATAATACAACAAATGAGTATGACTGTATAATAAGGTCGTTCAAGTATGAGTATCTACAGGGTTTGGGTGCGTGGAAGGTCAGGGTGGAGTTTGAGAGTGTGCAGCCTGTAACGAGGTATCAAAACTAAGGGGGTTGACATGAAGAGAGCAGTCTTTTTACTGGTGCTGGTGGGTGTGATGGTTCTATATGGGACTGTCACAACAAGCAGAATGAACAGACTTGAGAAGGGGGCAAGGTTTGAGGTGTGGGGCAACAGGGACAGTCTTGCAGTGAAGCCGACGACTGCTGATACTCTTCTCTTTGCTCCTGTGCTTGAATGCGGGGATTTTGACGGGCTGACTTTTCAAGTGTTAGGGCAGACAAGTGCGGGACACTGGAGGCTGGAATATCAGGAAATCAGCGTGAAGGCTGATACCTCATATGGGAAGTGGAGACTTATAACTGCTGACATAGGGGACACGACAGGGGTATATAACCTTTCAGGCATACCGTTTCAGGGGTTCATACGCTTCAGGGCTGTGTGCGTGCAGAATGCAACTGATACTTTATTTGTGTATTTTAGAGTAAACCTGTTTGGGAAATAGGGAGAGACTATGAGATACTTTTCTATTCTTTTACTTTTGTGTTTGACCCTTGCAGGCTATGAAGACAGTCCTGGAGTGCGGTTATCTTCTTCTGATTTTGAATACACTCTTGACAGGCAGTATCACTATGTAGCGGGTTGGCTGATAGGCTTAACTTCTCCCTCTGTTTTTGATAAGGTTACCCAGAACCGTGAACAGGGATTAGTTCTTGAAGGACAAAAATTCATTTGGGGATTGTGGTTGACTTCTATGGTGGCAGTGGAAAAAGAAGTTTGGGACTGGAAACACGGTGGTAAACTTGACCTTGCAGACTTCACTTATACCTTGATGGGTTATGTTTTCAGTTTTAGTCTGAATAGGGCTTTGAAACTTGCCTTCAAAAAATAAGGAGGTTAACATGAAGAAACTTGTCTTTTTTATCCTGATAATCCCTTTAATCCTTTCCTCTTGGACAGGCACTTGGGACAGAGGGTATGTTGTTGAGGAGAAGATTGATACTATTCCTCTGTATATTGCATCAAACTTTTACGTTTCTTGGGTTGGACAAGGAACGGTGACTGACAATTATTCTTTTGCAGGTGCAGCTTTCAATAATACAGGTCATCGGGCAATCTTCCCGTTAGTTTTCACAAAACTTTTTGTGAAGGGTGCAGAGAAAGTTCACATTGATAGTATCAGGTTTTACTACTATGTTGCAGACACAATAGATGATGCGGATACTTTTTATATCAGAATAGACACTTTACGTTATACAGCCCTCTCTCAAAACTTTTATAAATACAAATCTCAAAGGTTGCCTAATACTACATCTTTACATTCAACTCCATTTGTAACCTTTTATGACTTTGATATTGTTGAGCCTCTCAGATATCATGTCATTTGGTGGCTGAAAAAGAAAGGGGCTACAGGATTTGGTATTTCGTTGAAGCCTGCTATCGCTTTTTACAAGGCGTACTACAAGGTGCGATAAATGGGCAGAAGGACTATAAATGGGCTTGGCACAGACATTGATTGGATAAAGAAAACCCTTGAGAACTATGAGGATAGGTTTGACAGGATAGAACAGAAACTTGAGGGGCTGGTTGCCTTCAAGGA
>Ga0190304_1001331_pt1 | contig 10979 bp, 8 predicted proteins | sample 48700712_MG_FD_161670 | JGI IMG/M metagenome (GOLD analysis project Ga0190304, IMG submission 161670) | Hydrothermal vent sediment bacterial communities from Southern Trench, Guaymas Basin, Mexico - 4870-07-1--2_MG | ecosystem: Environmental > Aquatic > Marine > Hydrothermal vents > Sediment ... | reverse complement strand
TGTTGGATTTTCTAAAAGTTTTTCAATTTCTTTTAAAATATTCTCAATTTCTCTTTCTTTTTCTTGGGTTAATTCTACCTTTTCTATTCTTTTTGAAAGAGGGTAATTTATTACTCCCTTGGCTATTATTCCTTTTTGTTTTAAGTAATAAAGATAATAAAGTAGTTGATAAAAGTGAGCTTTAGCCAATTTGCGTGACTTTTTTATTTCATGAATTTCCAGCTTTTTTCTTAAAAAATCAATCTTAATTTTGTTGTCAATTATTAATTCTTTCAAATCTCTTTGATAACTTTCTTGATGAAGTAAACTTCCCCAATATACTAAATCAGAAGTATGCTCCATTGAAATAAACTTTGAAAAAAACCAAAGTTTTCTTTTGCAAATAAAAAAATAATTAACCTGGGCACCTGTAAAAATTAATTTACTAAATAAAAATTTCATCTTAAATTAAGTTAAATAATGTTTTCTTCTTCTAACATTTTAATTTCTTTCAAATCTAAATCTAAAATTTTGTCTATTCCATACTTTTGCAAATCATCTAATTTTTCTTTTATGTTCAATACAAAAAATCCTTTAAAAGTATTTCTTTTTATTATTTCAAATCTTTCCCTAAAATTTTCTATCGCAAAAAATGGAAGGTTAAAAGAGTAATTGTATAAAGTTTCTAATATTTTCCATTTGTTTAGATTTTTTTTCAAATTCTCATCTTTTATTTCATTTTTTATTTTGTCAATTAAATTTTCTGAAGATTTTCCTTCAAATGGAATTTCCCAATTTTCTTTGTTTTTTAATACCTTACACAGTGCTTTATATAATTCATCTTTTTGATTGGGTAAATTAGGAATAAAAACTTGAATTCCGGCTATGTGCCTAAAGATTCTTTGGGCGTCGTTTTTCTTTTCTGCCGACCAATATTTTAGCCATTCAAGCACTTCGTTGATTTTATTTTCATAAAATTTTTTGAGAGTTTGATTGTTTTCCAAGGATTTTTCAAATACATTCTCTATTAACTTTTTTTCTTCTTCGTAATTAAGTGGATTAGAATTTTGTATCTTTTTAAGCACTTCTATTGTTTTTTCCAAAACCTCTTGGGGATGGTAAATTGCTAAAGTTCCTTTATCTATTCCGGTAAAGATATAAACATTAGGTTTGTTTTCTGTATAATGCTCATTTGGTTTTTTGTTTCTCCAAATTCTCCCCCATCTTTGAATTTGGCTATCAATAGGAGAAATTTCAGTAATCAATACATCAAAATCAACATCAACAGATGCTTCTACTATCTGAGTTGCAACTAAAATTAAGCCTTTTTCTTTACTTTCTAATTTCCTTTTTATTTCTTTTATCCTTTTATTTTTTTCTTTTTCTATTAATCTTGAATGAAGCAGGTAAAGATTTTCTTTTTTTATTCCTAACCTTTGGGGAATATTTTCAAGTTCTTGATATAATTTTATTGCCTTTCCTACATTATTAACAATTACCATTACATTTTTGCCTTTGTGATCCTCGATTATTTCCCCGATTATTTTCTTTATTTGCTTATTTAAACTATATTCCTTTTCTCCTTTTTGGTGATACTCAAATACAGATCCATCAATTAATTTTATTTTATGTCTTTTTAAATTATAGTTCTTTATCAATTCCTTTGTTTTATCCGGTTCTTTTTCTAAATCACAAATTTCAAATTCATTCTCTTCATTTATAAATTGCTTAAAATATGGTGGGAAAGTAGCGGTAATAACTAAAACATTTCCTTTTAATTCTTTGATAATTTCAAGGGTTTTTATGATAATTGCCGCCATTTCTGGATTGTAGGCTTGGATTTCATCAATTACAATAGAGGAGGTGGGATATACTGAAACTAACTTATCAAAACCATAATATTTTAATGAAGAAAGAAAAACTTGATCAGGGGTGGTTAATAAAATAGGAAAAGAGAATAACTTAGCAGAGGTCATTTTATCGCTTACTTCTAAATCACTTCCTTCTTTTTCTTCTTTTAGATGCTCAATAAACGATGTTGAATGGAGAATGCCAACAAAATCTTTATCAAAATATCCTTTGCTTTCTTTTTCATCTTTTCTAAATCTCCAAAATAAGTCATTTAATGCAACTCTTAATGGCAAAGTATAAATCAATTTTCTACCAGTTCTTTTTGCCCATAATAAAGCAAATTCTGTTTTTCCTGAGCCTGTAGGAGCTACTAATACAAAATTGTGATTTTTAGTTTTCTTTAATATTTTTTCTTGCCATAAATCCTCTCTACTTGTTAATTTTTTGACAGTCCTTTTTATTTCGTTTTCTAAATTTTTAAAGATTTCGTTAATATTTGTTGTTTCTTCTATATTAACTCCCCCACTTCCGGCATAATCGCACCTTCTTAAAACTCCTAAAAAAACAAAAAAATCAAGCCAATTTTTACTTAATCTATCATCATTGTTTTCCTTTTCATTAAGAATCTCATAAAATTTTATATATGTTGACAGACCATAACCATTTTCTAAAGCTTTTTTTAAATTTTCCAATTTTCCTAAATTTGTTTTTGCTTTTAAATCACTTAAGATTTCTTTGATAAAATTTTCATCTTCATTGTCAAAACTTTCTATCAGTGAATCTATCATTGTTTCAAGTAATTTTTTAACTTCTTCTTTTTTCTCTAAAAGAAACTCAACATATCTTTTAAGGTCGGGATAATCATCAAAGATGTAACTTATATTTGGTTCTCTGTTTACATAGAACTTGTTATAGTGATGAAAAAGAATGGCTGTTCTAATTTGTTGTGTATCTTCATCTTCTGGATTATCAAGAAAAATATAAGAATAAAGAGTAGAAATAACTTCATGGCGTTTTATATCTATCGTTTTGTAATAATATTTTTCTTTTTTATTCCTTTCGTTCTCATTCGTTTTTTTTTCAAAAAATTTCTCTATCTCTTTCCATTGAGAATCAGATTCTTTTTCTTCTTTGCTAAAAACTTTCTTTTGAAAACTATAATTTACCTTTCCTAAATCATGTAAAAATAAAGCAACAGCCAAGTTTTTAAAAAAGGTTTCATCAAACCGAGAATATTCAATAGCATTTTTGTTTTTATCAATAAACTTTTTAAAATCCCTTGCTCTTTCCAAGGTTTCTTTTATATGATCAATCAACAAAAAACTTTTACCCTTATTTTTTGATTTTGCTCTTAAGATATTAACTAATTCCATCATAGCCATCCAAAATCTTTTATGATATTAAATTTGAGCTTGTCATTAATTTCAAATTTTTCTATTTTTATTTCGTCTTTTAAAAGAATAGTATAATCAAAACCAGTATAAATTACCGTTGTGAAATCAACCTCTCTTTCTGTGTTTTTTGTGATTTCAGATTTATGTTTTACAAAGGTGTCTCCATTTTTAAATAAAACTTTTGTTGGAATGGAATATACAGGAAATTTTTGTTGCTTGATCGGGAATTCTTTTTTGAGTTTTTCAGAATTTTCAAAATATAAAGAGATATATGTGGGAAATTTTAGTTTAATATCTCCTCCTACAGGAATATTCTTTTCTTTGGGTTCTATAAATTCAACTTTTCTTATAAAAACAATATCCTCACTTCTTCCAAGATAGAGAATTTTTTTCAGATCCTGTAGATTTTTCTTTATTTCTTCAAGAAGATTTTCTTTTCCTCTGATAAAAATATAAAGATGACCATTAAAAAGTTCTTGTTGATAAATTGGAGTTCTTTGAGCTGTTAGCCCTTCAGAATATAATGGAAGCCAATTGTTTTTCTTTTTTGCATCGGGATTATTAATCCATATTCCTTCTTCGCTAAAAGCCAATTCCCCTTTTATTAACTGTTGATAATTCCAAAAAACACTTTCAAATCCTCCATGAACGCTGATTTTTAATTCCCACCATCTATTTCTTATTTCCTTTTCTCCTTTTTCATTTTCTATTTCGTATTCTTCCTTCTTTCCGTACCAATCCCCAACAGTATTTTGCAACATTCCAATTATGGCAGATTTTGGAGGCAAAGGAAAAGTTTGAGCATAATAAAAAGTAAATGGGTTTCTATATTGAGCAAAAGGTTGAAATAATTCTAAAAGAAGTGTCTTTTTTGTCATTTGGTTGTTTTTTAGTAGTTTATTGAACTTTTCACTCAGAAGTTTTTTTAATTTCTAAAAATTTTTTAATTTCTGAAACAATCTCGTCTTTATTAGCTATTCTGTTTTTAGGTGCGGGAATAACTTTACATAAATTTTCTCTAAAAAACACTTTTACACCATCATTATTAAGGTCCAAAAAGAAGGTTGGGATTAAATCATCTTTAATGTGATGTTCTATTATTTCTTTGTCTCCTTTTATTTTTCTTGTAATTTCTACTCTGTAACAAGTTTCTTTCTCTAATCTTATTTTATCGAGGTAAGATTCATATTTTCCATTTTCATATAAACCTAAAATAACAACCCATGGAGACAAATCTTCTCTTCTTCCTTTAATATCTCTTTTAAGATTTAGAATTGTTTCAATAAGAGACACGATGCGTTCATTTGTAGTTTCTGAATTAATTTTTATCTCTCCTATGTCTTCTTTGCCATGTTCATCTTTTAAAAACTTACCCACTCTTTCAACATCTATTGTAATATTGTAGACATAAAAATCTGCTTTCTCCTCTGTAGTAACTGGATTACTTCCTTCTCCTCCCGCTCTTTTCATCATATCTAAATTTGCCATAGTATGAGAATCTAAAGTATAAGGAGTTAAAGAAATAGCGTGAGAAATTTTCACTGGAGAAGTTCTCGTTAATGCAGCTTGTTCGCTTCCTTTTTTTGCCACCATAAAACCAAATAAATCAAATTCAGGATAATTTTTAAATACATTGTGTAAAAAATCTTTTTTAATTTCCTTTAATCTAACTACTTCCCCTTTTTCTGCTTCCAAAACATCACTTCCAGCAAGCTTCCAGATTTGAGGAAATAAGTGATTTGCCCAATGTAATATACTATATCTCAACGCGTACCTACTTACCAATATATATTGCCTTCCATCCCATTTAGTAATCTTTTTTAGTGGTTGATAATTAGCTCCCCCACCCCAATCATAATTCAAAGAACTTCCATAAAAAACAATATCCATTACAATAAATTTTCTTTTTGAGTTTTTAGTTTCTTCGGGCATAGTTTTTTATAAATTTTTTATTCTTTTTGTTGACCTTTGTTATATGTGCTCATAATCCCAATGATTATAGAGTAGGCGAAATTTACAAAAACTTCCTGAGGTAAAATGTCATAGTTTTGATCAAGTTTTTTCCATAATTCTTTAAAATTTCTCTCTTTTGGTTTGTTGATCGCTTTTAAGAGTAAATAAAAAAATCTATTTTGATCTTTATTTTTTGTGGCTTCCAATAAATCATAAACTAACTTCTGCTTATAGCTATCCGATTCATTTTCAAAACTTTTCTTTGCAGTTTCTTTTAAACCTGAAAGGTTTAATTCTTTCTTCCATTTTCCAAATTTAAATATCCAAAATGCTTTTTTATCCTCTGGCATAATTATTAATTTTTACTCACCATACCTGCTATTAAAAATAAAGTGTGCCTTTGCCATATTTTATCATTATTTACTATTTTTTCAAATATCAAATCTAAAAATTCTGGGTTTATGTTTTCTTTAGAAGAATTAACAGATTTCAATAAAATGTTAAGAAATCTCGCTTTATCATTTCCATATAAAGAATCTAATAGCAAATAACCTAATCTTTTTCTTGTATCATCATCGGGAATTAATCTTTTTGTTTCGCTAAGTGAATGGTAATAAAGTTTACGAAATTCCATTTTTACCTTTTTGAGAATTTCTCTATAGTTAGCTTGAAAGAAACTTTCAGAAAACAAAGAAAAAGTTTCTTTTTGTTTTTGCCTTTCTTTGAATTCTAAAATTACAGCATCTATCAGTAAAGCGTAGAAAATGGAATAATTAATTTGTTGGAGATCTCCTGTTAGCTTTAATTTTACATGTTGAAGAGCTAACGGATAAAGAGGTTTGCCTTTTATAAATTCTTCAAGAAGCCAACAATTTTTTTCTCCTCTAAAGTTTTTTCCTTGAATTTGTAAGCTTGTATTAAGAATTTCTCTTAAATAATCATCTAAAAGGACTGAGGCTTGAAGTTTCGGGATGCCAATGTATTCTACATTCTTAATTTCCTGTTGTTGAATGCTTCCGTATTCTACCAAATACATATTTTCTAAAGAAAACGAAGCTTTGCTTTCTACTATATAATCAACTATGGCAGACCATGTTATTTTGAGTAAGTTAACGTTAATATTTTTTTCTCGTAGTCTTTCAATTAGTAATTTAATTTTTTTATTTATAGTATAAGATGCCTCTAAGTTATTTGTATAGAAAAAAATATTTCTGTCAGAAATTCTCACAAAAGATATAGGAAAGCAAAGCAAATAAAATATAACGTTTTTAATTATTTTGTCCAAATCATTAATTGTTGGAATCTTGCAATAAGAAATGTTAAGAAATTCTTTTTCTGAAAATAAGAATTTGGATATAGTTTTATCTATCGCATTTTTTGTTAGTTCATCTTTTATTTTATACCTGAATATCATATCCTCAAATGACTTCAAAATATTTTCTTCTGCACCTTTTTTATTCTTCCCTGGATTAATAAAATTTAAATTATGGAAAAATGGCTCATAGCTCAAAATTCCTATTTCATTAATCTTTTGAAGAATAGTTTTTTTGTTATTTGAGAAGACTTTTTTAAGACATGAGGAAAATTTTTCAAATTTCTGAAAAATTTTATTTTTTATTTCGTTATTAAGATGAATTATGCCAATTCTTATGGACTCAGGATCTTTTTTATCTGAAGGAAAAATAAGTGTTTCTATCTCATCAATTAACTTTTTTCTTACCTCATAGAATTCTTTCTTAATATCGTTATCTATGTCCTTTTTTAATTCTTGATTTTTTAGCCAATTCAATGAAGTTTTTTTAATATAATAAGTGAAATATGCTCTATAAAATTCTTCTTTTCGGAAATTATAATTAATAATTTTATTTAAATTCCACCCATAAACTTCCTCCATTAAATTCACAAAACCTAAAATACCAGCATCAATAAACCAATTTCCAGTGAATCCAAGGTTTGATTTGTTTGAATCTTTCAACATAAAAAAATTAGATAAAAATTTAAAAATCTTTTTTATTTTATTTTAACTCTTTTTCTCTAAATTCACAAAGCCAAAGCCCATTGAGTTTTTTTCGCCAAAGCCGCAATCTATGGCAAATTCTAAAATTTCTTTTGTTCTTTCATCTAAAAAGTCAAAATAAAATTCCCAGAGAGAACCAATGAAATTTACTTTTTGGTGATGGAGCTCTAAAGGAATGGAAACAGATTTTTTGAAAAGGAATTTTTGAAAAATTGGAAATTCCTCAATTTCTTTTTGGTAATATTCTTTATATTTTTTAAAGATGTTGGCTTCTAACTGGCGAATAAATGCTTCCAAAGGATATTTGGGTCGCCAGTAAAGAGAGGGATAAGAAGTTTTTGATGAAATTCCATATTCTTGATATCTTTTTTTGGGAATGCGAATTATAATTGGAGAGATAGAAATAATTTTAAGGTTCTTTTTTCTTTTTTTAATAGGTAAATCAAAAAATTTGACTCCTTTTAAGGTAAATATCGCTTTGTCAATTTTAATTTCTTCTCTTTTAATAAAACTCTGGGCTAAAACCTTCAGAAAATCTTTATTAGGAGAAGAAATAATTAAATTATAAAATTGCGTTTTTCTGAAAATATCTGAGTGAGAATTTTTTCCTGAAAAGATATTGGAAAAACAAAAAAATTTATAAAGTTTTCTATTGTGAATTTCTTTAAATTTTGTATCTTTTATGAGGTTAAAAATTAGCCCTTGAATTTGAAAATAATAAGGGAAGAAAAATTTAGTTTCAATCTTTGGTTTTAATTTTATTAGAATTCTCATTTTCAAAAAAGAAAAAACAAAGCCAAACCAAACACACAAATTTCTTAAAAACATCTCAAAATTTAAGAATATTCCAATATTCTCAAGAACATCAGAATGTTTATAACGAGGATATCATGTGAAACTTTGGTTTTGGTTTTCTTAGTTTATTTTAAAAAAATTTTCAATCTCTTTTTTAATTTTTTGAAAATTTTCTTTTTTTAGATAAAAAATTTTAGTATCTTTTCTTTCTTTTATCTTATCACAAAATGGATTTCCTTTAAGCATTATTGTGCCTAAAACCTTGTTTTCTGAATTGAGGGCTTTAAAAGCTGCTTTTTTAAATTTTTCAGAAAAAAGTTCCATTTTGCCGATTTCATCAATTAAAACAATCTTTCTCTCTTTTATGGCTTTTTCTAGAGCAGAAACTCCGATTTCTTCTAAATCTTTCAAATTAACCTTATATTTTCCCACCCGGCATTTGCTCTTAAATTTAATATGAGCCAGAATGCCTTCTTTTTTATCTAAAGTTTTAATTTTAAAGCCAACTCTCTTTCCTTTTTCTCTTATTTCTTCAGTATAAAAACCAAAAATTTTTGAATTTAATTTTTCTGAAATCTCTTTTATTAAAGTGGTTTTCCCGCAACCTGGTTTTCCAGTGATAAAGAGATTTTTAATCATTATTTTCTTATTACCGCTCGTAATCTTTATGGAGTTTATTAAGACAACAGCCACCTCCACAAAGGAATAAATTTTATTCTCTTCCTATCGATTTTTTCTTCGTTTTCATAATCCCAAGTTATCACAAACAGGTTTTTGCATTTTAATTCTTCGCTTGCTTTTAACAAACTCTTAATTTCCCTTTTATCTATTTCATCTCTTGCGAAAGCATATGTTACTTGAATTAATTGCTTAACCTTCAAACCTTCTTTTATGACAAAGTCAACTTCTTTTTGGCGATAATCTCTCCAGTAATAAATCTCATATTCCCCTTCCAGTTCTTTCTTTTTTAATTCAAGAAAAACGAGATTTTCCATTAGTTTACCTATGTCCGGGAAAAATCCTAAATTTGAGGCAAGACCATTGTCGTTTATATAAATTTTAGGCATAGAAAGCAATGACTTTTTGTGGGAAAAATGAAATTTTCTCAAAAAGAAAGCAAAAAATATCTCTCCAAGATAGGTAGAGTAAGCATATACTGTTTTATTACTTACTTCTGTTTTTTGTTTTAATTGCCTGTAAATTTTATTCAAAGAAAATTCTTTAGTAAACGATTGGACAGCAGAATAAAGCAAAAACCTAGCAACCTCAGGATTTTCTATTTTATATCTTTCAACAAGGTCTCTATATAGCACTACATTCAGATACTCTCTAAAGAAAGTCTTTTTTGCTATCTCTTTGAGTACAACCTGAGGAAATCCACCAGTATTCAAGTAATTCCTTAATAAATTTTTAATCTTTGCCTCTTCATAACTAGAATAAATTTCTTTAAATTTGAAATTCTTAATTCTAAGAAACTCTTTAAAACTGAAAGGGAAAACAACAACGTTTATACTTCTCCCTCTTAGTTGTGTCGCTATTTCTTTACTCAATAATTTTGAAGAAGAACCGGTAATAAAAATATAATATCTTTTTTTCTCAACTAAACTATAAATATAATGATTGCCATCTTTCTAAATTTTGAATTTCGTCAAAAAATAAATACTTTGGTTCTTCTCCATAAATTTCTGTATGTAAGTGGATACATTTTGTAATTTTTTCTCTTTCTAAACTTCTAATTTCATCGTCTTCGAAATTTATTAATAAATAATCTTTATCTCTAAGTTTCAATTTTCTTATTAAGTTGAAAAGAAAAAAACTTTTTCCCGCCCTCCTTGGACCTATTATCGCATTAGCAAAATTCTTTGAGGGGGTTGCTTTTATATCTCTATCTTTTATCTCTAAACTTTTAATTTCTTCTTTTTTATCTACAAAATATTTTCTCATAATTGGGATAAATTTATTTATAAATTTTTTGTCGTTGAGGATAAACTTTTATCAAAATAGCACTGTGAGATCTCAATGTCAAGTTTTTTACCAGTGGACCCGGGCAGAATTGAACTGCCATCTCTACTATGCGACAGTAGCGTTCTTCCGTTAAACTACGGGCCCAACATTCGGGGCACCCGGATTTGAACCGGGAATCTCCAGAACCCGAATCTGGCGCGTTAACCAATTACGCTATGCCCCGCGCTTTATGTTACCCAATATTTTTTCTTTGTCATTTCATCTCTTTTCATTTCAATTTTTTCTCTTTCTTCTCTTGCTCTTTGGGCTAAACTCGCAAGCTCTTCATCTGACAATTTTCCCAGTTCCTTTATCTTTTTCATTAAATATTCTTTGGTGTTTTTTTGTGGATCTTCGAGAACTTCTCCTAACAAAATATCTAAAACCTGACCTACTTTTGGACCTGGCTTAATTTTTAAAATCTCCATTACATCGTTTCCTGAAACTTTTAACATTCTAACTGAAATAGGATCTTGGGAAACTTTTTCTATGACATATCTTAAATGTCTTAACTTGTAAGGCTCAGCTTTTGGACAGCCAGAACCAATTCTATCGCAATATCTCAGTTGCAAAAGTTCTTCAATGTTTTCGGGCCCCACCTTTCTGAGCAATCTTCTAACCGAGGATTCTCCTACCTCCCCTACATTGTAATAAAACAGATGATATCTTACTAAGGTAACAATTTTCTCAATATCCCTTTTCGGATACCTCAATCTATTCAAAATCTGGGCTGTCATTTTGGCACCAACAATCTCATGACCATAAAAAGTAGCATCAGGACCCTCTCCTCTTTTTGTTCTTGGTTTACCAATATCATGCAATAGAGCAGCAAACCTTACATGTTTTCCATAATTTTTTTTGGCTGCATAATCTAAAGAACGTAAAGCATGTTCATAACAGTCATAAATGTGATGTTTGTTTTGAGAAACACCATAACCTTCCTCCAGTTCTGGAATGATATATCTTAAAAGACCTAGTTTTCTCAA
>Ga0190304_1001327_pt1 | contig 10987 bp, 9 predicted proteins | sample 48700712_MG_FD_161670 | JGI IMG/M metagenome (GOLD analysis project Ga0190304, IMG submission 161670) | Hydrothermal vent sediment bacterial communities from Southern Trench, Guaymas Basin, Mexico - 4870-07-1--2_MG | ecosystem: Environmental > Aquatic > Marine > Hydrothermal vents > Sediment ... | reverse complement strand
TCGTGGGCTATTCCTCCGGTGAGGATTCCTATGGCTTCCATTTTTTGCGAGTGCAGGATGTATTTTCTCTTTTCTTCTTCTCTCTTTTCTATGAGCCTTTTGCGTATTATCGTTCCCGTTATGGTGGACAATATTATGGCGTTGTGCAGATCTTCGTCTGTTAATGCGCCGTTTTTGATTTTTCTTAAGTATATAACACCTATTGTCTCGCCTTCTACCTCAATTGGTGTGAGAAGTTCGGTTTCTGCTTGTGGATTTTTCTCTTTGTATCTCCTTCTGAGTATGGCTTTTTTCTTGTGGATAATTTCGTGGAGAGTATCACTTAAATTAGGCTCTTCAGGGGCGTTTGTCTCCCCTGGTACTACAATGATTTGTTGGTCAATCTTCAGGTACTGGCTTTTGAATCTGAGATTGGGGTAGAATGCGGCGGTTTCCGAGTTGGTTACATCTCGGAGGGACCTCACCAGTTCTCTAATAATCTCTTGCTCGTTGGTTCCATAGCTTATGTCGCGTATATGATCCAGCAATTCTCGCTTCTTTTTTGTGCTTTCTTGCGGTTCATATTGTTTCACAGCTAGTATTATGGCTTGCTTAACGAGTTCTAGAACCTTTGTTTGGATGGAATTGGGCATGGTTTCGCTTCTTTTGTTTTTCAATACTAGGAGGCTTAGGGGATAACCGTTAACTTCTATTTCCATACTTTGTGCGCTATTGTGGGATCCAAGCAGGTGCTTGACGTTCTTTTCGCTAATGGGCTGTCGGACGACCTGCCCGTCGGGGTTAGTGATATAAAGTTCGTATTTGCTTAGGATAGGGTTATAGAATTTCAAGGCGATTACATCTGCAGATGTAATCGCCTTGGCCAGGGAGATGAGTGTGGAAATTTGGGAGGAAAAATCTGCTATTTTGTAGCTCCTGCAGCTGATTTTGTCCAGTAGGTTGATTTTGGAGAGCTCCAGAAGTAACTCCTCACTTTTGGGATTAGCGTCCTTGATAATTGTTTCTTTTCCTTGAAGTTTTGAGCAGATCATGTCACTTGATATCCCATCAAATGCAAGTGAGAGTTTACCGATTTCCCCTTTCTTCAATCTTTCATCCCCAGAGATACCAGTTTCAATACAGCTCTGATCATTGCAGTTACTTGGCAATGTACCAAAGCTCTTTGCCTTACACTTTGTTTGCGGTTTTTTGTTGCTTTCGCTATCCATATGATATTGCCTGCCCCATGCTAGATCCAGTTCGGTTGTGTCTTTGAGGGGCGGGTACGTAAGCCCTTTCATGGCTTGCCCCCAGGCTCTGTCAAGATAATTTATCTTCTCCCCATTTTACTTCCAAAGCCGAGCACCCAGCATCTAGACATTTTATTTATCGGATTTTGAAGCCAGATGATCGGTTCTTTCTAATTTACCTTGTGGCTTTTAAGTATTTGTATCTAACTAAGTTAGGGTTAATTTGCTATTGAGGCACCTAGAAAAACTAATAGGGTTTTTGGCCGTTAAAAAATTTGCATATGTTGTCTGCAGAGAAATATAATCATGTTTTACTGATTGTAGCCTTAAATTAACCTTGGGTTATTCATAGTTAGGTAATTATCCATATGTCTATTTTGCCAAACCCCTTTTGCTATTTTGGGGGTTGCAAAAAGTTGAAGGTGATTTATACCCAAAAAAGGCTAATAATTGGGCCATTTTGGCATTTAATGATTGTTTTTATGTTTAGGTACTTTAAGGTATGCTCTTGAGAAAAATGTCTCGACAGACTCGAGAAGGCGGAGCTGTGCCCTTTTATCCTTGCTTACTCGCTTTGAAGATAATCATTTAGTACTAGTTTTTGGGGCTTTTTTGAGGTTAAACCACATCATTTAATTAGGTAGAGTTAGTTATGAAAAGATCTCTGATCGGTCTTGTTCTTTTGGTGTTTCTGGCTGGTGCATGGGGGAGTGGGCTTGCTTCGAGCTTGGTGGAGGTCGAGAAAGAGGCTAAGGATCGCCTGGAAAAGAGGGAGTATTCCAAGGTTGTAGGCCTATTGGAGCCTTATTGGGAAGAGGGAAAAAGAGACCCTGAGTTGGGGTTTATGTTGGGAAAGGCATATTTTGCTGTGGGCTCCCTTTACAGGGCGAGAATGGTGTTCAGCTACCTTATAAGCTCGCCGGGGGATCACGAGATCTCCCGGTGGGCTTTTTTTTATCTTGGGGAAATAGACCGAAAGGAAGGTAGGCTACAAGATGCTATAAAACACTACTTAAGAGGACTCTGGGGGTATGAGAAAGGGGATCTTGCCACAGCTCTCAGGGTGGCTTTGGCTGATACGTACTATGAGTTGGGAGATAAGGCCGATTCGTGGCTTTACTTTAAGGAGGCCTTGGATAAAGGAGGGGATGAAGCCAGAGAATATCTCTTTTCCAAGCCTAGGTGCGTTATGGAGCTTGCATCCCTGTATTACTCAAAGGAACTCTTTGGGGATTCGTACGATCTCTATAGGGAGCTGACTCTAAGGTATCCCCATGGATCCTTTGTTCCTGGGGCTTTTTTGGGCATGGGGGACTCTTTGCTAGGTCTTGGTAGGACTGAGGATGCGCTGTTCGTGTATGCCAGAGTAGTGAGCAACTACCCCCGTAGCAGGGAAGCTTGGTTGGCTAGGTTAAGAATAGCAGATGTTGGGGTTGAGAAGCGTGGTCTGGAAGTTCCCGTGAAGGGTGAGCTTTCTCATTACTACCACCCACTGGATGCTTATAGGTACATAGCTAAGTCTGCTCCGTATTCTGACATAGCTACTTTGGCTTCCTTGAAACTGGCCGAAGGCCTCTTAAGAAAGGGTGGCTATGGTGAAGCGGCTATTGTTCTAAAGATGGCATTGATCACTGGAGACCCGTTCTATGCTGCTGCAGCGTCTACACTGCTTAAGGAGGTTGTAATGAGATGGGTTGGGAGACTCCGCGAGATGGGAGAGTTTGTCAAGGTGGTTGGTGTCTTCGAGGAGTATAGGCCGTACATGTCTAAGCTGCAGAAGAAGGATTGTCAGTGGGTGGGTGAGGTAGCGAAGATTTACGAAAGGGTTCACTTGGATGCCGGGGCGGAGGAGATTTATGACGTGCTGGTTAGAAGGATTGGGTGCTGGGACGCCTTGGTTCCTTTTGTTAAGGTTTTGGTAAGGGAAGGTAAGTATGCTAAGGCAGAAGAGGTTGTTAAAGGAGCCCTAAAAGGCTTGAAAAAGGGAAAAAACAGGGACGCAGTTGTAAGAATGCTCGCCAACATCAAAGCAGTGAAAGGCGAGTGTAAGGAGGCCCTGGACTTATATAAAACCATAAAGAAGTCTTGTTTAAGTTTGAGGGATGAGTTCTATATGGCTGGATGTATGCATAAATTAGGCAAGAAGAGGGAAGCTTGTTCCATATGGAGTAGGCTTTCCAATGTTCCAGGCGACACCTATAGAAAGAATGAGAAAGATGTGATTATCGAATCTATTCTCAGATCTGCCAAGTGTTATACTGATAGTAAAAAGTACAACGAGGCGATAAAGGTTTTAGATAAAGGAGCGAAGTTGGCAAAAGATCCACTGGATGTAAAGGCTATTAACCTGGTCATGGCTGGGATTTACGGTAGAATAGGAGATATTGACAAAGCCAGACTCTACTACGAAAAGGTGCTTTCTTTTAAAGATAATAGTACTTGGAGGGAAATGGCAAAAGCTTCATATGAAGCGGACAAATTGGTCAGCAAGGTCAAAGAGATAGAGGGGGTGAAGAAGTGATAGATAGAATAAATCAGTTAGGGATAGTTGATGGGAGATCGACTGCCTTTGGACAGAGCGATAGGGTATCTGAGGCTAAATTTCTGGATTTACTTATGGGTCTTATAGAGAAGGTGAACGAAGATAGCCAGGTAGCGGATGAGTTGGCTTTGAAGTTTGTTAGGGGCGGAGATGTGGAGATACATGATTTGATGATAGCGCTAGAAAAAGCAGATCTATCGCTCAAAATGCTCATTCAAGTGAGGAATAAGCTGATAGAAGCTTATCAAGAAGTGATGAGGATGCAGGTGTAAGGAATGTTTCCTAGACTTTTGGAGAGGTTTAGGTCCCTTTCTAATGCTCAGAAGGTTGTGGGTCTTTTCCTGGCAGCTTTGGTGATTAGTGCTGGTGTGGTGGGGGGGCTGTGGGTGAGTAAGCCACATTACGGGCTTCTATACGGGGGACTGTATCCTAAGGATGCAGGGGAGGTGGTGGAGAAACTTAAGGGTATGCATGTGCCTTATCGCTTAAAGGAGGAGAGCAGTGGGACCAGTGTGTATGTGCCTCAGAGTAGGGTGTATGATCTTAGGTTGGAGCTGGCCAAGGAGGGCTTGCCTAGGGGAGGCGAGGTAGGGTTTGAACTCTTTGATAAGAACGCTATCGGACTCACCGATTTTGTTCTTAATCTCAACTACCAGAGGGCGTTGCAAGGCGAACTTTCCAGGACGATTTCACGGATAGAGGATGTGGCATGGGCTAGAGTCCATTTGGTCTTGCCTGAGAAGTCTCTGTTTCTTGAGCAGGAGCGTAAGCCTTCGGCTGCTGTGCTTCTTAAGTTGAAGCCTGGGAGGAAGCTTAGGCCTAAAGAAGTGGGGGCAATAACCCACTTGGTGGCTGCTAGTATTCCCGGTCTCAAGCCAGAAGAGGTGGTTATAGTTGATGACAGGGGAGACATGTTGGCTGCTGGGGGTATGTCTCCCGAAGAAGGGGAAATGCTGACAAATCAGTCTGAGGTGAAGGAGAGGATCGAGAAGGGCTATGAAAAGAAGGTGCAGTCCATCCTCTCCAATGTTTTGGGTCCAGGAAGATCGGTGGTTAGAGTATCTGTTGATGTGGACTTCTCACAGATAGAAAGGATCCAGGAACTGTTTGACCCAGATAGTGTGGCTATTAGGAGCGAGCAGGATACGACGGAAAAGATCTCTGGTAAAGGAAGTTTGCCGTACGGCATTCCTGGGGTAATGTCCAACCTTCCATGGCTGGGGCAGGCTACACCTGCTGGTCAGACATCGTCTCAGACTGGTGTCGGCAAGGTATCCAAAACCAGGAGGGCAAAGACCAGGGTTTCTACACCAACTTTCCAGAGGACAAAGGGGAATAAGATAGTGAACTACGAGGTGTCCAAGACGGTGGAGAGGTTCAAGAGCCCATTGGTCAAGATAAAGAGGGTTTCTGTAGCCGTGGCTGTGGATGGAAAGTACAAGAAGGAAGGAGAGAAGCTGGTCTACGTGCCAAGAAGTGATGATGAGCTCCAAAAGATACAGGCTTTGATCAAGGGGGCCATTGGGTACGATAAGTCAAGGGGAGATCAGGTGGAAGTAGTAAATGTACCTATGGCCAAGGCGGGGGTTTGGGGAGCGTCTGAACTGATCAACAAGGAGTACGAGAAATATCAGAGGAAGGTTTTTGTTTTCAGGGTGCTTGAGTCTTTGGGCAAGGCGATTTTAGCCCTAGTGATACTGTTGTTCCTGTTTAGGCTTGTCAAGCGGGTTCCTTTACTACCGAGAGAGCGCGGAAAGTTTCCTTCGGCTAAGCCTGGAGGTGTGCCAGTGCCGGGCAGGGTAGAAGAAGAAGAAGTTGTAATAGGAGCTTTACCAATTCAGGAAGAGATCAAGGCCTTGGCCGAAAAGGAGCCGGAGGCTTTGGCCCAGTTGGCTAGAGAATGGATTAGCGAGGAAGGCGAGAAATGATGTGAAAATAATTTCTAGGAGGGGAAGCCATGGCTCTGGCATATACGGGAGAGGGAAGCGGTAGGATTAGTGGAGTGGAAAAGGCAGCTATACTTCTAATGAGTCTGAGCGAGGATACGGCAGCCAAAGTTATGAAGAACTTGGAGGAAGAGGAGATCCTTCTCCTCACAAGGTTTATGGCCAATATGCGGATTGTTCCCAAGGAGGAGGTTTCCAGAGTTTTGCTTGAGGCAAAGAGCAAGCTTAGAAGGGTGGGTATAGTAGGGAGAGGCCAGGACTATGTTAAGAGGCTTTTGGCTAAAGCTCTGGGAGAGGACAAAACAAAGGAGATACTGAGTAAGAAGAGGAATGGCTTTTCCATATTCGACCCAAGCACCAGAAGAATAGACTTTGACTCAAGGACTCTCGTCACTCTATTGAAGGATGAGCCTCCCCAGGTGGTGGCTTTGGTTCTTGCCTGCATGGATTCCCAAAAGGCTAGGGAAGTTCTAATGGCTTTTCCCGAGAGTGAAAGACCCAAGATCGTTTACAAGATTGCAACGATGGACTCCATAGCCCCGGAGGTGGTCCATGATATTCAAGAGACTTTGAGGAACAAGATCAGTGAAGGAAGGTTAGTGGAGTCCGAAAGGAAGGGAGGGGTAGACAAGGCTGCTGAGATAGCTAAAGGGCTGGATAAAGAGGTGATAGAGGATCTGCTGGACAAATTAAGAGATGTGGATGAGGCGCTGGCAGAGGAGCTGGATAGGAAGCTCCTTACTTTTGAAGATCTGGTTTGCCTGGACGATAGGAGCGTTCAGGTGCTTCTTAAAGAGATAGATAGTCAAACTTTTGCCTTGGCACTTAAGGCAGCACCCGAAGAGGTAAAGAACATTTTTCTCAGGAACATGTCCAAGAGGGCTAGGGAGATGTTCTTGGACGATATGGAGGCCATGGGTCCAGTGAGGATTAGCACAGTGGAAGAGGCCCAGCAGACCATTCTGAAGACAGTTAGGAGGCTGGAGGAAGAGGGTAAAATAATCCTCAGCAGAGGAGGCAAGGACATTGTCTAGGGTGAGTCCTCTTTGGAAGTTTTTGGAGGAGTTAAAGAGAGAGAGCAAGGAACCATTGTTTTGTGAGTGGCGCCCTCCTGAGAATTTCAGTCGGGAGCCTTTGGCTCGTCTTTATGGGGCGGGTGGATTTGGTGTTGAGAAGAATGAAAGGGGGGGCCTTAGCCAGCCGGGGCCTGGTGATGAACGGACGAGGGACGGGAGAGAAAGGGATTTGGAAGAGGCTTATAAAAGGGGCTATGAGGATGGATACCAGCAGGGTCTCTCGGCTGGGGAGAGGTCTGCTATGGGGAAGGGATTGGATGAGCTCAAGAGGGCTGCTTCGGCGCTGAAGAAGTCCGCACAGGAGCTCAAGCTATTTGAGGACGAACTCTTGGAATTGGTCAAGGAGGAGGCAGCTAAGCTGGCTATAGTTGTGGCTCATAAGATTGTTAAGAGGTCTATGGAAGAGGATCGAGATGTTGTTATGAGAAATATCGAAGAATGCCTAAAGAGGGTGGGACATACCAGGTCTGTTACTATCAATTTGCACCCCAGTGATCTGAACTACGTTGGTATGGTCGGAAAGGATTGGGACTTTGAGTTTGACATATCTTTCAAGCCTTTGGGAAGTATCACTCCAGGAGGCTGTAAGGTAGAGTGGCATCATGGCAAGATAGACGCCACAATTGAGAGTCAGTGGAAGAGAATTTTGGAAGAACTAAACGGCAAAGATGGGTAGAAAGCTGCTAGCCGACCTCGTGTCGAGGATTGAACAAGTAGATGTGCTTACCTCTTACGGAGAGGTTACTAAGGCAGTAGGACTAGTTTTAGAATGCATGGGGCTAAAGGCTGCCATCGGCGATGTTTGTAAGGTGATGCTTAGTTCTGGGAAGATCTTGGAAGCAGAGGTTGTGGGTGTCCGCTCGGGTGGTGTCATCCTTATGCCTCTTGGCAATGTAGAAGGTTTAGCCTTAGGTTCGGAGGTGATGTATAAAGGCAGGAAAACCACTGTTGGTGTGGGTGAATCCCTGTTGGGTAGGGTTATAGACGGTTTGGGGAGACCCATTGATAGTAAAGGTCCCCTAGAGGTGTATCACTTGTATCCCTTGTATAGTCCTCCCTCCAATCCCCTAGAGAGAAGAAGAATTGACGAGCCGATGGATGTGGGAATCAGGGCCATAAATGGGCTTATTACCATTGGTAAGGGACAGAGGATAGGAATTTTTTCGGGGAGTGGAGTGGGTAAGACCACACTGTTGGGAATGATGATCCGATATGCCAAGGCGGATGTGAAAGTGATAGCTCTCATTGGCGAGAGGGGTAGGGAGGTAAAGGAGTTCATAGAAAAGCATGTAGGGGATGCATTGGATCACTCGGTTGTGGTTGTGGCCACTTCCGAGCAGCCACCTTTGGTAAGGGTGAGGGGAACATTTATTGCAGCGGCCGTCGCTGAGTTTTTCAGAGACATGGGCAAAGATGTACTTCTGATCATGGATTCTCTCACTAGGTTTGCTATGGCTCAAAGGGAGGTGGGTCTGTCCATCGGCGAGCCTCCGGCTAGTAAGGGATATACTCCTTCAGTGTTTGCTACCATGCCTAAGCTATTGGAGAGGGCTGGTAGATGGGAGAAGGGAAGTATAACAGGGTTCTATACAGTTTTGGTAGAGGGGGACGACATGGCAGACCCTATAGCTGACTCGGCTAGGGCTATACTGGACGGCCATATAGTGCTTTCTAGAGAGTTGGCTCATCAGAATCACTATCCTCCGATTGATGTGCTGGCCAGTGTGAGCAGGCTTCTGTTGGATATCACCTCGAAATATCATCAGAGAATGGTGAATATTTTTAAAGACTACCTGGCCGCTTACCACTCTGCGGAGGATTTGATCAATATTGGTGCCTATGTGAGGGGGAGTAACAGGAGAGTGGACAGGGCGATTGAGCTCATAGACAGGATGAGAGAGTACTTGCGTCAGGATGTGGATGAGGCGGTGGACTTGGAGAGTTCTGTGAGGCAACTGAGAGAGGTTGTAGGTGAAGTTTAGGTTTCGGGTGGTCATAGGCTACCTAATGGGCATGGAAGATAGGCTGGTTATGGAGCTCTCACGGTTGCGGAGAGAGGCGGAGTCTATTAGGTCCGAGATGGAGTCTGTAACCCTTGGAGTAAGGACTGGAGTGGCTAGAGCGGTTGGTTCAGGAGAGTTGTGGGGGGGAGAGGTCCAGATCTTGGGGGACTTGGTGGAGGGATCGAGGGTAAGATTGGCGGATTTGGGGCGTAGATTGGAGTACCTGGAGAGGGAGATAGAGGAGAAAAGGGATCAGCTTTTGGATCTGGTTAAGAGGCGGAAAGGCCTGGAGAAACTGAGGGCTAGGTGGCTTGAGAAGATAATGCTGGAGAGGGAGAGGTCTGAGCAGCGCTTCCTGGATGAGATAGGTATTAGATACTTTGGTAGGAGCTTAGTCTGAGGTATGGCTAAGAAGGTTGTGCTGGCACTGGTTTTTGTGAGCGTTGGATTGGTGGTCGTGTTAAGGGCCAACGGGGATAGAGGTACCAGTGAGGTTATTCCCAGGCCTGCACAGCAGGAGTCCCTTTGGCAGAGGCTTGAGGAGAAAGAGAGGGAGTTGAATATAAAGGAGGCCAAGTTAAAGAAAGAAGAGGAGAGACTTAGGCTGTTGAGGGAAGAGGTTGAGTCTAAAATTACCGAGCTTAGAAGGTTGGTTAGGCAACTTAAGGCTGAGGTTGAGGTAAGAGAAGAGGCGAGAGAAAAGAGGCTTGAAGGATTAGCCAAGCTTTATGAGGCCATGCAGCCTCAGGATGCTGCCAAGGTTTTGGAAGGAATGGACTCTGAAACCGCCGCTCGCATCATAATGAAGATGAATCCCAGAAAAGCAGGAAAGATCTGGTCTTTTATGAAAGTGAAGAAGAGCTGTGAGATTAGCAAGAAGATTATCAGGATGAGGTAGGTTCCATGGATATTGCGACTATTGTTGGTATCCTTGCAGCTTTTGGCCTGATGTTGATGGCTATCATCTCTGGGAGCGGGTTGTCTCTCTTCATTGATGTGCCATCCCTTCTGATCGTAGTGGGAGGTACTGTTGGGGCAACCCTAACGAGTTACCCTCTGACCCAGGTTCTCAAGACATTGGCTGTTTTGAAGAACGCTTTTTTCAATAAGCTAGAGAAGCCCACGGTTTATATAGAGCAAATAGTGGCCTTTGCTGATAAATCGAGGAAGGAAGGGGTATTGGGGCTGGAGGAGGAGATAGACAAAATAGATAACTCCTTTTTCAAGAAGGGTCTTCAGATGTTGGTGGATGGAATTGAGCCAGCGGTGATAGAGTCGACCCTTTCTAAGGAGATAGATCATCTCAGAGAGCGCCACGAGCTTGGATCCAGTATCTTTGCCTCCATGGGGGCCTTCGCTCCTGCCATGGGAATGATAGGAACCCTCATAGGCCTAGTTCAGATGCTCAAAAACCTGTCCGATCCGAGTTCTATAGGTCCAGCAATGGCTGTGGCGCTGCTCACCACTTTTTATGGAGCTGTGCTTGCCAATGTGATTTTTTTACCCATAAGCGGTAAGCTTCAAGTGTTGAGTAAGCATGAGTGTCTCACGAAGGAGATTATACTAGAAGGTCTTGTTTGCATCTCGGAGGGGCTGAATCCTAGGATCGTTAGGCAGAAGCTATACACCATGGTGGAGCCAAAGCTAAGGAAAGAAGAGGAGTAAGGGTATGGCTAGGAAAAGAAAGAGAAATAGAGAGAAAGAAGAGAGGAACACTTTTATAGTCTCTTACACGGCTTTGGCGGCTATTCTTCTGGCTTTTTTTATCTCTATAAATTCCATGGCTACCATTACTCCGGAAAAAGTGCACAGGGGTATCAGATCTATAAGGAGCAGCTTTTCTTTCCTGAGTGGCGGGAAGGAGTTGGAGGTGCCGCTTTCTCAGAGCGGATGGAAAGTCTATCCCGAGAGCGACAGACTCATTGCTTACCTTGCAAAGTATGTGAAGAGGACAGAGTTCGGTGAGAATATACAGCTTATGTACACTAAAAGAGGAGTTGTGATTTCTATGTTGGATTTGGTGCTTTTTGAGCCCGGTAGCAGTGAGCTTACCCGTGGTGCAAAGGAGCTCCTTAAGAGAGTCGGTAGAGTAATTTCTCTTTGTTCCAATAAAGTGAAGATAGAGGGCTATACCGATGACTTGAAGATTAAAGGGGGAACTTACAAAGACAACTGGGAGCTATCGGCTGCA
>Ga0190304_1001324_pt1 | contig 11006 bp, 12 predicted proteins | sample 48700712_MG_FD_161670 | JGI IMG/M metagenome (GOLD analysis project Ga0190304, IMG submission 161670) | Hydrothermal vent sediment bacterial communities from Southern Trench, Guaymas Basin, Mexico - 4870-07-1--2_MG | ecosystem: Environmental > Aquatic > Marine > Hydrothermal vents > Sediment ... | reverse complement strand
AACCTCCCTAATATCATAGCCAAGCACATAGACCGTGCCATATGTAGGCTTAAGCATTCCCGAAACAAGATTTATCAGCGTCGTCTTACCTGCCCCGTTAGGACCTATAATACCATAGATCTCCCCTTTCCGTACCTTTAAGTTTATGTGATCGTTTGCTACAATCACTTTCTTTTCACTATGTCCCCTTACAAAGAAATGTTTCGTTAAATCAACCGTTTCAATAGCATAATTCATCAACCATCACACTATCAGAAAACTTTTATAAAATATATTTTTATTTTTAATAAAAACATATCTTTATTATAAACTAGATTCTACTCATTCCTTTTTATTGTAGATTAGATATAGTATGATAATTGTTTCTACGAGGAGCGACATCGTACATTTCAGGACATGATCTACTTGAGCTGGTACTATTCCTAATACTATCTTCATTAGTTCCGAGATATTAAATGTGGGTGCAATATAGGCTAGAGGTCTTACATACATGGGAAGTATATCTAATGGATAATATATTGGAGGTATCATCGTTAAAATTTTTGATACCAGGCTTATCCTCGGTCCAAGGCTCATAAAGTCCGTAGAGGGAATCATATACCCAGTAAGCACAGCTATAAGCCATAATACTATTATTAGCAATGCCATTAATGGAACGGAATAAATGCTGGGCTTACTGAATATAAAAAGCAATATCAGGTATGGAGTTGCTTGGATGAATGTTGGGATAAGATAGCCTAAAGCTATTCCAAACCTAAACTCTATCGAGGATAGCGGCGATGCCAAGAAGAGATCCTTTAAACCAATAGCCTTATAATATGCATCGTATGTTGAGCTAACTATACAGCTTCCAAAAATAGATGCAACCACTGCTCCGACAAGTACATGAGGAACAAGTTTAATCCCACCCAATACATAGAAAATTACTAGGAACCATACTGTTCCCAGTAAAGAAGAGATATATGAGATCATGAGCACGTTAGACATTAAGATGCCACTATGCGAACTCATACTAGACCCTAGAAACATGGCAAAACGAATACCACAACTATACAAACACATAAAAAACAAAAAATGGACATGGCCAGAAGAAATCAAACTAAGAAGCAACAATAAGATAAAATGAATTATAAAAACAGGGAAAGTTATTTAAACTTAAACTAAATTGTTTATTTCATATCTCCCTAAATTTAAACACCACAACCTCTAATGAAACACCGAACCTAAATTAAGTACTTGTGTACAAGTTACTAAAATACCTATAGAAATTAAATACATTCTTGTGGTATGTCTTCAGAATATACTAGAAGTAGATTTTTAGGTCATGCAAGTGCTATAAGGCTTTTTTAGAGAAAGTACAGTCTTCAAAACCAGGCTATATTAAACTGCCAAAGATAATACTATGAATTAAAATAGAGAGATTCTGGGAATAAAGTAAAAGGTCATGTATGTTTTATAAAATTTTAGTATTTAGGTTGCTATTTCAAATTCCTAATATATTGAGAAAAAAATATTTTGTTCAACGTGGTATCATAGTTGAGGAAATATGAGGATTTTAGTTTTTGCCGCTCATCCAGATGATGAACTCATAGGCGTTGGCGGTACGATAGCTAGATTACATGATAATGGCGCGGTTATTAAGGTTATAATATATTCCCGGGGAGGAGGAGGTATAGCAGCCGAGGAACCAGTTATAGATGAACATATGATAGAGCAGACTCGTGATCAGGAAACTCAGCAGGTTGCTAAATATCTTGGTTTTGAGCATATAACATTGGGTATTCCCGAGATAGTGAATAGAAGAGAAGCTGTGAAGTCTGCCGTTAAAATAATAAGAGAATTTAAGCCTCATATAGTTTTTACTCATAATCCATCAGATCATCATCATCTACATATAGCAGTGTCAAATGTTACTACTGAAGCTTGCTGGCAGGCTTCGACTAAAGCATATGGCTACCTAGGGGATCCGTGGAGAGTTGGCGCTGTCTACTATTATGAGGTATGGGATCTTTTTACTAAACCAAATTTAATAATAGACGTATCAGATGTATTTGATAAAAAGGTTAATGCTATGAAACTGTATAAGTCTCAGCTAAAAGTTTTTCCAGGGATAACGGATTACTTAGAGGCATTAGCGAGAGTTAGGGGGTATCTTATAGGTGCGAAATATGCTGAGGCATTCAAACTATCGGATACACTTCCAGGAGTTATATCAAAATATTATAGATCTCCATTAACTTTATTACAGGAAATATTGGATGAAAATCCTCAGACTCGACCTAGAACTAATCAGCTCGATTCTATCCTCACAAAGTTTTAATCAGTATAATCAATAACTGCATATAGTATAATTTTAATATCTTTTTATATAGAATATCTTGTCAGGGTGTATATATTATGGCTACTAATAAGACATACTTAGAAGATGTAGGAGTACAAAATCTACCTTTTCCAGTAAAGGTTCCTTCAAGAGTTTATCCAGAGGGGCAACCAACTGTCGCAGAGATCTCAGCTTATGCCCGTATAATGAATAAATTCGAAGCAAGATGGATAGATAAACTAATACAGGTTCTTCATAAGCATCGTGAAAAACTAAGTCCTGATAGTATGAAAGATATATTGAAGGATCTGCTTGTTGAGTTGAAAGCAAGCTCTGTGAGTTTAAGGTTTAATTATCCATTTTTTATCGAAAAAATTACACCTGTCTCTAAAGAGAAGTGCTTAGTAAGATACTTGTGTTCTCTTACAGGTAAAATAACTAGTTTAAGCAGTAAGCCCATAGTCTATTTTGCAATAGAGGTACCAGTTATAACAACTTATCCAGCTTCGGATCCAGAAATGCCTGGAGGACTATTTGGTCAGTTAACCATATTATTGATTGAGATAAGGTCAAATAAACCAGTGTATCCTGAAGAACTTATAGAAGCGGCAGATAATAGTGCTTTGGTACCAGTATATTCCTATTTAACTCAAGAGGACCAAATTTATATGATTAAAAAAGTTCATTCCGAGTATAGAACTAGTGTAGATGTCGTAGGTACTGTGAAGGAGTATCTAGCTAAAAGAAAAGATATAGAATGGTATTCTGTAAAAGCATTTAATTACGGCATGCTACATAATTATAGTACAATGATAACTACTGAAAAAAGTCTATGGATACCTTTCTCCTCATATGAAGAAGAAGAATTATAACTTCCATAGGGTATCCATAGTTAAAAATCACTAAAAATAATATTTATTTTTTATAAATTATAGATAAAAGATAAAATTATTTATTTATTATCGTTTTTAGTCCTTTTTTTGGTTATCCTATCTATGAAAATTCTTATTTCATGTGCATTTTTTATGAATTCATCCCTGTATATTAGAAAGACTAGGAAGACCGCAGCGAGACCGATCCCTATTCCTGCTCCTAGAGCTAGAGAGTTCATAAATGTTATAAGAGGATGGAGATCCACATTAAGTTGGATGAGTGTGATTACTAAAACGGTGCCAAGCAGGAAAAGATGAATTGCTTCTAGTATTATTCTCTCACGTATGCTCTCCCCTTCAGTAATACTATATACTATAGACATTATTTTCTCCACTACAATAATCCCTATCAATAATATGAAAGCACTGATTACTAGCTGGTTAACAAGGTCAAGTGTTCTTTGTGCAACCGATACTGCCTCAGTATATCCTAGAACTTTTATAGCTAATGCTATAGATAAAAGATATAGAGAAAATCTAGCGACTATGTCAAAAAAATATGAAAGACTATAGCCGGCTTTACTCAGTCTTTTTCCTATATGTGTATTCCCAAACGATTTTTCTACACCCGTACCACGAATAATGTATGAAATAAATCTACCAAAAAATCTTCCAAGAACCCAGCCTATAGCCACAACTATAGAAGCAATTATTATTCTAGGCGTTATCTGTGCTAATGTATATAAGAACTCTGAAAGAACCTTATTTAGTTCCTCAAGGAAAATACTTAGAAGCTTTTCTATTAGTGACTCATTCATATTTTTAATATAATCAAAGCTAGAGTATAAATACTTATCAATAATGCAAGAAGCAATGAGACAATGAACAATGTATAAAATATTCTAAGAGCATAAAATATCTCGAATGTCGCAAAGGTGGCTATATCTTTCGAAATAACTACTATTCTATATAAATGCCCGCTAAGTTTGAGTTCATCATAACTTACACCTCTGGATGACACAACCTTAGAAAGTATAAACAATGCCACTAAACGTAATAGACCAGATATATAGAAAGCTATTATACCATATTTCTCATAAGTATATGCTCCTATTTGTGTAGAAACACTAGCAGCTATTGACGGAACCGAGTTATATATAGCTATGTAAAAAGGTCTGAGCGAAGGATCAAAAGAAACAGCATAGTTAAAGCTCGCTAGACTGAAACCACTCCAGAGAAATGAACTATAGGCTTGTAACCCTATCTGTCCAATTAGACTTGGTAGATGAGGGAATAGTATAGGAATCAATGCTATTCCTGGACCAGATAATAGAAATATGTTTTTAGGACCGAAACGGTCATATGCTCTTCCCCAAACAGCATTTCCAAGTATACCTATTATAGATCCCGTCAAGTTGATCAGCACAATCCAATCTTCTGTAGCTCCAATCTTATTAAATAAATGATATGTCCATATAGCGCCCACAATATTTACAGAAGAACTCCAGCTAGCTATGCTCAAGGAATCTTTTAAAATAGTTTTATTAGTAAATATTTCTTTCACTTTTTTCCAGTTTATCTCCATCCCTTTAGGTTTAACAGGATCACCATAAAGATACAGTAATGGTGTAGAGGATAACATTAAAATGGTACCAATAACAAAGGCATATTGGTAGCTTATAGGATAAGGCATTGCATAGATTATCGTTGATAGAGACAAACCTAGTATTCTGCTTAAACCTACTACAGAGTTTCTAAAGGCAAAAGCTCTACCCCTTATCTTTATCTCAACCAAATCGGTTAGTAGGTCTGTCCATGCCAAACTAGTCAAAATGCCAAACGGCCTCAATGCCAAAATTACAATAAGCAATAAATTGACATCTATAGCCTCACTGAACGTGGAAAAAGTTATGAATATCCACACACTCCTACTTATTAATGCTGAGAAAAACATAATTTCTCTTCTTTTTTCACGAAAATTGTTTAGTATAAAAGCACTTAATAATTGTGATATTGGAGATAAGATAAATCCCAAAGATACATATAGTGAAAGAAACTCTACGCTTGCTCCCCTTCTTATAAAAAAGGGGATTAGCATAGGTCCAGAAAAAGAATTACCAAAAGTAGTTATTACACCTTCAACTATACTAGTTTTAAACCCCTTTGAAAATCTTTTATATAAACTAAAATTTCTGGACATTTTTCAAATCTAAGCCATCGGAGTTTTGTCCATCAAACCTAGTTCTAATGGATTTTCATCGGTTGAAATTTCCTTGTACTTCTCTATACTCCTCCTTATATACTTAGGTATCCAGAAAAGATGATCTAAAGCTTCAGCATCTAAGAAATAAAGATCTCCTAACTTTTCTAGTTTCTTTTTACCCTCCTTACTAAGTATATCTAAAGGATCTTTTTCCTTTGAACCAATTACAAACCCCCATTCACTCGAAAAAGATGGTATATTAACATTATAAAACCTTGTAATAGGAAAGACCGCTCTAATAGTGTTAAGTATTGTAGCAAAACCAAATATGTAATATCTTAGAGAAGTTGCCTGAGTTACCATTAAACCATCATCCCCTAAAATACTATAAATCTTCTCATAGAATTCTTTAGTATATAAATAAACGCCAGGCGTTCCCTTTTCAGGATCAGTGAGATCTAAGATAACAACGTCAAACTTCTCTTTTGTGTTCTCAACATATTTTCTTCCATCCGTAATGATAAGATTTACGCGGGGATCCTCAAATGCACCTTGATTCCACTCAGACATATATTTTTTACATAATTCTATTAATTCATCATCTATATCTACCATCACAACTTTTTTAACACTTTTATAACGTAAAACCTCACGTAATGTCGCGCCCTCTCCTCCTCCTATTATAAGAACCCTTTCCGGATTTTCTGCTGTCAACATAACTGGATGAACTAAAGATTCATGATAAATCTTTTCATCATATTCCGTTGACTGTATAAAACCGTCCAAAAATAACGCTTTACCAAAACTACCCGTTTTCACTATTGCAACATGTTGATATTTTGTATTACCAATATAATATATATCTTCTATACCATGAAGATGACCTTCCTTCCTAGAAAACCATTCAATAATCCATTCCCAGTGTGGAATCATTTTAGACACCTATAATCTCCTTAAGAGTGTAGTTAACCAGCTATTTATAATTAATCCCTATAAATCTGGAAAATAAGAGAGATTGTTTAAATTTATAAAAATAAAAAAACTATTTTACATGAGAATAAAAAGATAGTTATAATTTCTTGCATATTATAATGTGTGAAATATATAAAAAGAAACGAAAAATATTTAGAATAATTCAGCTTCTTATGGTATGCAGGTGATAGAAAATGGCTAAAAAATTTAAAGTAACCATAGATCCTCGAGATGAATGCATTAGCGATATGGCGTGTGTAAGCCTTTGTCCAGATGTATTTGAGATGAGTGAAGAAGATGGAAAATCTCAAATAGTAGAAAAATATAGAGTTGATGGAAAAATAGAAGAAGGATTAGTACCCGAAGACCTAGAAGAATGTATTAGAAGCGCAGCTGAGGCTTGTCCAGTTCAGATAATTCATGTAGAAGAAGTTAATGAATAAATTATTTTAGCTATTTATTTTTTAATCTAAATATTCTTCGTATAAAATATCATTTTGTCTCATGCCACAATAAGGACAGTAAAGAGCATCTGCCGGAATCTTTGAACTGCAATATGGACAAACTTTATATGTCTCCTTACGTCTATGTCCAAAAAATATAATATATATAACAACAACAACTAGAAGAACAATAATAATCCCTCCAATTATTTTAAGTGTATTAATATCCCCAAAAGGTAATTTTTTACCATCATCTATTTTAACGAGAGTGAATCCCAGTGACTCAAAATAAGAAAACTGGTCTTGACCAGTAGCCTTACTAATTACCTTAACTAAATCTTCATTAGTATCGATCTTCCCAAATTTTTGAGCCTCCAAAGAAAACTTTCTGAAAAACTCTATGTCTCCATATTTGACAGCTAATTCTTTAACAATTTTATATGATGCTAGATAATACATACCTTGCTGAGGACCCGTAGTCCATTCTTGAAGATAACCGAAAGGTGGAGCCAATCTCATAGCACCTTTATCTAAAGTCATCTTTATATCAGTAACATTAATTCCAATATTTTGACATATGAGAAGTGACAGATACTGTGCTACGCCTTCATGAAACCACCTTAATTTATTATTAGCCTCGACCCCAATTCTCCCTAATGCAAGATGAATATATTCATGTACAACCGTGGTTTCAAGATATCCTTCTACAAACCTAATAAGTGCAAGGTTAATATTTATTGGACCTTTTCCACCAATATTAATGTCCTCCCCCATAACGTAACCTAGAGTAGTTGGAAAATCTTTCGGTAAAAAGAATTTAAAATCAATTCTCTCCGGTAACCCTGCAAAAACGTATTCTAGATCTTTCGCAGACTTTTTCATCACATCAATAATTTTTCTAGCAAAAAGCTCATAATAAGGCGGAGTATGAACAGTTATAGTTGTTTTATTAATAGTTTCACTAATCGATATATCATTAATCTTATCTTTTAAGAAATAATATATTGTTACTCTACTTCCATTAATCGTATTTTTGAGTCTAAATTCAAATCTACCATTCTTCTCCCAAACTGGGCTTGGTACAAAGAAAATATCCTTGTAATAATTAGGTATTGAAATATTAACTATAACATCAATATCATTATCAGTCCCTATTAAGGGAGTCATAAACCAACCCTTATCATCAACCATTAAAGAAGCCCAAGGGAAGGTGTATTCAAATTTTACATTGATCCTTTTCCCAGGATATGAAAAATATTTAAATTTAGCTAAATAATACCAGTACCCTATCGATTTATTCTCTAACCATTTAACTGTTCCGTTAAAAATGCTAATGGTTACATGCTCATATCTAGGTAAATATATAGAAAAAATACCTTTAGCCAGAGAAGAAAAAATTATTCTAACTGATGCATTACCAGAACCAAAAACATTAATTATATAACTTAATTTTTTCTGAACATTAACTTCGGCAGAGACATTAAAAATATTATTACTATACTCTAATAATCCTCCCAAAACCAAGAGTATTATAAGATAAACAACTATTTTTTTCATTATCAACACTTCCAATAAATATAGAAATGTCAGAATTAAAATTTTATTATCTATGAATAATAATAGAATACAAAGCTTTAAACAAAGAAAGCTATCTCAACGGAGAGAAATATATGGAGCAGTATACTACCTTCAAAACAAAAATTAACGATTGGATTATGGCATCAGATTTACATTGTACATATGATTGTAGACCTTTGTGTCTTCTTATAAAAATAGCTAAACAATACGGTATAAATGCTATTGCTATTATCGGAGATCTATTTGACAAATTTCATATCAATACTAATTGTATGAACGTAACAAAAAAATTAAGAGAATATATTTATCCATGTATTCATTATATCGATAAAAATTTAATGTTAGTTTATATAGTGAGTCAAGCATCCCATGATCCAATACTTCAAAATAATTGTAGGCAAATTATTGACATAAAAGACAAAAAAATACATGTGTATATTTTTAAAAACCCTGTAAAAATTATAACAGAAAAACATAGCTTATTTTTGACTCATGGTGAAATTATAATTAGAAATGGCGGTTTTGCTTTTATTATAAACTATCTTATGGAAAAATTCGGCAAAAAACTATTTTTAGAAAAATATCTAAAAAATAAAATAAATCTGAGTCAGAATACATGGCTAATCATGGGGCATACACATATCCCTGGAATTGATCCAAACTACCGTGTTATAAATACAGGAAATTGGAAAGAAAAAGGGTATAATAATTCTAATTACTGGCGTAAATCAAACAAGCATTTTGTTATCATTAAGAATGAGAAAATAGAATTAATCTCTATTGACGATATTCTTTGATATTCTAAGAATCTGTCTTATTTTTTCTGGATCTTTTATGCAACATTTTTTAATCCTACCTTCTCTTTTCATTATTATTAAATTAAAGTTTTCCATGACATGAAGATGGTGAGATACTATAGGTTGAGCAATCTCCAGTGCATTGACAATATCATTGACTATACATTTCGGTTTCTCAAGAATATACATTATTATTTTAAGTCTAGTTGGCTCACTCAATATTTTGAAAAATGACGAAAGTTTTTCTATTATCTCCTGTCTCTCATCTTGTAATTCTGAATCTTTTAAGACATTCATATAAAATCATGTATTTATGTAGAAATTCTTTAATATAGTTTTAGTTAGATATACGATTTATTATAAAATTTTTATAAAACTTCTAACCTTTCTAGGTTTTAGACTAACGAAAATCAAATTATATATCCATTTTTTCAAATAATACAATGGACATTAAAGTAATTTCGTTCGACTTAGATAAAACGATAATTGATACACCTCATCCAGCTGAGATAATAAGATTATATTTAAGGAAAAACGGAATCAAAGCTAACAAAAATAGAATTTTAGATATTCTCAAAAAAGTTAATATACAAAGAGAAATTGTAGATCCAGAAAAATACTATATTTTGATAAACCATGAGATTCTTAAAAAATTCGGTTTAACAGAATTAAAATATGCAAAAGAATTATTGAGATTTTGGTTTTCTCCAATAAATTATAGCCTTTTTCCCGATGTCAAAATAACATTAGAGAAATTAAGCGAAAAATATGAACTAGTAATTATAAGCAATAATTTATCCTGGGAAATCAATCAAGTATTGAAACATACCTCTCTATCCAAATATTTTAAAAATGTTTTTTCACCCGACATAACAAATAGTTTTAAGCCATCAATCGAGGTTTTTAAGTACGTCTCTAACACCTTAAAGTTTAATTTACATAATCTTCTTCATATCGGCGATAGTCTTGAAGAAGATTACGAGGCAGCTATAAAAGCAGGAGCACAAGCATTACTAATTAAAAGATATTTAGGCGTTAAAGAATCTTATATATTGAAGAAAAAAAGAATCCCCTACATCACAAGTCTAACCCAGCTACTTGAGATGATATAAATGGAAAATAATTGGTATAGAATGAAAGAAAATTCTATAAAAAAACTTAAACATGATATTAAGATTGGACGCGTTGACAGAGATATAGTTTGGATTCTAAACATTATAAACTCTCTTAAAAACTATTATACAACTTCAAGTTGCAGTGGTAGAATACAGGTAACGGCCAATACTTTACCGGGAGAAAAATTTAGTTTAATTACATTGGCCAAATGGCACCATGTAATAAAATTAAAAGACCTTCTCATAGTTCTTGAGAAATCTCCTGAAGAAAACATGTGGTTTGCTGTACAGCCACCTATAATTCATATCGCTTGTCGAGATCTAGAGTCTGCTATAGATATGCTTAAACATGCTCGGAATAATGGTTTTAAACATGCGGGTATCCAAGGTGTAAAGGAAAACAGAGTAATGATAGAGATTACTTCTACTGAAAGAATAGAGACACCATTAAGACTGGACGGTCATGACTTATATAGAAAGGAACATCTCGGTAAACTTGTCAAAGCAGCAAATAACCTTTTAATAAAATCAAAAACAAGAATGGTAAACTTTGGCTCCTCGCTAACAAAGAAATTTTTTGAAAATAAATTACCCAATATCAAACCTAGAAACAATACGCCATAAATCCACTTCTTTAGTCTCGATTCTCTTCTTTTCCTTTCTCCTAGGAATTCTTAATTTAGGTTTTTTATCTATACTTTCAATC
>Ga0190304_1001318_pt1 | contig 11037 bp, 16 predicted proteins | sample 48700712_MG_FD_161670 | JGI IMG/M metagenome (GOLD analysis project Ga0190304, IMG submission 161670) | Hydrothermal vent sediment bacterial communities from Southern Trench, Guaymas Basin, Mexico - 4870-07-1--2_MG | ecosystem: Environmental > Aquatic > Marine > Hydrothermal vents > Sediment ... | reverse complement strand
TCACCCTTTGAGAATACCGTCTCGCCAAAGCTCCTGACACAATCTTTTTTGAAAAGGCATCCACGACTTGAGGAAAATTTTGAAAAATTTTGAGACACAAAATCCACGCAGTGATTTTGGTCTAAGTCGTGGTTTCAAAAACAGCCTATGAATTCTAAATAAAATCTTAAATCTTACCAACCAACTCAAGCCCAGGCTTTAATGTTTCTTTTCCTGGTTTCCAATTTGCAGGACAAACTTTTCCGCCGTTTTCTTCTATAAATTTAGCGGCTTCTAATTTTCTCATTAATTCATCAACACTTCTTCCAATATTATTATTATGGATTTCAAATGCTTTTAGAATTCCTTCTGGATTAATTAAAAATGTCCCTCTTAATGCTAATCCTTCTTCTTCAATCAATGTTTAATATTTTGAACAAATTTTATGCGTTGGGTCTGCAATCATGGGAAATTTAATTTTCTTAATGGTTCCAGATGAATCATGCCATGCTTTATGAACGAAAACTATGTCTGTTGAAATACTCAATATTTCTGCATTTAGTTTTTTGAATTTTTCGTATTTCTCTGCCATTTCTCCTAGTTCTGTTGGACAAACAAATGTAAAATCTGCAGGGTAAAAAAATAGTATTATCCATTTTCCTTTGTAATCATTAAGGGAAATTTTTTTTATTTGTTCATCAATAAATGCTTCAGCTGTAAATTTTGGTGCTGGATGATTTATTTTTAAAATTTATTGTTCCATTATTATATGAAATATAACTCATATATAAATATTTTGCAGTACTGTGAAAGAAGTGGGAGAATTTTGCAGTTCTGGGGGTAAAGAAAATAGTGGCCATTATTAACTGCTCCTGCTGTGTCCATAAAAGAAGTTTAGATTTGTGAAAATGTTAAAGTTTAAATTAGGCCTTCTTTAATCTTATAATTTTTAATAGCTTTTTTTAAAGTTTGAATTCCCATTGTTGAACAGTGCATTTTAATTTGTGGTAATCCTTTTAGTTTTTCTGCTACGTCTTGTATTGTTAATTTTTCTGCATATTCTAGTGATTTTCCTTTTACCATTTTTGTTATCATTGATGTTGAAGCTATTGCTGCTGCGCAACCAAAAGTTTTGAATTTAATATCTTCTATTTTATTGTCTCTAACTTTAATTTCCATATGCATTATATCGCCACATGCTGGACTACCTACTTCTGCAATACCATCGGGATTTTTTATATTTCCCATATTTTGTGGTTTAAGAAATTCTTGCATGACTCTTTCTGAATATTCTATTGACATGATTGTATGAAAATGATTTCATATTTAAAGTTTTTGGGAGATGGAATTATGAGATTTATTGAGGATATATTTTATTAATGCCATCAGTGAGAACATGGACGGAGTTTAGATTTTGAGAGAGATTGTCAAATTAGAATTTATGACCTTTAAAATAAAAAAGGGATAAATTGCTCGCTATCGCTTGTATTGATATGTTTAGTTATTCGTTGTATCTGCGTGTATTGATTGAGTTTAGGTTTTTGAAATTTTTTCGTGGGTTTTTGTTGGGAAGTTGAATAAGCTTGAGGCGCCTATTATGGCTTAACTTGTTTAATTATTCGTTCCGCTGAATGCATGAAAGGTTGGAGAATTTTTGAAATATAAGGTGAAAATTAAAAATATTGTGGAAAAATTTATTGGTTAATTTCAATTTTAAAATTTATGAACAAGGTCCTATAAATTTTAGTTAATAATTCTAAATTTGTTTATAGGCTGTTTTTGAAACCACAACTTAGGCCAAAATCACTGCGTGGATTTTGTGTCTCAAAATTTTTCAAAATTTTCCTCAAGTCGTGGATGCCTTTTCAAAAAAGATTGTGCCAAGAGTATAACGAGATGATATTTCTGAGGCTCATTGTAAAATGAAGTCATCCCTTGTGGAAAAGGTGAGCGCCACATTGTCCAAGGTGAATGTAAAAATTCTCGTCTCGAAAATCTGCGATCAAGCCCACAACTTAAGTTGTGGGGTAGCAGATTTTAGCGAATTTGTGACTTTAGGAAAGAGTTTGCATGAGTAAGGGTATTTGACATTTTTAGGTTGTGTTAAGCCGGAAGATAAATTAATTTTTGAATATGGTAAAGATAAATTTAAGCATTATCGAAAAGCTATTGAACAAATGTGAATTAATTAATAATTTTTTTATAGTATTAATAAATAACTTTTAATATACTTCTTTCTATATCTTTTTATGGCAAAGATTGTATTAGATACTAATTTTATTTTGAATTGTATTGGAAATAAACTTGATTTTTTTGAAGAAATTTTAATGAAGGGGCATTCAATTTTGATTCCTATTGAAGTTATAGCAGAGATTAAGAGATTAAGGGATTCTTCTAAGGCTGTGAAATTTAAAGAGCAAGCTAATTTAGCTTTGAAATTGATTAAAGTAAATGATTACGAGGAAATTAGTGCTCCTGGAAGATATGTTGATGTGGGATTGAGAAAATATCTTGAAGATAATCCCCGAGTTATTTTGGCTACCATGGATAAAGAACTTAAGAAAAGTGTGAAAAATAGGAAAATGGTTGTGAGGAATAAGAAGAAATTAGAGTTACAGTAACGTTGTTTTTTATTTTGAAACGAAAAGCTTTTTAAATGGTTTTTTCATTTAAGTTTTGATTAAAATGTTTTATTTGACTGAAATTCAAGACTATGTAAGAGTTGATCCAACACTTTTTGGATTAGATACTTCTGAATCTATAGCTAGACAGTTAGAAATAACTTATTCTGAATTTTATGATAAAGATATTGGTAAAGTAATTTCTATTGTTGAAGTTTTAGAAATTGGTGAGGGAATTATCATTCCTGGAGATGGTGCGGCATATTATAAATGTATATTTAAAGTTCTTGTATGGAAACCAGAATTACAAGAATTAGTTTATGGAACTGTTGAAGAAATTACCAATTTTGGTGCATTTATTAATATGGGAGTTATGAGGGGAATGATACATATTAGTCAAACAATGGATGATTTTGTTAGTTTTAGTGATGCTGGATCTTTACAAGGTAAATCAAGTGGTAGAGTTTTAAAACAAAATGATTTATGTCTTGCAAGAATTGTTGCAATTAGTCACAAGGGTGATGAACCCAAAATTGGTTTAACAATGAGACAACCTGGACTTGGAAAATTAGAATGGGTTAAGGAAGATAAAGCTAAAAAAGAAGCTGTAGCAAAAAAAGCTATAAAGCTTGAAGTTAAAGGAGCTAAAAAGAAATAAAATGGCAAAGATAAAAGAAAAAGCGTGTAAAATATGTAAATTTATTTATGAAGAAGGAAATACTTGTCCAAAATGTGGGGCTAAAGAATTTACTGAAAGTTTTAAAGGAAAACTTTTTGTTGCTAATGCTGAAAAATCAGAAATTGCAAAAAATATAAATATAAATGATAACGGTATGTATGCTGTAAAAACAAGATGATAGAAATTAAAATTATTGAAGAAAAGGTGAATGCTTTGTTTTCTAGAAAAGAAGTAAAACTTGAAGTGAAAGCTGAAGTTGTTCCCAGTCATGATGAGGCCAAGAAAATAGTTGCTAAAAAATTTTCTTGTGATGAAGCTGTTATTAGAATTAGAAAAATTGAAGCTAGATTTGGTGTTCAATCTTTTATAATTATTGCAGATATTTATGATTCTAAAGAAGAATTTTTAAGAGTTGTTAAGAAAACTAAACAAGAAATTGATGCTGAAAAGAAAGCTGAAGGAGAAAAATTAAAAGCCGAAATTGAAGCTAGGGAAATTGCTAAGGCTGAAGCTGAGAAATCAGCTGAAGAAGTAAAAGGGGAAGTTACACCTGAAGATACATCCTTAACTGAAGATGGCGAGGGCAAAGAAGAAGTAAAAGAGGAGAGTAAAGAATAATGGTAAAGAAAATTGTAAAGAAAGGTAAAAAACCACATAAAAATAAACCTACAAGTAAAAAGTATGCTAAGTATAAGATTGAAGGAGATACTATTACTCGAGCTAGAACTTGTCCAAGATGTGGTCCTGGAGTTTTTTTAATGGAAACTAAGGGAAGAGTTTATTGTGGTAAATGCTATTATACTGAATTTGAAACAAAGAAAGAGTAATTTTTTTATTTTTTTATGGGATTTTATTGTATTTTATGGTAATTAATTTGAATTACTATTGAGGTTGAAAAATGCTTGTCATTCTATAAGAGTAACATGGTAGAAACATTTAAATAGTCTAAATAATTAAATTTATTATCACCTCTTTTTACCCAGGAGAGGAAGCAAACTATCTATTTATTTTGGTTTGAAGAATCTCCTCGGTTTTCTTTTTATTGAGAAAAATTTATATTTGATGAGATATTTTAAGATGAATGGGACAATTTTATTTGGACATAGAAACTACAGGATTAAATCCTATTACAGATAAAATTTTGACAATTCAATATCAAAAATTAGATAGAAATACTGGAGAAGCAATTGGTGAATTGATTATTTTAAAAGAATGGGAATCTTCTGAAAAAGAAATTATTCAAAAATTTATACAAGATACAAATATACTTGATGATTATCCATTTAGTTTTATTCCAGTTGGTTATAATTTAACTTTTGAACATAATTTTTTAAGAAAAAGATCAAGGTTGCACGGGTTGGGAGATATTGATATTCTTAATAATCCATTCATTGATTTAAGATTTATTGGTATACTTATGAATGGGGGTGAATTCAAAGGATCAGGGCTTGATAGATTAACTGGAAAAGAAGGTACTGGAAAAAATGTTCCAATTTGGTACAACAATGGAGAATATGATTTAATTATGAGATATATTGAAATTGAAACTAGGGAATTTATAAAATTCAATCAATGGCTTTACAAAAAAATGCCTAAGTTATTAATTGAATTTAAAAAAGATTATGGTTTGATTTAACTTAAATTTTTTGATAGTTTTATAAGATATTTATTCTTGTGTTATTTATGGATGAGGTGAAACCCAGTGTTAATCAGGAACAGGTTCATGATTTGTTGTTTAATCGTGAGCTTGGATGGCAGGAAATTATTTATGATTTAATTAATACTGAACAATTAGATCCTTGGGATATTAATATTTCTGTTTTGTCTGAGGGTTTTTTATTAAAGATTCAGCAGTATGAGGAGACTGATTTTTTTGTTTCTAGTAAGGTTCTTTTGGCGGCTGCTTTGCTTCTTAGGATTAAGTCTGAGATGATTTTGAGTAGATATATGAAAAGTATTGATGAAATTCTTTTTGGAGATAGTGGAGAAGAGAGAAAAATTTCTTTTGAAAGAATTGAACTTGATGAAGATATTCCTGATTTAATTCCGCGTAGCCCTATGCCGAGGTTTCGTAAGGTCACTTTGAAGGAGTTAGTCGATTCTTTGAATAAAGCAATTCTTACTGAAAATCGGCGTATTAAGAAAGTAATTGTTGATAAGAATGCTTTGCGTGAAACTGGAATTAGTTTGCCTAAAAGAAGATATAATCTTAAGAATAAATTGAAATATATTCAGGGAAAAATTTTGCTCTATTTCGATGCGAATAAATCACATAAAAAAGTTAGTTATACAAAAATAATTGGAGATGATAAAGAGGAGAGAGCCTTATCATTTTTTCCTATTTTACAGTTAGAAAATAATGGTGAACTTTGGTTGGAACAAGAAGCTCATTTTGAAGAAATTCATATTTGGTTGAAAAAAGTTTTTTTGAAACATAATCCTAATCCTTATGCAGATTTGTTGACGGGTGAATGGAGTGAAGAGCATATTGAAAAAGGTAAAATTGTGACTGATGAACGAGAAGAATTGGGAAACAAAGGTTAATTGTTTGTTTAATTAAATTATTAAACATAAATTTAATTTTAATTTTTAATTGGTTCAAGGGAATAAATAATTATCTGGGAAACAAATTTTAGTTAGATTATCTAAAAGATAAAACAAAAAATTAATTGCTGAACAAGTTCAGAAGAAATATTTAATTATTGCTACTGCCTCACTTTATTCCCAGCACAAGAACCTATTTATGTAGGCTGTGACACAAACATAATTTGAGTAGTAAGTGATTAAATTACGGAAGAATTAATTATTTGAAAAACAAGTCTGGTTGGATTTTTAGATTTATATTAATTATTTTTTTTAAAGATTTATATATTGTAATTTTATTAAATTATTATGAAATTAGCCAGTTTATTTTCAGGTGGAAAAGATTCTGTTTATTCTGCGTATTTAATGCAGAAGAAAGGACATGAAATAACTTGTTTGATTTCTATTTTTTCTGAGAATCTTGAGAGTTATATGTTTCATACTCCTTCGATTGAGAAGACTAAGAAGCAGGCTGAAGTTATGGGGATTCCTTTGATTATCGAGAAGACTAGAGGGGAGAAGGAAATTGAGTTGGAGGATTTGAAAAGAGCAATTAAGAGAGCAAAAGATGATTATGGAATTGAAGGTATTGTTACTGGAGCGATTAAATCTGTTTATCAGGCTTCTAGACTTCAGAAGATTTGTGATGAATTGGAAATTGAATGTTTGAATCCATTGTGGCAGAGAGATGAATTAAAATATTTGAAAAAGTTGATTAGAGAAAAGTTTAAAGTTGTTATTGTAGGTATTTTTGCTTATCCTTTGGATGAATCTTGGTTACTTAGGGAAATTGATGAAAAGTTTATTGAAGAGGTTAAAGTTTTGAATGATAAATATAAAATTCATGTTGCTGGCGAGGGTGGAGAGTTTGAAACTTTTGTTTTGAATTGTCCCATGTATTCTAAGGAGTTGAAAGTTATTGGTAAGGAAGTGAAAAAAGAAGGAGAATATAGTTTTAGAGCAGAGATTGATGTTGAGTAGTTCTAAAAAAACTTATAAATGTAAATTTCTTATAATTTTTACTTGCCAAGATGCATTTTGGCAAGTATTATTACGGCGGTTTTCGTATAGTGGTTATTACACGTGGTTGTGGTCCGCGAAACGGGGGTTCGATTCCCCCATTCCGCTTATAGTATTTTTAGAATTTCTGAAAAACTTTATAACTAAACAAATGTTTAGTGTAGGATGGTAGAAAAAATAAACAAAGGTTTGAAAGAACTTGAATATTGTGCAATAGAACAAGGTTTTGGGATAGATTTGAATCCATTATACAAATATCCTGTAATCAATTTGTTACTTTATTTTAAATTAAAAAACATATTAACAAAAAAATAAAATGGAAACAGTTAAGGGGTTCAAGGATAAGGTTGGTAAAGAAGCAGAGAAAGCTGCATTGATTAGAGAGATAGCTAGGCAAACATTTGAAAAATATAATTTTCAGGAAATTGAAACTCCAATTATTGAGTATGAAGATTTTGTTAAATCTGGAAGCGATGAAGGGGATGAAGCCATTTCAGAAATTTTTAGATTAAAAGATAAAGGAGATAGAAATTTAGCTTTGAGATATGAGTTTACTTTTCAATTGAAGAGAGTTGCAAAACTTCAAAAATTACCATTTAAAAGATTTCAAATTGGTCCTGTTTTTCGTGATGAACCTGTTAAGGGAAATAGATTAAGGCAGTTTACTCAATGTGATATTGATACAATTGGTGCAAAAATAAAAGATCAAGCTGAGTTATTATCTGCTATGCAAGATATTTTGAATGCTTTGAAAGTTAAGTCAATTATTTATATTAATAATAGAAAGTTATTAAATGAAATTTTAGAAGAGCAGGGAATTAAAAATAAAGTTGAAGCAATTAGAGAATTGGATAAATTGGATAAATTGCCTTTGAAAGAAGTTAAGGAAAATTTGAGAAATGTTGGTGCTGAAAAATTATTGGAAGTTGTTAAACAACCTGAAAGTTTTTTTAAGAAATATAAATCTTATTCAGAAATTGAGGAACTAGAAAAATATTGTAATTATTATGGTATTAAAATTAAATTTCAACCAACTTTGGCTCGTGGCCTCTCTTATTATACTGGAAATGTTTTTGAAATTAAATCTAATATTAAAGCAAATGAAGACATTTCCATTAATTCGTCGGAAGTTCGCCAAATTAAAGAATCAATTTGTGGTGGGGGGACGTATATGGTTGGAGATAATATTGCTTCTGGAATTTCATTTAGCATTGAACGTTTAATGGCAGTTTCAAACATTTTAATTGATATTGAAAAGATTTTAATTGTATCTTTAAATGAGGATAAAAAAGCAATTGAAATTTCTAAGAAATTGAGAAAACGAGGTAAAAATGTTTCAATATTTTTTGGTAAACCTTCTAAGGCTTTAGATTATGCAAATAGTTATGGAATTAAGAAAGTTCTTTTTGTTGGTAAGAAAGAAGTTGAACAAAAGAAGTTTAAGATTAAGGATATGAAAACTGGAAAAGAAGTTTTAGTTACTATTGAAAAGATTAAGAAAGGGTTTTGATTATCCAAACCATTTTCTTTTAACTCATCCATTGTTTCGTCATCTTGCATTTCTTATAATATTTCATTAATTTTTTTCATAAGTTCTATATTCTCCTTATCCATCGCAATTCTATAATATTCCTCTGAAAGTAAATTCCCTATGATTTTTAGTTCATCATTATTTTTTACAATTCCGTTTGCTGCTTCAAAATCTATTATTGTTGCGCCTAATATCTCCCTTTTTAAATCTTCAACTGTATTTGATGGGTTGTTTTTGAAATCACGACTTAAACACAAAATCCATGAAGTGATTTGAGTCCAATTCGTGATTTCAAAAACAGCCTATAAAAAGTTTTAAGAATTGTTTTATATTTTATATTTTATGAAAAAAAAGGGGTTTGATTATAAAAAATATATTGATGTTCAAACTTCTGAAATTTTGAGAAGATTGAATTTATTTGATAGATTATATTTGGAGATTGGAGGTAAATTGGTTTATGATATGCATGCTTCTCGGGTTTTACCTGGATATAAGAAAACTGCCAAGATTCAATTATTGAAAACTTTAGGCGAGATTGAAATGATTTATTGTGTTAATGCAAAGAATATTGTTTCTTCTAGGCATTTGGGAGATTTTGATTTAAATTATAAAAAACAAGTGTTGAAAGATTTCAAAGATATTAAACGATTTGGACTTAAAGAAAATTTTATTTGTATTACTCGTTATGAGGGGGAGAAAGGGGTTTTAAAGTTTAAGAAAGTTTTAGAGAAAAAGGGAATTAAAGTTTTTATCCATAAGGAAATAAAAAATTATTCAAAAAGTGTTTCTGCTGTTTTGAAGGGATATTCTAAAGAGAAAAGAATTCCGGTCAAGAAAAAAATTATTATTGTTGCTGGTACTTCTGGAGGTTCTGGGAAAATGGCCACTGCTTTGAACCAGATTTATTTAGATCGAAAGAGGGGAATTAAATCTGGTTTTGCTAAGTTTGAAACTTTTCCGATTTGGAATTTATCTTTAAATCATCCAGTTAATGTTGCTTATGAAGCTGCTACTGCAGATTTGGGGGATATTAATATGATTGATCCGTATCATAAAAAAGTTTATGGAATTAAAGCAGTTAATTATAATCGAGATATTGAAAATTTTGAAATTTTAAAAAAAATTGCTGAGAAATTATTTGTCAAGGGTAAATTTTTATATAAATCTCCTACAGATATGGGAATTAATATGGCTAAAGAAGGAATTGTTAATGATGAAATTTGTAGAAAAGCAGGAATAAGGGAAATTAAAAGAAGATGGAAAATTTATTCTAAAGAATTTAAGAAAGGTCGTGAAACTCAGGGAACTTTAGATAGAATGAAAGTAATTATGAAAAAAGTTGGATTATAAGGGATGAAGATTTTTTTTGGCAAAGGAAAACATGAATTATTCGTCGTGTTATATACATAAAATGAGTTTAAATTTTTAAGAGTAAGGAGTTTAGATTTGATGAAATATTAAATTTATTGTTATATTTTTTAAAGTAGTATAATATCAAGTTATATTTCCGTTGGGATGATAATTTAAGGTTTTAATAATGAATGAAAAGAGTGAAATGATTTAGATTAAAATTTATTGAAAGAGAGTTAGATTTATTTTTTAAATATCACAAACATCTTTAACTTCTTGAATTATTTTTTCTATTTCTTTTTTTGATAATTTTGTTTTTAGTTGTAATTCTTTTATTGAATAGTTAAGTAAATCTTTTGCTACAAGTATTTTTAATTCATAGAGTTTTTCTTTTGCTTTTGTTGAAAGATTTTTTAAAATTGTTATAGGATATAATTTTGGTTTTTCAATTAATTTTTTTAGTGATGCTTTTTCTGGATATTTCCAACTTGTTATTTTTTGATTTACCCCCTGAGAATATTTTCTTGCATCTGATGAACATTTTGTATTAGTTACTAACCATGATTGGTTGAAACCATGTTTTTTTACATCTAGAAATCTTGCATATGTATACATGGCAGGTTTTAATTTGATTCTTCCTCCTGTTTCATTACGATATTTACATTCTATCATAAATTTTTTATTTTTTTCTGCAATAATATCTATTTCTTGATATACTGCTTTCCCTTTTATTTTGATGCCTGTTGTTGTTTTAAATCCATAATATCTCAATACACTTGAAAAGAAATCTTCAAACGGAAAGCCTGAAGGTCCTAAGGACATTATTGCCCTCTTTAAATCATATCTTTCTGATACTCCTGGTTCTTTTTTTAAAAAATTTACTAAAAGGTTAAGAATTTCTTTTGTTTCTAAATTTTTGTGGTAATGTTTTTTTACAAAAATTATTGATTCTTTTGCAAGTTTATTTGAACCCCCTGCTTCTCTTATTGTTTTGTAAATTTTTTTTGGAGAAAATTTTTGTAAATCTCCTGTTGCTTTTATTACTTGCATTCTTTTATTAGACAAAGGTAGATTATAAATTATTTTGTTTAGAATATATTCATGGGAGATTACTTTAATATTTTGGTAGGCTGTTTTTGAAACCATCACTTAGACCAAAATCACTGCGTGGATTTTGTGTCTCAAAATTTTTCAAAATTTTCCTCAAGTCGTGGATGCCTTTTCAAAAAAGATTGTGTCAGGAGCTTTGGCGAGACGGTATTCTCAAAGGGTGA
>Ga0190304_1001316_pt1 | contig 11052 bp, 13 predicted proteins | sample 48700712_MG_FD_161670 | JGI IMG/M metagenome (GOLD analysis project Ga0190304, IMG submission 161670) | Hydrothermal vent sediment bacterial communities from Southern Trench, Guaymas Basin, Mexico - 4870-07-1--2_MG | ecosystem: Environmental > Aquatic > Marine > Hydrothermal vents > Sediment ... | reverse complement strand
TCGCCATTCCGCCTCTAACTGCCGCTTCAATCGCGCACCGAGTGGACCATAATCATAAAAGCCAGAAGAGCCACCGTATAACTCATAAGCCCGCCATAAGAAACCCCTCCGCCTTGCAAGCTCCTCCACTCTATCCTCCCTATCCCTGTCCACTCTACCCTTCACTCTACCCCACTTGCGTCTCGTTCTTTATCTTATCCCACAGCTTGTTGCTGTCCCTGAGCTCTGCACTACCGAGCAATGCAAGTTTTATCGCCTCAGCCACGTGCTCACGCTGCTTGTCGCTCAGATATACATTGGATTCGTTGTAAGATTGCTCAAAGTATCTGAGTCCCTTCAGGAGATGGTCATGCATCTCCTTGAAACGTTCCGGCGCCTTTATATATTCCGCTTCGCTCAATGTGCTCTTCACGGTCTCTCTGCATTTCCGCATCTCCTCCTCGTATCTCCTCTCACTTATCTTCTCCCAGAAGAAGTCGTGCATGACTCCTATACCGTCTATAGCCTTTGTTATCTCACCCAGCAGGTCTGAACAGCTCATCAGATAGAACTTCTCATCCTCGTTCATGTCATATCTGGGTCTACGCTGCTTGAAGAGCCCCCCTATCACTATCATCTCCATCACCTTCCTATACCATACTATATCTATACCAAAACCTTAAGAAGGTTTCTATCAAATAATAAACCCACCAGTTTACCACGTGCGGATACAACAGGAAGCTGGTCAAACTTGTTCTTACTCATCACTCCCGCACATTCGCTCACCGTTGAGTTGCGTGCCGCAGTTATTACTCCCTTCACCATTACCTCCTTCACCGGTCGCTTCGGTAAGCTTATCTTTGATACACTGTAATACAACTTCAGTGTATCCCTCATGCCCTCCCATCTCCATTCGTCCTCATCTGCGCCTAAGGAGAGGTCAGAATCCTCTGTATTATCCTCTATTATCGCGGCATTTATCAGGTCACGGTCGGTCATAAGCCCGACGAGTTCGAGCTCGGTATTCAGGACTGGCACTGCTTTTACATTCGCAAGCTCCATTATCCGACCCACCACCGATAGAGGTGTCTCGTCCCATACAGCTACGGTCTCATCAGCTATATAATCGCCTATCGGCTCAGTAATGCCCATATCTGCTATCACCCGAACTATATCGGCAACAGAGATTATACCAACGAGCCTATCACCTTCCACAACGGGCAAGCGGCGTATCTTCTTCGTCAGCATAAGCCTTGATGCTTCGGCTACGCTCGCATCGGGACCGATGGTGAAGGGGTTCCTGGTCATCAGTAGCGCTATTTGCTCCTCATTTGGATTCTTCAATACGTCCTGCCTCGTTACTATGCCCACTAACTTACCGTCCTTTACCACGGGAACACCGGAGATATACCTCGATTTGCAAATCGCCATCAACTCCTCTCGCGTCCCCGGAACCGTTACATAGGCAACATCTTCCACCATCACATCCCTTACTTTTATCTCCCACCCCTTCTCCTTCATCTCCACCTCTATCCTATCCCGCTCTATTCTTCTCCTATCCTGTATACACTGTCATTGGGTCTCACCCTCTCTTTCACCTTCAATCCTATTGCCTGCCCCATCGTGGCAGTCTCCACCTTCTCCTTGTCTATCTCCATTGACTCCACCTGCTGCTCGAAGGATGTAGTAGCACCCTCTATCCTTATCTTATCGCCTATCCTTATCTCATCCTGCAATTCCACCACAGCAACGCCTATCTTCGGGAAATAATGCGTTATCTTACCTATCAGCTTCTTATCCGCCATCTTATCTATCCCACCTTTGATTTAGTCACAGTTACCTCATTACCTTACTTACCACCACTATCTTATATCTATCTTGTATCTCCCTTCATAATGCAAGAATGGTATCTCCTTACCCGGCTCAATCCTACCCTTCTCCTTCAATTCCTCCGGTAACTTTATCTCAATCGTTGAATAATCTTCCAAATCCATAACCTGCACCGTGTCATCGGTGATAGAAAGCACCTGACCGCTTCTGCGCTCTATCACGGGCACGTATATCTTCGCAGTAACTGGCTGAATCGCAGTCCTCTTCTGCGAATCGAATACACCTATCCCTTCTATCCGCGCCTTCGCCGCTCCATGCTTACCCGGCTTCGATGTCGTTATACTCACTATCGTGCACGGCTCATCATCTATCACGACATACCTACCCTCTTTCAGTGTCCTTACTTCGGTCTGCTCCTTCATTTCTACTCCCCTTTACCTTACTTCTTATATCGCATCTTCTTCCTTCGCTTCTTCAATTTATGCTTTCGCATCTTCGCTATCTTCCTCTTCTTTCCGCAGGGAATTTTGCACTCACCACCTATCTGTATCTTTCTTTTTACTTCTCAGTATTTCGTATATTAAATTACTCTTTATATTTAATTGCCTAACGTAATAAGAAGAGAGATGGGGAGGACAGAAAGGGCACCAAACTGGATATTGAAATACCGCGAACGTATAGAGAAAGGCACGATAACTGTGGAGGAGATATTGGAGGAGGAGAACAGGATAAGGGAGACGCCGATAAAGCTATCCACGGTGACGAGGGCGATAAATGCCCTCGGCTTTCACACCTCAGGGATGCACCGCAGCACGAGAGCGGAGTCAGAGTTTAAGACTGAGACGGCGGTAGCGGCAGAAGCGGGAGGTGAACCGAAGAAGAGAAGACCGGGCCCGGGCTGGGTGCAGAAGTATCGTGAACGCATAGAGAGAGGCACGATAACGCTGGAGGAGATACTGGAGGAGGAGAACAAAATAAGGGAGACGCCGATAAAGCTATCCACGGTGAGAAGGGCGATAAATGCCATGGGCTTCCATGCCTCCGAGCTACGCAAGGGCGCAGAGACAGGTGCAGAGGAAGAAGCTAAGGAGGACGAATGGGATAAGGTTCCATACTGGTTACGTAAATACCGTGACCGTATAGAGGAAGGCACAATAACAGCGGATGAGATACTGGAGGAGGAGAACAAAATAAGGGAGACGCCGATAAAGCTATCCACGCTGGCAAGAGCACTGAATATTATTGCTGGTTCGGTGCGAGAGAAGCGGCAGAAGGGAGAGAAGCGAGAGAAGCCGGAGAGGGAGGATTTTCACTCAACCATCGGTGATATTTCGGAGGCGACAAGGGAGAGATTCAATGCCATCAAGAGCGACTGGGAGAGAGATTTGGGGCGGAAACTGCATAATGACTATTTCATGAATATACTACTCGCACTGGCAAAACTGATTGGATACGGAAAGACACTCACAATGAATAAATGAGGATAATGGTGGCTGAGTATTCAGTGGGTTCGCGTGAGATTGATGAGAGGAGCGTGTCGCTTCAAAGCGAGGGCAGAGCGATGTTAAACACGCTGAAGCGGAGCTTTGAAAGGCTGGGTAACGAAGTCGTATCGCCCGTGCGGGCGCGCGATTTCGAAGCTGCGGTGGATGAACTATCGAAGGATAGCGATGCCGGAATTGTGATTGCACCGGATGAAATGCTCTTGCCCCTCACTGAGATTGTGGAATCGAACACCGTCAATCTCGGATGCCCCTCTGACTGCGTTCGGACCTGCGCAGATAAGCTGCGAACCACGGAGATACTGGCTGAAGCAGGTATTCCGGTGCCTGCAATCGTGACCGATGCGTGGATACCGGGCAGAAAATACGTAACCAAGCCGAGATACGGATGTGCCTCTGAGGATATCTTTGTCAGGGAAATAGATGGAGATGGCAATAGCGCATTGGGATACGAGCCCGGTCACGGTGACGGGTTCATTACCACGGAGTATATAGAAGGAGAGGATATAAGCAGCAGTGTGGTCGCTGGCTCCTCACGAATATTACCACTAACGGTGAATAAGCAGTTTATACAGATGGAGCATACCGGCAGGCTCCGCTATATGGGTGGGGTGGTCCCTTATCATGTGGATGCGGAGACCGAGAGGGAGATACGGGATATGAGCAAGCGGATTGTGGCTGCGCTGGGATGTACCGGATATGTTGGAATAGACTTTGTGCGCAGTGAAGGAGCGCGGAGGGCATACGTGGTGGATGTGAATCCGAGACCAACAACATCAATTGTGGGCATTGCAAGGGTATTAAATTATGAATTGGGTGGTTTATTACTGAGTGCGAAATTTGGCTCTTTACCGGGCGAAGGGGATATAAAGACCGAAGGGTGTTTTATCTTTCACTTATAACCCGTGATGAGATGGGCAAGAGAGGAAGAATCAGGGGAATAGTAAGAGATGCTCTGGACTTCATACTGGAAGTGAGCAAGTCCTATCATCCCCACGAATTTATCGGTCTGCTGTCAGCCGATGGTGACGTCATCAGCGATGTCATTCTCCTCCCCGGTATGCTCTCCTCTGATAGAAATGCGTCCATACGCATGGATATGATGCCACTCGGAATCAGTTATGTGGGTTCAGTCCACAACCATCCGGGTTCAGGTGCGGCGAGACCTTCAACACAGGATTTATTCATCTTCGCCAGGACTGGAAACTGCCATATCATCACATTTCACCCTTATGATAGCGATTGCTGGCGATGTTATGATTCAAGGGGGGAAGAGAGGGAGCTGAAGATATTAGAGGATTAGGAGATGAAGAGGATGGTACGGGTCTTAGCAACTGGAACGTTTGATATACTCCATCCGGGACACCTGCTCTATCTCGAGGAGGCGAAGAAGCTGGGTGACGAGCTCTATGTCATTGTCGGCAGGGATAAAAACGTGAAGAGGCGGAAGAGAACGCCGATTATACCGGAGGAGCAGAGGTTGAAGATGGTCTCTGCCCTGCGTGTGGTTGACAGGGCGATGCTGGGTAGCGAGGAGGATATGTATGAACCTTTATATAGTATTAAACCAGATATAATAGCAATCGGTTATGACCAGACATTTGACGAAAGGGAATTGGAGGAGGAACTCAGTAAGCGTGGCATTGAAGCTCGCGTGGTTCGTATAAAGAGACATAACTCAAGCGCATTGTGTAAGTCAGAAGGAATAATAAGACATATACTGGAAGTGATGGGGGATAAGGATAAGAATGGAAGAAGAGAAAGAACTGACACGGATAGGGGTGTCTCTTCCCTCTAATCTATTGAATAAGTTCGATACGATAATAAGGGGAAGAGGGTATTCATCGAGGTCTGAAGGGATAAGAGATGCAATCAGGGCATATATCGTGGAGTATGAATGGATGGAGCGAGAATCGGGCGAGGAAATAGGGACTATAACATATCTCTACGACCACAGTCAGAGAGGCCTGGGCGACCGGCTAACGGAAGTGCAGCATCATTACCTGGACATGATAAAAACATCGACACACATACATCTCGACGAAGAGAACTGCTTCGAGGTGGTGGTGATGAAAGGTGATGCAAAGCGAATAAAGGAGCTGGCAGAGAACATAATGAGCTTGAAGGGTGTGAAGCACGTGAAGTTGACGACCACACACGGGGGAATATGACCTATGTCTATGGAATCGGGAGTAGAACTACGTGATATGATAAAGAGGGGGACGACGACCGTTGGTTTAATCTGCAACGGCGGTGTAGTGCTGGCGAGTGAGAAGAGGGCGACGATGGGCTCTTTCATTGCATCCAAGGCGGCGAAGAAGATATATCAGGTGGATGACAGGGTGGGCATAACCACTGCGGGTGTGGTGGGCGATGCACAGACTCTGATCCGGACAATATCGGTGGAGGCGAAGTTATACAGGATAAGGCGGCAGGAATCAATGACTGTGAGGGCGATAACGACGCTGTTATCCAATGTATTGAGTGCGCAGAGGATATTCCCGTACATTGTGCAGCTCCTTGTGGGCGGTATAGACAGGAATGGGGCGCATATATACTCCGTTGACCCATATGGTGGCAATACAGCAGAGCGTGATATTGCCGCCACGGGCTCCGGCTCACCTATTGCATACGGAGTGCTCGAAGACAGGTATTCCCCTGACTTATCCGTTGATGATGGGATAGCGCTGGCGATACAATCGCTGCACTCCGCAATGAAGAGGGACAGTGCATCGGGTGAAGAGATAGAGGTGGTAGCAATAACGAAGGATAAGTATGAGGAAGTGGGTGAGGAGAAGATAAAATCTATAAGGGAATCCCTTAACTGAACTCCCCTCTTACTCCTTATCTTTTATTAAAGCACGAGGGAGAATAGTAAGTAGATTGTGGTATTGCATTGATTTGACCGATGGATATGGATAGAGAGGGATAGATGTCACCAGAAGAGAAGCTTTCTGAGTTGAAGCAGCGGATTATAGAGCTATTACCGGATGATGTGCATATAAGCGGTGTGGAGTTCGAGGGACCGGAGCTGGTGCTCTATACAGAGGATACACAGCGGTTCGTGGATGATGGCGCACTGGTGAGGATGCTGGCGAAGGAGTTGAAGAAGCGGATATCGGTAAGACCGAGCGGTAACATCCTGATGGAGCCTGAGAAAGCGTCTAAGGTGATACATGAGATAATACCGGAGGAGGGCGGTATAAAGGACATTTATTTCGATATGGACAAAGCGGAGGCGATAATAGAGGCGGAGAAGCCGGGGTTGGTGATAGGCACGCACGGTGCAACGCTCAGGGAAGTGGCGAAGATAATAGGGTGGCGACCGAACGTGATCAGGGCACCGCCGATAGAATCGTCCATAATAAAGAGCATAAGGCGATATTTGAGGGACGAGGGCGATTTCAGGCGCGACTTCTTGAAGAAGGTGGGCAGGCGGATATACAGGGATAAGATGATAAATGACGATTGGTTGCGAGTGACGGCATTGGGCGGCTGTCGCGAGGTTGGAAGGAATGCGTTCCTGCTTTCTACGCCGGAGACGAGGGTCTTAATTGACTGTGGAGTGAGTGTGGGCTCGGAAGGCATGCCCTATTTATATGTACCGGAGGTGTCGCCGATAAGCAATTTGGATGCTGTCGTGATAACACACGCACATCTTGACCATTCGGGTCTTGTGCCCCTTCTATTTCTATACGGCTATGACGGACCGATATACACGACACAACCAACGAGGGACCTCATGGCTCTCCTCCTGCTTGACTATATAGAGGTCGCAGCGAGGGAGGGTAAGAAGATACCATATAAATCGGCGATGATAAGGGATGCGATAAGGCATACAATCCCGCTGAAGTATGGTGAGGTGACCGATATCTCGCCCGATGTGAAGCTGACTTTTTACAATGCCGGGCACATATTGGGTTCTGCAATCGCATATTTCCATCTGGGTAACGGGTCTGGAGCGCATAATATCGCATTCACGGGCGATATAAAGTATGAACGCACCTTCCTGTTTGAACCCGCATTCAATGCCTTCCCCAGGCTGGATACACTCGTTATTGAATCCACGTATGGCGGTGTGAATGATGAGCAGCCCACGAGGCGCGAGGCGGAGAGGAACCTGAAGGAGGAGATAGAACGGACGATAAAGCGTGGTGGCAAGGTAATAATACCGGCATTCGCGGTTGGGCGTTCTCAGGAGGTGATGATTGCACTTGAAGGTATGCAACTGGAAGTGCCGGTGTATTTAGATGGAATGATATGGGAGGCGACATCTGTGCACACCGCATATCCGGAATATATGAACAGGAGCTTGAAGAATTCTATATTCATGGGTGATAATCCGTTCCTATCCGATATCTTCGTGCAGGTGGATGATGCAGATAAGCGAAAGGAGGTAATAGAGGAGAAAGAGCCATCAATTATACTCGCTACTTCGGGCATGCTCAATGGTGGACCGGTTCTGGAATACCTGAAGGGACTGGCATCCGATGAGAGGAATATGCTCATATTTGTTGGTTATCAGGCGGAGGGGACACTCGGGCGGAGGATACAGAAGGGCTGGAATGAGATACAGTTATCAGACGATGGTAAGATGAAGAATATAAAGATAAAGATGGATATAAGGACGGTGGATGGCTTCTCGGGTCATTCGGACCGTAACCAGCTACTTGAATATGTGAAGGGGATTCGGACACTGCCTTCAAAGGTGATATGCATGCATGGTGAGTATAGCAAATGCATAGCACTGGCGAGTGGGATACACAAGAAATTCAATATAGAGACGACGGCGCCGATGAATCTGGAGACGCTAAGATTGGTATAAGAATAACGCACATAAAAGATAAAGATGGGTGAGAGAAGATGACAACGATGAGGGAGAGAATGGAGAGGGTGAGTATAGGGAAGCGGATAAGGATGGAGCGGATAGTGGACAGGAACAGTGGAAGGAGTGTTATTGTGCCGATGGACCATGGTGTGACCTCAGGTCCGATATATGGCTTGACGGACATGAAACAGGCGGTGAATGCGGTATCAGAGGGTGGAGCGAATGCGGTTCTTCTACATAAAGGCATCGTGATTGCGGGACATCGTGGCTATGGTAAGGATATAGGGCTCGTGGTTCACCTCTCAGCAAGCACATCGCTGGGTCCAGACCCACTGGCGAAGGTCATGGTGGCGACGGTGGAAGAAGCAATCAAGCTTGGTGCAGATGCGGTGTCAATGCATGTGAATGTGGGTGCGGATAGCGAGCCCGAGATGCTTGAGGAGCTCGGCGAGACTGCGATGATATGCGAGGAATGGAGTATGCCGCTCCTGGCGATGATGTATCCCAGGGGTAAGAAGGTGGAGAATGAGAATGCACCTGAGATGGTGATGCATGCGGCACGTGTAGGTGCGGAGTTAGGTGCTGATGTCATAAAGACGAACTATACAGGTGACCCCGATACATTCAAGGATGTGGTACGGAGTTGCCCGGTGCCGGTGATCATAGCTGGCGGACCGAAGATGGATACAGATGCGGAAGTGCTGAAGATGGTTGAGGATGCAATCTCCGCGGGCGCTTCGGGGGTATCAATAGGGCGAAATATCTTCCAGCATGAGAACCCAACGAAGATGACAATAGCAATAAGTAAGATAGTGCATGAGGGCGCCACGGCTGCGGAGGCGATGGAGATGTTGAAGTGAGCCAATAACAAGCCCAAGCCCCAAATGGACTCATACAATTTTATACTTATATTTTATCTGCTCCTCGTATATTGCGTTATTATACTACTTCTCGACTGGCGCGGCTTACTGAAGCGCTACAATATCGCTTCATACGGTCCCATTCTCCAGATAAGAGCGGTTAGAGGCGAGAGGTTACTGGAGAAGCTGGGTAGAGTGAGGCGTTTCTGGCATGTATACGCTAATATCGGTATTGTTCTGATGCTTATAGCGATGGTTTTTATGTTCGTTCTCGTGATTCGTGGCGCATTCGCGACGTTTATGGTGAGACCGGAGCCAACGGCGTTGAATGAGCCGAGAAACTGGCTGCTTATACCCGGATTGAACACTTTTATACCCATGTGCGCATGGATAGGCTTTGTAGTTGCGATGATAGTGCATGAGCTATCACATGGGATATTGAGCGTTGTGGAGCGAGTGAGAGTGAAATCAATGGGGCTTCTGCTTCTGTTAGTGCCGATAGGGGCATTCACGGAGCCGGACACTGAGCAGCTCTTCGGCAAAGCGTCAGCAAATGAGAGGACGCGTATCCTCTCCGCAGGTGTGATGGGCAATTTCGTCGTTGCTATCCTCGCTTTTAGCCTGTTCTTCGCCATCCTATTCTCCATTCAGCCCGTGAATGAGAATGTGCTTTATGTTTATGATGTAGCCAGTGGTAGTCCAGCAGAGGAATATGGTATAAAGCCACATTCGTTCATCACGGCGATGGATGGTAAGTGGGGAGGGGGAGTGAGTGTGGAAGAACTGAACAGCAGGCTGGAGAAGGGTGAGGCTGTTTCTCTCACCGTTCTGGATAGAAATGGCAATAAGAAGGAGATAGCGGTAGAAGGTGAAGTGAATGATGGCGTAACAGTGGTGTTTGTGGAGGAGGGCAAACCGGCGGCGAAAGCGGGCATCAAGGAGGGTATGACCATAATAAAGATGGATAACAGGAGCATAAGGAGTTATGAGGATTTCTTCTCGTTCATGAACGATACAGTTGCGGGCGAGGAGATAGAGGTATGGACGAAGAGCGGGAAAGTATTTAAACTCAAACTAAGTGAATCGCCATATTATGCGAATCGTGGCTATCTGGGCGTTGGTGTCGCCAATTGCGCACTGGGCATGACCGTATTGGAATTTCCAACGGGAACTTACCTGGAGTATCTACGGAACATACCCCGTATGCTCTTCAAATCGCCCGCCGGCTTGCTGTTATTGATGACCTTGCCGGTGCTACCGCTCAGCAGTGGCGGGTTCAGCACTTTTAATCCGTTGTTATCGCATTTATACACGCCTGTTGGCATGGCATCCATATTTGGTGCCCGTATCTTCTCAATTGCGGATGTTATGTTCTGGATAGCATGGATAAATTTCTATGTGGGCTTATTCAACTGTCTGCCAATGTATCCGCTGGATGGCTACTATGTATTCAAGGAGGTATTGAATCCACTGCTGAGGATGGTGATAAAGGTGGATGCGAATAAGGAGCGGGTCTTAAAGACCATCGCTATCACCACTGCCGTTATCATCTTTTTATCTATCATATTCATGTTAGTTGCACCTTTCGTTTTTGAGCTACTCTAATGTTTATATGGGTGACGAGATACGATATGGACGACGATTTTGAGGCTTTGATTGCGGATATAGAGCGTAAGAAGCATGAGGAGGAGCGTAAGATATACAGTGAGAGGACACTGAAGGAGGCGTATAACCCGCGAAACGTGGGTAAACTGGCGGAGCCGAGCGGTAGTGCCCGAGTCACGGGTCCGTGTGGCGATACAATGCAGATAGATATAAGAGTGGAAGCGGGTAGAATCTGTGACTGCAAGTTCATTACCGATGGCTGTGGCGCTTCAATTGCATGCGGGAGTGTGGTGACCGAGCTTGCGAAGGGAAAGCGTATAGAGGAGGCGTTAGAAATAACAGCGAAGGACGTGCTGAAGCTCCTGGGCGGGCTACCTTCAGAGAACGTCCATTGCGCTACACTGGCGGTGAACACGTTAAGAGCGGCTATCAATGATTATCAATGCCG
>Ga0190304_1001315_pt1 | contig 11054 bp, 13 predicted proteins | sample 48700712_MG_FD_161670 | JGI IMG/M metagenome (GOLD analysis project Ga0190304, IMG submission 161670) | Hydrothermal vent sediment bacterial communities from Southern Trench, Guaymas Basin, Mexico - 4870-07-1--2_MG | ecosystem: Environmental > Aquatic > Marine > Hydrothermal vents > Sediment ... | reverse complement strand
AGGAAGGAGCTAGACATGGAATGGTATACCGAGATGATAAAAAACTTCATTCAGGGCGCATTCGGCCTGCCAGACCTTGATACAAGAGAACAATACGGGCTTGACAAATGGATGTAAACAGCACTCCGAAAATAAAAAACTTCGTCCGATAAACAGAGATGTTGACGGGTTGGAATAGTCGATTTATGAATGGATAGTAGAATGGATAGTATAACAATACAGTCCGCTCCATCATCTAAGATGTGTCCATATCAGCAGTTTCGTTCTGGCGCTCCCCATAAATGAAAAAGCAGAACGATTATCATAGAAAAACGACCCCATGATAACACCCACAAAAGTGGGAAATGACAAATTTCAAGCGTGGCAGCCCAAAACAGAAACTTTTAAAAAGAGGCTCTATTTGCAAGAATAGAGAGGGAAAATGAACATCATAGAGGAATGGTTGAGTGAACACGGTAAACTGCATTTTTCTCTTATAGATCCTGACAAGCAGCCGCCGGCAGAGGCAGGAAAAAAGGCAGAGAAATGTGCCAAATACGGCACAAATGCGATAATGGTTGGAGGAACGACGGTTTCATCGAGAGGAATGGTTTACGAAACAGTGGCTGAAATAAAAAAGAGGGTGGAAGTGCCGGTCATACTTTTTCCAAACTCAAAGGAATTTCTTGTAGATAATGCCGACTACCTCTTTTTTATGAGTTTGTTGAATTCAAGTGATCCTTCATACAGATTTTATGAGCAGCTTGAAGGGGCTGTTGTGGTAAAAAAACTTGGGATAAAGTGCATACCCACAGGTTACATAGTCATAAGTACATCGCCCATTCCGACAACGGTTGAGAAAAAAACAAATCTGGATAAGATTGGGGCAGACGACATAGAAAAGGCGGTGAAATATGCCCTCTATACCGAATATACGGGCATGCATTGCCTTTACATGGATGCAGGCTCAAATCCTTATCAGCCTATAAAAGATGAGATGGTAAGGGCTGTGAGAGAAAACATATCAATACCTCTCATAATAGGCGGCGGAATAAGAGACGGCATCACTGCCAGAAAGAAAATTGAGGCAGGGGCAGATGTGATTGTTACCGGGACAGCAGTTGAAGAAAACATAGAAGTTGTTGGGGAAATCATAAAAGAAATGAAAAAGGTTTGATATTCATGACTCACCTGTTTTTATTCCAGATGCTATTAAATGCGCTATCCTGAGCGGCTCAGGTATTGCTCCCCTCACAATGCTCAACTTTATTACTTCTTTTGCCTCCTCAAATTTTATGCCCCAGCATTTTATGTAAAGCGGATAAGCAAGCTCAACTTTTTTCATGCCTCCTTTATTTATTATTTCCCATCTTTCTTTCCAGTCATCAAAATGTTTTCTCAGGGCATTTTTCATTTTTTCTTCATTGGGCTTTTCTTTTGTCACTGTTATTATGGGCAACCCTGTTTTTTCATAAACCTCTTCACCATCAACAACATTGAACCCTCCCAACGTTGCGCCATCCATCATCGCCACTCTGAGCTGCCCCCTGTGGCGTGTGCCCGCAATTAATTTTATGAGGGCAGAAGTTGCATCTTTTCCGTCAACCGTTATTGTGGTTCGCAGCACTCCTTCTATGTATGAATTTCCCCTCATCACAACGCCGACAATATCAACTTTTTCATCGCCAAATGAAAAGGGCATATCGTCTATACCGAGAATATGTATTTTCTTCTTCATTTCAGGGGGAGCTGTCCCGTAATCTTATCTATTTTTTCTTCTTCTGCAGGGCCTATGGCAAGAGCCGTTACAGTTCCGGGCTCGAGTTCGGTCAGCCCGGCATCGCGGATAAGTGATGTGCATAATCCCATCGAATCTGCTTTCTTTCTTATTGATTCCATTTCGTCAATATCTGCCTTAAGCACCACTTTCTTCTGTCCCTCGTCTATCCACTTTTTTAACAGGGAGGGATTCTTTTTCTGAATTTTAAGGGTGCATTCAACCGCTGCATGGGCAACCTGGGCAGCTAACTTTCCGGGAGACATGGGGATATCATTTGTTACTATCGCCATCTTATACATTTTTCTTCCACTCCTCTGCCAGCTCCTTTGCCTTTTTCCACTGAACAATGCCTTTCAGATGAATCTCCTCGCCCTTCAACTCAACGTGCTTTAGAGGGATGGCATAGTAGTCCCCGTCCTTTTTTATTATCAGAAGGTCTTTGTAAATCGATATGCTCTCCCCTATTCTATTCCCTTCCTTGTCTGCCACAAATCTCGAAAGTAGAGAGAGCGGGTCCTTCTTTTTAATGCCAGCCATCATTTCATCACTTTTGTCGCCCATATAATTTAATATATATAAATAGGGATTGGATACTTAAACTTGATGCGATATGATGTAGCCATAGTCGGAGGCGGGCCAGCAGGCAGCATGGCAGCTCGTCTTCTTGCTGCGGCAGGGCACCGCGTGGTTGTCCTGGAAGAGCATGCAGAGGTCGGCAAACCCGTAAGCTGTGCGGGTCTTGTCACAGAGAGAGTTCTGGGCATTGCCGGCACATGCAATGATGTCATAGTGAACAAAATAAGCGGGGCTGAAGTTCGCTCTCCTGGCGGAAAAGAAATAGTTATAGGCGGAGACAGAACTCATGCTGTTGTCATTGACAGGGAGAAGTTTGACAAGGAAATGGCAGAGATGGCTGTTGCCGAAGGCGCGGAGTATGAATTCAAATGGAGGGTTTTGGCGGCACAAAGAAAAGATGGGAGAATTGTAATAGAAGGTAAAGAGAAGATAGATTGCGATTATCTCATAGGTGCAGATGGTCCATCAAGCACTGTGGCAAAACTTTTCAATTTTCCGGAGCCGAAGGAGTATGTATATGCAATGCAGACAACTGTACCCTACAAAATGCAGGAAGAGTTTGTAAAAATTTTTTTGGGAAGCAGTATTGCTCCCAAATTTTTTGCATGGGTAATTCCTGAAGGAAAAAGAGCAAGGATAGGACTGGGAGTTGAGCAAGGGTACAGTCCAAAACATTATTTCACGAAATTTCTGGGAATGCTGGGAGTTGATAGAGGAGAAATAAATGCGGGAATTATACCGCTGGGGTTGGTAAGCAGATTTCATGTGGAGAATGTTTTTTTGGTTGGAGATGCTGCTGCACAGGTAAAGGCAACATCCGGAGGGGGCATTTATCCTGGATTGGCGGGGGCAAAAGTTCTGGCATTATCCATTCAAAAGCTCATGGATGGAGAAAATTATGATTATAGAAGGGAATACATGAAAGGATTTGGGAAGGAGCTGAAAAAGAGCATGTTTTTTAGAAAACTCTTTTTGAGGATGGAAGACAAAAAAATTGATGCTATTTTTGATTCGATAGATGCCAATATCGTTAAAACAATAAATGATTATGGCGACATTGATTATCCTTCCCGGCTGGCAAAGGAAATCGTAAAGAGGCATCCTAAGCTTCTGAAATTTTTGTTTTTGCCCTTCTAATACCTGCGGCTAAAGACATCCGCTAATTCTTTTGGAGAATGGACAACATAGTCTGGAGATGCTTCCCTCAATTTACTCTCGCTATGCCAGCCCCAATGCCACAGCCACGGTCTTCGCGCCCGCCCTCCTTCCTTCTATTATGTCGCCAACTGTGTCCCCGATGTAGTAACATTCATAGCTTGAGAATTCTTCTTTCAGCCACCTGATTTTTTTAACTTTGCTTGCTTCCTTGTCCGATCCGATGATTTCTTCGAAATAATCGATGTTTCTATCCTTCAGGAATTTTTTTACAATTGCAGTTTCATTAGAGGTGACAACAGCCAATTTGTTGCTCACAGAAAGTTCTTTTATAGCTTCTGAAATTCCGTCAAATAGCTTAAGACGATCCTGATTTTTTATCATGGAATCTCTCATTGCATATACAACACGAAGTATTTTCTCTCTGGACATGCCTTTTTTTATCATACTCTCATACATATTGCCCTCGAACAGCTTCAAAAAATCTTCTTTGTTTGCAATTTCATCCACTCCTTCCTTTTGGCATGCAAGAATGAAATTTTCCATGAAAATTTCGAATGAATCGACAATAACCCCATCGTAATCAAATATTATCAGGTTCATGGGAGGCGGAATCCACTCACGCTTAAATAGCTTATCATATCCCTCAAAATTTATAGAAAGGTTTTTAAATCACTATGCTCCCCCTCTTTTCCTTTATATATCCCGGGAGCTTTTTATGTTTGATAGCAGGGTCCAATCGGCATGCCCATGTGTTTATAAAGCGCCCTGATGCGGGCACATATGGGCTGCTTGAGTTACAATGACTCTCAGGAAGGAGGGACATTTTTCCTCCCCTCCTTCTTCCCCCTTTGGTGTAACGTCGGTCATGATGGGCATCATCTGTTTAAACATGAAAATAGCCAGAACAAATGAAATTTTTATGGGGCAGGGGAGCACGATTTTAACGTCAAAAGTAATATAAGCCTGTTCACGTTATTTATAAGGGGATTTAAAATGAAAATAACACTTGATGAGGAGACGATAGAAAATATAGTGAATTATGTAAAATCTCATCCTGACGAGATAAAAGAGTTGATAAAAATCGTAGGTGAGGAAGCCATAGCAGTTCTTATGGAGAGAAAAATTCTGGAACAGGGAGCAAAATTGTATAGGGCCATAGAAAGGGAGATAAACTACACATATGCTAAAGAGAAGTAAGGTTACGGTTCAGCGGACATAATTTGCTTGGGCTAATATTTATAACCTACTTTACATTATACTGGGCATTAGAACCACACAAGACATAAGAATGGTTGGTATGCCTGTTACAATACACCATGGGGAGTGAGTAGATGCTAAGTTTAAGAGAGATTAAGGAAAAGGAGTACCTGCCGCGAGGTCCTTACTTCAAAGCAATGATGAGAGGAACGTTTTCCATTGCTAGGATTCTCGTTACCAATTTTGGGGCATTTAAGAAAATGAGAAGCAGCGATGATGCGGGGAAAAAGTATGTAAGGCCGCCAAGGAGATATGGGCTGCCAGAGTACAGAGAGGGAATGAAATACTGCAAATCAAACGAAAAATATCTGAGGCCTACCCGTTACTGCAATTCGCATGCTCCAGAAGTCATAGCCCTTGCCAATGAACTTGGTGCCTATGAAAAATCCGACAGGGAGTTTGCAGAGGCTGCCTTTAATTTTGCCAAACGCAAGTTGATACTGGAAATGCTGCCCATGGATGGGGTGGAAGACACACTCAGAAGAGGGACGGGAACATGCATACACGAAATATCCGTGTTCGTCGCTCTGTGCAGGGCTGCCGGAATAAAGGCAAGATATAAACTTTATACACCAACGCTATCAGATGAATGGAACGATACTTTTCTGGTGGATCCGTTGCTGAAGAAATGGTACAACAGCATGGGATATTTCATGTTGCACGGAGAAGGAGAAGTTTATGTGGACGGAAAATGGTTTGTTGTTGATGTCGGCCCAACTCCTGAGAGACAGGCAGCATCTTCGATGCCGATAACCAAATTTGGAGAGGATTCCATAGGCGTCTGGCTCAATTCTGTGCCCGGTTCCGAGATGCATCTTGAATCTTTCCCTTATGGAATGGATTTTCTTCTGAAGCTTGCCTATAAAATAGCGCCCGGAACATTTGATAAGATAAATGCGGGTATATTGGAACAGATAGAGGCGGGTAAAAAAATAATAGAGGAAGCAGGCGGTGAAGAGGCATATGACGAGATGATAAGACGGAAAGCCAAGAAAGCGCCCAAAGTTGAGCTCGAAAGAAGAGAGGAGTTGATCTTTGCGGATTGACTTTTCGCACGTTGGGATTGTACAATTTCTGGTATGAAATATCTGATTACAAAAGAATAGTTTTATATATACGTTGTTATTTAGATGCTTTAAATAAGGTGTATATCTTGATAGAAGTGATAATATGAGTGTTGTACTTGTTGTTGAGGACGAAGGACCGATACAGGAGCTGATAAAAGAATATCTTTCTCCTCTTGATGTTGAAATATATCAGGCGTTTAGTGGTGAGGAAGGCGTGACTTTGTACAGGGAACTTCTGGATAAAAAAAAGAGACCAGATGTCGTGGTGATGGACTTAAAATTGCCGGGCATAGACGGAGTTGAGACAACCAGAAGGATAATGGCAATGGATCCAAAAGCAAATGTGTATGGTTTTACCGCCTATTTTGGCACAGAATGGTCGAAAGAATTGAAGGAGGCCGGGGCAAAAGGAGTTATTGCCAGACCCGTGGGCTTTGAGGGCTTCCGCGATATTGTGAAGAGAATACTGGCAGGAGAGGAAGTATAATTATCTTGAGAACCACATCTCGTCAGGTATATCTTCGTATATCTCTGCGATGTTCTCTTCCTCCTTCTTTTTCTTGTCTGTTCTTTCCTTTTCTTCTTTGTAGCTCAATATCGTTTCCTTGTTTATAAACCAGTAATGAGTTCGCCATGTTCTGCCGTCGTATATGGTGGTTTCTTCTCTCTCTGTAATAAGCATTCCTTCCTCCTCAAGTATGTAAAAAAGCTGCCTGTCTTCAGGCTCAAGGACGTTATCTATTATTCTGTCCTCAAATCCAAACAAATCCATTACAAAATTTGCATCTCCCATTGCAGATTCAACATCAATGTTTACACGATTTGATATCGCCATTGCCAGGTCTTCAAGAGTTACAACGCTCATACTATATCTATTGGTCGCATCCCCTATATATAACTTTCTTTTTCCCGGCACTCAGGATATGGGTACGGGTGTAAAACTCATTATAAATATTATTATGGCAAGAACTGCCAGCCCTTTTGTTCTTGCATCCAGAGGCACAAACTCATTAAGCGCAGGAGGATGCCCCGCACCTATAAAAAATATAATGAAGAAAGCCATAAAAAGCCATCCCCCTCCAAAAAATGATGACAGCAAAAGCAGGGCAATGGCTGCAAAACTTGCATACTTGTGCTTCTCCCTCAGAACGCCTCTTGCGATATGCCCCCCGTCAAGCTGGCCTGCCGGAAGTAAATTTATGGCTGTAACAAGCAAGCCGACCCAGCCGGCAAATGCCGTCGGGTGTATGACAATATCTTTGCCAGGAACGGTTGGAAGGGTAATTAATTGACTTAGCGCGGTGAAAAGAAGTGGGGGATTGAGCTGCATGGTCTGGCTCGGGTCGGCGAAAATGGGATTCTGCTGCATCAGAAATAGCCCGATAAGACATACTGGTATTGAAACAAGAAAGCCTGCGATAGGGCCTGCGATACCTATCTCGATGAGGGCTTTTCTGTTTGGAATAGGCTCCCGCATTGATATGACAGCTCCGAGAGTTCCGAGCGGAAGCACCGGATTTGGTGGTATTGGTATAAAGAAAGGGAGAGATGCAGCCACATTGTGTTTTTTCGAAACAAAATAATGCCCCAGTTCATGAATGCCGAGTATTGCCATCAGGGGAACTGAGAAGAAAACCAAACCGTTTATAAGGTTCTTTGGGAGGAGCATTGACTTTATGCTCCATTCTGTAAGAAAAAGCATTGAGCCAGAGAGCATTGTCGTTATTATTGTGGTGAAAAAGAGGAGCAAGTTCAGCCATTTCGGGCGTGTATTTACCCTCGGTTTTTTTATTATGTGAAGAATATATTCTCCTCCTTCATAATTCAGGAAGGGAATGAAGCCGATTTTTCTCAGCTCCAGGCGCAGTTGCTCAAATTTTTCGTCAAGAGTGTTGTCCTGTGGCAGATTTATATAAAATGTATTGCCATCTTCTTTTGTATCATATATGGAAAAGTAGTTGCTCACTATCTGTCTGAGATATTCTTTGTCTTCTTCGAGCGGAAATGATTTCCATTCATCCATTGGGGAATGATGAACATTCATGTAATAAAACTTTTGGGTTTTTGTCAGATGCTTCGTGCCGACGAATTGCAGTACATTTTATATTCTGTCATTCGCATTCATTTTTATGGAATTGAAGGACATAGGCGAACGGGAGGCGATAAAAATTATGGCTGAGTTATACGGCAGTGTAAACCTTGATGATTGTGCAACCATAGATGCAGGTAATGAGTTTTTTTTAATAACGACTGATATGGTGAACGAAAAGACGCATTTCCCTCGCGGCGCCACGCCTTATCAGATAGGATGGTTTGTTGTGGCGATAAATTTGAGCGACATAGCGGCCAAGGGGGGCATTCCAGTTGGCGTTACACTCTCAGTGGGCCTTCCGGCAAATGAGGATGTGGATTTCATCAGAGAGTTTTCCAGAGGGGCTGATGATTGCGCAAAAAAGTTCGGAACGGAAATTATAGGAGGAGATACGAAGGAAGTGAATTCGGTTACGATATGCGGCACAGCCATCGGAAGGGTAAAGAAGAGCATATTCATGCCAAGGAAAGGATGTCATCCTGGAGATGTGGTATGCGTGACAGGCGAGCTGGGAATGGCCGGTGCTGCACTTAAAGCCCTTGAAGCCGGCAATGATGAATTTGCAGATAAAATCCTCATGGTAAATCCAAGGGTGAGAGAAGGAATAGCTGCTGCCTCAGTGCACGGGGTGACTGCTTCAATGGATATCTCTGATGGGCTTGCTTCCTCGCTGTATCAGCTCATGGAGATAAATGGGATGGGCTTTTCAATAAATGCAGAGGGTATTCCTGTTCACGAAATGGCTGAACTTCAGGGAAATGGCATTGAACTTGCCCTTTATTATGGCGGCGATTATGAGCTGCTTTTCACTGTGCCTCCAGATAAATTTGGTGATGTTAGGAAAGCCGTAATGGGCACAGGATGCAGATTGACAGCCGTAGGTGAGGTAATAGATAATAAGGCGGTCATGCTTGTTGAAGATGGAAGGGAGAAAATTATGGAGAACAGGGGTTACGAGCATTTTTTGGGAAGGGAAAAACTCTTTAAGTAGTTTGTCAATCCGTTTATACAATGAAGGGCAAAAAAGAAGAGGGATATGAATTTGAAATGCCTGAGTTTGACGAGAAGAAATTCATAGAGAAAGAAAAGAGAAAGGCAAAGATATACTTTATAGCTTTTGCATTCGGAATCGTGATGGGCATAATATGCCGTTTTGCATGGGTGAATATCTCTCCCGGTTTGAGATGGATACTTACCTTTCTGCTTGCCGTCTGTTCTTTGGGCTTTTTAGCAAAAATTTTCCAGATTTTTGATATTGACATTTCAAAATTCGGCAAGAAAGAGTGGCTTGGCTCCATATCTTTTTACCTATTCACATGGCTTGCCATTTTCATTCTTGCAATAAATCCACCATTTTATGATGCTTCACCGCCGAAAATAGATGCCGTCTCTCTCCCGGCTATCCAGCAGGCAGGAGGGAGCGTGCTCATCGCCGCCAAGATAACAGATAACGTTGCTGTCAGATCTGCAAGCGTGAATATTACAGACGGCTCTTCATGGAGCATTTATGATATGCAGAAAGACGGGGATGTATACACCTACTCCTACGCGAGCAATAAAACAGGAGATTTTAATTATACAATTATTGCCACTGATAAAAACGGCAGGGAAAGTACATTCGAAGGAAATTTTTCATTTGTTGATGACGCAATATTGGTTGATGCGCCGTCCAAGAACGTAGATGCCTCAGATGAAATAGAAATCATGGTTATCAAAGGCATAAGCAGCGAGAACTTCAGGGTTTACTATAAAATTGGCGGAAAGGAGATCAATGCAACATATTCAAGAGAAAAAACAATAGGGAATAAAGTTTACGAGGTTTATGAAACATCGCCATCATATGAAGGATGGAACGAAAGCAGCTCCGTGAAAGTAGAAGTATTTGCAGAGGTAATACATTACTTCATGAATGTTGAAAAGGGATATTCCAATAACATTTCTGGTGGAACATATACGTTCAATACAACAGCAGACAGCAGTATAGGCAGCGCTCCTTCACCAGTTATAAAAGACTTGCCTCAACCCAGGTCTCTGAAGCAGACGCCTGGCTTTGGAGCATTTGCATTTGTGGTTGCTGTTGCCGTAGCGCTACTTATCTTCAGAAGGAGAAAGTAGTTCATCGGCATATATCTCGAATGCTATCGCGGGGTACTCAAGCTCGAAATTTGATATGACAGACGGATGGACTTCGCCGAAATAACCAATTGGTTTTTCATCTTTTAGCAGCGATGCGCATCTTCCGTCTATGAAAGCCCCGCTTTTCTTTTCCTCGATATCTGCTTTTATACCCATGTTCCTCAGCAGAGCTTCCACAATTGATTTGCATTCGGTAAAACCTGTTTTTGCATCTATTTTAACTCCGGAAACCATTGTTTTGTTGAGCGGTACGCCATCTATTATCTCAACAATCTCCCCGACTTCATATATCATCTGGGGCAGCTCGTTATGCCTGTTTTTGGATAAAATTTCCATGAGGGACGGTAGCAGGGAAACCCTTATGCATGAATGCTTGCTCGAGATGGGATTCTCTATGCTTACAACTTCCCTTGGCTTGAGATTCATTTTCTCGAACTGCTCTTCCTCGCTTGAGAGGGATATTGTTAGAACTTCGTTAAATCCCAGTCCTATCATTGTCTCATGGATTTTATTTGAGGATAGAGATTCTCCGAATGTCATGCTCTTTGGCAGCTCAGGAGAAATTTTATCATAGCCGTATCCTATGGCCATATCCTCCACGATATCTATTGGATGAAGAATGTCAACCCTCCATGCAGGAATATCTACTTCTATTACCTTTCCTTTCACGCGGGCATCAAGTCCCATCTTTTCAAGGGCATCTGCGGCGTGTTTTTTAATGTCAAAGCCCAGAATCTTTGATGCATAATCCAAATCTACCTTTACATGAGACGGGCTCAAATCAGGCGTATTTCTCACTTCGTTGCCTATCACTTTCACCATCTCCAGCTTCCCGCCCCGCTCGGCTATGGCTGTTGCAATGATATTCAGGGCACTGTCGACCGCATTGGCATCAGTTCCTGTGACATCTACAAATAGATTTTCGGTGAAGAGATCAACTGCTGTCAGCTCCCCGTTTATGATCGGAGGGAATGACAGCACATGTTTGTTACTGTCGATTATTACAGGG
>Ga0190304_1001312_pt1 | contig 11062 bp, 11 predicted proteins | sample 48700712_MG_FD_161670 | JGI IMG/M metagenome (GOLD analysis project Ga0190304, IMG submission 161670) | Hydrothermal vent sediment bacterial communities from Southern Trench, Guaymas Basin, Mexico - 4870-07-1--2_MG | ecosystem: Environmental > Aquatic > Marine > Hydrothermal vents > Sediment ... | reverse complement strand
CGCCTAGAATAGATATGGCGTCAACTATAACGAGGGCGCCGTGTTCTTTGGCTACTCTACTGATTTCGGGAAGTTCTCGCACCGTGGCGCCCGTCGACGTTTCGTTATAAACTAAGAACACAGCTTTTATGTCGCTTTCCCTCTGCAACGTTTCTTTTATCTGGTCAGCAGTCGGCACGTTTCCCCATTCGATGGGGATTTCTATTGGTATGCCTCCGTAAACCGAGATTTTCTCTTTTATTCTACGGCTGAAATCTCCATAAACCGGAACGAGAACCTTGTCGCCTTTATCTACCACATTGCTTACCGCGCATTCGATGCCCCCGGTTCCCGAAGCGGTTAAGGGGAACACGTCGTTTTCAGTCTGGTAAACATATTTAGCGTTCTCTACGATGCTCTCGTAAAGCGCTTCAAACTCCTTCCCACGATGGCTAATTATAGGACGAGCTAAAGCACGCATCACTCTATCCGGAACGTTGGTCGGTCCAGGCAACATTATAAGAGGTTTTCTCATACTCATTCAACTTCACCTTTGCCGAGAGGAATTTACGCATATGTTTCCCGATTTATTAAGTTTTATGGAAGCTTAAACATAAGAAACCACGTGAAAGGGATGAGCTTCGCTGTGAAGAACAACCCAGTAATCGCTGTTGAAAAGCTTAGAGAAACCCCTTACGCCCAAGTCTTATGTTATCCGCGGCTCGAACAGCAAGTCCTCGAAGACCGCATCCGCGAGCTCAAAGGTTTAGGCGTTTTAGCCATAGAATTTTCCGGCGGAAAAACGGTTTCCAACCTGAAGGTGCTCGGCAAAGGATGCGTAGGCATAGTTGTCACCGCATACACTCGAAACGGTAAAGCAGCGTTAAAGATTCGAAGAACAGACGCAGACCGAAAAGGGATGCAACACGAAGCAGAAATGCTCAAAAAAGCGAACACCCTAAATGTCGGTCCCGCTCTCTTAGGTTTCAGCTCAAACTTTCTGCTGATGGAATTCGTCGAAGGCAAACTTCTGCCAGAGTGGCTAGATTCTCTAAAAGGCGAAAAGGAACATGTGAAAACGCGGATAAAACGAGTTCTGCGCAAGCTACTGGCTCAGTGCTGGCGTATGGACAAGGCGGGACTGGACCACGGCGAACTAAGCCATGCGCCTAAACACATAATCATAAAAGCCGACGATTCCCCCTGCATCGTGGACTTCGAAACAGCTAGCACACGCCGCAAACCCTCTAACCTAACGTCTCTCTGCCAATACCTTTTCATTTCCAGCATGGTTGCTGAGAAACTCCGTGAAAAACTCGGCGAAATAGGCACACAACGCCTAGTAGAAGCTCTACGAGCCTACAAGCGAAGCTTTTCAGAGGAAAACTTTAGAAGGGTTCTCTCAGTCTGCGGGTTACCCCTAGACGAGATAGCTTAAACCTTTAGGCGTCACCTTTCCCCGTTCAAGCTTTTTCAGCTTCAAATCCTGCAGCAACTGCGATAGGTCCAGCCACGTTTCTATTTTTAGCTGTCTTGCCACCCGCTTTTTCTCGTAAAGAAGCGGAATATCCCCTACGAACAACCATCTATAATCAGGCACGGCTGAAGCCTTCTCCTTTCTCCCTTCGAAAATAGAAGAAATTCGAAGTTTATAACTGTGCATGGAAAAAACGAATAGAACAATACTCTACAATAACCTCATAACATCAACTAGTCTCGCTAAGCAAAATCTTAAGTCAAGCTATGCAATAAACTATCGCAGAGCTTCAATGAGCGATTTCAGAACCATCATTGAGGTCATTTTATGCTCCATATTAATCGTTTATCCCCCGTTCCTTATCATACTCCTATGCGTGATGATTCACGACCCTATATGGAGCTGGATAGCAATTCCCGTAGTCCTTTCCCCTCTAATAGCCTTAGCATTATACATAGAACGGAAAAGGGGTCTTCCGCACTCTAAGACCCAAGAAGACTCCGACGAGTAGATGCGTTACCTTTCTTTGTAGATTCTGGGTGCGTAGCGGTCAACTGTATGTCGAGTTCTTATTCTCTTTTTTCTCTAGTTACTTCTCGGAGTGTTAGCATGAATCTGCAGTGGTCGCACAGTCCATCTTCGCTAGTAGCTTTCCTTTTCTCACACCTAACGCATCGACCTTGATGAATAGGTAGCTCCTGTAAAACGGCTTCTGGCATAATATTACCCGGAAATAACTATCCTTGAGAGGCTTGTTAAGATTTATGAAGATAAAATAAAGACTATTTATCAGTTTTTGAGTTAAGGTATTCCTTCGCTTTTTCACGTAAGGAAGGAAATTCATCTAGCAAGGCTTTGATGACTTGCCATCGTGTTTCTTCGATCTTTTTACGGCTGGTCATTTGCTGCCACGTTAAATATTAAGATATAAGAAACTAATATAAGTTATGTTCAGAATCGAAATATTCCAAACACCTAAAACCCTCCATTCACCGAATTCTCAACAAAAAATATTGCCGTAAACGGAATACTCGCTTTATCCGTCTTCTAACTTCGTTATAAGATTGAGAGGGAGAAAGCGAGAAGGCTTGTCATGTCAAAACATAGCCTTTCCAAAGCCTACTACGCACTTTTCCTGCTACCCGTAGCACTCGCAGTCCTATCGTGGAGTCTTTTCCCGCAGTTCGCAGAATTAGTCATAGTCACCGTCTTTAACTATGAAGTTACTAAGCAACAGCCCCCTGTCTTTTGGAGCTTCGCAACCCAGACGCTTTACGCTTGGTACACCTTTCTCTTTATAGGCTTATCTGGAACCCTTATGACCGCTGCTTGGATTTCAACAAAAAAGGCGGAGAGGGAATATAAACCTAGGAAACGCTATCCGTCTATTTCCTTCATAATTCCAGCGTATAACGAAGAGAAAACCATTCAACGATGCATATCCAGCGTTTTTAAGTCTGCTTCACGCTATTTCGGGCTGTCTGAAATAATAGTAGTAGACGACGGAAGCGATGATTACACATACGAAATCGCTTGGGCTACTATAGAAATTAACCGAAAGAAATATCCGAACATCCGTGGAAAAATCGTTCGGCACAGCGCTAATCTAGGCAAGATTGAAGCCATAAAAACCGGTGTAAACAAGGCGTTAGGCGAATTCGTAGCTATCGTCGACGCGGATTCAAGCTGGACGTCCAGCACGCTTCAAACGCTTATAAACTATGTTAATGCTTTTCCAAAAACCGCTGTAACGGGCTATGTTCACCCTCAAGATGGAGAAAACCCCTATGTTTTGCTTCAACAACTCGAATACAGCCAAGGCTTAGGCGTTTTCAGATGCGCCCAATCTCTACCGAAAACCGTTCTAGTGGTGTCAGGTGCCATAGGCTTATACCCTGCAGAAGCTCTACGAGAAATTCTCAACCAGAAGAAAATACGTTCGGTAACTGAAGACCTCGAAATCACGTTAGAACTGCACAGAAAGGGTCTTGACGTGCGGTATATAAACGCGGCTCGAAGCCGGACGTGGGCGCCCCGTTCGTTGAGCAGTCTTTGGAGGCAAAGGCTAAGATGGTTTACCGGGTGGCTTCATAACGCCTTGGACATACATCGAGACCTGCTTTTCAACCGAAAAGCTTCTGTTTCGCTGTGGCTTCTCTACTCACTCATATTCGATTATGGTGGAGCCTTGATAGATTTAGCCGCCCTATGTGCCTTGCCGTTTATTTTCTGGTTCGCTCCTGACCGCGTGTTTTTCCTTCTAAATCTGCTGCTTTTCGGGCTTTACGCTTTTGTCGTGAGCTTTGTTTGTCTAGCTGTGGCTTTCAAGTTCGCTTATAAACGATATTCAAAAAGGTATCTGCTTATGTATCTGCCGTTTTATCCCATCTTGCGTTTTGTAAACGTGTGTGCTCGTGTGGCGAGTGGGGTTAAGTATTTTCTCGGCGATAGAGGCAATTGGTATTCGTAGGGTTGAGAATGGCTCATCTGTTTGTCGGCTCGTCCTAAACGGCATTTCTGTCATCGAGGAGAAAGGAGAAGGCTTCCAAAAATAGGAAAAATCCTATTTTCGCCGTTTCGGACATAGCCCTCGACCCATCACCATTCTCTTAAGACTTAAGATATAAGTTAAACTATAAAAACTTTATTGAACAAAACGAACAACACACAAAAAACAAATCAGCCTATAGCAAGAATCCCCTCAAGAATCCTATCCTCAGAAACCTCCAACTCGCCTGAAAGCCAACGCTTCAAAAGCTCAGCATTCCCCGGAAGCTCACCAGCAAACGTAATAACCCTCCCATTCTTCAAGGCATCCACCTGAAACGCCTTCTCGGCATCCTTATACAAAAACGAAACAGTCTCAGCGCCGGAGGCTAAAACCTTAAATTCTTCCCACTTTCTGCAACGAATAATAACCGGTGGACCGCGAACCGTCCTCTGCTGAGGCGCTGGCGAAGCCGAAATAGGAGGCTTTCGTTCATCCGGCGAAGGAGCGGGCGCTGAAGTCAAAAACTCGATTAAATTCGATATTTCATCTTGAAGATTAGCTAAACGCTCCTCGATTCCTTCAATTCTGCCGCTTAGCTCTCCCGAATTGCCTAACCGTTCGGTAATATTGCCTAACTCGCCGATTAAACGGTCCAAATCCTTCTCGTGCTCTTTCAGAACGTTAATTATGAAATCCAAAGCCTCTAAAGCCTCGTTCTTCGTCGGCGTCTTCTTCGTCAACGGGACTCTCTCCTATTTCTTCACGAAAATACATTGGCTTCTTTATAAATAAACCTAGCGAATCAACAAACAATATCCGTACAAAAACGCTCCTATACGAATTAAAATTCAATAACTTGAAACATTAACCAAGAACAAGTCTGTTCTCCCAAAATTTAGGTTTATAGAGTGTTTGTAAAATTGGGATGAGTTTTCGGATGGCGCTCCATATATCTAGGAAAGGAAAACGCTAAAACAATAACAAAAACAATTATACGGCAACCACGTTATGTTGTGACCGTATGAAAGAAGCAGAAATAATCAAAGGGTTAGAAAACGCCGTAATAAATTACAACATAGAAGCAGCGGTTGAGCTAGCTAAGAAGGCGTTAGACGCGGGAATTGACCCTGTAAAAGCCATAGAAGAGGGTTTAGCCAGGGGAATCCGGGAAGTAGGCGAAAAATTCGGGAGAAAGGAAATTTTCCTATCAGAGCTCATTATGGCTGCCGAAGCGATGAACAGCGGTTTAAAAGTTCTCGAGCCCGAAATAAAGAAGAGAAAAACTGAGCGAAAAAGTCTCGGTAAGGTATTGATAGGCACGGTAGCAGGCGATATCCACGATATAGGAAAAACAATAGTTGCTGCGATGCTGACCGCCAACGGCTTCGAAGTAATTGACCTCGGTGTGGATGTGTCGGTCGAAACCTTCGTAGAAAAAGTTAGGGAAATCCAGCCTCACATACTCGCATTGTCCGCGTTGTTAACCACGAGCATGCCGATGCAAAAGGAAGTGATAGAGGCTCTTAAAAAGGCTGGACTGCGTCACCGAGTAAAGGTAATGATTGGCGGTTTGCCAGTAACCTCTAAGTGGGCCGAAGAAATAGGCGCGGACGGATATGCGGCTAACGCCGCTGAAGCTGTGGAAGTTGCAAAAAAACTAGTTAAAGCCTCCTAACTCCTTTCCTAGCTTATATTCCTCTTAGCTAGGTCTTTTCAGAAAAAGTAAAAAGCCAGAAGAATGAACATAGCCGAGAGAGTGATAGTCTTGTATGGCTGGAACGGAAAAATACTCCGGGTAGACCTCACAAACAAAAAGCATACGGTTCAAACATACGATGCGGGCTTCGCAGCAACCTACATAGGCGGAAGAGGATTCGCCACAAAAATCCTATGGGAAGAACTACCAAAAGGCATAGACCCTCTGGGACCGGAAAACAAGCTAGTAATCGCGGCTGGCCCACTAACCGGGCTTCCGGGACCAAGCCTAGGCAAGCTGGTGATAGCGGCGAAAAGCCCGCTTACTGGCGGATACGGCGACGGAAACATTGGAACCATAGCTGCTGTTCAAATGCGAAGAGCCGGAATAGACGCTGTTGTAATAGAGGGAAAAGCCGAGAAGCCGGTTTACCTCTACGTAGAAAACGAGCAAGGATACCTCTTAAGCGCCGACGGCATATGGGGTGAAACCACGTTCGAAACCGAGAAAAGGCTCAAAGAAGCCCACGGAAAAGACGTCGGAGTACTAACAATCGGTCCAAGCGGCGAAAACATGGTTAAATACGCAACTGTGATTTCGCAGGAAGGTAGAGCCGGCGGAAGACCTGGAATGGGCGCCGTTATGGGTTCAAAAAAGCTTAAAGCCGTGGTTTTCAAAGGGACAAAAGACATTCCTCTAGCGGATGCTGAAGGGTATAAACGGCTGGTAAACGAGGCTTATGAGGACATAAAATCCCGTGACTATTACGGTTTCTGGATTAGGCAAGGCACGATGGCTACGATTGAATGGTGCAACGAGAACAGCGTGCTGCCCACCTACAACTTCCGGGAAGGCGTTTTCGAACTTCACCGTCTAATCGACGGATACGCGTTAGAAGCTATGAAAGTTAAACGTAGAGGCTGCCCCTACTGCAACATGATGTGCGGCAACGTGGTTCTCGACTCCGAAGGAAGAGAGTCCGAGCTTGACTACGAAAACGTCGCCATGCTTGGCTCCAACATAGGGCTTGGACACCTCGGAAAAGTATCAGTTCTAAACCGTATGGCAGACGAGCTTGGAATAGACACAATCTCCCTAGGCAGCTGCATAGGCTTCGCTATGGAAGCAACAGAAAAAGGTCTAATCAAAGACGGAATAGAATGGGGCGACTATGAAAAAGCCAAAACGTTAACCCAAGACATTGCTTACCGCCGAGGGGAACTCGGCAGCTTGCTAGCCGAAGGAGTGAAAGCCGCAAGCCAGAAGATAGGCGGGGACTCCCACCGTTGGGCAATGCACGTCAAAGGACTTGAAATCTCGGCGTACGACTGCCACATGGTTCCGGGAATGGCACTGACGTTTGCAACTTCTTCGATAGGCGCTCACCACAAGGAGGCATGGGTCATTGCTTGGGAAATAAAAACCGACCGCGCTGGCTACACGGAAGCCAAGGTAGATAAGGTAATCGAGTTCCAAAGAATACGCGGCGGAATGTTCGAATCACTCGTAACATGCCGGCTTCCATGGATAGAACTAGGCTTCGAACTCGAATGGTATCCCCGCTTACTAAAAGCGGCGTCCGGAATGGAAGTCTCCCTCGACTACATGCTATACACGCTGGCTGACAGAATATACGCCCTCATAAGAGCCTTCTGGGTACGCGAATACGCCCAAAACTGGAGCCGACAAATGGACTACCCGCCAGCGAGATGGTTCGAAGAACCAATAACAAAGGGACCATACAAAGGCGCAGTACTCGACAAAACAAAATTCGACACGCTACTGGACATGTACTACTCCAAACGCGGATGGGACAACCGAGGAATCCCAACGAAAACAACACTGGAAAAACTAGGCTTAACCGAAGTAGCACAACAACTTTCCCAGTATGTAACCTTGACTCCGTGAAAACCGGCATGGCGAAAATAAAGCCCATCGGCTACGCAGCTGAAATCCTCGGCTACAGAGAAAAAACCATAAAAATCAGAAAACCAACACGGTTAACGCGGCTCCTCAAATTCCCGGAAAAAGTGGAAACCCAACGCCTAATAATCCTAATAAACGACGCCCCAGCAACCTTGGACTCCATAGTAACCGACAAAGACGAAATCCGAATAATGCAAATGCTAGGCGGAGGCTAACAAGCGCTTTCCACAATCAACCTAATTTTGCTTATGAGAAACAACACCTTCTTGCATGCAGAATATTAGAAAATGTTGAATAACGGGTGATCTTTAGTTCTTGGGGATACGCCTTTGAGCCTAGCCGAGTAGGCAATTATGGCGTCTGCCATAGCCACGGCGGGAAAGATGGTCGGCGCGTTCTTTATTGGTCCGTAGAGGAGGAAGTTGGCTCCGGCGTACTGCATGGCTGTTACGGCGTTTGCCATGCACACCTTTTTTGCATCGGGGCTTATCTCCTTGACCCGTTTCCATTCTAACACGGCGTTGGCTGGCGCTCCACCAGCGGGAAGTCCAAACTCGTTTCTCACGAGTTTTACGGCTTCAGCTGCTAACGAAATGCTTGGAACGTCAAGCACCGCCGTGTCTACTAGGGGCTTTTCTATTCCCGCTTCTTCTGCTAAGGCTAGGAGTCCCTTTTTTGAGCCGTTGCCCTTGAGAAGTTCTATTCTTCCTTTAGGCCAGACGTTGTGCGGGTTATACGTCAGGATAACCGCTGCTTTTATGTTGTTTTCTCTTATCGCGTCTAGCTCCTCTTGGGTTACGTGGTGGGTTATGGAGTTGTAGACCACGCGGTCGGCTAGTCCTACTTCGTTCGCGTGTTTTATTCCAGCTATCTTTACTTCGGCGGATGTGCTGTCGATTAGTATTGGCATTTCGGTTTTCTCTGCGACAAAATCCAAGTATTTCGGTATCGCGGTAGGTGTGACGCCGACGACGTCTATCATGCATGGAACCCCTGTTCTTTCGGAAAGTTCTTCGTGGGTTCGAATAAGCTGTTCCGCGGCTTCCTTGTCGAAGATTCCTTTTTCCATGTCCTTCACTATTTTGTGGCGTTCGTAGAAGATTGTTCCAATGAGCACTGTTGGCAGTTGTCCCGGCTGTCCACCTATCTGGATTTTTCCTATCTGGAAAATTTTCTGTTCTGTTTCGAACTTCAACATTGCTTGAAGTCCTCCATCCATTTTTTAACAGTTGGAAACCGAGCTAAATCACGATGAGGTATAGATAAAGCTTTTGAAAATTCTGATTGAAATTCCGGCTGGGCTCCGAGTTCCACGTATCTTGTTTTCTTCACGATTTCCTCCGCTTCCCTTCTGATTTTCGTGGAAATTAACGCTGCTTTGGCGCCTGTTACTGCGGTGTTGCCTAAAAACTTTATTTTTCTTAAGGGTACGTCGGGCACTAATCCGAGGAAGACGGCGTTTTCCGAGTTTATGTGGCTTCCGAAGGCTCCGGCTATGAACACTTGGTCTAGGTCTTCTGGGTGTACGTTTTCCTTTTTCATCAGTATTGCGCATCCGGTGTAAACCGCTGCTTTCGCTAGCTGTATCTCGTTGATGTCGGCTTGTGTAACCACGATTTCCTTTCCAGTCGCGGTTTCATCTTTCCCCGCGATAACGAGCTGTTTTTCCCCGTTTTCTTCCTTTATGCATGGGGCTTTCGCGTTTTTGTTGAATCTCCCGTATTCGTCGATTATTCGGGCTTTGAACATCTCTGCCACGGCGTCTATTATTCCCGTTCCGCAGATTCCCAACGGTTTTTCTCCGCCTATGGTTTCGTATTCCACCTTCAACGATGAGGGGTTTATCCGCACCTTTTCTATGGCTCCTGACACTGCTTTTACGCCGTGTTTTATGTGTACTCCTTCAAAGGCTGGTCCGGAGGCGCATGAGCAGCAGACGAGTCCTTCTCTGTCGCCTAGGACGACTTCGGTGTTGGTTCCTATGTCAAGTAGCAGCTGCTTCTTTCTCGCCCTATGAATTCGGCTGGAAAGGATGTCTGCGACCGCGTCTGGACCCACAAAGCCACCTAAAACCGGTAATGCGTGAATGTTTGCGTTCGGGTTTATTTTTAGCCCGATTTTTTCGGCTTTAACGTTTAACGCCTCGCTTACGGCGGGCGTGTAGGGGGAAACCGCCAAGTATGTAGCGTCTATTCCGAAAAAGAAGTGGTGCATAGCGGTGTTTCCAACGAAAACCGCCTCGTAAACGTTCCGTCTGGAAACAGCTGCTTTCTTACAAGCTTCCTCCAACGCGGCGTTTATGCCTCTCACCAAAATTCTCTGCAAGCTTTTGAGTTTTCGGCTGTCTTGGAACGCGAAGGTTATCCGTGAAATCACGTCTTCACCATACATTATCTGCGGGTTCTCGATGGCGCCCACAGCCACAGTGTCGCCGCTGTTCAAATCCACAAGATAAACCACAATCTTCGAAGTGCCAACATCCACGGCTAAACCATAGCTCTCGCTGGAAACATCGCCCGCCTCCACGTCGACAATTTTTTCAGCGTTCCACACCGTAGCAGTAACAGCCCATTCGCCGCGCCTAACAACTCTGGGAAGCCTTTCCAAAACCTCGACGTCGGTGGTCAACGTTTTTAGCCCAAACTTTTTCCGCAACTGGTCAACGAGCCGTTCCCAGTCCGCCTGCACGTCAGAAAGACAAGGCTTAGGCAAAACCACATAGAACTTCTTAACCGCCGGCTCGAGCGTAACCCGTCTTTCAAAGCCCCACACTTGAATTTTCCTAACTTCTATCCGGCTCTCCTCGGGAACAAAAACAGTAGCGTCGCCTAAAACCTCGGTTTGACATGCAAGCCTATACCCAGCCTTCAACTCCCCCCGCGTCAAATGCTCCCTCTCCAACCTCGAAACAGGACTAACAGAACCCCCACCGCGAATAATCACACGGCACTTGCCACACAACCCCTTCCCCCCACACTCAGAACGAACAAAAACACCAGAATCCCTAGCAACCTCAAAAACCGTACGCCCAACACGAGCTTTCACCCTACGCCCCAAAGGCTCAAAACGCAAAACCACACGTTTAACCAACATCATCCCCTGCCAGAACCTATTTAATAACAAGAAAGACAAAAATAACTCTTGTCACGAATTCACTAAATAGCCAAACGTGCGGGGTTACCCTAGCCTGGTAGGGGGCAGGCCTGCTAAGCCTGTGGCCCGTTGGGCCTCGCGGGTTCAAATCCCGCACCCCGCGCCAAACGTTTTATTGTTATCTGGCTGGGCATGTTTGATGCTCTTCTTCTTTAAAACATATTCTCTGAAAGCCTTGAAGGTTCGAAGCTTGTAAGGCAAATAGTTTATGTGTTTAGTATTTGTGGTATTGTTTCTGTTATTCCAGTTATTATGAACTGGACTGCTATGGCTAGTACTATTATTGACATGAGCTTTGTTACTACTCGGAGCCCTTCTTTGTGTAGGAACCTGAATATTT
>Ga0190304_1001311_pt1 | contig 11065 bp, 4 predicted proteins | sample 48700712_MG_FD_161670 | JGI IMG/M metagenome (GOLD analysis project Ga0190304, IMG submission 161670) | Hydrothermal vent sediment bacterial communities from Southern Trench, Guaymas Basin, Mexico - 4870-07-1--2_MG | ecosystem: Environmental > Aquatic > Marine > Hydrothermal vents > Sediment ... | reverse complement strand
GGTCCCTGGTCGGGCCCATCACCGCCTTCTTCGACGATGTGCTGGTGATGTGCGAGGACAGAGCCTTGCGCGAGAACCGCTTGGCGCTTCTGCAGCGCATCGCCGGCCTCACGGAGGGCATTGTGGACTTAACGAAGATGGAAGGATTTTAGGGAGGGCCATCAAGTACCACGGCTTCGTGCCCATCCAGCATCGCCTACAACATCTCCGGCCATAGCTTTATGGACATGTAAGAGTACCGGGAGGTCCTGGGGCTTTTGTAGGAGGGATAAGATATGGATAGGTGGCTAAAGATCGTGTTTTTTTGCCGTTTTGCTCATCGCCGCGGGCTATCTCTTCGGCCACGTTTGCCAGCAGACCCAGCAGGGATATGAGCTGCTCTTCGCCCCCTCCGCGAAGGATGCTCTGCGCCTCGCCCTCTGGCTCTTGGCGGCCCTGGGGGCGGTAGCCTTTACGGCGGGGCTCGTTGCTGCCCTCCTCCGTCCCCTCTGGGTCGGCTTCGCCGCCTTCGCCCTCTCCGCCCTGGCCATGCTCATCGGCTGGGAGCTGAAGGCTACCAGCGGCGCGCTGGCGGCGGTGTACTTCCTGGCCTCGGCCCTCTATGTCTGGGGAGTCGCCAGGGGGTTGGAGGAGCGCTTGAACTTCTCCGTGCGTCCCATCTCGCAGAGCCAATCCACCCTGCTCATGGCCCTGGCCATCGTGGTGTGCGCGAGCCTATATCTCGGCTACGCCGCCCACATCGAGAAAGAGGGCTTCTCCATCCCACCTCAGTTCACCGAGGCGATCATGGAAAGGATGGAGAAAGAGGTCGAGAAGCGGGTGCCGGCCGCCGAGCGGGAGAAGGCCTTGGCCGAGTTCAGGGAGGGGTTCGAGCGAGGGCTGGGGGAATTCGAGGAAAAGGCGGTGAAGCCCTACGAGCGGTTTATACCCCTGGCCCTCGCTGCCAGCCTGTTCATGCCCTTGGTGACCGCGATCCGCCTCCTCTCCTGGATTCCGATCCTGATCCTGAGGGCAGCCTTCCCCCTCTTGACCGCCCTCGGCGTGACGAAGGTGGTGACGGAGATGCGGGAGGTGAAGAGGTTAACCATCGGCTAGGGGTTATTCGGCTTGGCGGCGCAGATATTGGTCAGTAACGTCTAGCCGATAACTTGCAGTTGGCAGTGGGAGAGAGCCTCAGGTAGCTTTGAAAAGACAAGCCGCCTGTGTGATCAACACAGGCGGCTTTTGTATCTGTGCGATTGCGGGGGAAAAGCGGTCTAACCACTGGGCCGGTTCTCCTCAAGATCATCGCACAAGCGCGCCTCTTGCAGCTCTAGGGAGGAAGAAGGGCCGGTAACAGTCGGATTTTTAAGGATCAACTAGATGCTACTTCGTGACGAGTGGCAAGAACATATAGAAGCGCTGAGGGGTTAGTGTGGCAAAGACAGGGCCGTACCAAGCGCTGTGGCCGGCAAGGGCCACAGCCTCTAGCTTGTAATAATAGGTGACGCCACCGATCACATCCTCATCGGCGTAAGAGTAGGAACAAAAAGCCCTTGCACCTCCCCCTGGGGATTGGGTGGGGATGGGGGAATCGTTCAGCCTGGTGTAGCTGCCATTCCAACTGTTGCTACGCCAGAGGTTGAAGCCCAAGCCATCGAACTCGTGGGAAGCATCCCATTCAAGGAGCACCTTCCCCTCGCTTCCCAGCGCGCGGAAGGAAACGATGGCCGGTTGCGTGGCCTTCAACGCCCGATATAGGTTGACTCGGCCGTATCCGTAGTATTGATCCCAGCCGGCCTCGCCAAGATCGTCGGCAGTTTCCCGAATAACACTGCGCACGGCGTCGTTGCTTTGAGCGCTATCCTGTGAAAGAAGGAGAGCAGCGATCCCGGACACATAGGCGGCGGCCGTGGAGGTGCCGCTCATGGAAGCGTAATAGTTCGACCCGCCATGCCAATAAGTGCTGTACACGCCCACCCCTGGCGCGGCCACAGAGATGTATGAGCCATAGTTGGAGAAGGGCGCCCTGGAATCATTTCTATCGGTGGCGGACACGGCTATGGCGTTGACATATGCCGCGGGGTAAAAGGGTTCATCGGTGTTGCCATTGCCCGCAGCGGCGACCACCACCGCCCCTCGGTTCCAGGCGTAATCCACGGCGTCCTGCAGATAAGAGGAGAAGGCGTAGCTCCCGAGGCTTAGATTGATAACCTTTGCACCGTGGTCTGCGGCATAGACGATGCCTTGGGCTATCCTGCTGTACCAAGCCCGGCCTTCGCTGTCTATCACCTTCACAGGCATGATGCGGCTGTGAAAGGATACGCCGGCGATGCCTATGCCGTTATCGGCCGTCGCTGCGATTATCCCCGCCATGTGGGTGCCATGTCCGTGGTCGTCGGCGGTATCCTGCGAGTCAGAAACGAAGTTGTAGCCAGGGACCAATTTGTCCCGGAGGTCGGGATGGGTGGGTGCTACTCCCGAATCCACGACGGCGACGATGACCTCGCTATGGCCAGTGGAGAGGTCCCAGGCGGATGGTGCCTCGATCTTCTGCAAGCCCCATTGGTAGCCGTATCGGTAGTAGGGGTCGTTGGGATCATATGCTGCCTCAGCGATGTAATCGGGCTCGGCGTATTCCACCCTTGGGTCGCCCTTATAGGCGGCGATTGCCGACGCCACCTGGCCAGGGCGAACCCTCACCACCTGGACGCCGATGCCGGATATCTCCCCCTCAATCGCAGCTCCTGAGCGGGCATTGACCTGTGCCATAGCCAATGGGCGAACGCCAGCCTTGAATTTCACCAATATCCGGTCTGGGACCTGAGGAGCAGGGATGCTAGGGGGCGGATGTGCGGGGGAGAAATCGCCTTCGCTCCTCCGCACCCGTGCTCCCCGGCCTCCCTGCACGAAAGGCGCCCCCGCATGGGCGGCCATTGTGAACATGAATAGAGCGAATAACAAGGCGAAAAGACAAATCAGGCGAAAACCTTTCGCGTCCATTCCCCGATTTGCTGATTCGCTAACCCTCTTCAACGTAGCTCCTCAAGTTCCCTATCATTTCGTTACTTTCGCGTAAAATCCTTCCTTATGCTTACGGAACACTCGAAAGTCACGAAAGACGCGAAAAACTTTCGTGTCTTTCGTGTATTTTCGCGGGTTTCGTGGTAAACAAAACCCGGCCAGGCAATAGCTGCCGAGCCGGGTTTCTAGGTTGACAAGACGGCAGCCCGGCGGCCATAGCCTTTTGGCCTTAGGCCCGTGGCTTTGCGTCCCTCGCTTTTGCGAGGTTTGCCCTTTCGCTTGTCCACTTTTATTATGCGGTTTTCTCACTCAAATTCTAACCGGATTTAACCGGCTTGTCAAGCTCTTCCCAACGTTTATCCCTCAACAATGCGTGAAACTTGCGTGAAAATAGCCGAAAAAGAAGAGAGACGACAGCGATGTCGTCTCTCAGGAAAGGAATGGGCCGCAGGTTAAGCGCAGTTTGCGCTATTTGCTCCGGAAAATCTGCGTTTATCCGCGATCTAGGGCTCGCGCAGCGAAGCCTGGGGATTGAGGGGTATCCCCTCAATCCCCACTTTTCCCTCCTCAGAGCGGGGTCGATGGGCCGATGCCCTACACCGGGAACGAAGAGGGGAGATGTTGGGGGGCACCCCCCACCCCCGACCTGCTACGCAGGCCCGATCTATCAGCGCCGATCTGTGTCCTATTCGTGACGCGGTCTATGGCAGGGCCAAGCTGCCGTCCTCCTCCGGCGGCATCCACATGGGGAACACGTCTTTAGACGGCTCCTCCGTCAGCCTTCTCAGACCTGAGCCATCGGAGGAGCTCATGGCGTAGAGCTCCAGGTTCCCGTCCCGGTCGGTATGGAAGACGATGTCCTCCCCCTCGCAGGACCAGGTGGGGGCCTCGTCGGCAGCGGGGTTGTCGGTTAGGTTCCGCTCGCCCGTCCCGTCCACGCCGATCACGTAGACCTCCCAGTTTCCATCCCGATCGGACTGGAAGGCGATTCGCTGGCTGTCAGGAGACCAGACGGCGTTCCTGTCCTCGCCCGCGTTGTCCGTCAACCTCAGCTCCTCTCCGGTGCCAACGTCCACCAGGTAGAGCTCCCAGTTGCCGTGGCGATTGGTGCGGAAGAGGATCCACCTCCCATCCGGAGACCAGACGGGGTCCACATCGTCAGCGGCGTTGTCGGTCAGCTTCGTCTCAATCCTGGTCTCCACATCTATGACGTAGATTTCCCAATCGCCGTCGCGGTTGGACTGGAAGGCGATTCTCCCCGCGTCGGGTGACCAGAAGGGATCGGTGTCGTCGTACCAGTTGTGGGTAAGCCTTTTCTCCTCCCCGGTCTCCAGGTCCATGGTATAGATGTCCCAATGGCCGTGCCGATTGGTCTGGAAGGCGATCTTGTACTCCTCGCAGGAGGGTGACCAGGCCGGGTCCACGTCGTCGGCCGGGCTATAAGTGAGCCTCCTCTCGCTCCCGCCGTTAATGCCCATCAGGTAGAGGTCCCAGTTGTCGTTGCGGTCCGATTGGAAGACGATCCACTGGCCATCGGGCGAGCGAGCGGGAGCGATATCGTCGGCCGGGTCCTCGGTCAGCCTTACATCCTCCTCGCCCTCGAAGGGGCCGGTGCGGTAGAGCTCCCAGTTGCCGTCGCGGTTGGAGTGGAAGACGACCAGGGCTGGGCAGACGGGGCACTCGACGGCCGGGAAGCCCACCGGCGTCACCCGGAGCCAGGCCGAGTCGTATCCGCAGTCGCGGTGCCAGCCTCTCACCACCCAGTAGCCGGCGGTCTGGGCGGTATAGACGTTGCCCTCCCAAGCGCCTCCCGCCCTGGGCGAGATGCTGAAGGTGGTCTCGTCGGTGACGTCGCCCATGCTATCCCCGCAGGTATCGAAGGCCTCGGCGGTGTAGGTTATGGATTCGCCCACGCCGATGGTGGCCCATGAGGGCGCAATCTCGATGTGGTCGCAGCACTCCACCCAGGTGACGGTATAGGCATCGCTGGTGGTGGTGTTGCCCGCTCCGTCCGTGGCCTCCAGGTAGTAGGTAATGCTGGAGCCGGCCTTTTTCCCTTCGCCGGGGATGGTGTAGGTGTACCTATCATCGCCAGCGGGGGTCATAGCGTGGGCCTCGCCGTCGAGGTAGATGGTCACCGAGGCCAGGCCGCTGCCGCCAGTGTCGCTTACCGTGGCCTCAACCAGCGCATCCTCGCATGCGCAGGCAATGGCGCTGCCCGTAAGCACCGATAGGCTAGGAGACGTGCAATCCCTCACCGTCACCGAGCGGCTTGTGATGTCCCAGCAGCCGTTGGCGTCGGTCACCCTGAGGATGACGGTGTAGGTTCCGATGGCGTCGTAGGTGTAGCTTGGATTGGCTTCCGTGCTCGTGCCCAGGCCATCGCCGAAGCTCCACTCGTAAGTGTACGGCGGGGTTCCGCCGCTTGTAGCATCGGTGAACTCTACGGCTGCGGGGAAGCAGACCGGCGAGTTGGAGGTGAAGGCGGCTGTGGGTTTGGGGTTGACAATCACTGTTGCCTGGCAAATAGAGCTATTGCTGGCGTCATCGGTCACCGTCAGGGTAACTGTGTGGATTCCCACCTCCACAATCGTGCCCGCCGCTGGGCTCTGCATGACCTCCGGGTCGGTGTCGCAGTTGTCGCTGGCCACCACCTCCTCGGTCAGGTCAGGGATCGGCGCCCGGCCCTCGGCATTCGCACACAGGACCTTGTCGCTTGAGCAACTAGTGATGGTGGGCGGGGTGTTGTCAATCACCATCACTTTCTGAGTACAGGTGCTCCTGTTGCCATCATCATCGGTGGCCATCCAGGTCACCGCCGTCGTGCCCAACAGGAAGCTGGCTGGCGCATCGCTGCTCACCGCCGGATTGGGATCGCAGTTGTCGCTCACCACTGGCGTGCCCAGATCAACGTCGGTGGCCTGGCAGTTCTCATCGGCGTTCACTGTCACATCCGCCGGACAGGCAATCGAGGGCGGGGTGTTGTCCACCACCGTCACCGTAGCCGTGCAGCTATCGGAGTTGCCAGCAGCATCCTCCACCGTCAGGGTGACCGTATTGGCCCCCTTGTCAGCACAGGTGAATATGCCTTTATTGATGCTCCGGCTCTTGATGGCGCAGTTGTCACTGGAACCGCCATCCACATCTGAGGCACTGATCGAGGCTTGACCATTGCTGTCCAGGGACACCGTGATGCCCTTGCACTTCGCCTTGGGTGCCTCCGTGTCCTTGACCGTCACCTGCTGAGTGCAAGTTGCCCTGTTGCCCGCATCATCCGTGGCTGTCCAGGTCACCGTGGTGACACCATAGGGGAAGGTATCTGGTGCATCGTTGGCCATATCCACATCCGAATCGCAGTTGTCAGCGGCCGTGGCTTGGCCTAGAACCACCTCCTGTGGACAAGCCACATTTACATCCGCTGGACAGACGATCGTCGGGTCCTCGTTATCCTCCACCGTCACCGTCTGCGTGCATATTGCCTCGTTGCCAGCAGCATCCTGGACGGTCCAAGTCACCGTGGTATTACCTTTGGGGAACTGTGTCGATGCGTCGTTGGTCGGCGTGCCCACCCCAGGACAGTTGTCATCAACCGTTGGGGTGCCTAAGCCGACTCCTGTGGCGTAGCATACGCCGGCATCTGTACTTACCGTCGCATCTCCCGGACAGGTGATCAAAGGGGCTATGTTGTCCACTACTGTCACGGTGGCCTCACAACTGTCGTGGTTGCCAGCATCGTCCGTCACTGTCAGGGTCACGGTGTGCGCTCCAAGGCCGCGCATTGCGCCCGCCACGGGATCCTGCGTGACCGTCAGCGAGTCGTCGCAGTTGTCATTAACCGTTACATCAGCGGTCAAATCAGGGATTGCTGCCTGGCAGCCAACACCGGCTTCGACGGTCTTGTCGCTCACGCAAGTATTGATGACCGGCGGCATGGTATCAATATTCACCTGATAGTGGCTGGCGGCCCCCCAGTTGCCCGCCCCATCCTGGGCCCGCACGTGGAAGTACCAGGTGCCATCGGCCACGTCGGAATAGGACGCGGTGTTGCCCGTGCTATCCACCACCTCGGCAGGTGTGGTACCTGAGCTTTGATCCAGCGCATAGCTATATCCAGCGATGCCTGAGGGGTCTGAAGGGGCGGTCCAGGTGAAGGCCGGATCGCTGCTGGAGTACCACTTGCTCTCATCGGGGTGGGTAAAGGAGGATACGACCGGGGCGTCGGGAGGCGTGGTATCCAGCTTGGCGAAGACCGCCTTTACGTGCTTATCCCCGTCCATGGTCAGTTCCAGCGTGGGGTCGGTGCCGATGGTATTCCCATCCGCATCCTCCCAGTGGTGAAATTCGTACCCCGCCGGGGCTATTGCTGTGAGGGTAAGGGTGCCGCCACTGACGGGATTGCCGACGTCGTCCACGAATTCAACCCTCGCCGTGCCGACATTGCCCGCTAACGTCGGGACTACGTATCCCAGGCTGAGTGCCAGGCCCAAGATCAATATGGGCAGCGCTATGAATCGAAGATCTCTAGCCCTCATTTGTTTTTCTCGCCGATATCATTTTTGGATGGAAGGGCACGGACACGGATATCCGTGCCCTTCTGAATGTCCACATCCTTGCTGCTTTACATCACCGCCTTGCCCTTCCACTTGGGAAGAGGAACCCCGCTCGTTTGGCTGATCATCAAGACCGATGCCAGCAGGGTCTAGGCGCTTCGCTAGGGGATGGTAGCCTGTCCTCCGGCAGTCACGGTAACCGTACCGGTCCCACAAGCGCCTTTGTAGTTGTAAGTCCCTGGCAGGAGTTGCAGAACCGTGCCACTAGCGTATGGGTACCAGCTTCCGCCTAGGGCGATCTGGATTGTGCCGCCGCATGTTACCGTCACCTTTCCCGTCCTGAACGTCACGGTCCCACCGGCGGGGGAAGGGATCACCTGCCATTTTGTTTGGCTGGTGTGATTGTAACCCATGCGCCACTTGTAGTTCCCACCTCCGAACACCTGCACCGTAACCTTACCGTACGGGAGGGCATCGCCGGTGTATCCATGGCTGATCCATTTCGGACCGCCCTGGTCAACTTTGCCACCACCTGGACTATCCGTGATCAGGTTGTTTTGGTCGTCGCGAAGCTCAATGACAGCCGGGACCGTATACCACGTGTACTTCGAAGCCTGCAATTGGGCCAGGGTTTGATCTTGGCTACCATTATTGATGGACATCCTGATCTTAGTAAAGCCCGGCGCAAGTTCAGTCGTGCAGAGTTTCCCGTCATTGCCAGTCTGACCAGAGAGTGTAGACCCCCAACTTCCGCCATAGGCGGGCTTGGCCTTGCCTCCAGGGACTCCGTTGCCGTTCTGATCCAGTAGGGTGAGGCAGCCGTAGGTTTGGGCGCAATTGGCCGCGTCTACAGTGATGTAGTGAGTGGCGCCATCTAGCCTGAACTTGTACGTGCCCGGCAGCAGATTCATTGTGGGCAGGGTGAAGGTACGCCACGATCCACCCGCGTACTTGGCGCTGTTGAAACCGAAAATAGTAAGCGGGACCGCCACGAAATCGAAGTCCGTGGTGAGGTCGTGGGTGATCGTATTGGTGCGGTAGTTGTAGGTCAGGCGGATTTTGCGGTTGCCCGGGAATAACTCTTTGGTCACCTTGCCAGTGCCAGGGCCAGCGTCGCCCGTCGTGCCGAAGTTCCGCCATGACCCTGCCGCGTAGCTCACTTTGGCGCCATCAATCATGTTGTTTGTGCAATTTACCCTGAGCGTGACCACGGCCAACTGGGTCTTGAACACCACGCTCCCACCGCCGACGGGGACAGTCGGGTATTTCGTCTGCGACGTGTAGTTGTAGGTCATGCGGAATTTGTAAGGGGCAGATCTGGCGAACAACTCCACATCTAAGTAGCCTTGATCGTTGGTATATCCATGATGGTACCAATAGCCACCACCTTGGTCAACCCTGCCACCTTGATCCGTGATCGGATTGCCGTTATGGTCGTGAAGCCAGATTCTAAGTTGCTCCGTCTGCCAAGTGTAATTCGAGGCGGCTAACTGGGCCCTGTTTTGGTCGACGCTACCCTGATTGTAGGTCATCCGGATCTTCTTGTAGTTCGGGTTCGAAACGCTGAACGGTAGATGTCCGTTCGCGTCAGTTTGACCGGGGATATCATGCCACGATCCATCAGCCCATTTCGCCTTGCCCCCAGCCAACCCCTTCCCATTGTGGTCTAGTAGGGTCAGGACTCCTCCATGATAGGTGCAGCCGCTGAAGGTTAGGTCAACCCTGGGACCGCCGCGGAAATGGAACTTGTAAGTCCCTGGCAACAGTTCCATCGAAGGCTTCTTAAACCACCGAGCGTCGCCTGTCGATCCCCCATATGAGATGCTACCACCCCAGCAAAGGGTAACGTTGGTGGTCTGCCACACCAAAGTGGAGTCACTATCTGGGATGGTTACATCCATCTTTTCGTCTGCGGTACCTTCGTACAGCATCTGAAAAGAGTATGTGCCGCCAGGGAAGACCTCTGCGCTCGTCTCGCCTGCTGCGCTGGAACCCGTGTTGCCTCCGGGGAACCACCAGGTCGTATACGTACTTCCAACCCCGTAGCGTGCCCGTCCGCCGTCAAGGGGGGTGTGGCCACACGTTTCCAGCCTCAGGGTCAGCTTCCTGGTGTGGAACTTGAAGTTGGGATTTTGACTGATGTCCTGGGTCTGGTGTACGCTGGTCGTGTTATTGTGTACCACCCAGACTTCAAGGTTAGTCGTGCCCGCCGGGAAGTCCTGATACCTGCGGCCATTGGCGTCAACATCGTTGGCGAAGTACAGGATAGTGGAGCCGAGCTTATAGTAGATATTCCCGCTGGCAGGCGTTATGTTGTTACCCTCACTGTCCACGACGCAAACTGTAACCCTGATGGCGGTATCGTCGGGATTGTACATCGCCTCTGCCGCACCGCCCGTGGCCATATCAATGGTGATCTGGCGCTGCCCCTCAGGTTTATCTGTCCCGTTCACCCTCCAGCGCAAGAAGTTGTGACCATCGATCGTCTCTGGGGCAGTGAGGGTAAGGCTGCCGCCCTCAAGGGGGTCATCGCCGTGCATGAACTTGACTGTAACCGTGCCTCCGCTCCTGGCCAGCGCTACATATCCCAAGCCCAGCATCAGGACTAGGACCAGCAGCGCGCCAACCAGGACCTTCCTTTTGCTAGTAATCGCTTTCATCTTTACCTTTCTCCTTTTCATGGTAGTTGTTTGGCGAATTGAATCGCCAAAAGGCTTATTACCGCTTTCTATCTCGATAGCATCACCCCCTTTCACCTATCCCACTTGACAAACGAGGTAAAAAGTGTAAAATACGAATTAGGGGGAGCGGCAAACCGGCAGGCGCGCAGGTGCCCGCTGGTGCGCTCGTTTGACCGTCCATCCCCGATCCCGCCAAGGCCAAGGGATGGATGGCCACATCGCTCCCCCTTTTCTACTTAAGCCCCTTGTGTAACACCTCCCCTAAAATGCAAAAACCGACCGTTTGCAGACATCACGTCAACGGTCGGTTGTGCTATTGGCTCCACTCAGCCCAAGCACCCATCGTACGGGCTAAGCTTCATCGCCCCCGCTGGCCGTCCTCAATTGATGAAATTAGAGCTTGCTCTTTTCTACGCTTTCGCCAGGATTTTCATGCGGACCAAAAAAGCCGACCTCTTCTAACACCAAAGAAGGTCGGCAGTTACTTTGAGACGACGGGGTCATCTGCCGCTGCAAAGCTCTTAGCGGCCAAACATATGATTTCCAAAGGTGCATAACAGGTTATCTGTTAAGCTCATTTAGATTATACCATAAAATGCCTAAAAAGTCAACAACTCTTGAAAATTTTAAGAGTGTTAACACCAACCCACTTGATGGTTCTTACTGAACCTTAGCTTTTCCCTTCCGCTTTAACCATCCCCCTGCCCAGCTCGGCGACCACCATCCCTGCCAGGATCAGCGCGCAGCCCATCAGCCCACGGCTCCCCAGGCGCTCGCCGGCCAGAAGGTATCCGAACAGGGCGGCGAAGACGGGCTCGGCGGCGAAGCTGC
>Ga0190304_1001309_pt1 | contig 11069 bp, 7 predicted proteins | sample 48700712_MG_FD_161670 | JGI IMG/M metagenome (GOLD analysis project Ga0190304, IMG submission 161670) | Hydrothermal vent sediment bacterial communities from Southern Trench, Guaymas Basin, Mexico - 4870-07-1--2_MG | ecosystem: Environmental > Aquatic > Marine > Hydrothermal vents > Sediment ... | reverse complement strand
AGTATGAAGCCTACCAGCAGTATCTACCAAAACAATATCTATTTCCTGTTTTTTGGCCACCTGCAAACCATCAAACACCACTGCTGCTGGGTCAGCCCCGGGTTGTTGCTTATATATCTCTGCTCCCACTCTCTCAGCCCAAACTTCTAATTGTTCAATAGCTGCTGCTCTAAAGGTATCGGCTGCAATTAAAAGATTTTTTTTACCTTGTTCTTTGTAATATTTAGCCAATTTGGCAATAGCAGTAGTTTTCCCAACTCCATTCACACCTACTAACATAATTACAAAAGGCTTTGACTTTTCTACATCCAAGGGAGGAGCTTCTATTTGAAGAAAATTAAGGATTTCTTGTTTTAAATCTTGTTTTAATTGGTCTATAGTGTTTATTTCCTTATGACTAGATTTTTGGGTTAAAGTTTGAATTAACTTTTGGGTGGCCTCTACACCCAAATCAGCCATAATTAGAATCTCTTCTAGCTCTTCTAAAGTATGTTCATCAATCTCTTTTTTTCCTGAGAAAAGATGGTTAATACGCTCACTAAAATTTTGACGCGTTTTTAAGAGCTTATCTTTGAGACGTGAAAGACGGCCACTGGGTTTTGGAGTGGGTTTTTCTTCTTGTTTTTTCTTTTTTTTAAACCAATTGAGCATGTCTTACCTCCTTATCTAAAGAAAGAGAAAAAACTTGTGAAATACCTTTTTCTTCCATAGTTACCCCGATAATAGCATCGGCTGTTTGCATAGTCATACGATTATGAGTAATAACAATTAATTGCATCTGATTTTTCAGCTGTAATAGTAAATCACAGAAACAGCGCAAGTTTTGTGAATCTAACCCCGCATCAGCTTCATCCAAAATGCAAAAGGGGCTGGGTCTAACAGCATAAAGACTAAAAAGAAAAACAAGGGAGATGAGACATCTTTCTCCCATAGATAACAAATAATGTGTCACTTTCTTTCCGGGTAGTCGCACCTTAAAATCTATACCAGAAGATAAAGGATGTTCGGGTTCCAAAAGAGTAATTTCTCCATTAGCCCCCCCAAACACAAATTGCAAAATGGAACAAAATTTCTCATTTACCTTCTGTAAGGTAGTAAGAAATAACTTAATTGAAGTCCTGTCAATGGTTTTAATTGCCTTCTCCAAATCTCTAAGAGAACTCTTTAGGTCCTGCCTTTGCTCTTTAAGAAAGTTATATCTTTGGGTTACATTTTCATATTCTTCAATAGCGCCAAGATTTATGTCAGACATAGCCTGAAGTTTACTCTCTAATTCTATCCTTTTATGCTCTAAATCTTCCACACTCCACTCTAATGGAGGTAAACTATTTTCTAAAGAAAAAATCCCATGTTCTTTCTGAAGCCTGTCAGCCAAAATATTTATTTCTCCTGTTAACCTGGAAACTTCTAACTCATAAAGGTTGATTTTTTGGGATAATTCTTGCTTTTTAGACTGAAATAAAGAAAGTTTTCTTTTAATAACCTGTTCTTTCCGTAAAATTCTATTTATTTCCTCTTTTAACGCCTTTATAGTTGTTAAAAGTTCTTTTTCTTTCTTATTAGCCTTGATCACTCGCTGTTTTCTCTCTATTTGTTCTTTTTCAAGTATTATCTCTTGATTTTCAATACCCTTTAGTTCCTCTTTTAATTCTCTCTGCCGCGTAATCAAATTTTGTTGCTCCATCGTCAGCCTTTTGCTCTCTTGGAGAAAAAATCTTTTTTTACTTTCCATCTCCCTGGTCTGCGAAATATATTCATTCAAACATTGTGTCTTCTTTTCCTTTAGCATTTTAATCTCTTTTACCTTTTTTCTCAAATGCCTGATTTCTTCTTCTAAAGCACCCCTACTTTCTTCTGCTTTTTTTAAACACTGTTTTCTCTGTTGAATGGTGATTTGAATACTTTGTAAATTTTTTATAATTTCATTTATCCTTTTTTGGTTTTCTTCTTTTTCTAAAAAGGTGTATTTTAAAAACTCCTTTTGTTTGATCTCTTTTTCTCTTATTCCCGCTTTTTGTTTTTTATACTTCTCTACTTCTGTTTCAGCCTTTTTCAAAAACTTCTCTAATTGAGTTAATTCTGTCTTCAAAGTTTCAAACCTGGCTCTTACCTGGGGAAAATGTCTTTCTAATACAGCAACCCTCTTCTGAAACTGAATATAAAGTTTTCTCTGAGATAGATATTCTTTCAGTATCCCCTGAGAATAACCTTTATAAATCACTCCTTCACTAGTCAAAATCTCACCTTGAGGTGTAACAAAGATAATGTTTGGATAGATGTTTAATAAATCTTGAGTTAAACTCTGAACTACAATCACATTACCAAACAATCTTTTCCCCAAAGAGAGATATCTTTCCTTAATTTTTATCAAAGGTAAAAGATATTTCTTAGGGTCTTGAGGTAAAGAAGATTGTGTATCTGGTAAATCACGCAATACTAAAGAAAATGGCTCTTTTAAAAAAGATTGTCTTAAAATTTTGACTGCAGTAGAAAAATCTTTTATGACCCACCCATTTCCCGTCTTGAATTTCAATACCGCCTCTACTGCATCTTCAAAACCATTTGCATCTGTAATAATATCCATAATAGAAAAAATATCTTTATCAGCAGGCATTTTTTGTTTAGGCTGATAACTTTCTAACCATAACTTGACTGTCTTTAATCGCGATTGAGAACGAATAAGGTTTTCTTCCATCTTTATAATGGCCTTTTGCCACTGGTGTTTTTTTTGTCTAATCTCTTGACACCTCTGGAATAGCTGTTCTTTACTTTGCTTAATATTAATGATTGCCTTTTTTAACACTCCTAGTTTGTGCTCAATTTCTTCTAATTCCTTAAGACATTGCTTTTGGTCATTTTCTAACTGCCGTTGCCGTTTTTCCATTTTTTGTTTTTCTTGAATTAAGAAATCCTTCCTTCCTAAAAGATGTTCTATTTCTGCTTTAAACTTAATTATTTCTGCTTTATTCTTTTCTAAATTTTCAGTTTTACTCCTAAGCACTGGGATATTCCTATTATTCTCCTGGTCTAAGTGTGCTATCTCATTATTTATGGTGTTTATTAATACCTGCGTCTTCTCTATTTTATTGGTAAATGTAGTTGTTTGTGCTTCTATTTCTTTGCAACTTTTTTTAACTTCATTAATGGCCAGGTATAAATCCGCTTGCCTTTTTCTAATGGTCTGTTTTTGCTGATGAAGAATATCCTTTTGACGGTCTAAACTAATTAAAATGCCCTTTAGCTGATTTATCTCATTGTTAATCTCCCAATAGCTCTGTTCACACCTTCTTAATGTTTGTTGTGCTGTAGATATAGAGGTCCTTAAAGCCTCTGCTTGTTTCAAAATAAGTTTATATTCTCTCTCTATTTTTTCCTTTTCTCTCTTCCATTGCTCAATTTGTCTTTGTTTCTCACACATATTTTCTGTTTTTACCTGGTAATTCTTGAGTAACAGAGAAAGATTTAGTTTTTCTAAAAATTTTTTAAGCTCTAAATATTTCTTGGCTTTCTTGGCCTGGGTAGTTAATTTTTTTACCTGTTTTTCCACTTCTCCCAGGATGTCTTCTATACGTAGTAAGTTCTGCCTGGTCTCTTGTATTTTGCGTAAAGTTTCTTCTTTTTTCTCACGATATTTACTAATTCCTGCTGCCTCCTCTAACAGACGGCGTTTTTCCAAAGGTGAGATTTCTAAAAGATAAGCTATTTGTCCTTGATCAACGATAGCATAATTCTTCAAACCAAAACCCATATTTAATAGTGCCTCTTTAACATCCTTTAAGCGGCAATGTTTTTTGTTTAACAAATATCTATTTTCACCTGAGCGAAATACACATCTAGTAAGCATTATTTCTGAAGCGTTATGCTGCTCTAAAACCACTGAGACTTCTGCCATATTTAAAGGAGGTGCTTTTTCACTGCCACTAAAAATAAGGTCTTCTGAACCTTTACTGCGTAAGGACTTAAAACTCTGCTCTCCCAATACCCACTTAAGGGCATCTACCAAATTGCTCTTTCCACAACCGTTTGGACCTACAATTACTGAAATGCCAGGAGAAAAATGTAAAGTGGTAGGTTGGGCAAAGGACTTAAATCCCTTTAACCTAAAAGTCTTTAAAAATGCACAGGGTCCACCCACTTTTTCAATTGCTTGTTTAAATTTATTTGTTTGTTTTTCTAACATTTATCACACTATTGTGTAACCTCAAATCCATAATAACTTAAAAAACCCACAAATGTAATAAAATAAACCAAATTTAAAAAATATAGCTTCACCTGAAAGCTGACCATATTAAAGTTTAACAGCTTGTTGAAAAACTCAGATGCACATTACTTTTAGCCAACCTGTTCCCTAGTTTACACCTTGTTTTTCGTTTCCGCACCCTTTGGGCTTACGGCTTTGACAGCGTCTGAAAAATTAAGGTTATAAAAGGAGTGCTTGCTGCGTTCCTCCCTGACAGAAAGATGGTGCGCTTTTTTTCAATGGCCAATTTCAATTAAAATAATTAAACCGTTAGAATAAAAAATCAACTGCGGATTTTGGGGGAACTTGACTTTCTTACCATTCAGGTTATTATAAAAAAATGGATTCTCTTGATATTTTAGAGCAGAAAATCATATTAGTTTTAGAAAAATTTAAAGAACTAAAGAACTTGCATGCTCAAACTTTAGAGGAATTAAAAAACGCTCAAGAAAAGGTGAGAAATTTTGAACAAAGATTGAATGATATACAAGAAGAAAAGACAATAATGGCCCAAAAGATTCAGGCATTGATAGAAAAAATTGAAGAAATTGAAAACTTATGAAGGAAGATATAATTCCAATTAGATTATTTGAAAGGGAATTTTTAGTGAAAACTAAAGAACCTCCGGAGAAAATTGAGAAAATAACTAATTTTGTTAATGAATATCTGTCAGGTATTCAAAAACAAAAACAATTTAAAGATAGATTGAGTTTAAGTTTGTTAGCTACATTTAATATAGCTCTTGAGTATTCGGATTTAAAAGAAGAGTATGAAAATTTGACTGAAAAATTAGACCATAAAATTGCATATTTAATAAATTTGATTGATAACTTTTGGGATAAAGATACCTGCGGTGTGCGTGATTAGGTAGATGATTTTGGGCCGACGTTAATTACCTTGGGAACTCCCGCTTGCTCTAGATGGCCTTTCCTTTTGGGAAAAAGCCAAAAGGGGCAATGGAGTACCCACCTGTCGGAAGGCGGGTTCAAAAGATTCTACCAACACGGCACTGCGGGATAAATATAAAACATTACAAGTAGGACTAAGTGGATTATATATATTTTTGTTTTCCTTAGAGGAGGAATGTTTAAGGTCTCAAAAGAGAGTTTATAATATATTTTATATGATTTCTTGAATGCCATATTTTAGATTAAATCGTTTTCTATTCTAATCCACTTTTTATCCTACTTGTAATTGCTAAAAGGAGTCAAAATGGTGGAATATCTATTAATAGGATTAATCAGTTTTATCTCAGGTAGTCTGGCCATCTGGTTTCTTCAAAAATATCTCTATAAAAAAGAATTTTTTTCGGCAAAACAAGAAGCAAAGCAAATCTTGCAAGAAGCGAAACAAGAAGCAAAGCAAATCCAGCGAGAAGCTTCTGGACAGGCTAAGGAACTTCTTTACCAAATGCGGAGCGAATTTGAGAAAGAAACCAAAGAAAAATATAGAGATTTGCAAAGATTAGAAAACAGATTACTAAAAAGAGAAGAACAAGTTGAGAAAAAGATAGCCATTTTAGAGAAAAAAGAAGATGCTTTAGCCTATCGAGAAAAGGAATTAAGAAATAAGGAAAAAGAAATTGAAGAAAGAAAGAGCTTCTATGAAAGGTTGTTAAGAGAGGAAAGAGAAAAATTAGAGGCCTTAGCCCAAATGACTAGTGAAGAGGCTAAACAGCTACTTTTAAAACAAGTAGAAGAAGAAACAAGACATGAAGCAGCAAAATTAATACGTCAAATTGAAAATGAAGCAAAAGAGGAGGCTAATAAAAAGGCTAAGGAGATTTTAGCGTTGGCGATTAATCGTTATGCAGGCGAATTTGTGACTGAAAAGACGGTATCCGTAGTCCCTCTCCCTAGTGAAGAGATGAAGGGGCGGATTATTGGTAGAGAAGGACGGAATATTCGGGCCTTAGAAGCAGCTACCGGTATTGATGTAATTATTGATGATACACCAGAAGTAGTGGTGCTCTCGGGTTTTAATCCCATTCGCCGCGAGGTTGCTAGACTTTCACTAGAACGATTGATGGCTGATGGGAGAATTCATCCTGCAAGGATTGAGGAAGTAGTCAATAAAACAACTCAAGAGGTGGAAACAGCTATTCGTGAGACAGGAGAACAAACCTGTTTTGATGTGGGAATTCATGGCCTCCATCCTGAAATAGTAAAACTCTTAGGAAAACTTAAATATCGCACCAGTTATGGCCAAAATGTATTACAACATTCCATGGAGGTGGCTTTTATGGCAGGAATTATGGCTTCAGAATTAGGTCTTGATCCGAAGGAGGCCAAAAGGGCAGGATTACTTCATGACATAGGAAAGGCGGTAGATCATGAAATGGAAGGTCCACATGCCTTGATCGGAGCGGAGTTAGCTAAAAAATATGGAGAAACAGAGGCAATTGTACATGCCATAGCTGCTCATCATGAAGATGTTCCTCCTGAAACTGTTTTAGCTGTTCTAGTCTCAGCCGCTGATACACTTTCTGGTGCCAGACCAGGGGCGAGAAAAGAAACACTGGAATCTTATATAAAAAGGATAGAAAATTTAGAAAGAATTGCCCAGAGTTTTAATGGGGTATCTAAGGCCTATGCTATTCAGGCAGGTCGTGAGGTAAGAATTATAGTTGAAAGTGAGCTTTTAAATGATGAAGATATTACTTTATTGGCTCATGATGTGGCCAAACGTATAGAACAGGAAATGCGTTATCCTGGACAAATTAAAGTGTTTGTAATCAGAGAAAAAAGAGCCATTGCTTATGCCAAGTGATAAAGTTAATGTCTTCTTTATCGGTGACATTGTGGGAAAATCAGGAAGGAAAATAGTATATCAGAAGCTACCAAAACTCTGTGAAAAATACAAATTAGATTGTATTATTGCCAATGGTGAAAATGCAGCCGGAGGTTTAGGCATTACACCTAAAATTGCTGAGGAATTATTTGATAATGGAATTAATATAATTACTTCTGGAAACCATATCTGGAAAAAAAGAGAAATTTTACCTTATTTAGAACAGACTAATAGACTTCTTAGACCTGCTAATTACCCTCCTGGTGTTCCAGGTAAAGGTTGGACTATATTTACATTACATTCGGGTTTAAAATTGGGAATAATAAATTTAGAAGGACGAGTATTTATGCAAAATCTAGATTGCCCTTTCCGAGTGGCAGAGACTATTATAGAAAATATGAGACAAATTACACCTATTATTTTATTAGATTTTCATGCTGAAGCTACTTCAGAAAAAAAGGCTATGGGTTGGTTTCTGGATGGGAAAATAAGTGCTGTTTTAGGAACACATACCCATGTTCAAACAGCCGATGAAACTATTCTTCCCCAAGGAACTGGTTATATCACTGATGTGGGGATGGCTGGAGCTTTATATTCAGTTATCGGTATGAAGATAGAAACAGCCTTAAAAAGGCTTTTGACTCAATTGCCCCAGAGATTCAAACCAGAAAAATGTCCTTGTGCTTTACAAGGGGTGGTAGTTACCATAAATAGCTCATCTGGCAAGGTACAATCTATAGAACGAATTATAGAGGTTACAAATGAACATTGAGGAAGAGCTAAAAGTCCTTTTAAGAGGTGTAGTAGAAGTCATTTCTGAAGAAGAGTTAAGGCAAAAATTGTCATCTGCCCATGCTAAAAAGCGAACTTTAAAGGTGAAAGCAGGTTTCGACCCTACAGCTCCTGACCTTCATCTAGGACATACTGTTTTACTTCAGAAACTGAAGCATTTCCAAGAATTAGGACATGATGTCTATTTTCTTATTGGCGATTTTACAGCCATGATTGGTGATCCTTCTGGTAAATCCGAAACAAGACCTGCCCTGACTAGAGAAGAGGTTTTAATTAATGCCCAAACCTATAAAGAACAAATTTTTAAGATTTTAGAACCATCTAAAACAAAAGTGATTTTCAACAGCACCTGGTTGAATAAAATGTCCGCTATTGATGTAGTAAAACTTTGCTCTCATTATACTGTAGCCCGAATGTTGGAAAGAGATGACTTTCATAAGCGATTTTTAAACGAACAGCCAATTAGTATCCATGAGTTCATTTATCCTCTTCTTCAAGGATATGATTCCATTGCTTTACAAGCCGATGTAGAGGTTGGGGGTACTGATCAAAAGTTCAATCTCCTGGTAGGTAGAGAACTCCAACGGGACTTCGGTCAAAAACCTCAGGTTGTGATAACTCTTCCCCTGTTAGAAGGTCTGGATGGTGTGCAAAAAATGAGCAAAAGTTTGGGAAATTACATTGGGATTACCGAACCTCCACAGGAAATGTTTGGTAAAATTATGTCCATTTCTGATCAGTTAATGTGGCGATATTATGAACTTCTCAGTGATTTTTCTCTAAAAGAAATTTCTAGATTGAAAGAAGAAGTCCAGAAAGGGAGTTTACATCCTAAAGAGGTAAAAAAGCAATTGGCGGTAGAAATTGTAACTCGCTTTCATGGACAAAAGGCAGCAAAAGAGGCAGAGGCAGAATTTGAAAGGGTATTCAAGTATAAAAAACTTCCCCAAAAAATTGAGGAGATCACTATCTCCTGGCCTGAGGGGAAAATATGGCTTCCTAAGCTTCTTCAATTAGCTCATCTTACTTCCAGCACTTCAGAAGCAAAACGTTTGATCAAACAAGGTGGGGTAAAAATTAATCAAGAAAAAGTAATTTCTCCTGAAATGGAAATTTCTGGAGGTCAAACTTATCTAATTCAGCTAGGAAAAAGAAAGTTCAAAAAGGTAAAAATTTTTTCAAAAAATAAAGCTTAAAATTAAAAGAAAAAAGAAGAAAACAGGAGTTACTTTAGTTTAAGATTACCCCAAAATAGACTGTCGTTCTTAACATCCCTATATAATTGGAAAAAAAATAGACTGAAACATATACTTACACCACAATAATTAAGAAAATGGTTGATACTTAAAGCTCAAATAGAAAACCTAAATATCTATCAAGTAGGATATCCATTGTATCAGTCTATTTGACTTTCCTTTTTTAAAAAGATACAAACTTCGGTTGTGGATTTAAATACTCTCTGGCAAAAAGTAAAGGAAAAACTTGCTCAAACTCTGCCTTCTAACTCATTTCAGATCTGGATACAGCCTTTAGTGTTGCTAAAAACAGAAGAGGACCAAATTGTCTTAGGATGTCCCAATAGCTTTTTTTTAGAATGGGTAAAGAGACATTTTTATCATCTTCTCAAGGAAGCATGGAAACAATATGCACCAGAATATAACGATATTATTTTCAAAATAGTGCGGAATGAAAAGAAAACTCTTACTGTTTCTCAACCTACTTTGCCCTTAGTCTTACCTCAGCCTCGCCTTTGTAAAAATTTCACTTTTAAAGAATTTATTGTAGGAAAAACTAATCAATATGCTTATACCGCTGCTTATAACTTGGCCAATGACCAGTTTAACCAACCTATATTTTTCTGTTCAGACACGGGGTTAGGAAAAAGCCATCTTTCTCAAGCTATTGCCAATCATATGATAGATTCTAGAAAATACACAAAAATTTTTTACATTACGGCTGAAGATTTTACCAACGAAATGGTAACTGCTCTCAAGGAGCATCGCATACATGAGTTTAAGGAAAAATACCGCAGAGATTGTAATGTTTTAATTCTGGAAAATATTCATTTTTTAAGTGGAAAGGAAAAAATTCAGACAGAACTGAATTACACTCTGGATGTGCTATGGAAAGAAAGAAAAAAAGTGGTTTTTACCAGTCTTATTTATCCTCAAAATATCCCGGCTCTTAAAAAAGAACTAAGATCTCGGATAGAGAGTAGTTTGATAGTTCCTATTGACCCACCGGATTTTGAAATGCGGTTAGAAATTTTGAGAAAGAAGGCCAAGAAGAAAAATGTGTTGATACCTAAAAATGTGCTTCAATATTTAGCTCAACATATAGACGGAGATGTAAGGCGTTTAGAGGGTGCTATTAACAATATTACAGCCCGGTCTCTTCTCCAAAAACGCCCTATTGATTTGGATTTGGCTAAAGAAGTAACAGAATTGTTCATCACCAGATCGCCTAAAATTAATTTAACTGAAATAAAAAATTTAGTATGCCAGCATTATAAGATAAACTCTGAAGAATTGGTTTCTACCTCCCGTCAAAAGAGGATTGCTCTTCCTCGTAAACTTGCTATATATTTAGCAAAACGATATTTGAATCTCTCCTTGACTGAATTGGGAAAAAACTTCCATCGCCATCATACTACTATTCTCAATGCACTTAATTCAATAGAGAAGGAAATAAGAAAGAGAGAGTTTTTAAGCCGCGAAGTCAAATATTTATGTAAAAAAATTGAAGAAAAATTATAAAAACGGGGGTCAGGTCTTGATTTTTGAATTTTGCTTTAAAAGCGTTAAAAACCGCAACCTTACACCTCACGCTTTACGCCTTCCACTTCACGACTTCCTTAGTGGTCTGACTATAGTATAGGACTGAATACTATAAAATAATTCAAAAATCAGGAGGCTGTTGAAAAATCCGATTTTAACTAATTTTTGAAAAACTACTTTTTAAAAAATTCTTAAATGTCAACAACTTTTGAAAGTAAAAGAGGGCACTCTTCAGGACTTCGTCAAAGTAATTTTAACGGAGATCCAAATGATGGACATTAGAAAAATACTAAATCTTAAAATGACACATGACAAAGCTCAAATGTCAAATCAAGCCCAAAATCCAAAAATTTAAAGTTTTAAGTGTTAAGGGCTTGTTGAAAAACTCAGATGCATATTATCTTTACCCAACCTGTTCCCTAGTTTAGCACGCCGCTCCTGAAAAATCGAAGGTTGGTGAGAAAGAAAAA
>Ga0190304_1001307_pt1 | contig 11075 bp, 10 predicted proteins | sample 48700712_MG_FD_161670 | JGI IMG/M metagenome (GOLD analysis project Ga0190304, IMG submission 161670) | Hydrothermal vent sediment bacterial communities from Southern Trench, Guaymas Basin, Mexico - 4870-07-1--2_MG | ecosystem: Environmental > Aquatic > Marine > Hydrothermal vents > Sediment ... | reverse complement strand
GCTGCGAATGTTTCGAATGCCTCAAAGCCTGCGAGGCCGATGCTATAATTCACGACATGACCGAGAGGATACGGGAACTCGAAGTTGGTGCGGTTATACTCTCTCCCGGTTTCGACGAGTTTGAACCCGAAATCCTCTCTGAATACGGCTACGGGCGCTTCCCCAACGTCGTCACCAGCATACAGTTCGAGAGGATCATGTGCGCGTCGGGGCCCACAAAGGGCGAGATAGTGCGGCTCTCCGACGGAAAACATGCCCGCAAAATAGCCTGGATCCAGTGTGTCGGCTCGAGGAACAACCGCATAAACAGGGGTTACTGCTCATCGGTCTGTTGCATGTACGCCGTCAAGGAAGCCGTGATCGCTAAAGAACATGCCGAGGACGTCGAGCCCACCATCTTCTTCATGGATATAAGGTCCTACGGAAAGGACTTCGACAAATACGTGGAGAGAGCTGAAAAAGAGGTAGGCGTCAGGAGCATCAGGGCGCGGATCTCCCACGTCGAGGAAGACGAGGACCATAACCTCATACTGACATATGAGGACGGCGATGGCAAACTGGTAAAGGAGAAATTCGACCTCGTGGTCCTTTCGGTGGGACTCGAGCCCGCACGAGGATCTAAGGAACTCAGCGAGATCTTCGGGATAGAACTGAACAAATACGGTTTCGCAAAGAGAGATCTTTTCAGGCCTCTCGACACGAAAGAGGCCGGCGTTTTCGTTGCGGGAAGCTTTTCATCCCCCAAGGACATACCGGAAACGGTGGCCGAGGCATCGGGCGCATCGGGAAAGGCGATGGAGCTCCTGGCTCCCGTCAGGGGAACCATGATCGAGGAGAAGGAGCTTCCACCCGAAATTCCCGTATTCAATCAGCCCCCGAGGATCGCCGTCTTCGTATGTCACTGCGGGAAGAACATCGCCGGATATCTCGATGTCAAGGCCGTCGTTGAATACGCCAGAACGCTGCCCGGCGTCGTGCACGCCGAGGATATGATCTACACCTGTTCCCAGGATGCCCAGGAACGGATCAAAGAAGTTATTAAGGAGAAAGCGATAAACAGGGTCGTCGTAGCGTCCTGTACCCCGAGAACCCATGAGCCCCTCTTCATGGAAACCATAAGAGAGGCCGGGCTCAACAAGTACCTTTTCGAGATGGCAAACATAAGGGACCAGGATTCCTGGGTCCACATGCACAACTGGGAGGAAGCCACCGAGAAGGCGAAGGACCTTGTGAGGATGGCCGTCTTCAAAGCGCGCCTCCTGGAACCCCTTCAGGAAACGGAGATACCCGTGAACAAAAATGCCCTGGTGGTCGGCGGCGGCATAACGGGCATGACGGCAGCGCTCAATCTTGCCCGGATCGGCCACAAGGTCTACCTCGTGGAAAAAGAGGGCGAACTCGGCGGCTACGCCAGAAAGATCAAAAAGTCCACCGAAGGCCTCGACGTCGAGAAATTCCTGAAGGAACTCATCGAGGAGGTGGAGAGACATCCCTCCATCGAGGTCATAAAGAAAGCGGAGATCGAAAAGACCGAGGGATATGTGGGCAATTTCAGGACTTTCATAAAGAACAGAAAGGAGCCCCTGGAACACGGGGTCATAATAGTGGCAACGGGAGCCGAGGAATACATTCCCCACGAATACATGTACGGGAAGAGGCCCGACGTCCTCTTGCAGAGGGAACTGGAGGAGAAGCTCGAGAGAGGCGAGATAAAAGACGGAGCAACGGTGGTCATGATACAGTGTGTGGGCTCAAGGAACGACGAGCATCCCTGGTGTTCCAGGATCTGCTGCTCGAGGGCGGTGAGGAACGCCATAGATCTCCAGGAAAGGGGAGCTCAGGTCTACGTTCTCTACAGGGATATAAGGACATACGGGCTCAGAGAGCAGCTATACACCGAGGCTCGGGAAAAGGGAGTCGTGTTTATCCGCTACGAGAAAGGAAAGGAACCTGCCGTCGATACTTCCGACGGCAAGCTCAGGATTAGAACCTTCGATCCCATTTTGAGGACGACCCTCGAATTCGAGCCCGATTACCTCGTCCTCTCGAACGGCATAGTTCCGCGAAAGGACAACGAGCTGCTCTCCAGGATGTTCAAAGTCCCCCTCAATGAGGACGGGTTCTTCTTAGAGGCACACATGAAATTGAGGCCCGTCGACTTCGCCACCGATGGCGTCTTCCTCGCCGGACTCGCGCACTCCCCGAAGTTCATCGATGAATCTATCGTCCAGGCGAAGGCGGCAGCCGCCAGGGCCGCCATCATACTGGCGAAGGATCACCTCACCACGGCCGGAATTACCGCGAAGGTGAACGAGCTCAAGTGCATTGGCTGCGGCCTCTGTTCGGACGTCTGCCCCTATTCGGCCGTATCGCTGGTCGAGAAAAAAGTCCTGGGACGGACCAAACTCGTTGCTGAGGTCAACCCCGTTCTCTGCAAGGGCTGCGGGGCCTGTACTGCTTCCTGCAGGCCCGGAGCCATTGACCTCAGGGGCTTTACCAATGACGAGATACTTCACGCTGAATTCGCCCTCGTGGCGGAGGAAAAGAAGATCGAAAAACTCGAGGAAGCTGAGAAAATTTTGGAGGAGGTTTTGTCCTGATGAAAGACGAGCCCAAAATTCTGGCTTTTCTGTGCAACTGGTGTTCCTATGCGGGTGCTGACCTGGCCGGTACATCACGGATTCAGTACCCTACAAACATCAGGGTCATAAGGGTTCCCTGTTCCGGCAGGGTAAATCCACAGTTTATAGTCAAGGCCCTGCACGACGGCCTGGACGGCGTGTGGATATCGGGCTGCCACATAGGAGATTGCCATTATCAGACCGGCAACTATTACGCAAGGCGCAGGTTTTATGTGATCAAAAATCTCCTCGAATACGTCGGCGTGGAACCGGAAAGGGTGCAGTTCTCCTGGGTCTCGGCCTCGGAAGGCAAAAAATTCGCAGAGGTAGCGAGAGTGGTAACGGAAAAGGTAAAGAAAGCCGGCAGAGCTAAAAGGCTTGCCAAAAAGAGGTGATCATGTTCGAAAAATTGAGGGAGACGGCACGCGAATTGCTTTCAAAGGGGGAGGTTGAATGTGTCCTCGGCTTTGCGGAGGGCACCCTCCCGATGTTCTACACCCCTTATCTCGCCAGGAAGCCGGAGGAAGCGGAAAAGCTCGTCTACGGCCCCTTCGCAGCTCCCAACATAGCGACTTATCTCAGAAAACTCAAGGGAAAGAAAGCGGCTGTGATCGTCCGGGGCTGCGAGTCGAGAACGATAAACCTTCTCATATCTGAAAAACAGCTCAACAGAGACGACGTGAAGATAATAGGCGTTCCATGCGTCGGCGCACTTGACAGAAAGAGGATACTGAAGGACTACGGCGGCGAGATCCGCGAGGCAAGGATAGAGGGAGAAAAAGTCATCGTGAAGGGAGACAACGGGGAAAAGGCCTACGTGCTCGAGGAATACATCTCGCCCTCCTGCAGAAGCTGTCTCTATCCCGAGGCCATCGATCCCGATATCAAGATAGAGGGGCCGTCGAGAGACGGGGAAAAGGCCGATTTTTCCGACATTGAGAGGATCGAAAAAATGAGCCCGGCCGAAAAATGGGAATTCTTCGAGAAAGAGCTCTCGAAATGCATCCGCTGCTATGCCTGCAGGGAAATCTGCCCCATGTGCTACTGCGATAGCTGCTTCGTCGACTCCAACAGGCCCGTCTGGGTAGAGCCCGGCTTCGACTACTCCGATATCCTCTCCTTCCACCTGATAAAGATGTACCACATGGCTGGAAGGTGCGTGGACTGCGGGGCCTGTGAGAGGGCCTGTCCCCTCGGAATAAGACTCTCCTTCCTTACCAGAAAGCTCACAAAGGACATGAAAGAAGCCTACAATTTCGTATCAGGCCTGTCCCCTGAGGAGAAACCCGCCCTCGGGGTCTTCTCACCCGACGACAGGGAGGATTTCATACTATGAAGAAGATCGAGAAGGAAAAACTGTTGAAGCATCTCGAAGGGAAGGGAGACCTGGTCAGGCTCGACGAAGCCCGACAGGACCCTTTATCGGCGACGAAATCGTCCCACCTTCCCAGGGAAGAGCTACTCTTGCTTTTCCGATTGAACGGAGATAAGGGCGTGGAAATCAGGGTGCCCGAGGGCAAAGGCGGCAAGATCCTCTTCGGAGTGCCCCCCTGCGAGGCCAGAGCTGTTGATCTTCTGGACCTCACCTTTTTAAAGGACAGGATCGATCCCTATTATGAGAGGAAAAGGAGGGAAAACGTCCTCTTCGTACTCGCCTGCAACAAACCCAGGAGCACATGTTTCTGCACGTCCTTCGGATACGGACCCTTCTCAGGAAAATACGGCGATGTCTTTATGGTGGATATCGGAGATAACCTTCTCGTAGATCCTGTCACGGAGAAAGGCAGCAAAGCCCTCGAGGGACTTGAGCTCGAGGAAGCAACGCCATCCGACCTCGAAAAAATGGAAAGCCTGAAAAGGAGTGCCGAAGGGGCGATAACAACCGTTAACATAGAAGGCATATCCGAAAAACTGAAGAAGATGTTTCTGGACGAAATCTGGGCTGACCTGGCTTTCAAGTGCGTCAACTGTGGTGCCTGCACTTACGTCTGCCCAACCTGCTACTGCTTTGACATCCAGGACGTGGAGAGGACCAACTGGGGTTACCGCGAAAGGGTCTGGGATTCGTGCATGTTCCCCATTTACTCGCTTGAGACTTCGGGCCACAATCCGCGTCCCACGGGGGTTGAGAGGATGAGAAACAGAATAATGCACAAATTTTCCTATTATCCAGAGCTGTACGGCGAATACGGCTGCGTGGGCTGCGGCAGGTGCATAAGGGCCTGTCCCGTGAACTTCGACATAAGGGAGGCTCTCGAAACCCTTAAGGAAGTGGAGGTGGCAGCATGAGAGGAAATCCCTATATCCCCTACCCCGCCCTTCTCAAAAGGAGTTACTTCGAGTCCGATGACTTCTCCCTCAAGACCTTCGAGTTTGAGCTCCTCGACGGAAACAGAATCGACTACATTCCCGGACAGTTCTGCGAGATTTCGGTCTTCGGCAAAGGCGAGGCTCCCTTCGGAATCGCATCTTCTCCGACCGAAGGGCACATATTGAAGTTCACGGTGAACAAGGCAGGCCTGGTGACAACAGCCCTTCACGAGGCCGAGGAGGGCTCGATCCTCGGGATAAGAGGACCCCTGGGCAACGGCTACCCGGTGGAAAAATTCAGGGGAAAAAACGTGCTCATTGTGGGCGGAGGTTTTGCTTTCACGACCCTGAGGTCCCTCCTCGTCTACCTTCTGAACAGCCGCAGCGACTACGAAGAGATAACGGTGATATACGGCGCCAGAACGCCTGGCCTTTTGCTTTACAGGGAAGAGCTCTTCGAATGGGAGAAAAGGGATGATCTGAAAGTGATACTCACTGTGGATAGGGAGTTCCCGGGGTGGGAAAAACAGGTGGGCTTCGTGCCCCAGGTCCTGGAGAGGACGGCGCCCAGCAGCAAAGACTGCTACGCAGTGGTTTGCGGACCTCCCATAATGATCAAATTCACCCTCCCCGTTCTCGAAAAACTGGGATTTAAGCCCGAAATGGTCTATACTTCTCTCGAAAAGAGGATGAAGTGCGGAATAGGGAAATGCGGAAGGTGCAATATAGGTCCGAAATATATCTGCAAAGACGGCCCGGTATTTTCCCTGGCCCAGCTTGCTGAATTGCCGGAGGATTACTGACATGAAAAAAGTGGTAATCCAGGGGGCCGGCATCGCCGGCATCGCCGCCGCGCTCGATGCGGCAGAGAAAGGAAGAGAGGTCCTTCTCGTCGAGAAGACCCCGTGGATCGGGGGAAAACTGTCACAGCTCGACTTCCAGTTCCCCAACGATCAGTGCGGGATGTGTCAGGTCTATTCTCTTTTCGGCGAGAGAATACCGCAGTTCTGCCTGAGGAGGATCCTCGATCATCCGAGGATCGAGGTCCTCACGAATTCAGAGGTTGTCGAGGTCCGCGGAAAAAAGGGAAATCTGAAAATCAAAATCAGGAAAAGCCCCAGGGGAGTCAGGGAAACCTGCTACGCCTGTGACAGGTGCGCCGAGGTGTGTCCTGTAGAGATACCCGATTCCTTCAATTACGGGACGACAAAGGCCATTTACCTCAAATATCCCAACTGTTTTCCCAACATCTATGCCATAGACTTCGAGAGATGCACCAGATGCGGGGAATGCGTCAAGGTCTGCCCCGTGGACGCCATCGACCTCAACGAGAAAGAGGAGATAGAAGAGGTCGAAGCCGATATCCTCCTTGTGGCCTCTGGAATCAAGGAAAGAGACCTGGGTTATCTCGAGGAATACGGCTACGGCAGGATCAAAAATGCAATAATCTCGACCCATTTCGAGAGGCTCCTCTCTGAATTGGGACCAACTGAGGGCCTGCCCAGAAGGCCCTCTGATGGAAAAATCGCCCGAAAAGTCGCCTTCATACAGTGTGCCGGCTCCAGGGACAGAAAAAATCCGAATTGCTCCTCCATCTGCTGTATGTATGCGCTCAAAGAAGCACGGCTTCTCAGACGCAAGATCCCCGACGCCGAGCCAGTGATCTTCTATATGGACATGAGGACTTACGGGAAAGGGGAATACCGCTATTTTTTGACGAGCGGTGTGAAAACCGTGCCATCGAGGCCCGCCAAGGTCGATGAGGACGATGAGGGAAATCCCATTCTTTACTACGTGGACGCCGATGGGAATCAGAGAAAGGAAAAATTCGACCTCATCGTCTTCTCCGTCGGAACGGAGACGGCGGAGGAAACCTTTAAAGATACCGACGGCGTGGTAAAGCTTTACGACCAGCCCCTGGAGATCTCGGAAGCCATCAGCGCTGCTTATGCCTCGACTCTCGAAGTCGAACCATCAGGAGAAGGGGATGGAAAGATATGGCAGCCGTCGGAGGACAAAGAGGAAATCGCCTATGTGATAACGAGTTACGCAGAAGGCAGGGTTAACGAAGCCGACCTGCCGGGACCGACCTTCAGAACGAATTACCTGCGCCGTCAGGAAGAGGTAAAAGAGCTCTACGACGAGCTCAAAAAGGCCGATATCGAGAGGTTTGTGGTCCTGGCCTCGGAACCCTATTACGTCGACTATAATCTCCGGAAGTTCTTCGATCCACTGCAGTATCAGATAGTCGACGTGTATCAGGGAGATCCCCTGTTCGCAATAAAGAGCGCTGTCAGGAGGCTCAAATACCTGAATCCAGTACCCGGCGAGAGAAAACCCGTAAAGGGCTCCGTCGTCGTCATCGGAGGGGGTATCGCCGGCATGACAGCGGCAGCCTCTCTGGCCGAGAGAGGGTTTGAGGTTCATATCATAGAAAAGAACGGCTCTTTTGGAGGAAACGCCCTCAGAATAGGAAAGACCATCGACGGAAAGGACGTGGGCAAGACCCTTAAAGAACTGGAAAAACGCCTCAAAAAGGCAGGGGTTAAGATCCACCTGAACTCCGAGCTGACGGGAGCGAGGGGATTTTCGGGATCCTGGGTCCTGGAGGTAAAGGAAGGTGAGGGGGACATCAGGATCGAGGCAGGCGCCATCGTGGTCGCCACCGGCGCCAGAGCCTACGAACCCTCCGAGTACCTCTACGGAGAGGACGAGAGGATATTGACCCAGCTTGAGCTCGAGGAAAAGCTCGCCGCCGGAGATTTCTCGGCGGATACGGTGGTAATGATACAGTGCGTCGGGTCAAGAAACGAAAAGCATCCCTGGTGTTCGAGGATCTGTTGCTCCGATGCCATAAAGAACGCCATAGAGATCAAGGAGAAGAGCCCAGGGACCGAGGTCTTCATCCTTTACAGGGACATCATGACTTACGGGGCGCTCGAAAACTTTTACAGGAAAGCACGCGAGCTTGGCGTCATCTTCCTCAGGTTCAAAGAGGGCGAGGAACCAGAAGTCAAAAAAGAAGACAACGGGCTGAGCGTCAGGATACGCGACATCGTTCTGAACAGAACAGTGGAGATCGAACCCGATCTCCTCGTTCTCTCCACAGGGATCGTGCCAAATCCCGACAACGAGAGGATAGCCGAGATCCTCAGGATCCCGCTGGACGAGGACGGATTTTTCATGCCCGCCAATATAAAGTTCAACCCCCTCGAATCCCCGCATCCGGGCATATACTTCGCGGGGCTCAGCCATTCCCCGAGGAACATTGATGAATCGATCTCCCAGGCAGAGGCGGCGGCGTCGCGAGCCATCTCCTTCCTCAACAGCAAAAGGCTACCATCGAGAAATCTGGTGTCATACGTCCACGAGAGAAGGTGCGCCGGCTGCGGGTTCTGCGTGGATCTATGTCCTTTCGAGGCGCGTTATCTTGACGAAGAACTCAAAGTGGCAAAGGTCATAAATTCAATCTGCCAGGGATGTGGCCTCTGCGTCTCGGGCTGCCCATCGGGTGCGACGGAACTGGTGGGCACCGAGGACAGGGCGATAATTACGTCCCTCGGCCATTTATAAAAGGAGTGCGCGATGGAAGAGGTAATCAGGGTCAAGGAACTCGACAGAAACTTCAAATATCAGGTGATAAAGGAGCCGGGCGGAGAAGCTCTCCTGAAATGCTTCGCCTGCGGGACCTGCACGGCATCATGCCCGGTGAGGGAGGTGGACGAGCGCTTCAGCCCCCGCAAGATCATCAGGATGACGATCCTGGGGATGAAAAAAGAAGTCCTCGAGAACGAGTTCATCTGGCTTTGCAGCGGTTGTTATCTCTGCCAGGAAAGATGCCCTCAGGACGTGAGGATAACGGACCTCATGACCGCTCTCAGAAACGTGGCTGTGAAGGAAGGCTACATTCACCCCTCTTTTGTGGCCCAGATCTCTTTTCTCTATCGCCTTGGCCGTCTCTACGAGGTCACCGAATTCGACAACAAGAAGAGGGCCAAGCTCGGGCTTCCTCAGATTCAATCCCAGCCCGATGAGATCAGGCTTCTCTTCGATGAAACTGGGATCAGCAAATTCGTGGAGGAAAAAGAATGAGATACGCGCTTTTTCTCGGATGCACGATTCCGGTAAGAGGGCAGAACTACGAGATGTCTGCCCGTAAAGTAGCCGAGGCCCTCGGCATCGAGTTCGTTGACGTCCCGGAATTCTCCTGCTGCGGCTTTCCGGCCAAATCCGTCGACTTCATGACCTCCCTTCTCATGAGTGCGAGGAACATGGCTATAGCTGAGGAAAAGGGCCTCGACATACTTACCCTGTGCAATGCCTGTACCGTCACGCTGGTGGAGGCCCAGGAGGAGTTCAGGAAGCATCCCGAGCTGCTGGAGGAGGTTAACAAGAAGCTCGCCAGGATAGGAAAGAAATATACCGGAAAAGTAAAGGTAAGACACTTCGCCAGGTTCCTTTACGAGGAATACGGCGTCGAGAAGTTGAAAGAACACGTGAAAAGGCCCCTCGAAAACCTCAACCTGGCCGCCCATTACGGCTGTCACTTCATAAGGCCTTCCGAGGTATATGAGGAATTCGACGACCCTGAACATCCAGTGTCGCTGGACAGGCTGATCGAGGCCACCGGAGCCCGTTCTGTCGATTATATGGAAAAAGAAAAGTGTTGTGGAGGCGGAATCCTCGGCATAAAGGAAGAGGATGCCCTTAAGATGACCAAGGAGAAGCTTGACGAGGTCAAGAAGGTGAATGCAGACGCCATGATATCGATCTGTCCTTTCTGTTCCATTATGTACGAGGGCTCCCAGAAGAAGATAGAGAAGCTCTTCGAGACCGAATACGGAATACCGGTGCTCTATTACCCCCAGGTGCTCGGCCTGGCCATGGGATTCACCCCCGAGGAGATGGGCTTCAAGCTGAACAGGGTCCGTGCGAACAAAGTACTGGAAAAGGTCGGAGGCGATGAAAAGGGAAGAGATTGAAGAGATTCAGAATTACGAGAAGGAACAGGCCGGCAAGAACGCGGCCCTCGTGAGGTTCAGGAAGAAATCGCCTGAATCGGCGAGCGCCTTTCTGAACTTCTGGAGGACGGTGAACAGGGAGGGAGAGCTCAATAGAAAGACGAAAGAGCTCATTGCCCTCGCCATCACCCTTGTGGAGAACTGCAAGCCCTGCGTCATCAAGCACACGAAGCTGGCCCTTCAGGCAGGCTGTACAGAGGGGGAAATTCTGGAGGCTGCATCCATAGCGCTCGCCATGGGCGGCGCCATAGTCTACGAGTACATAGGCTACATGATGGAAGCACTCGAATATTACAGGGGAAAATAGAAAGGAGGCCAAAATGGAGGTCAAAAAAACTCTCGATACCCGAGGGATGGCATGTCCCATGCCCATAGTAAAGGCCAAAAAGGCCATTGAGGAGCTGAACCCCGGAGAGGTACTCGAGGTCATAGCCGACGACCCGGGTGCCAGGGAAGACTTCCCAGCCTGGTGTGAGCAGACCGGACATATCCTTCTCGAGATCAAGGAAGAGGGCGACGTGATAAGGGTCTACATAAAACACAAGTGAGGAAGCAAAAATGGCAAAGAAGCTCTTCATAATGATGACGAAAGGCCCTGAGGACACGGAGATGGCTACAATCCCCTTTGTGATGGCCAATGCCGCCGTAGCGTCGGGTCTCGATGTCCTTATAGGGGTTCAGGGCAACGCCGTCCTCCTCGTAAGAAAAGGCTGCCCGGAGCATATCTTCGCCGCCAATTTTCCCCCTTTCAAGGAACTCGTTGAGACCTTCCTCGAGGCAGGGGGTAAGATCTATGTGTGCGGTCCCTGTGTGAAATCGCGCAAAATAGATGAAGCCGACATGATGGAGGGGGCAAAGGTCGTCAACGCCCCTACCTTTATCAACGAGATAATGAACTCCGACAAGGTGCTCGTGTACTGAGCTCGAATCCTGTGGAGGTATAGATGGGCAACGGAGATGGCAAGAAGAAGATAGCGATGGTGGTATCCGAGTGTAGCTTTGACAAAGCCCTGATGCCCCTTTTTCTCGGCAGCTCGGGCAGTGCTCTGGACGCTGAGGTCCACATATTTTTCACTTTCTTCGGGCTGAACCTGCTGAAAAAGGGATTCAAGCCCAAACTAAA
>Ga0190304_1001306_pt1 | contig 11075 bp, 10 predicted proteins | sample 48700712_MG_FD_161670 | JGI IMG/M metagenome (GOLD analysis project Ga0190304, IMG submission 161670) | Hydrothermal vent sediment bacterial communities from Southern Trench, Guaymas Basin, Mexico - 4870-07-1--2_MG | ecosystem: Environmental > Aquatic > Marine > Hydrothermal vents > Sediment ... | reverse complement strand
CTTTAGTTTTTTCTCTGATATCTGTAATAATTGCATATAAAATAGGGAAGATCTTTAATGTTTATTCTGGACTGTTTTCAGCTTTTTTTGTTGTGGCTACGCCGATAATCGTGGAGAGAACAAACAAGACATTTGGAGATACAGATGCCCTTGTTCTTCTCTTCATGCTATTGCTTGTTTATCTTTATATCAAGTTCTATACCACAGAGAATACTCTGTATCTTGTTTTCTTGGGAGTAATTCTCTTTATATTTCAGAGCTTCTGGTCGGGCTACTGGCTTTTTGTTTATATTTTCTTGGGCAGTCTTTTCTTTTATTCTGTTTTTGAGATGAGGAAGGATATACTGAATCTGAGATATTTCCTGATACCTTCTGTTGTATATATCGTTCCCGCAACTTTTTACAGCAGCAGAACGCTACTGTTTTTATTACATCTCTACAGATATAATCTGAATCCTGTGGAGATACAGAAAGCATATGATGTTTCAAAAACTGTTGGGGAGCTGGTGAAGATAACACCTCACATGCTGATACCTCACCTGGGAGTGATACTCCCCTTGGGGATCATGGGATTCATTGCTCTTGGATATCTGACCTGTAAAGAAAAAAGATATTATCCTTTATCCCTTATGCTGTTCCTCCTCCTGATATTCTCCATTCTCACATTGCAGGGAGGGTACAGATTTCTGTTTCTCTTTGCAGTTCCATTACTGATCTCATCATCGATACTTCTCGGGATGGTATTTCAGAATCTCTGGAGAATGAGGAGATCTCTTGGTGTGATCCTGATCATTTCCATACTCTCTTTATCCCTCTATGATCTGAGAATAAATAAGAGAATAGAGAGGGTATATCCGGATGATGATTTCAGAGAAGCAATGTCATGGATCAATGAAAATCTGGAAAAAGATGCTGTTATAATCGCGTGGTGGGATTACGGGTACTGGATAGAGGCACTGGGAAGAAGATCGGCATATGTGGACAATGGATACAGACCAAACTCAAAGGTAATATGGTATGCAGAGATGTTAACATCCGAGAACACAGATATGCTGCATGAACTCCAGTTCAAAGATCTTTACATCATTCTTACAGATAGAGAACTGTATAATTTTGAGATGATAAGTTACTTCCTTGGAGAAAATCTACAGTACATGGTCAGATTTCCAAAAAAAACAGAGGAAGGAAATATATTTTCCACATTTTATGATGAAAAGCTTATCTTTAAAAAAAACGGAGAAATAAAAATAGGAAAGAATGGGAATTACAGGCCCTTCAACGGGTATGTTTATTCCATGAAGGAATACAGAGTTGTTTATCCCCATGAAAGATTACCTTCGAGGATCTTTGTCATTGACCCAAAATTAGAAAAAGTTTTATTTACGGAGTTATATATTCATGATGCAAAAAATATCCCTGACATAAAATTGATCAAAAATTTTAAAAAGATGAAAATATTTAAAGTGGATATGGAGAGTGAAAAAGATGAATAAAAAATCTGAGATCAGTGTGACAGTAGTTATACTCCTCCTTTTACTGGTAGTCACATTTGCAGGTACATTCTTTTATATATGGTATACGAATTATTTAAAAGAGCAAGAGGCTTCTGTAGATCAAGTTCCAGCAGTAGAAGTGGCCACCATAGTAAATATAGGTAGCGATAAGAATACCCTGTATGTAACAGTGAGAAACAATAAGTTTCAAGATATTACTATACCAAAAGAAGGACACGTTGTGGGTGTCTATAAAGGTTCTGGGAGTTGTCCGCGTTCTATTTCAGAAGCATTCACAATAAAACCAAAAAAAAGTGGTGTGGTAATTCTTCCTATGGACGATAGTGAGACTGCATGTGGATTCAAATTTATTTCCGGTACAACATACTACGTTGTGATCGAAGTGATATACGAGGGTAAGGCCTATGATATTGTGCAGTATTATACCCCTCCATAGGGTGAACTCATGAAAAGAATGATTATCTGGAGATCAAATCTTGATGCAACAAAAAGCAGGAAAGAAGGAAGAAAAATTTCAAGAGGAATAGCTATAAAAGATTTAAAATTAAAAGAAATCTCAAAAGCTGCTCATGAACTGAAGTTAAACCCAGAGATACAGGAAAACAAAATACATCCTATGGGTATAAAAGGCAGGATTATGGTGGACAAAAAATATCCCAAAATAAAAACATTGAAAATGATAGCGGATGAGATAAGAAAGATGAGGAAAGAATAAATCATTTCTATCTTCGAAACTTTAAAAAAGATCTATGAAAAAATAGATAACAATGAATAAAAAAGCTCTGATGAATATAACAGATGCCATACTCCTGATGATGCTGGGAGCTTTTGTAGTGAGTTTTGTCTACGGGTCAATGTACGAACTGAAGGATAGAATAACAAAAGAAGACACAAAAAAAGAGATGGAGAGAATAGGAGAATATATCGTTAAGGGAATAACAGAAACATACCTCTCCGGGAGAAATATAGATGCTCCCCATGTAAGAATTGAAGAGGAAGTTTTACTTCCTGATGAATTGAATGGGTATCTGTATAAGATCAAGCTTACAAAGGAATATGTAGAAGTTAACTGTCCTGAGCTGAATTACCGGGTGAAAAGCTACCTTAATATACCTGAGGGTATAATAGTGGTGAAGGATACATGGGCAGGAAGAATAAAGATAATTTATATAAAAGAAGAAGAAACAGAGAGGATAGAGTTGATCTGAATGTTTAGAAAAAAAACAGAAGTTCCGAAGAAAAAATATCCCGATCCGGTAGATATACGGAGCATAGAAGGGGTATGGCTAAAAGATCCCTATCTTTCAGATGAGATTCTTGAGACAGAGATAACAGAGCTGAATATAATCTATCCTACAGATTACCCTTACGCCTTTGTGAATATATTTTACAATTCAGATGAGAAATCACTTCTTTACAGAGTTCTGGAGCCAGGCTTGACATTCAAAGAAGAAAAAATCCTGAATGATATTGTAAGCATTTTAGAGGATACTCTATCCATAGAGTTCTCCTCCTACGAAGAAGATAAACTAAAACTTCTCGTTAGAAATGAAATTGAAAAGATCATAAAAAAGTACAGGGTAAAATTAAATTCGGGATCTAAGGAGAGGATAATATACTATATTCTGAGGGATTTTGTGGGATACGGAAAGATAAATCCCATTATAAAAGATCCGAATATCGAGGATATAAGCTGTGATGGTCCTGAGATACCTGTATATGTTTACCATAGAGTTTATGGATCGATAAAAACAAATATCATTTTTGAGACACACGACGAACTGGACTCATTCATAATCAAGCTGGCACAGAGATGTGGAAGGCATCTTTCAGTTGCAGAGCCTCTTTTAGATGGCGCTTTACCCGATGGAAGCAGAGTTCAGCTTACCTTAGGGAAAGAAGTCACAATGAGAGGATCCACATTCACAATAAGAAAATTCAGGGAGGATCCATTTACACCGATAGACCTGATAAAGTTCGGCACATTTTCAGTTGAGATGATGGCATATGTCTGGTATATAATGGAGCATGAAGCCTCAATTCTCATAGCAGGTGGCACTGCTTCTGGAAAAACAACAACACTCAATGCGCTCTCACTTTTTATCAGGCCAGAACTGAAGATAATCACGATTGAAGATACTCCTGAGCTGAATCTCCCCCATGAGAACTGGATACCCTCCGTAACGAGGACAGGTTTCGGTCCCATGACTGGAGAGAAAAAACTTGGTGAGATAGATATGTTCGAACTTCTGAGATCAGCTCTGAGGCAGAGGCCGGAGTATGTTATAGTTGGTGAGGTCAGAGGAAAGGAGGCATATACGCTGTTCCAGGCCGTTGCCACTGGGCATGCTGCAATGGGAACGATACACGCAGACTCGGCACAGGGTGTTATTCACAGACTTGAATCTGAGCCCATAAATGTTCCTAGGATACTCATAAAGAATATAGACTGTATTATTCTCCAGCAGAGAGCCAAGTTAAATGATAGACTTGTGAGAAGAATAACACAGATAGTGGAGGTCATAGATTTAGATCCTGTCACAAATGAGGTGATCACAAACACGCTTTATGAATGGAATCCCTTCAAAGATGTTTTTGAGTTCACCGGTAGAAGTTATCTTCTTGAAGAACTGAGTGAGAAAATAGGTATCTCCCTTGATGATATAAAAAAAGAGATAAAAAACAGGGAAAAGGTCCTGAAATGGATGGTGGAGAACAACATAAGATTCTATAAAGATGTAGCTGATGTGATTGCATCTTACTATAAAGATCCAGAGACAGTTCTCAAAAAAATTGGAGGGAGCTGATGTATAGAATTGCTTTTATGATCTTTGGAGGATTCGTGAGGAGAGTTTTCAGAAATAGCTTTAAAGAATTCAAAAAAACACTCAAGAGAGCCAACCTTAAGGTGAGTATCTATGAGTATATCAGTATGGTGCTTTTTGTTATCTCCCTGACAACAATATTTCTTTTAGGATTTTTCTATTTCTTATATTACTATTTTAACTTAAATCCCATATTCCTGATTATTCTTCCTGTAATAATTGTGATTGTGCTTTTTCTCCTCTATCTTTATCCCAGCTTTGTGGTCTCTAACAGGAGGAGGGATATAGAATCAAAACTTGCATACTCTGTTACATATATGGCAGCAATGGCTGGAGCAGGGGTAGCACCTATAAAGATATTTGAGAATATTGCCAGATCTCCTCTGTACGGTGAGATCACAGAGGAAGCAAAGAACATAGTTACAGAATCAAGGATATTCGGGAAGGATATAGTTACCGTACTTGTGGATTACTCTTTTATCACGCCCTCAAGAAAGTTCAGTGATCTCCTTCAGGGGATCGTTGCCACAATCCGTTCGGGTGGAGATCTGAATGCATATCTCAAAAATAAAGCTGATGGAATAATGTTTGAGTACAGGGAGGTAAGAAAGGAGTTTACAGATACCTTAGGGATATACTCAGAGATCTTCATAGCTTTCATATTTCTGATACTTCTTCTTATAGTGAGTGTGAGTATATTCAAGTTATTCTCATCTCAGAAGATAGGACCTTTTACATTTGATGATATTCTGAATATTCTTACGTATGTGGTAGTTCCTGGTTTTTCTGTGCTGTTTATATTGCTCTTAGATACAATATATCCGGAGGAGTAGTATGGAGAAAGAGGAGTTGAAAGAAAGTTTCTGGAATGTAAAAAACATCGGGTTGATAGTTATACCTCTGGTGATATCTCTCTCTCTGTTATTTTATTCAACATTGTTTTACTTCGGTAAGGATCTCTATGATGATCTCCTTCTTTTCTCTTTTCTGATAGGATCTCTTCCATACACGACATACAGATACTTTGAGTTCAGAAGAATAAAGAGGTATGAAGAGATATTCCCGGATTTTCTGGCTGATGTGTCCTCCTCCGTAAACTCAGGGATGAGTATTCCTCAGGCTATTTCCATATGTGCCAGAAGAGATTACGGTATTCTCACCGAGGAGATAAAGAAGATAGACAGGCTCATAACATGGGGTATTCCTTTTGAGGAAGTACTCAGGAGGTTTGCATACTATGTAAAAAGTCCGTTTATTGAAAAATTTGTTTATCTGATAATAGAGGCGAATAGATCCGGAGGTGATATCAGGGAGATTCTGGACTCTGCCTCAAGGAACTCAAAGCGGCTGAAGGAGATAGAGAGAGAACTTAAGGGAAACTTGGCACCTTATACTGTGATAATGTATATGATCTACGGTCTTTTTCTTGCCATGAGTGTAATGATCTATTATGCTTTCCTTCTTCCTATGTCAGAGGTAGAAGGCGGAGGCATTATCTACGGAATATCTCTTGAGGGATACAGAACACTATTTTTCAGGCTTCTGATGCTTGTGGGTCTTTTTAATGGCCTTATAATGGGAAAAATAATGAATGGGAAAGTAATATCTGGATTGAAACATAGTATAGTAATGATTGTAGTCTCCTACATAGTATTTTACTTCCTGGGGGTGTAGAAATGCAGAAAATAGAGTTCGGGATTGCATTTTTAATCTTCATGATCTCCTTTTCATTCATAGTTTTCTCTCTGCTATCATCTGAACATGACACCGGAGAAAATATGGAAGGAGAGATACTCCTTGAAACATTTTTAAAAGAGAAGGGAACTCCGGAAAACTGGAACTCCGCAGATGTGGAGAAGATTGGCCTGGCTATCAGTCCAAATGTTCTGGATAAAAATAAGATTGAGGAGCTTATAAAAATGGATTATAAAGATGTAAAATCAATTCTTGGCATAAAAGGAGACTTCAGGATATCCATAAAAACCGAGAGTTATAACATGAGTTATGGAAAAACTGTACCTTCCTACGCAAGTGTCAGGAAATTTGAAAGACCCATTGTATTAGATAACGAACTTGGAGAATTCTATCTGTATTACTGGTGATATAATGAATAGAAAAGGGTACGCAAGAATTCTGGAATCTGTGCTTGCAGGGATCTTGATGATAAGCTTTCTGACATACACCTCTGAGAGAATAAGTATTGAACGATCTGATCTCGAAGAGCTTAAAAATATTGGAGATGATACCCTCATAGTCCTGGATTCTCTCCCATATGAAGATAACTCATTTATGTATTACTCTCTGAAAAATAACCCTGATCTTCTCTATCAGAAGATAGGAGAATGTGTTCCTGAGAACGTTGATTATGCGCTGGAGATAAATGGGAAGAGATATGGAAAGGAAACAGATAAAGAGACTGTTGTATGCAGATATGTGAAGATAGTAGATGATGAAACTCTCATATATAAAATAAAAATATATTTGTGGTACAAATGAATAAAAAATCACAGTTTTTCCTGATTGCTGCAGTGATTGTCTGTATCATGATTTTTTCAATAAACAGGACTTTTTATTCTCCTCCTTCAGTTAAAACAGAGAATTATTATACACTGTATACAGGAATAAAAAGAGCATGCATGGATACTGTGAAGTATTCTGGAGATCTCGGTAACGATCTGAACAGGCTGAAAACAGAAATGGAAGAGCTCTGTAAAGAAGCGGGAATAAATCTTATCCTCAACTACGAGATAGAGGGCAGTGATGTGGAGTTCTATCTGAAACTTTACAACTCGGAGACAGTGATAGAAGACCCCTTCAGGATAGTAATATCGAGTATGAATGTGAAGATAGAGGATCCTCTCCAGAATAAAATCATTGTAAAAGGAGAGATAATTAAAAAGGAAGATTTTTACAGATATGAAAAACTTTATAAGTACGAAGGGGAGTTCGTAAGACCCATGGAAGGAGGATCTGAGTACAGAGTGGACGGGTATTATATAGATACGATTCCCAGAATAGGTGCTTTCTCCTCTTTGAATCTAAAGTATACACCATACGAGATCATAGAGAAAGATCTGAAGAGCTATGACTTCATAATCGTTACAGAACTTTCAGGTGTGGATTATGAGAAATCATATGCACTTTATGAGTATCTGAAAAATGGTGGAAATATCCTATTTGTGGGAGAAAGTGGGAGAAACTTTGTGGATCTCTTAAATGAGAGTGATATAAAAGTTCTGAACATGACAAAAAATGATTTTTACTCTGATGGTAAAAGACTCGTTACGATCGGAAAAGGCAATGTACTTTTAAAGAGTGGAAGTAAGAACATTATAGTTTATGGGGATAAAACATATGAGCATGGGAAAGAAATAAAGACAGGAAAAGTATTTTTCTCCGTAGTGGATAAAGATTATGAAGATATTCTTGAGGAAATAATATTCAAAACATTTAAGAAAAAAGACGAAAAAAATATTAGTCTTAGAGTAGATAAAGATATAATTCTTGAAATCTCAGGATGCAAAGGTATGATACTCCAGATAAACTCTGAAAAATTTATTCTCACGTCATCCTCATACTCCCGAACTCTTCCTCTGAAAAAGGGAGAATACACGATCATCCTCAGGGATAAAACAACAGTATACAAAATTCTTGATGTTGTTGTATACTGAATTATGACGTGGTGTTATTATCAGGGAACAGCCCTGACCGAAAGATTTAAATACTGATGATACGTAATATTGTTCATCAGTAATGCAAAAATGGTGATGAGCTTGCGAGAGAGATCAAAAACAACGATCCTGATACAGCCAGAAAATCCATTCATGGAAGAAATGAAGGATGTTTTAGCCTGCATGTTCTGGCGAAACCCTGAGTTATCAGAGCCTGCTCTGAAATTCCTGGAAATGATCAGAGAAAACAATGGATTGAAAGACAGTTACTGGTCAGAGTTCTGCAGGATCAACAATATAACGAGGGGACAGTATGACAGTATTATAAGCAAGCTCAGAGGTGGAGGATTTATTTATAAAAGAAATGATGTATGGAAGATTTCTGAAGGATTTGAAGAGTTTTTAGAAAAAATAGTGGAAATCACGAAAAAATGGAGAGGTAAAAATGAAAAATAAACTTCTTGTCTTAGTTATCATCATTCTTCTCCTTCCAAAAATGGAGGGAGATATAGTATATGATGGTAAAGTTAAGATAAAGACAGAAGTTTATAAAGATGGTACTCTTGATTCCTCTCTTACACAGATATACAAGGGAATGTTCATAGATATTGAAGATCCGTATAAACTGAAGATCACAGATTATGATCTCGATACAGGAAAGATATATCTTGAACTTTATAAAGGCTACAAAAAAATGGCACTTTACAGATGGGATTGTGAAAAAAACATATATTACCTCTCCAATATGTTAGAATGCTGTACAGAATGTGGGAATGTTTTAGTTTATGAAGATGAGTACTGCGATATATCTGTGAGATTCCTCTGTTTTGATAAGGATGAAACAACTCAGGAGAAGGAGGAGAGCTGCTGTCCATCACAGAGCATAACTACTGTAAATACATACGCAAAGCTTCAGATCTACTTCCATAAAAAATACACAAAGATTATGGAAAAAAACCTCACAGAGATAGAAGAGGTAGGGCTTCTTGATAATAATGAGAAGGGATACCAGGTATCTGAGGATGATATTATCGTTTCTGATCCATACTACATGTATCTCAGGGACAAGAAGATCTATGTTTATGAAACAGATTATGGAACAAAATTATCTCTGAATATTCCAAATCTACCATACAGAATGAACGAAACATCCTACGGGGGGTATAAGATCGGTATAGTTGATAACTCCATATTCTCACTCCTTGACCCTTCGGACCCTCTGTATAACACTGTACTGAACTCAGAGATGAACGAAGGGAGTTATATAGAGTCCTCTCTGCATAAAATCCAGACAATGAACGGTATCGTAAATGTATGTAAACTCATAGTGGGTGAGGATATATACACAGTTTATGACAACGGAAAGGATAACATAATATTCAAAGATGACTTTGGAATTGTGATCACAAAGTTTGATGTGGATGAGAAAGAGGTCTATTTAAAGTTTCTGAAAAAGGTTGATGAAAAGGAAATAGACGATTCAAATCTTGAAAATGAGGATTATGAGATATTGTTCAACGAAAAGTACAGTGATTTTCTCATAGATGTTGTCTCAGGGTCTAAAATACTCGAAAACAGGGTGGGACTCAGGTATGAGGATATACAGGGGCTCTATTATGAAGAGATGCCCTTTGAAAAAGACTCCAGGGAGACCACCGTAACTTATATGAGCCTCTCTATAAAAGGGGAGAATCCAAACGCTCATGATTTCACAGGCTCAGGATGGGCAGATACAGAAATACCTAACTTCAGATACGCCTCTGAAGACGATCCTTCAGATCCGAAGCATTATGGAACATGTGTGAGGGAAGACGAGATAACATACACAATAGATTACACCTACAGTGCATTGGCTCCAGCAGATGCCACAGATGTAACGATCACAGATATTCTGGACTCCAATCTCAATTTCAAATCTGCTACTGGTACATATACCTATGATCTTCTCACAAATACCATTGTATGGAGTATCGGAACATTGCATCCAGGGGATTCAGGTACTGTCACTGTTACGGTAACAGTAAAAGATTCCACTGACTACGGTACCGATATACCGAATACAGCTACAGTATCCTATACAGAGGATACTCCAAAGAGTATAACAACATTACCAGCAATATTCAAAGTTCAGGCAATGGATATAATAAAGGAAGTAAGCTCTGTCTCTGCTTCTCCGGGAGATACTCTTACATACACACTGACATATTATAATACAACATCTTCAGGGAGAACATGGGGAGGAGGAAACAGCCAGATAACAATAGTTGCGAATACAATACAGATAGAGGACGTTATCCCAGATTATGTGAGAGTATCTTCAACAAGTGTCAGTGACAACGGTGATATAAGAGATACCAATGGAAATGGCATTCTTGGGGATGGAGGAGATACAATCGTATGGGGGGATGGAACCCCTCCCGCAAATACATTACCATTATTAGCTCCAGAATCTACTCACTCTTTGACGTTTCAAGCTGTGATAGATAATGTTACTTCAACAACAACGATAACAGATAAGGGAAAGATCATCCAGTATCAGGTGCTCGGAACTGTGGCAGGTGATCCAAATGGTTCCAGCACAACACCTCCTGTAACAGATACTCACGGCATCGATAGCAATACTGTTCATACAACTGTACCAGTTCCTTCACCTGCACACTCCAAACTTCCATGCTGTAAGATGACCGTGAGCAAAGAAGCTCCATCCACGGGTATTCCCGGGGATGTGATCACATACACTATAAGATATCAGAATACTGGTTTGTGTGAGAATGGGACAGCATACAATGTGAAGATAATAGATACTCTCCCTGAGAACACTACTTTTATTAACGCCTCTGTAGTTCCCACTGTGGATGGTAATCTCCTCATATGGGAGATACCTCAGGTGAATGCTGGAGAATCGGGTGAAATAACAGTAAATGTGATGATAAATCCTGATATACCTGTAAACACATATCATCTCAGAGTTTATGAATATAAAAAGTATGAAAAAGTTAAAGAGGAGTGGATAGGACTTGGAGGAATAATAAGCTATGATGATTACAGTCTTATCCTTGAAGAAA
>Ga0190304_1001305_pt1 | contig 11077 bp, 14 predicted proteins | sample 48700712_MG_FD_161670 | JGI IMG/M metagenome (GOLD analysis project Ga0190304, IMG submission 161670) | Hydrothermal vent sediment bacterial communities from Southern Trench, Guaymas Basin, Mexico - 4870-07-1--2_MG | ecosystem: Environmental > Aquatic > Marine > Hydrothermal vents > Sediment ... | reverse complement strand
GCAAGAGAACTAATTCTTAATGCATACCTTGTGCCAAAATGGGAAATATCCCTGAGGAGAGAGGCACTCATCAGGGCAGCACATGCCTCAACAGCAATTGAGGGCAATCCCCTGTCCTGTCCCTTGAAGAGGTCAGCAAACTCGCCCAGGGAAGAAAGGTAACTGCCACGAGGAGGACAAAGCAGGAAGTTTTGAATTACCTGAACGTCTTAGAAAACATAGAGAAATACCAGGAAGCTGGAAAAATTAAAGAAACTCATATCTTGAAATTGCACAGGGATATAACTAAGGAAACACTTGAAAATCCTGAATGGGAAGGGAAATATAGAGGATATTCAGGTGTATGTAGGAAATAAAATAACTGGGGAGATAATATTTACACCACCGCCATCAAATGAGGTCCCAATTTTAATGGAAGAATTTTTGACGTGGCTGAATTCTGAAAAGTCTTCGAAACTCCATCCTGTTATTATAGCAGGAATCTCACATTATGAATTTGTGAGAATCCATCCATTTGTGGATGGAAACGGAAGATGCGCAAGGGCACTCGCCACCCTCTTATACTTTACTTTATATACATGAATTTGATGTAAAGCGGTTCTTTACTCTTGATGATTATTATGATAGCGACAGAATTGCATATTATTCCGCCTTGAAATCAGTAAATCAGAAGACCCTTGATTTGACTCAATGGCTTGAATACTTCCTTGAAGGTGTGAGAGTCTCTATACTGCGTGTGAAAGAAAGGGTTCTACAACTCTCCCTTGAAAGGCAAAAACAGAGAGAAAAGGGGCAGATAGCGCTAACAGAAAGACAAATGAAGATAGTAGAGTTTATACAGAGAAATGGACAAATTAGTTCTGGAGATATCCAGAAAACATTTAAAATCTCAAGGCAAGCTGCTTATAAAGAGATAAAGAAATTGATAGAACAGGATATTATTGAGAGGAGTGGTAGCGGTAAGGCTATTTACTATGTGCTCAAATAGGTTGACGCAAGGGTTGACGTAAGGGTTGACGCAAAAACTGAAGGGTAAAAGATGCGATACATTGGTTAAATACGACCGCTGGGCAGAGCTTTACTGAAAGAAGCAAATTGAAGGGGATTTAACTCCTGATGAAGAAAGAGAGCTTGAAGCGCTTGAGGGGGAGAACATGGAGACGATTGAGAGGGTATATGAAGCAATCAAAGCAGATAGGGCAATCATGAGTTTGATTGAAAGAATAAAAGAGTCATGAGTTGGTAGGGGTAATATAATAGAAGGAGGTATTTGAGAATGTCCGCATCCAACGTCACAGAAAAACTGGAGCTGATAGGCAATAGGCATTAAGTTAAAAAATTACCGTTCCTGCCAAATGTTTACTGAAGATGGCGAATGCGAATATCTAAAAATTGGAAAATTTACCACCTTGATAGGCAATGAAGCAAATGATGGTGGTAAATCTAACATAATAAGAGCAATCCACGTTGCATGCAAAAACCAGAGCTTATCAACCGAAGATTTTCACAAGAGAATAAGAAAAAACTGTGCAATATCTCTTCTTTTTAGTGAATGAAAATATCAAGATTACTTACAGAACTTTGGAAAAGTATTTCCCTCTATGTTCTGTTCATCCCTGCTGTTAAAAGTGTAGAAGATGAGCTGAAATTCGGGCGAAACACTGTAACACTACTATTACTTCCGATTTGTTCTTGCCCATAATCGAAAAAACAAGTAAGGAAAAAGCCCAAACAGAAAGTGTATCCACACAAAAAAGAAAATTAAAGGATGCCATTCGAAGAGAAACAGAAGCGATTAGAAGTTCTTTAAGAATAGAACTATCAAAAATGTGGGACGAAATTGAAGATGTAGTAATTGCCATTCCGGAACTTAAACTGGAAAAAGCGTTCAATCTTGAAATAAAGATCAAAGATAAATACATGGGAAAGGAAATTTCAATTGTTCATAGAGGTAGCGGTATGCAGCGGTATCTGATCTGATTCTCGAATGCTTGAAATTTATCGTCAATTATATTATATTCGTTGACAAATCTGATATACCCACTACGTACCTGCTGATTAAAGAGAATGGCGAAACAAAACTAAGAAAACTTGAAGGAGATAAAGAAATTCCTGAAGAACTTGGAATTTCCCCAGTGACATTTTTCTCACTAACGGCATTATTCTTGTAGAGGGCCCCTCAGATGTAGAATGTAGAAATTGTAAAGATTTTTGCTGATGCGATTTCTAAGAACTGGGATGAATACAACATAGCAGTGCTTCCAATAGGTGGATCAAATATAGAAGATCATGACCCCGCTACTTTGTTAAAAATAAACCTAAATATAGCTATAATTATAATTATAGATTCGGACGTTAAAAATGAATATTCAAAACTACCAGCCACAAAGGAAGACCTTAAAGAGAAATTTGAAAATGCCGGGATCACTGTTTATTTCTGGAAAAAGAACGGAAGATACATAAGAACTATAGAAAACTTGTTCACAGTGGAAACTATAAACCAGGCTTTGAATATTGAACTGGGCTCTGAAACAGGATTTTATGAAGACGTCCACCTGAAAATAAGTAGAGCGTTATTTAGAAGGAGAGACTACAACCAGAATAAGAATAGTTCCGATAATGAGAAATTGGTTACAGTGCTACATGAAAAAGGCAATCTCTACAATAAATTAAGACACGGAAAGAAAATAGCCATGAAAATACACCCAATAATTGCGTGACTCGCTGAATTGATATTCGAATCCCCGAATCAAGACTCTCCTTTACGAGCTTGTACTTCACACTTACACCTACAACCCTCCCTTTTTCTTTCTTCTCCTATCCGACTCTCCAATACTGTCAATGCTTTTTTAAAAAAACAGAGTATGCTATACAAATTTTATAATGCCCCCTGAACAAAATTAGAATGTACGTGTATGCTTGGCAAACGGATCGAAAAATAAGAGAGCCTGCGCTAAATATGCCCTCGCACCCTGCATATTCCTGATATTCACCTGCTATGGGGGTATGGGGTGGTTTAAACTTGAACAACTCTTCTAATCTCCAGATGTGGTCTGTGAGGTTAGCAGCCATTGCGGGCGTTCTATCAAACTTTTAAAAAGTTTGATCAAAATGCTGCGCAATCCGCAATTTCGATTTTTAGTGCATCGTGGGGTTTAACGAGGTTGAACCACGCGAAGAACAGGCACAAATGCATTATCAGTGCTCTTATCTCGCATATTTTCTTTTCCGTATCAGATATCAGAGAGTAATTCAACCGCGTCTTCAAGGGCACGTCCGCCGACATGATGGCTGATAACAATCTTTGTTTTTCGCATGAACTCTTACAGGTTTTTCGGGATCAACAGGACAGAGCCCCACATGGTTTGCCGTTTCCACGTATCACCACGCACCACGCTCCTGACCGCTCCAAGCGAGTATGCCAAGGTCAGTGAAACGTAGAAGGCTATCCCCCGGTTTAGTTTATATCGACTTTTGGGATGAAGTTAACTCCTTCAAGAAGATCTTATAGCTGCCCAATTTACCGCCATAATTACCTGCTGAGATTCTTACCACGCCTTCTACATCCCGCACACTCTCTATTGCCGCTCTCATCGCTTCTTTTACCGACTCGAGTGACACACCATTGATGACAATTTCCGGGATGCTATGCACGCCGCGTGGAACCCTCGACCCACTCAGTTTCTGTACCAGCGTAGGGCAATACAGGTGGTTAGTTGTAGGACCAATCTCCGGATAGTTCGTTTCCGGTTTAGAGCCCGCGGCGCAGATATCAAAAGGAGTAATTGCACCTTCCACGTCTTTTATTGCCTCAAGTGCCTTTTCTCCAGCTTCTAATGCCGCTTCTATACTCTTACAGAAGAACCAGACGTTTCCACCCATCACACCCTTCTTATAGCTTAAATAGTGTTCCACGAGGAATTCGCCCATCATTATCGGCACTGCAATGACTTCACGTCCAAACCGCTGCTCTATTGTCTCATAGCCATCGCCACAATGCCCTATCCTGCCCATAACATCTATCTTACCAGCAGATGACTCAAGTGCATTGAAGACCGAAGTCGTGGGCACGACCAGTATCCCCTGCCGTATTCGTTTCGATACCTCGTATTCCAGTTTCTCGGGCGCGTCCTCGTCGTAATTCACCCAGAACTGGATAATCGCTCCTTTTCTGCCGTCTGGCGTCTCGCACTCACTTAACCACTTCTCTATTCCGCCTTCGGATTCACCAAAGACCGTGCATGGCAGTGCCGTAGCGTTGTAAGCTGCCTGTTTCAATCTCTTCTCGTCTCGCGCGGTTACGCATATCCTCGTGAATAAACCGTCAAAAGCCTCGCAGTAGGTGTCCTCGAGTTCGATTTCGAGTTCGATTTCCATAAATTCTTTATTCATGCTTTACGTACCGATTAATTAAAGCCATTGTATTTGCTAAATTCAACTGCGAAAAGAGAAATGCGATCTTAGCCTCTACCTCAGCCGCAATTGCTGCTCGTATTTCCGGCTTGAGCCTCATAATTTCGGTTTTAAACTCGCCTAAGGCTCTTTTGCGTGTCTTGTATATAAACTGCGATTCTGTCTCTCCCTTCTTCCATTCATTGCGGTGATTCTCTTTTAGCCATGCATACATTCGCTTCCTCAACTCGTCAGGGAAATACTGGCTTTCATAAACCATATTCTGGAACTGAGTAGCCAGATGTATCTCTGCCGTTTCTACTTCCGGGAATTTATGGAACATATTTTCCGGTAATGTAGAAGCTCCATGCTGCACTGCACCCGCCAGTGTGTATTTCTCACGGGCTAACCGCGAAAGCGTCCTCAAAGTCTCAAAGTCTACATTTACTCTGGCAATACTGCCGTCCGGTAAGACCACCCCACCATGTGAAGTCCCGGTCTGTACGCTTATTTTACTTATTCCCTCTAAGGACGAGCCCAATTCTTCCTGATAGCCTTCCATAAACGCCTCTAATTCCTCTGGCGTTGTGTTCTTCCTGCCTATCTCGCCTATCTCTCCACCGACAGAAACCTCTACTCCTTCCGGTTGATGCAAACGTATGAACCTGGTAAATGCGGCACAAACGCTAAAATTTAACCTTTGCTGCTCTTTAACTCCCTGTTTACTCAAATCCACCAAAGTTGAGCTGTCAATATCAATATTATAAAACCCCGCTGCTAATGCCTCACGAATGAGACTGTTTAACATCTTTATCTCCTCATCCGGGTTCTGAAGATATTTCTTCGCATTAACCTGGAAGTGATCCCCTTGAATAAATACCGGTCCTTTCCACCCTTCCCTTATAGCGGCAGCCAGGCAAACTCCAGCATACTCGATAGGGCGCTGCGCGGTATAGCCGATTTCACTACGTGCGATCTCGAGTATAAATGCGCCTGCACGGTTACTTCTGGCTATCCTGAAGATTGCACGTGCTAAATCGTACGTAAGCGTCCTCAAATTTATCGCAGGCACCGTGAACCCGCCGAATTCACCTCTGCCCCGTGCACGATAAAAATGATGAATGGAAGCGGGGAAAATCCCTCTCTCTTCTGCCTGTTGTAAAATCTTATCAAAAATCTCCGATTTCACCTTTACATCATCGCTCAATACCAATTCCGAGACCAAACGGTCAATATCCGTTCTTTCTTCGTTTTCGCTCATTTCATTTCAACTTTAAGTTAAGATTCTTATCAGTTGATAAAAGGGCTCTACCATTTGCTTCTTTTCCTCGACCGCGACATGTAAATCCACCGCATTTATATCTCCGTCTCGTACTCCCACCGCCTTCCCGAATTCGCCATTTAAAATTAAATCCACTGCGGCTGCACCCAGCCGGGCTGCCAGTATACGGTCCTGAGCGGTTGGATTCCCCCCTCTCTGTATATGACCCAGAACAACCACTCTTGTCTCTAACCCTGTTATCTCCGTAATCTTCTCCGCGACCCTATCCGCCTTCGCTGCACCTTCGGCAACGATAACAATCCAGCTGTTCTTGCCTTTTCTACTCCCTTCTATAATATCGTAGCACATCGCTTCTAAATCGTAGCTCAATTCCGGAACCAATACCTCCTCAGCGCCTCCAGCTAAAGCGACATGCGTAGCTATGAATCCGCTATCTCTACCCATTACTTCAACCACGAAAACTCGCTCCATACTCGTTGCGGTATCACGAATCTTATCGGTTGCATCTAAGGCGGTATTTATCGCAGTATCCGCACCAATAGTAATGTCAGTGCCATTAAGGTCGTTATCTATCGTTGCTGGTACACCCACACAGGGGATATGCCACTTATTCCAGAGCTGAATCGCACCGCGATAAGTACCATCTCCTCCAATGACCACCAGAGCATCGATTTCATTCTGTTTTAACGTCTCTACCGCCTTACGCTGTCCTTCTTCGCTTAAAAACTCATCACAGCGGGCGGTCTCTAAGATCGTACCCCCTCTGTTTATGATCCCTGAAACCGAACGATGGTCTAAAGGTCTCAAATCCCCGTTAATCAAACCCGCATAGCCTCGAAGTATCCCTATCACCTCTAATTTATGGTACACTCCATATCGCACCACACTGCGAATCGCCGCATTCATTCCCGGCGCATCACCACCACTGGTCAGCACGCCAATACGCTTTATCATCTATTCCCTCCCTTCTTATTTTATCTGCCCGGTATATATGCGTATATGCATATTGTACACTTCTCAAACCTATTCTATATCACTAATAAAGTTTTCGTATTGGTATATTTATATTGATATATTTACTATTGAAAAACCCCGCTGAAGGAGCTATAAATAATTTCCACAAAATTTAAGGTAAGTACAGAAAGCAGGAGCGCTTATGATCAGCGTTATTCCTTTGACACCAGTACCTCAGTCGCTTTTATCACCGCCTCTACTTTATCACCTTCTTTCAATTCGAGTTCTTCCGCCGCTTCTTTCGTTATCATCGCCGTTATAACGGTGGGTACAGCAACTTCTATTCGCACAGTGGATGCGATTTCGCCTTTCTCTACCCTCTTTACAACTCCTTTAATCCGGTTCCTCGCACTTATTTTCGTAAAAATCGCCTCCCAACCTATTCCATCTTGCGTTACGCTATTCAAAAGCCGTTTATAACATTCATATTCACGTAAAAGCTCCTCACCCTCTGCTGTTAATGTCGTACCACCGCCGCCCTTTGAACCACCCCTGTGTGTGCTCACAGCTGGACTGCCTATTGCATCCTCGATTCGCTTCAGGTGTTCCCACGCCGTTCGATAAGGAATAGAAAGCTTTTCCGCTGCTTTTAAGATAGAAGAAGAGTTACGAATCTCCGCAAGCAACTGCGCTCGCCCTTCCCCTAATATCGCTTTCCCTTTGAATTCTATCCACTGCTTATGCCCTGATTCGTACTTTCTCTTCACCTCAGATGCCCTCACAATCTGTGTTTTGCGATGGTACAGCACAGTATAATACTACACAAGTAAAGTATGAAAAAACCAAAAAGCTTTTTTATAACGAATGGTGTATTCTTGCATGTCGGTGATGTATAAAATTGGAAAGAAGAGTAATTGTAGCTTTAGTTTTGGGAACATTAATAGTATAGTGATTGCAACGCTTGCGTGCGTGACAGTTGCGGTTTTTTACACACCTATTGTAGCTTTAGGAGCGCAACAGGCAAAAACGGTCAAAGTCTTCCACGCCGGGAGCTTAGCAGTGCCTTTGGCGGAGGCAGAGAGCCAATTCGAGGCTTTGAATCCGAATATAGATGTGCAACGAGAATCAATGGGCAGTGTGAAGGCGATAAGGCAGATAACAGATGTTGGGAAGAGAGCGGATGTGCTCGCATCTGCAGATTACTCGCTCATACCAGGCATGATGTATCCAGAATATGCTGACTGGTATGTGAGATTCGCAACAAATGATATGGTGCTTGCGTACAATCCTGATAAGAGCAAATATGCAGCTGAAATCACACCGAATAACTGGTACGAGATCCTTCGCAAAGAGGGAGTGGTCTTCGGGTTCTCGAATCCGAATCTCGACCCTTGCGGATACCGATCTCTAATAGTAATGCAACTCGCAGAGCTACACTATAAAGATTCAAGGATATTCGATGATTTAGTTCTCAACAACACGGCGATTACGATTAGCGAGGATGTAGACGGGACGTTTTTGATAACTGTGCCAGAAGACCCGAAGCCGAATACGGAGAAAGTAGACATAAGACCGAAATCGGTTGAACTCGTGGCGTTTGTCGAGGAAGGTGGGCTTGACTACGCATTCGAGTACCGGAGCGTTGCCGTTCAGCACAATTTAGCGTTTGTGGATCTGCCTGAGCAAATAGACCTGAGCAGGATAGAGTACGCAGACACTTACAAGAAGGTGAAGGTGCAAACTGCAGATGGTAAGACAAAAACGGGAAAACCAATTGTGTACGGTATAACCGTCCCTAAGAATGCGGAAAATCCGGATATGGGATCGGAGTTCGTGAAATTTGTGATAGGCGATGCAGGGCAGAAGATATTTGCGGACATGGGACAGTCGCCGATTGTGCCGCCAGAAGGGAGCGGGAATGTACCGGAAGAACTGAAAGCTTTGGTGCAGCTTGAGCCCGTGTATCCAATGTCGACATCAACGTCAGCACCAGCATCAGCACCAAAAGAGTCGGGCTTCGATGCGGGATTTGTCAGTGCAGGTATATTAGTGATTGTATATCTGGCGCTGAGAAGGAGAAAGGTATATGAAAGGAAATAATGATAAAATCAGGAAGAAATAGCGATGAAATCAAAATTACTTTCGTGCTGGTCAATGGAAGAACTGAAGCGCGAGAATGTTTATGTCATTTCCATCTCTTTAGGGCTCGTTCTCGTTGCTTTCGTCTTTATTACGCTTGGAAACATGTATTACAAACAAGTGGAAGACTTTTCCGGGCTAATTGACGCCACAACGGACCCCGTAGTTTTAGAGGCAATATGGATAAGCATTTCTGCTGCGGTTTGTTCCACGCTGATTGCTTTCCTCTTTGGCGTACCCCTGGCGTATTTCCTCGCAAGAAAGGAGTTCATGGGTAAGAGCGTTATAGAAGGTATCGTGGACATACCACTGATGATTCCACACATCGTTGCTGGAATTGCGCTGTACGGGGTGTTCATGCGGTATGGAATGATTGGTGCGCCGCTTAGTAAATTGGGGATTGTTATTACGGATGCGTATCCGGGAATCGTTGTTGCGATGCTCTTCATGAGTTTTCCGTATTTGGTAGATACTGCGCGGGAAGGGTTTAAAGAGGTTGACCCGCGGTTAGAGAACGTTGCTCGCTCATTGGGCGCATCGCATTGGAGGACGTTCCGGGAGATAACGTTCCCGCTTGCTTTCCCTTCCATATTGAGCGGTGCGATTCTGAGCTGGGGGCGAGCGATAAGCGAGTTCTCCGCGGTTCTGATCATCGCATACCACCCAATCTCCGCACCGATTTTAATCTACGAGAAGTTTACCTCGTTTGGACTTCGGGCATCAAGACCGATCTCGGTTTTGTTGATATCGATCTGTCTGGTTATTTTTATAGTGCTGAGGATGATTGGGAAAAGAAGCAGGAGGAAATGATTTTTGACTGTTTGAGTGAGAAGGAAAGAAATGCAGGGACTTGGTTTAGTAGTAGTGAGTTTAGATGAGAAGCAAAGACATAAATTATCCATAAAAATGAGGTCTAAGCTCCTCTTCTGGAATATACCTCAAAGCCTGTCTAAAAAGATTCTCACAACTTCCTTTCCGCTGAGGCTCCTAAGTTTTGGCATGAACTGGTTCGAGCTCAAGATTAACCAGAATAGAATAATCCGGAAGAATATCCCATTCCCTCATGTCCTCACCTTCAAGATGAAGAGCAATCGCTTCTTTCACATTCTCCACAACTTCGTCCAAAGTCTTGCCCTGGGTAACCACTGGCAAATCCACGCATTCTGCGATATAATACTTCTCCCCCTTATAAACCTTAACTATGACGATTTTTTTCATGGTTCTAATCAAGTCCTTTCTGTATTTAAATTTTGAAATATTACAATACTGTTGTAGGGAAAATGATAGGAATTAAAAACCTGTCCAAAGATTGGAAAGAGTTCACTCTCAAAGATATAAATTTAGAAGTAAAAAAGGGCGAATATTTCGTCATTCTGGGTCCAACCGGCGCGGGAAAGACTTTGCTGCTCGAAACAATCGCGGGTTTTTACTTTCCTGACAGCGGAGGAGTCTGGATAGAAGGGCAAAATGTAACGAATCTACCACCAGAGAGAAGAGGAATCGGTTTCATTTACCAGGATTATTCACTGTTCCCCCATCTTACTGCCGAAGAGAACATAGAGTTCGGATTGAAGTTGAGAAAGTCCGTATCACCGAATACAACCAGAAAAAGGGTGAAAGAAATAATGGACTGGCTGAGTATATCGCACCTTGCGCATCGGTATCCTGCTACGCTAAGTGGTGGAGAACAGCAAAAGGTTGCTATTGCCAGAGCGATTGCCACTGAACCTTCAATATTGCTTCTGGACGAGCCTTTAGCTGCTTTAGACCGCAGAACGAGAGATTACCTGAGAGAAGAACTGAAGAGGATAAAAGAAGAATCGGGAATTACAATGGTTCACGTGACGCACGACCAGACAGAGGCGATGGTTTTAGCAGATAGAATAGCAGTGATGATGAACGGGCGAATAATGCAGGTCGGCACTCCTTATGAGATATTCAATAAGCCACAAAACGCGGAGATAGCGGATTTCGTCGGCGTTGAGAACATATTGAGTGGCGTTGTTCGTGATAACAATAACGGCGTTGCTGAGATAGAAGTTGATCTGGGCGACTACACCCATAATATCTTTGCTGTTTCAAACTACCATGCGGGCACTGTAAAAGTATTCATAAGACCAGAAGATATAATTCTAATTTTGTCCGAAAACCGGGGCGAAAGCAGTGCAAAGAATGTCATGAAAGCGAGGATAGAAGCGCTGGACGATATGGGTCCCTTAACACGTGTGAAGATGGATAATTCGCTTGTTGCTCTTATTACAAAGCAATCACGTGAAAGTCTCCACTTGCAAAACGGTAAGGAGGTCTATG
>Ga0190304_1001304_pt1 | contig 11082 bp, 7 predicted proteins | sample 48700712_MG_FD_161670 | JGI IMG/M metagenome (GOLD analysis project Ga0190304, IMG submission 161670) | Hydrothermal vent sediment bacterial communities from Southern Trench, Guaymas Basin, Mexico - 4870-07-1--2_MG | ecosystem: Environmental > Aquatic > Marine > Hydrothermal vents > Sediment ... | reverse complement strand
GTAGAACCATGGAAGCTTTATCCCACAGATCCCTGCATCTATGCAAGGAGAATTTGGTTTAAGGTGATAGTTCCCACACTGAGGCTCAACCAGTTGGGGGTCATCCTTAATGTTTCCATCATGTGAGTAGTGGTCAGTCAGTGTAATGTAGAGGTCTTCTGAATGGCCTGATTCAAAGTCACTATTTTCGCCCATGTCGTTACAGCAGAGATTAACAAAGGAGCCTATACCATTTCCGTTAAGATCAGAATCAACATATAGATCATCACCATCGTATCCGCCTTTAGTGGCAGTATTATTGTAGATGATATTATTATAGATATTTGCTGTAGCACGGTCATTTATAAGACATATATAAATCCCACCACCATCACCATCACGGAGGCCAGCAGAGTTATTCCAAAAGGTGCAGTTTGTAATGCTTATGGTGCCTGAGTCTGAATGTCCCCACATGCCGCCCCCAGGCCTACTTCGATTTCCACTGAAAATGCAGTTTATAATATTTATAGTGCCTGATGTTGAATATGCGTACATACCGCCTCCCCCACAATTGGCACGGTTTCCAATGAAGATGCAGTCTTTTATAGTAATATTTGCTTCACCTGTATTAACACAAAGACCGCCACCTCTACCAGAATAATTTGCATTTACAAAGATAAGCCCCTTTATGGTAATGTCGTTATTTTCATCTCCGCCATCACTATCATTATCGTTGCCAATGAAAAGAATTCCCCTTGGATAAGTTCCTCCCGCATCAAGCACAGGTGGATTGTCTGGGTCTTGTGCCTGAATGGTAAGGGAGCCATCACCATCACTGGTAGAGTAGGTAAGTATTGAGGAAAGTTCGTACCTCCCAGGGGCTACATAGATTACATCATTTTCACCATTTGATTCAGCAGAGTCAAGGGCATTCTGAAACTCTGTTGGATTATTGACAGTAAAGACTTCCCCTTTTGCCTTCCCTGAAAATACCAATACAGATAAAAAAATCAACATAATTGTTAATCTTTTTATCATTTTTGCTTCTCCTTAAAATTTTTTACTCCCCAAGCAAAAGATGCAGCCAGGGCATGGGCTTCTGAGGTGGGAAATAATTCTTCCAAAATTCCATCAGTGGATAATTATCAGCATCTGAATTTATGCTGTAGGGTGTATCTCCTATTCCATCTCCATTCTCATCACTTCCTTTATAATCGTCCCAGTAGTTGCCCATATAACCTGAATATTCTTTTCCTCGATAGGTATAAGTCATATAGATAAACCATAAATTGTCCGAATTTTCAGATATAGCGTTAGTGCTATTATTTATAAAATTATTTAAACAAATACGATTGGATTCTGAAACACGGCAATATATACCCGTTCCATTGTTCCGTAGGGTATTTCTCTTTATACAATTACGGCTTGATTTAATAGTTATAAAAGGCTTCCCAAACTTATAAAATGTTTTAGAACTACCACCAAATCTAATGCCGCTTCCCTGATTTGAGCTTATTGTATTCCCTATAACATCATTACCTCTGGGAAGAGTCCCTAGGTTAATGCCGTCTCCCCCATTGGAATCTATGATATTGTTTTCAATTGTATAGTCTTGTGAGTAAGTGAGCGCCTCTGCCAGGTTATCCGGAATATCTTCCACACTAGTCCCCAAGTAAATACCATACCAGCCGTTGCCTGAAATAACATTGTTATTTATGGTAATATGCTCTCCTTTTGGGAAAATACCACGAATACCACTACCATCTGAGTTATTTGAGATAATATTATTTACTATATTGATGTTATTGAAATGTATCATGTAGATACCAATGATTTGATTGTTAATGATGGAATTTCCCTTAATTGTGATATAACTTGAGGATTCTAAACATATCCCATTTTTATTTTCTGTTATTATATTGTTTAAAATGGAACAATGAGTTGCAGTAATATATATTGCAGCTGTTGCCTGATAAGGTGCTGTTGTGGTTCTAGCATTTCGGATTGTAAATCCGCTTATTGTAATGTGGTCTGCAGATACTGCAAATATAGGTCCGGTTGAGTCTGGAGCTTGCACTATGGCACTTTTTGCCCCGCTCTCTGACTTAATGGTTAAATGATCCTTGTTTACAACCACATTTTCAGTATATGTTCCAGGGCAAACAACAATGGTATCCTCGGGGCTTGCATTGTTCACCGCATCTTGAATTTTAGAAAACTCAGCATCTGGACATTCAACATGATCATCATCAACATGCCAAATCTTTGCTTCTAAACTTTGGAATCCAAAAGAACTTAACAATGCCATAATAGTCAAAAATACCAACACTCTTATTACTCTCATTCTTTTGCCTCCTTCTATTTCTTTTCTACAATTTCTCCTTCTTAATAGATATTTTTCCTAACTTAGCTACAAAAAACGAAATTTGCAAAATTTGCGGTCAAACCTACAAAATACATTTAACTACTAACTTAGCTACAATAAACTCTTACAAAATTGTTATGAAATTGTCAACTTTTTTCAAGCTCCAATTCTTGACTATCCATAAAACTTATGCTTAAATGTGTATTGGGGTAAGGAGTATGGATAAAGAAGGCGTTGTTACTGCTATAAAGAATTTTATCCTACCTGAACTTAAGGAGATAAAAGACAATCAAGCAAAGATGAGTATAAGGCTTGATGCTGTAGAAAAGCGCCTTTCTGATATAAATGGGCATCTAGTTGATCAAAGCCGAAGAATTGATGAGACAAATAAGAGGATTGATGAGGTAAGGACTGAGCTAACTGGAAGGATTGATGCTACCAACAATAGAATTGACCAATTAACCTTTCAGGTAGGAAAGATAGCCCAAGAGATGGAGCGGATTAAAAGAGAAGAAAGTGTTACCTCAGATATCTTGACCCGCCTAAGGGCACTAGAGCAAAAGACCGCTAATTTATAATGCTCTCCTTAACAAGCAATAAAGTGCCCTTACTTACTCCCCAAGCAAAAGGGGCAGCCAGGGCATGGACTTCTGAGCCTTTGTTTTAATATTCCAATATGGATTATAACCCAATTCGGCAAAGATAAACCAGGCTGTAGTCCCTGTATGGAGCCTTGCATTGTATACCCAGTCAAATCCGGTAGTTACCCCATCGTGAGAGGCTGCTACTAGACCTCTGCCATTTGCATTTTTGGCCTCTTTTTGCGCCTTTCTTAATTCTCTAAGATAAGTATTTGCCTTGGTCTCTTCCCCTATAATTTGATAGGCAATGACCATGTGGGCTGTACCCTCAAACCATATCCCATCTTTGTCATTGTTAAAATCAAAACCCTTAAAACCATCAGCCTCTACATAGCAATTATTTTCTGTCCATTCTATACCCCTTTTGTATCCATCACCAAGTGCCATTATTGCCCAGGCTTGTATATCAAGGGGAATGTTTGATTTGTTTATGGTGACCCCATCTTCTAAGGTACCTGTCCAGAAGTGCCCCTCTTTTTCATCCCACATGGATTCAACAAAGGCCTTGGCATATAAGGCCCTTTCTTTCCACTTTTCATCCCCTGTAAGCCTATACAATCTAGCAAAGGCAACATAGACATCTATATTGTGCTCTGTGGATTTCCAGAGGATCTTTGTTTGCCCTTGAGGATTATTAGCTGTCTTCTCCCAGCCTTTATAGCCCCCTGTATAACCACCTTCCCCTCTAATATCTTTACAATTATTTTCTATCCATTCTCCTAAGGTTATAGCTGAGTTTAGGTATTTTTCCTCTCTTGTCTTTTCATAAAAGGAGAGCAAAGCAATCATAGCCCAGGCAACATTACCAGTATAGGTGCTTACACAATATTCATCTTCATACCATTTATCTTCTTCTGTATCCCACCATCCAGGCATCCTTGCAGTAAATTCCCTTCCATGTGGCCTCCAGCCAGGAAAGAGCTTTAGGTCTCCACCCTGATAGGCATTGCGGAGGCGGCCATCGGTAAAATATCTATCATGCCATATAGCATAACAGATGGCATCTGCAATAAGTCTTGCACGCCTTAAATCATCTTCAGTCCCATTTGCCAAAAAGGCCAAGAGTACTAAGGCATTATCATATACATAGGCCGTATTCTTTAAAATAGGTTTATCGGTAGGCAATAGCTCATAACTTACAAGAAACCTTGGTTCATCTAGACGGCTTTTATCATAGCGGATATCGTCTAGATAGAAGACAATACTTTTGTTGTTGTTTTGAGGGGCATTTGTTACCCACCCAAACCCACCAATGACATAGCTTAAATCCAGACCTTTTAAATCTATTGTATATTGCTGCCAATTTTCGGTTAAAGTGATATAACACGGTGTTACCAATTTCCCACAAATAGTTACCTTAGGTGAAGAGTCTGGATAAGAAGCAATAGGATTACCACTAATTGGGTCCCTTCCTACTCCAAAGGCAAAAAATTCTACCCTTTCTCCACCATCCTTACCTCTAGCCCAAAAGGTAAGCTTTTTAGCACCAGTTAAATTAAAGCCTGCATCAGGATAATCACCCCAGTTAGCTTTAGGCTGGGTTTCCTCTCCCTCTAGTACTCCATTCATAAGATACCAACCGCCCCAGCTTGTGCCTGTTCCATAAAACTTATTTTCTATACAGTCAGTGCCACGGTAAGGGTCTTCTTTACAACCAGGCTTAATCTCTACATCTTTTCCCATCTTTGCCAGCATCACAAAATGATTACCTGCCGCTGATAGATCGGTGTAAACATCAAAATTTCTATGATACCTATCCATAACATCATATAAATGCAGCTTTGCATCAAACTCTGGTTGAGCAAAACATATTGAGCCTGCACACGCAATACTAATTACAAATAGAATAACTATGATTATTCTAATCATGATTTAAAACCTTTCTTCCATCTTCTCCTTTAGGGCAAGCCCATCCTTTAAAATAAAATGCTTGGCCTCATTCACCAAGCAACAGATGCAACCAGGGCATGGACTTAGCAGGATTGCGGTATTCATCTGCACCAATGTCTACTGTGCCATTTATTATCCTGGGATCCCCCTCAAAGTCAGTACTAGGAAGTCCAGGGGCATCATTTTTACCTTTATCTATGCAGGGGGAAGTTGATTTTAGATGGAAATCTCCATTTACAGGGTCAACAAATTGTGGGTCTTTTTGGATATTATTTGCATGATGATAATTATCAGTTAAAGTAATGTATAAGTCCTCAGACTGCCCGGTATCAAAATCTGCATTCCCTGAAAAGTCATTGTTGTATAGATAAACAGTAGCACCTTTATCATAATAACCAATCTCAATATATAGATCATCACCATCATTTCCACCTGCACCGGCGGCATTATCAAAAAGGATATTATTGTAAACATTTAGAATGTCTATCCCATGATATAACATTCCATAGACGCCGCCCCCATAATTAATAGCCGAGTTTCTTGAAAATGTATTGTTTGTAATAGTTGCTGTACCGTAAACTGCGTCTGCATACACACCACCACCCTTATCAGCCGAGTTTTCTGAAAATGTATTGTTTGTAATAATTGCCTTGGATGAATATACATAGACACCTCCACCAATATCGGTAGCGCAATTCTGTGAAAATGCGTTATTAGTAATGGTTACAGTGCCTGACCATATCCGCATACCGCCACCGCACCTAGCATAATTACTTAAAAATGTATTGTTTTTAATGATTGCTGCGCCATAAACTGAACATGCACCACCATAATTTCCTGAAAATGTATTGTTTGTAATAGTTATTGTGCCTGACCATAAACGTGCATATACACCACCACCATAATTTCCTGAAAATGAACACTTTTTTATCGCTATATTTATAGCATCCCCAGTTACATAGACACCACTGCCGCTGTCCCCATTTCCATTCTCAAAGGCCATACCCTTTATGGTTACATCACCACCTGCATCACCACCATTATTATCTGCGTCAGTATTTATGTATAAAATCTGAACGCTTCCTCCACCATCAAGGACTGTCTTATCTGCACCAGTACCCTGGATGGTAAGTTTGTGACCGCTGTCTCCATTGTTGGTAGAATAGGTAAGGGTAGAGGTGATATTATATGTCCCTGCTGCTACATTTATTATATCATCCTCCCCATTAGACTGTGCCTCTGTAAGTGCGTTTTGAAACTCCTGTACGGTGTCTACATTAAAGGTTTTCCCAAATACTAGATTAGTTGCCAAAAAGGCCACCAAAAAGGCCAAAAATAATAGCCTTGCCTTCATCATACCTCCTAAACGAAATTTGCGGTCAGACCTACAAAATACACTTTAGCTACAATTAAACTCTTACAAAATTGTTATAAAATTATCAATCCCTTTCTACTCCCCAAGCAAAAGATGCAGCCAGGGCATGGACCTCTGAACAAGTTCAATGCCCAGAAGTTCTTCCCAGTCCTCCTCAGTGAATTCTGGAAGGACTCCGTTCACTGTTGGGTCAGGAAAGGTACCTCTTATAATCTTGTTGTCCATGGTAAACCTGGGTAGAAAATCTCTCACATTAATTCCGTCAAAGAACTTGCTAAGGTCCATTTTGTAGGAATCGTCTCCTATAGGAACAATATAAGGCCTTATTAGGGCATTTTTTAACCCTTCAAAGGTAGGCTGAGCGTCTTCTATTTCGTCTAAGGTAAGTAAGTCATTGTCTTGGTTATCTGTTTCATTGTTTATAAATTCAAACCCATCTAGAAACGCATCGATGGTTTTGCTAAAGTTTTCTTTGGCATCTGCTAATGGTGATTGGTAATCAGGGAGTAACTTTAAAAACTCAGGGTACATGTCAAGGATTTCGTTTATCTTAAATTCCTTTTCTTCTAGTCCATATACAGTATCATAAAGCTCTTCCCATTCTAATCGGCAAAAGATATCATATAGGTCTACATCTATATTATAGGCAGACAGAATTTTAATGGCCGTCTTTACCGCATAGAGACAAGACTTGGCCATAGCGATATCACCATAGTCAATTTCTATATCCTCATCTATAAAGTAATCCTTTGTAGTTAATATTTCATTAAAATCCCCTCCTACAGTTGCTACATTGTTTAATGCCCTGTCTACTTGTGGCAAAATGTGCTTTTTCAAAAAGTTTTTAATGCCTCCTGTGGTTAAGAAGTCTCTTAAATTGACAGGATTTTCAAAAAACCTGCCTAAATCTAAAAACTGACTAAGCTCTACCTTAAATGGTGTACTTGCTGTTCCATTTAAAGAATCCTTTACCTGTCCTAATGCTACCCTAAATCTCCACTCATCTTGCCTGTCATCAGGTTCAATGGTAATAAGGTCATCTCCTTGGTCATCCGTTTCGCTCCTTATAAAATCAGAGCCTTCTATATAGGCATTGATAGCATCTATAAGGTCTTGCCTTGCTTCTAGCAATTTACTGCCATTAGCCACTGTAAGAAGCATGGGATAGCTGTCGATTATGTCTCTTTTTATATTAAAGATGTCATCTTGTATCTTTTTAACTATGTCATAGATATCCACATTCAAGTCATAGGCGCTAAGTATAGATATAGCTGCCCTTAGGATATAAAGAGAAGATCTATATAGACAGACATCGCCATAATCTACCTCTTGATCCTCATCTCCATTTAATTCTGCAGCCGTAACCATAATGTTAAGTGTTTTATCAATTTTTGATAGATTGGCAAGTGCACCATTTACCTCTGGAAGGAGAGTATCCTTCAAAAACTGTATGACTTCCCCAGTAGTTGGTGCATTAGAGGGGAGGTCAATACTTTCAATATCCTTATATGGCTCTACTGAATCAACTGTCCAAGTAGTTTCATTTGCCCTATCAAGGGTAAATGTCCATGTATAGTTTAATCCTAAAGGAAAATAATCAGAGCCACTTGGTATATTTTCATAAACCAACTCCCATATGCGGACATTTCCATCATTCATAGTTGCCCTCACTTTGCAAGGGCCTATCCCTGGGGCAAACCACCTTTCAAATTTCACAGGATATGGTTTACCTGGTATATATCCCTCAGGATATGTCACTGTCTCTTCTACTTTTGCACAATTAGTAAATGTACCTGCAGGTACTGTAACTGTCTCACTCAAACTTACTACCTTTGCCTTAGAATTTACGGGATATCCATTCCGATAACCACTATCTTCCCAGGTTTGACCTACAGTAGGAGGAAAGTATCTTAAGGGTGGTGATTCAGTGCAAAATAATTCTATAGGAATCACTCCCCTACGGGGCCAGACATCTAGGTAGTCATACCAAAGTTTGTTGGGTAATCTCACAAAACTTCCAGAACCATTACTTAATCCACTTACAGTCAGGTTATACTCATTCCCTTTATACTGAAAGTCAGCATCCCAATCGTATATGTCCCTCCCTTCACTATCTACCCCAAATCTGTCTAAGAGCTCATTTGTCTTTTCATCATAAATCAGGGCAAGTATTCTTGTTACTGAATAAAAGAGATTTGCCTCCATATTGTCAGGTGCTAACTCAACTGCCTGCTTAAACTTATCATTGGCTTCTTTAAGCTTATGCTCGGCTAAGTAGTTACGCCCCTCTTGGATTAGCTCTTCTGCAGTTTGGGCAAAGGCAGGGTCATCCTTGCTAAAATTAATCCCATTCATCGATAAGGCAAACACTGCCATTGCAACCATTAGACCTAATATAATTATTAGCCTCTTTTTACCCATAAGCTCCTCCCTTCTTAATTTCAATCCTTTTTAACAAAGGGTCAAACTCTAGTTTCCTTCCCTTTATGGTACCCTTTTCACTAATAAATTTACAGGGACCATCTGTTTTAAACATATATCTTTTGGGAAGCCATACAAAACCTTCTGCCTCTAATATTCTTCCTTGAGATATTATCTTTGCATTGCCTTTAAAAATGATGCCCTTTGTTATAGGGTCTATCCTTGCCTCTTTACTTGAAATACAAGAAAGCAGCTCATTATCGTCATAAATCCTTATAGTTATATCTTTTATATAAATTCCCTTTATGTTTTTTGATTTGATAAAGGACTTTCCATGAATCTTTGGAACCAAATTCGCCAGATCAAAGTGGTCTTCTTTTTTATTTTCATCCTTATGGATATCCACTTTAACATTTTCCATCTTTATAATCTTAAATAGGCCTAGACTAAAAAATCCCAATTTCCCACGGCAGATACTAAAAGAATCAGCAGTAATGGAATAAAGCTTCTTTTTTGGTCCTGCCTGAGTAAAATGGAAGCCTTTGATATACACATCACCATGTCTATGTGTGAACTTTTGGACAATAGGATTATAGTCCTTTTGCTTATACCTGACCAAGCAATAAGTGAGAACTAACACAAAAAAAGGCAGCATAAATAAAAACCACTTTTTGTGAATTAATTTTATCTTCATTGACAAATTTTTTACTCAACTATTGTATCTATTCAAAAAACATCAATTTGTCAATTTTAAATTTTTGCCCCTAATCCTTTTTAACAAAGGGTCAAACTCTAGTTTCATTCCCTTAATAGTGCACTTTTCACTAATAAGTTTATAGGTACCATCTGTTTTAAACATATGTCTTTTAGGAAGCCATACAAAACCTTCTGCCTCTAATATTCTTCCTTGAGATATTATCTTTGCATTGCCTTTAAAGATAATTTTTCTATTCTTAGGGTCTATTTTCACCTTTTCACTTAGAATAGATGAAATTAATCTATCTCTTTTGTATATGTTTATTACTGCATTTTGAATGGAAATACTTTTTATCCTCCTTGATTTAATCAAAGGCCCAGGGTTAATCTTTCCAAAGTATTTGCCTAAATCAATAAAATTTCCCTCTTCATATCCATAAAAATCTATCTTAACATTTTTCATATCTATGGTTTTAAATAGACCGGCTGATAAAAATCCTAATTTCCCACGGCGAATATTTAAGGCATCTGCCCTAATGCTATAGACCTTCTTTTTCTTTAGAAAGTGTGTAAGACATAAACCATTAATATATGTATTACCATGACTTTCTTTGATACTTTGAATTTTAACCTTATTTTGCCTGTGCCAATTTACTCTTTGAGTAATATTATTTGTATTTAGAGAGATCTTTTTAATATGTTTAACAATCTCTTTTAAGTTGCCCCTTTCTGCTTTAATGTAATCATCTATTACATTTACAATACTGCTTAGCCGCTCTATAAGCCTATCTACATTGACCACTGGAGTGGTATTAATAACCATACCATAGGGCTCTATAACTTCAGGAGATTTACCAGGAACAATATCTATATACTTTGTTCCCAACATGCCATAACTACGGACATATAAATGCGCATCTACTTTAACTTTTATATTAGGCCTAATGGCCATAGTTAGTTTTGCCTTTCCATTTTCAAGTGATATTTTCTCTACTCTACCGACATTTACACCTGCAATACAGACCGGACTATTCACATTAAGCCCTGACACATTATCAACTACAGCATAAATCTCATAATAGTTTTTCCCAAGGAAATTCTTTGTTATCCTAATTATCATGTAGGCAAAAAAAGACAGGCATAAAAGTATAAACGCAACCTTCCTTGTCCTCATAGAGTTAAATATTACATTAGTTTAAAAAACGCCACCAAAAAGACCAAAAATAATAACCTTGCCCTCATCATACCTCCTAAACGAAATTTGGGAAATTTGGAGTCAAACCTAACAAAATACATTTTTTAGTAAATCTAAGTATTTACTCATAGCAGCCAAAGCTTTGTTACTTTAGGATCAATGATAATTTCATCCCTTTCAAAGTCTAGCTTAAGTCTCCAGGCCTGAAGGGTTTTTGCCCCGATGATCACCCCATTACTTAATTTTTCTATCACCATGAATTCATCGGAGAAGCGATATTTACCGATATAAAAGTTTAATCTTACTGCCCCCTTTGCAGTTACTTTTTCACCCTCTTTAGCAGTGCTAAACTCCATGGGCTCTGGCAGTGGCTCGATTGTACCAAGGGCCCTTGCTAGCTCTGGATGGATGCAGGAATATGTAGAGCCTGAGTCAAATATGGCCTCTCTTTTTAGCTCGCCTTTGGACCCCCTAAGCCTTATTTCTTTTATAATCACAGCCATTATCATTACCCCTTTGT
>Ga0190304_1001301_pt1 | contig 11099 bp, 10 predicted proteins | sample 48700712_MG_FD_161670 | JGI IMG/M metagenome (GOLD analysis project Ga0190304, IMG submission 161670) | Hydrothermal vent sediment bacterial communities from Southern Trench, Guaymas Basin, Mexico - 4870-07-1--2_MG | ecosystem: Environmental > Aquatic > Marine > Hydrothermal vents > Sediment ... | reverse complement strand
TCACGCTTTTTTTCTTGTAAATATCCATCTTTTTTAATACTAACCATAGATAATAAATCATCCATACCTACCATTGCTTGTTTAGCAGTATCTAAAGCTTCTATATTATAGACATGCCATGGGACATTTCTCCCTTCATCAGGTGTAATTGTACTTTGAATATCAGCACTTGTTAAACGCGAAACCAGTAAATTTAATACATGTGTAACTGTTGCTTCACGTGTTGAAGAATCCATATATTTTGTATTCATTTGAGCTCTCATCTTATAATCACTTAAAAATTCTCTAAGAGCAACAGCATAAGGTAAATTCAACTTCAAATCAGGTGTTGGTGAGGCTGCTGGAGGCACTGTTGAAAGACAAATATTACCTTTTTTAATACCAACTTTCTCACTGAACTTTGAATTGATTATATGTTGAACCAATAATTCTGGCATTACCTTCCAAGCATCTCTAGCAGTTGCATTAGCATTATGAGCACCATCAATTTGTGCCATTTCAGCATAAGCCATTACTTTTTTACTTTCTGCGGCATCTACAAAACTTCTAATCGCATTAATATTTCTATATAAAATATTATATTGGGGATCTTGATGTGCTCCATTCACACCTTCTTCAGTAAATAATACAGCTATTTCAGGCCCAGCCACACCAGATACATACGAATGATAATTAATCGGTCTTCCAACCTCTTCTTCAATAATATCTAATGCTTTTCTTTGAGCACGAAGTTGTTTTCTTGTAATTGGTATTCCTCCAATTCCTTGTGGTGTTCCTTCTAATAATCCATCAATATGAGACTGCCCAGCTGTTCTAATAACCATAATGTGATCAGCTCCGTGATAAGCAGCCATTCTCATTCTTCTAATGTCGTCTTCAAATCTTCCTGAAGCAATTTCAGTTGTTATTACAGCATCTGGTTGTGGATCAATATTTTTCAAACCTCTAGCACTTGGAAGTGCAACATAATTTTTTAATGTGGGACTTGCTTGTATATATGTAAATTCACCAATAGTTTGTGGTGATACATCTCTCCATATCCATCCGTGGCGTTTAGGATGATAATTTTCAATATCCTTAAGTAGTTCTCTAATATCTAATTTATCATTAGGTTTTAAGTTATTCATAGATTTTAAAATACTCCAATAGATAATCAATTCCTTCGCCATTTTGAATTAATAATCCTGCTTTCTGAATACTAATATTTTTATTTTTAGATAGAATATATATACAGTGTCCGCTACCTTTTTTAAGTAAATTATGCTCATTTAAAATATTCACAATTGCCTTTACCTCAATGCTAGAGAATCCCATACGCAAAAGGACACTTCTTTCAATTGATGGTGAAGTGTGTGTATAAGCCATTTCCAATAAAGGATCCATCATCTCTTCTGATAGCTTTAAGAAATATGATCTTAATTCAGTATTACTCATATCTTTTAGGTGTTCTCTTCTTGTTTTATAATCATCGATTCTTTCCTTCATGACTACCTCCTATATCATTAATTCTTTAACTTTTTTTATACTAACCATTAATTCTTTTGATAAATAATCATAATCTTTATCAGTTAATTCTATTTTTTTATATCTTTTTAAATAACTTTTTCTTAGTTCATTCAGATCAATATCTTGATGTTTTAAATAACTACCATCTTTTGGAAAAACAATATTTTTACCTGGTATTTCTTTATTAGGATTTCCAAATTTTAATTCAACATTATTTTTTCTTGCGAATGATAGTTGTGGTAATATGTGTTTTCCTGCTCCGGTATATTCTGTTTCTTGAACAACAATAATATCTGTATCTTTCATTGTTTGAGACAAACTAAACGCAGCTGCTAAACTTGTATTCCCAGCAGGTCCTCTTTCCATGCCTTCTAATATAGCAAGTGCTTCTGTCATAAAAAATACACTTCCTTGATTAACCATTACATATTTATCCATATATCGAAGTGGTCTTGCGGCACTTCTTGGAACATCAGATCTATCAGGAAAAATCGAAAACGGTATTCCAAAACCTGTATGACCGGTTGTAAAAGATTTCTTATTAAAATCATCATCCGAAGCCATGTGTAACCCATATAGATTTACACTTGCTCCAATTATTAACGTATCAATAGCTCCGGCGTCTTTTAATCCTCGAGCAGTTCCGGTTAAATTTCCTCCACCTGCATTTGTAATTATAACAGCTTCAGGAAATTTTCCTACTTTATTCATTATTTCATTAGCTATTTCATGTCCCAATGTTTCAATTCCTTTAATTCCATATGGAGAATATAATGATGCATTAAAATATCCTGTTTCATCAATTAGTTTTAAAAAGTAATAAAATAATTCTGGACCAACCGATAATTGAACTACTTCAGCTCCATATGCTTCACATTTTCTTGCTTTTTCAAGAATTTCTGGTTGACTTATATTTTTTGAATCAAAACTTTCTTGAACTATAATACATTTCAGCCCTTCTTTAGCTGCTAATGCAGCTACAGCTGCTCCATAATTTCCACTAGTAGCGGCAATAACCCCTTTAAATCCAAGTTTTTTAGCTTGGTGAACAGATAACGCTGCTCTTCTCGCTTTGAAAGAACCACTTAAATTAGCGGCTTCATCTTTTAAAAATATTCTAGCTCCATAACCTGGCTTTGCAAATTTTCTCGCATATTTAGTTATATTTTTCAATTCAACTAATGGAGTATGGCCTATCATATTCTCACTTTGAATTTTAATTATTTTTTCCAAATTATATCCTTGATCATTCATCATTAATTCATAATCAAAGCCAATTCCTTTAAATTCATATTTCGAATAGTCTAATCCTACAGATTTTAAAATAATGTCATTTCTTTTTGACATAAATTCTTGATATTCGTTATTCATGATTAATTTTCTCCATATCATTAAGAATAATATTATTAATTTCCAAAATTTCCGGAATAAAATCTCCATATCCATGCTTGTAACATGGATATGCTTCTTTTAATCTTCCTGTTTCATATCTACCAGTAATAGTTTTTATAGTAACTATATCAAAAAGATCTGCATCGCTTTGTAAAAATCCTTTTACCCACATTTTAAATGGTACCAAAGAAGTTTCTTTAGGTATGTTTTTACTTCTTTCTTTAGGTTCAAGTAATGTTTTTCTAATTCGCACGTAAGAATTTTTATCAATCATTCTTGTCTTCCTTTCTTCTTGTTGTTATACTTTCCATTGCAATATTACTTACAAATCTAATAATAAGAACAATAATCATTATCTCAGCTAGATAAGTAATATTAAAAGTACTTAATACTACATAAATTATCATCACAGTTCAGATAACGTTAATATAAATCCGTTTTTGACATCAAGACTTTTATCTAATACACTTGGAATAATATTAAATAATGTTGCCGTGAATAAACTATAATCAAGAATATTTTAATCTCTCTATCAATTACACCTGAAATAATAGAATACATTAATCATAAAGATATTAAATTATATAAAACCAACGTAAATATTGATTTACATTTATTAAAAGGTATTTGTAATTTATTCTTACCTATTGAGAAAATAATATCTTGTTTCTAATTCTTGTTTCTTTTTTTTTACTTTAAAGATGAAATAACTGTTCCTTTTGTTGTTGCTTTTTTATTGTGAAGTTTTTAGTTTTTTCTGTTGTTTATTAAATCACTCTTTTACTTATTTTTCTAATAGTTTTCTCATATCTCCCATTATTGCTCTTGGAACCGGTAAATCAATCATTGTTTTTAATCCTGGTTTTGAATTTAAAACATGAGGAATCATATTTACACACATTGCAATGGTTCCTATTCCACCATCAATTTCTGGTGTTATTGCCATATGTATATTTGGTGTCCCCTTAATATTAATATAGTCTCCAGTGTGTGTTCCTTCTAATTCTGGCTCAATTTGTTGTGGATGTTTCATATTAATAAATACTTTATTATTAATTAATCCTTGTCCAGTCATATTTACACCAGCAACATTCCCCTTTAATGCTTCTCCATATTTACTTTTTCTATCTACAGATGTTATTATAGGAGACATTTGTTGTTTAAATTCATCTAATTCAACTCCGATTGCATCTGCAATCATATTAACACTTTCAGAAAATCCTACATGTCCTGCCAAAGATCCATCTTTTATACCCTTATTAAATTTATCAACAGTAATTCCAACTCCTTGTTCCTCCATAACAGATGGTCCAAAAGGGCTTAAACTATTAACTCTATTAGCTTCTATATGAGCAACCTCAGTCATTACCCCCGTTAAAGCAACAACTAATAAATCCATAATAAATCCTGGATTTATCCCTGTTCCAAGAACAGTAACAGAATTCTCTTTTGCAATTTTATCTAACTCAGCAGCAAGTTTAGGATTTTGTGCTTTTGGATAAGCCATTTCTTCAGCCGTGCTTATAACGTTTATTCCTTTTTCCAAAATTAATTTCATTTTAGGAAATGCTTTTTGTGTATATGAATCGGTTGCGAGTAATACAATATCACAATTGTTTTTATCTAATAATTCATCAATATTGCTTGTGACAATTACTTCTTGATGATTATTTTGAGCACTCTCTATGGCACTAAAAATACTTTTCCCTATTAAGTTAGGATGAAGATCACATACACCAGTGATTTCAATTCCTTTTTTTGATAAAAGCATATCTGCCATTCCTCTTCCCATCGCTCCAAATCCCCAAATTACAACTTTTATATTTTTCATGTTAAACTCCTTTTATAGTGTATTGTATTGCCATAATATATAATATCATAAAAACCCTTTCACTTAAATGCTTTTATATATCAAATATATAAAAAATAAGGATTAATATTTTATCTTCATAAAAAAGCAAACACAAGATATGCCTGCTTTATCATTATAAGTAAACCTATCTATCTAACTTGATTTTGTCCGATTTTAAATGCTTTTAAATTTATATCTAAAAACTGTGGTTTTACATTCTCTTCAATGGCTTTTTCCCATTCAAGAGGTTTTGATAGTAAAATCTTTGATAATACTCCTAGCATTATTAAATTAACAACTTTCACATTCCCTAATTCATTCGCAAACTGTTGAGCTTCTAAAGAATAGGTTTTAACTTTATTACTAATTGTTTTAATAATATCTTTAGGATACGGAACTTTCCCATTTAAGGTTACCATGGAATTAATTTTGTGATTATTCACAATTAATATCCCATCTTTTTTTAAATAATCTATGTTTCTAGCTGCTTCCATTTGCTCAAAAGAAATCAAAATATCTGCACTTCCTCTTTCAATAACCGGAGAGAAAACTTTATCACCATATCTAATTTCAGATGAAACACTTCCATTTCGTTGACTCATTCCGTGGATTTCACTCATCTTTACATCATACCCTGCATTAATCAATACATTACACATGATTTTCGCAGCTAAAATAGTTCCTTGTCCACCAACTCCAACAAATTTAATTGACTTATTCATCAAATCCCTCCTTCACTATCGCATCAAAAGGACATATTTGAAGACATATATCACATCCAACACATGTATTAGAATCAATTATAACTTTTTTATTTCCCGGATCAAATATTAATGAAGGACATCCACTTTTTAAACAAAGTTTACACCCAGTACATTTATCAGGAATAACAACATCCTTTGTTTTCCACATATCGTTATATAATTCATAATCTTCTTCTCTATATTTCTTTTTTAATACACATGGCCAACTTGTAATAATAACTGAGATTTCATTCAATTCTAAAGCCCAATCAATAGTTTCTTTTACTACTTGTAAATTATTAGGGTCTATTTTTCTAACATGTTTAATTCCAATTGCTTTTACCATAGCTTCGATATCTAATACCGTACTATATTCACCTTGTAATTTATATCCAGTTCCTGGATTATCTTGTTGTCCAGTCATTCCAGTAGTTCTATTATCTAAAATAACATTAATAGTTTTACCACCGTTATAAACTGTATTAATTAACGAATTTATTCCTGTGTGAAAAAAAGTAGAATCTCCAATAATTGATACAATTCTTTTTTTATTATTAGGATCTAAATCCAATATTTTTTGAGCTCCATGTCCGCTACTTAATGAAGCTCCCATACAAATTAGCCAATCCATTATATTATATGGTTCTCCTACAGCCAAGCTGTAGCACCCTATATCACCAGATACAATTATTTGATTACGTTTTTTTCCTAATTCGTAAAAAAAACCTCGATGAGGACACCCGCTACAAAAAGTAGGAGGTCTTCCAACAAAAAGTTCCTCATCTAATTCTATACTGTCAAAGTTTTCACTTAAAGCATACTTTTTAATTACATCCGGAGTCATTTCTCCAGTATATGGAAATAAATCTTTTCCAATGCATTTTTTTCCAAGAATCTTTATAAATTCTTCAATATATGGATCATTTTCTTCAATCACGTAAACTTTATCATATTTATCACAAAAATCAGAAATAAGTTTATTAGGTAATGGATTTGTAAATCCAAGTTTTAAATATGATACTGTATCTCCAAATGCCTCTTTTGCATATTCAAAACTAATTCCCGAGCTAATTACTCCAGTTTTTGAATTATTATCAATTTCATAATTCCATTTTGAAATTTCACTATATTCTTTTAATCTATTAGTTCTATATTCCACTTTATGTCTTAATTTTCTTCCAATAGCAGGTACAGCTACATACTTATCAAACTTTTTAACATAAGGTATTATATCAATTTTTTTTCTTTCTCCAAGCTCAACAATACTTTTAGAATGGCATACCCTTGTTGTCATTCTAAATAACACAACGCTATCATATTTTTCACTTATATTATAAGCATCAATAATCATATCCTTTGATTCTTGACTATTTGATGGCTCCATCATAGGGATTTTTGCAAACTTAGCATAATTCCTATTATCTTGTTCGTTTTGGCTTGAATACATTCCAGGTTCATCTGCGGTAACTAAAACACATCCACCAGTAACTCCTGTGTAAGAAAAAGTAAATAATGGATCAGCAGCAACATTAACTCCAACATGTTTCATTGCAGCAAAACTTCTACCACCAGCTATGCTGGCACCTATTACAGATTCAAGTGCAACCTTCTCGTTGGATGCCCACTCAGCGATTATTTCTTTATAAGTTGAAACGTTTTGTAAAATTTCAGTACTAGGAGTACCGGGGTAAGCTGAAGCAAAATGAACTCCAGCCTCAAAAACACCTCTAGCAATAGCTTCATTTCCAGATAAAATTTTTCTCATATAGTTTTTCTCCTTATATAGTATTTGTATAAGAATTCAATAATTCTATACATCTTTCTTTTCGAAATCCGCTATAAATTTATATTTATAATAAAATTATAGTACTATAATGATTATAGTTACAATTAAAAACAGAACTTTTTTACAACAAATAATAAAAAATAAATCATCTACTATGTAATTATATCAAAGAAATATAAAAAGCTCAAAGTAAAACTGGCAGTTTAATGTAATCGCTACCACTTTATAGAGCTAAAGCAATAAAATAATGTCATTTTAATAAACGTATTTTTTCATAAAAAATAATCTACTATTAGTAGATTATTTTTATACATATAATTTTGATATCGAGGTATATCCTTTTTTGAAAGCATAAGCATCAGTATTTTTAGGTAAATTATTATTCTCTATAATTTTTCTATTAGGAATGTATTTATTATTTAAAATTGCTGGTTTATAATTATATTTTTGATAAAACAATTCCGTATGTAATATCCCTTTTGATTGCTTAAAACTTTCTTTTGGAAAATTTATATTCAATGTATATTTTGTTGAAAGAAGATCATTATCTAAAACATATTTTAAACTTTTTTCAAATTCTTTTTTTACCATAGAAATTCCTTTATTATCAGATGAAAAAGCTATAGATTTGAATCCGAAATGTTGCGCTTGAAAACACGCACCAAGAGTCCCAGAATATTTTGTATCAAATCCTAAATTATATCCATTATTTATCCCCGATACAACAAGATCTGGTGTCAATTTTAATCCGCCTAAAGAAAAGTTTACACAATCAACCGGAGTTCCTTCTACACTATATGTAAATTCATCAATTTTTTTATAATTAACTCCTCCAATAGTTAAAGCCATACTTTTAGCACTTTGTTCAATTGCAGGGGCAATTGTATATACAGTTCCATATTTTTTAAGAACTTCTTTTGCATATATTAATTTAGTAGAATTAATTCCATCATCATTTGTTAGTAATATTAGCATTTGTACACCTCTATATATTTTTTAACAGTCATAATTTTTATTGTTTTTGACTTTTTTATGTTCTATCATAATTTAACATATAACCTCTATTTTTACAATCGTTATCAATAGAATTATGCTTACTGTACATTTTACTTAATTCCAACATTTATATATTTATTAAAAAAAATAGATTTAACAAAAATCTATTTTTTTATAGTTTTTATGAATATCTTACTTCAGAGTATCTAATCTTTGTTTTTATTAACCATTATAAGTATTCCTACTAAAATTAAAATATAAATTGTAGGAACCAAAAATACCAAGACTATATAAATTGAATTTCCAGTTGTGATCGCTAAGCCTGGAAACATCAATAAAGCAAACAAAGGTAAAGCCATCGTGATAGCAGTCCCACTTCCTAATACTAATTCCTCTGCAACTGGAGAATCAAATTCAGGATCAACTCCTTTAAGAAGTGCTAATCCGGTAGATGCAGTACCTGTTAACATTCCAGAAAGTCCTAAGAAATATTCAACATAATATTTTTTGTCATATGCTATCTTAACTAAAAAATGAATTGCAATAAATGTTAATCCTCCCCCAACTACAGCCATAACTATTACTAATAAATAATATTCTTTAATCGCAGTAATCGTGATAGTCAATACTGCAGCAGTAATTAAAAAATTAAATGCAATTGAACTAATATTAGATAAAATATAATTATTAGTTAGAAAATTAGTATTTTTACCTCGTTTTTCAAAATGGTTTAATATTTTTCTAAATAATAACGCATATACAATACCAATTAAGAAATTAAATCCATGGAAAACTCCACTAAATGTTTCGCCTAAACTTCCTATAGAAGGAAGAATATAATTTTCTAAAACAACCAAAGTTAAATATACAAATCCATAAATTACAAAAATAATTACTACTTGAGTTGTAAGTGCATCAAAAACTCTCAATTCTTTTATTGTCTCAAATTCAAAAGTTTCTTTAATATTTGATTTTTCAGAATGAGTCTTACTAACACTTAAATTATATTTTCTAGCTAAATAGTTTAAAGCAATAACTCCTATAATACCACCAACTAAAAATCCTACTGATGCAATAGTAGCACCAAGAGCAGATCCTTCAACTAAAACACCTACACCATCTGCATAACCAGCTCCTATAGTAGTAGCAAGACCAGGCCCTTGTCCGAATCCTAGAGGTAAAAGTAATCCAGCTCCTAAAAATATATCTTTAAAAAAGGCAAATACAATGCTCACACCAATTATAGCTTGAAATAAATAAATAATAACAATAATCATACCTGTAGACCAAATCTTCTTTGTTGTTTTATTGTCGCCTTTTTTAAGAGATAATGCTATAAATCCAATTGCTAACGAATGATAAATAATGTCTCTTAAAATACCGTTTCTGTTTAGCATTATTAATCCGTCTAAATTAGTTGTGCTACCTTCATTATATAAATCTAATGGAATAATATTCAGAAATCCGTCAGATAAAATTAATCCGATAAATCCTGCAATTAAAGCAGTAGGAATAATAACCCTATTTAAAAACGGAATTTTTTCCTTAATTATTTTAGCGACAAACAATAATAATCCAATATAAATAAAATAATTAATAAATCCCCAATTTTCTACTAAATCAAACATAATATAATTCCTCCTATTAACTATTTTTACATTTTATTACTGAAAAGGCACTAAGTAAATATTTAAAATTTTTAATATGTAATAATCTTTAAATTTTTCTTTGTTATATTTTTACACTCCCATATCACTAACCCATTTGTCTTTTATACCTGCCATTATTATACCATAAAGTGAATAAGGATAAAAAATATTTTTAGATAATATATGTTTTACCTGTTTATAATGAATTTTCGGATATATTCTGCTAAATACTGCGCTTGATCATTGTTGTATTTTACGTGTGCTAAATCTTTTTCTTTTCCATTATACTCATATAAAGATATAAAAGCATATGTAAGAATTCTTTTATCTTCAATATAATTACTTATTAATTCTTTATAAATTAATAATTCGCTTTTCTTTTTTGTCCATGTTCCTTTTATTTTTTTGAAATTATCAACCATCCTCATTTCTAATAGTAATAATGACTCATTATACTTAATAATAAAATCAATTCTCATTTTTTTAGACATTTTTATAATATACTCAAAATAGATTTCAATTTTATCATACTCTTCGTTTGAAATACTTTTCTTTAAATTATCTATAACTCGACTCATAATAACAAAGCTATCCAGCCATGATACTATTTCACTAATGGAGACCTCTCTTCTAAATGCTTTTTTAAGACTAAACATCCTTCTTAATTGATTTGCATAAGATTTATGACGAATAATTTCACCTCTTGCATTCATTAAACCTTTAGTAATCTTCCATCCATTATAGATATCCAAACTATCAACAAATTCGTTATACTGTTTAGGATTTTTAAAATATCCCAAAGCATCTTGTTTCATCGTATCACCTCAAAATTATAATACTGATATAATTTCCTTTTTACTTAATAATTTATAATTTTAAAAAATTGTAAATATACATATATAGAAATTAAGACTATATTACATTTCTTATAGTTAGTAAAAATGCAATCTAAAAATAAAGAAAAATCTAACTTATAAATATAAGAATGATGTAATCTTTTGTAGGAAGAACAAAATTAGAGAAAATGAAAAGACAACAAAGTCTATTAAAGCCCTTTGTTGTCTTATTTTTAAAATTATTATTCGAAGTAAAATTCAACTGTCGATACATGGATTTTCAGCCCATTTAGTTGGAAGTGTGCAAGTAATATCTAATGGTATTGGAGACCCTTTTTA
>Ga0190304_1001299_pt1 | contig 11123 bp, 11 predicted proteins | sample 48700712_MG_FD_161670 | JGI IMG/M metagenome (GOLD analysis project Ga0190304, IMG submission 161670) | Hydrothermal vent sediment bacterial communities from Southern Trench, Guaymas Basin, Mexico - 4870-07-1--2_MG | ecosystem: Environmental > Aquatic > Marine > Hydrothermal vents > Sediment ... | reverse complement strand
ACCGTAAGCCTCTTAACCTGCTCCCTGTTTATCTGAAGGAAGTAAATTCCTGATTTCAACCCACTGAAGAGTTTTATTCTTTTTCCCTGTGCCCCTGTAATTATCTCACTCTTTCTCATGACCCTGCCTGCGGCATCGTATATCACAAATGAAAATTTGGATGCCATCTTTCCCTGGAATTCAAATGTTATGTTCCCTGAAAGGTCTGCATAAATTTTGTAATGATTATCCTGCACTTCTCCAATACCAGTTGCATAGACATAGAGATTCACATTTGAGATGGACTCATCAGGGTCAGTTGAATATACATGGAGAACCCCAGAAAGGTTTCCCGTGTCAGACGGTATACAGAGGATTTCAACACCGCTTGAATCTCCAGATGATATTAGTAATGGTGCGGTTGTATCCACAATGAATGAAGGGTTATCCATAACAAGACTGTCTACCATAAGTTGATAACTACCTTCATTTTTTATGTAAAGTGTCCATGATGCTGTGTCTCCCGGTACAACACTCCCATAATCATGGCTTGAGTCTGAGAGGGTAATTTCAGGGGCAAGCCCATTTTTATACACCACCTTGAAGATTTTCCCTGTGTCCACATTGGTCGTGATAAATATGGTATCACCATAGGGGTGAACCCTTATTGTCTGATGTATGTCATCAACCCTTATATCATCATCACCAGTTGACTCTTCAACATGGGATAATCCCTGAAAGATTCCAGAAGAGGTATCACTCTCCAGAAGTGCAACTGCAATACCATCAGGATAAATACTGCTCCTCAGTAATGCCACTGCAACATCCTGAATATCCTGACATCTGCCATTTCCGAATATTCTCAGGAAAAGGGTATCTGGATTTGTGAGGTAACTCACCACAGTATTGTAAAGGGTGTCCGAAAAGTTCATTACAGAGTCAACACTGTAAGGCTCACCAGGAACATTGTCTGGTGGGCTCAGGAGCCAGTTTGAAAAATCACCATTACCCCAGAAAAGGGCTTCTATTTCACTATAGGTTGTGTCCCACCAGAAGTTTTCTGTGAACAACAGTGTATCACTGTTTCCATTATAGATTTCAGAATCAGGCTGGAAGGTGTTGTAATACAGGTTTGAATGGTAAACACTGACAGAGCCATCAGGTGAACTGATAAAAAATGTGCCACCATAGGTCTTCTCTGTTCCCCCATTATCAACAATCATTGAGGAGTCCATATTAAGGGATGCATACCCCTGAACAGATATTCCTCCATAGTTCCCTGCTGAATTGCTGGCTATAATGCTTCTTTTGATGTCCACATTTGAATATCCTCCAATCAATACCCCTCCTGGTTCACTGTAGATCTCTTCACCAGCACGGTTTTCATACACAATGCTCTTTTCTATGGTCACATTGGTTGCATTTATATATAATCCAGCAGGTCCATCCGCCGTAGTGTTATAAAGGATTTTCTCACCAGAGAGGTGAAAGGTGTTATAACCCGTTGCAACACCATAAAGATAGACTGTTGAATTGCTCTGGCTGTAATTATTCATAATGACATTGTTTGTGAATGCCCCTGTTGTGGGTGACTGGCAATAAATGGCACTACCCAGATTGTAAGATGTATTAAAGTAGAAAAGTGAATTGTTAACCTCAAGATTTGTATAACTCTCTGTATAGATACCTCCACCATTGTATGAATAATTACCCCTGATTTCACATCCTGAGATGCGAACATTACAGTGGTATGAAATACCTATTGCACCACCACCCTGTCCAGAGTTTACCACTGAATCGTTTTCCATTTTGCAGTTCAATATCTCTGCATCTGTATAGGCATATATACCGATTGCTCCACCCATCCCATAATTCTGGGATGAGTTGTGCTTAACACTGTTTCGTTTGAACCAGCAATCTTTTATTCTGATTCTTGAGTAATTTGCCGCAAAGATTCCACCACCATGACCCGCTGTCCCATTGCCTGCCCTGTTGTTGAAGAAATAACACGACTCTATAACAGGTGCTGAAAAGAGGCAGAGTATTCCACCACCACAATTGTGGAGTCCTCTCTGTCCCCTTGCATAACCATTTATCAGGGTTATGTTCTTTATAAGAATTCTACATTCAAGTGAATCGTATCCAACACTGTCAATGAAGATTACATGGAGTGCTGTGTCTGATAGGTCTTCAGATACTGCATCAAGGGTACACCCAGGAGCCCCACTACTGCCAAGCAGAACAACAGAATCAGGAACGATAAGTCCGTAGGCAGTATCAAGAAAATAGTTTACATTAACATGGTATGTTCCACCTGATAGAAGCACCGTATCAATCCTGCTGTATGCAAGGGAAGAATCATGGGCAATGGAAATATACTTCTGGAGAGAATCCCCTTCATTTCCAAGTGTGTCAACATTCCAGATTTTTCCAGGAAGAATCTGGGGAAATAGAAAGCATATGAAAAGTACTACAGGAAACACTTTACACCTCCTTTCATGGTTTTAAATGTTTCAACAGGTAAATCTTTTACAAACCTCATACTAAACCACAACAATACTCATGTCAAGGAGTTATAGAATCCCTGAAAATCAATCAAGGCACGAATTTTATCACAAAATCTATTGAAAAGGGTTGTAAATACTGTATACTTTGAAATTTCTGGGGACGGAGTTGGAAAATTTATAAATTTATCCTCCGTCCCTTAGAGGAACAAAGGCATAGCGAAAAATTGACAACTTTTATATTTTCGTTATAATTCTTTGAAAAAGAACCAGGTATCTACTCAACACCGTTAAGAATGAGGAGGTTTGAGGTTTGATTATGAGTGTGAGAGTTGTTAGATTGAGAAAGGATGGAGCGGAAGGTTTTAAGGAACTTCTATTTGAATTTTTCAAAGAGTTAAGGGATAAGCAGGGATGGGGACCCCTTTCAAGAAAAGAAATTGATCTGGAGACACAGAAGATATTAAGGTCAAAGGACATTGTGTTCATGGCTTATGAAGATGAAAACCCCATCGGCTTTATCAGAATCTCTACACGAAATGAAGATTCAGTTTTCTGGATTGAAGAAATTTTTGTAAAATCTGAATTTAGAAGAAGGGGAGTTGCACGGATGCTTGTGAAAGCTGCGGAAAAGGAAGTAATAAAGAGGGGAGAAGTTTCGTTATATCTGTATGTGCTACCACAGGATAAGGTTGCCATCTCCTTCTGGAGAGCGATGGGTTACACCATATTGAACTCAATTGAGCTCGTTAAAGATCTTAAACCCATCAAGAGAGATAAAGAGTTACTTTCATTGGAACTGCTTGGAGAGGAATTTAAGATGTTTAACTGGACAAAGTTACAGTTTGATGAACTGGAAACCGAGTTTATAAAACTTTTAAAACGCTTTTATGCTGAAGGAGGGAACAGAGAATTGTTCCTGAAACTCATCAACAATTTACTAAAAGATTATCTCAAGGTTTCTGTATGAAGGGATATGAGTTAAACTTCATTTAAAAGCTATCTCCACAATGGAGTAAACTTTATTTTTCTTCTTATTCCCCTCCAACTCTACTCCTCAATCCCATGCTTCACCTCATCTATTATGATGAGTTCAATACATTTAAGTTCCTTTAAAAGAAACCAACTTCTGCCCCGTTATTTAAGATTTTCATCATCAACACACAAATAAGGATTAAGGTTCTCTTGGATCCTTAAAAGAACATCTCCTGAATTTTATAAAAAGCCGAAATCTTAAGGATTCACGAATACTCTGGTATTTATGAAGATGCAGGATTTATCTCAGTATAACGTTTTCAGCATATCCGAAGTAGCGACCGCAGGGAGCAATTTGGGTGAAGTAACCAAAGGGAGCAAAACCAGATATGGTGTGTTATATGAAGTTCAGAAGTCTTTCCCTCATTATTCAAAAATAGATTCACTTTTGTAATCAGATATAACTTTGAGGCAATAATATCAAGTCTACATCTTCCACTTGCCTTTATAATTCAAGATAAGCATAGATATGCCTGTACCTAAATATATGAAAGAGGAAAAAAAATAATATAAGTTTTGCACAGGGTCCATATACCATGCCATAATGCAAAGACCGCTTAACCAAATATACAACCACGAAAAAGTATGAGCTCCTGCATAGCTATTAAATGCTTCTCCTTTATATTTCTTCCAAGGTCTTTTCCACCAAGGGAAGCTAATTATACCTAAAATTAATACTGTACCTGTAACAAAACGAAACACATTTTTATTATACTTAGCTGTATCACTCTCAAAAAATATCCCGCCTATCCCAGCAAGTAAACTGGGAATAACTATCGCAAACCAAAGTTTCCAATTTTTCATCCTCATAATTTTCATTAAATTTAAATGGCTAAGGATTTTTCTAAAGGCTTCTGAATTTCATATAACTCGTTCATATCCGAATTGTTCGGATATTCTACTCAATAGGAACGGACTCCTTTTGAACCTGCCGAGTCTATCATCGTTTAACATAATATAATAATATGTATCAAAGGAAATCAAAAAGTCAAGTCCATTTTCAAAAAACTTTTCCTTTTCAGGGCGGGTGGGAATGTGAAAGGTTATCATTTCACAGGTTCAATTTTGTATTTCCCTCTTTTCCCTTGAAAAGTTCTTATCCTGAAGTCGTAGCTGAAGATTTGCATTCCATAAACAATGGATGCTTTTTAGATTCCTGCTGAGTGAAAAGTCTTACTTTTTTCTTCTATCCTTCAACAGTTGTTCCCTTACAAGTGGAACATTACAATGTGGGCATTTCAACTCAGGGCAGGGAATACCTTGCTGATGGGGCACCCTGTATCCACACTTAGGGCAAATACAGGTTCCTACAGGACCATAACCTCCGCCACACCTACCAAGACCTCTACCCCCACCTCTTCCTAAACCTCTACCTCTTCCACCTCCCAGACCTCTGCCTTGCCCAGATCCTTGAATAAACATCATCACCTCCGTTTCATTTTTACAGAAGCTTTAAGCATTAACCAGCATCCATTCCAAAGCATAAAACAACCAGAACCTATTCAAGCCATTGATCGGTTTTATTCCTTCAAAAGTTAGTCTTTCCTAACATTAATCATAATTCCTCGGTTGTCAAGGGGGGGGCATAGAATTCTTGATTTCCTGTTGGAACGATCCCCCTTCACTTTTTCACCAAATAGTAATCACAAGTTGACCAGGTTTCCTTGACTTTTCATTCAAATGTGTTTACAATTTTTATATAAATAAACCAGGAGGGTTTATGGTTACTGCACTTTTGTTTTATATACTTGGGCTATCAATAAATGATGCACAGGGGTTCTTCCCTGAGAAGATATACATCGCCGACCTTGAGCCTGAGGGATTTTACAGGGGAAACATACTGTTCCAGATTAAAGGCCAGGAGAGTGCTACCTCTCAATACCAGGTGAAATATCTTCTCTTTTATGGTAAGAATATCCTTGCTGAGGGTAGGTCTGATATATTTACTCTTACCTCAGGTGAATCATTCCAGTTCACGAGCAAAGAACTTGGAGATCCTTCAAGCAAATTCTGTATTGTGGATTACAATCTCCACACAGAGAACAAACATGTGATTGGAAGTTTCCTTGCCAGTGGGGTTTTGCTTCCCGGAGATTATCTTTTTGAGGTTCAATTTATAAAAATGCCAGATGGTCTGGAAGACACAACTGTGGTTTTTGAATTCTCAATTATGGGAGGTGATGAGGTTGAAGCACTTGCTCCAGGGGTTCCCTGTGGTGAATCATCACCCATTGTAGTTGATAGACCCCTATTTCTGTGGTTGGGGGATTGTGATTCATTCACGCTGAATATAGGGCTTATGCTGAACAGTAAAATTTCTCCACTCCAGAATCTCCATCTTTACCCTGTTTTGAAGAAGAGCGGACTCAATGGTAATTCATTCCAGTTCCCACATGATTACCCTCCTCTTGAAAAGGGAGAGTATGTGTGGCAGGTGGTGGGGTTCAGAACCACCTCCTCTGGGGTTGAGAAAATAAGCTCCACGCCACTGTGTTTTATGGTGGAACCTGAAAAAATCCAGGAGATAATTGAGATTTTAAAGGAAAAACTTGGTGAGGATAATCCAGAAATTGTTGAGATAGAAGAAGGTGGTTTTTCTCCCACAGGGACAATTCTTTTGAATGGGAGAGTAATCACCATTGAAGAGTTCAGGGAGATTATGGCAGGGAGTAAAGAGGTCAAGCGGGTGAGGTGGAAATGATGCTTTTAACCATTTTACTCCTTCTTTCAGATTTGAGAGAAATGGCCGTTTCCATCAAAACAAAGGGGGATGTGAAGGTTATAAGGGCAACAGAGGAGATAAAACTCACCAGGGGAATGATTCTGAAAGAGGGGGATGAGATAAGAACAGGTGAGAATGGATATGCACTTATAAAGTATCTTGAGAAGGGAATAATCATTGAGGTGAAATCCCATTCATCCATTTCTATTCCAATAGATACGAAATCCAGAAGAACGGGTAGATTGAGAAGGTTGAAACTCTTTTTTGGGGAGATCATCTCCATCATAAAGGGTAAATCATTTGAGGTTGAAACCCCAAATGCAGTTGCAGCAGTCAAGGGGACCAAATTCTCTGTCACACATTCGGGGGATACGACAAGGGTGTTTGTATTCTCTGGCTCGGTAAAACTGAAAAATGAATCGGGTGAGATTGACATAAATCCTGGAGAGGGCGGAATATGCGTTGGTGATAATCCACCTGTAAAAACGGAAACCCCGAAGAAAATCCAGATTGAGTTTGAACACGGGAGTGGAAATATAAAAATTCTTGAGATAGAGGTTGAATGATATATCTTCTTTTTTCATTAACAGTTGTTTATCCTGAAGATAATGAAGAGATTGAGGATTTCTTCATTGTGCTGACAGAGTATCAGGATACAATCCTTCCAGGGATTTACCTTGATACCTATCCCGTGAGCGGAGAGTTCAGGAAGGGAGATTATACACTGGTTTTTTTCCCATCAACATCACTACATCCAGGTTACCACACCCTTATGATTGTTTCAGGGGATGAAACCACACGGGTTAACTTTGTTATGAAGGGTGTTGAAAGAAGGGATTTCTTTTCTTTAAGCGCGGGAGTTTTTTACAGGTATTCAAGTGTCTTATCCCCTTCCTTTTCTTTATATATGAGTCTATCAGGTTATAAAGCACTTTACGGATTTCTTCTTGCTCCCCAATTTTCATGGAGCAGGGATACCTCTGGATTTTACATACCATTCTATCTTTATGCAGGCAGATCGCCGATAATGTTACGTGCCGGACTCTTCTATCCACTTGGCAACAGTCCCTTTATGAGAGGAAGGCAAATTTATGGGGTCGGTTTAGGCTCAGGTGAAAAAACAGTTTTTTTCTGGGGTAAGATTCCATTTTATAAAGGGAGGGAGGTCTTTGGTTTCTCACTTGGCTCTTCTCCATTGAGATTCATAGGTGTGAGAACCCAATCCCTTGATACCATTGAGCCTTTTGATGACTGGGTTGCTGGACTTGAAAGCAAGTTTAATATTCTGAAACACAGGGTAATCGTTGCAGCAGGCATTAGTGTTTTCACAAGGGATATGAACAGAGAAGTTGATGATGGGTTGCCACACATTCCAGGATGGTTGTTCCATCTGAATACAACCACCATTCCCCTGAAATTCACCAATGAATCATCATTTTTTTGTCTTGAATTGAGGTCATCAAAGAGGAACATTAAATTCAGAATCAATGGAAGTTCCTTCTATAACATGGCATGTCCCGATGTGGTTCAGAATTTGTGGATGGTGAGATACACGGAGAGGATTAATGTTGATAAATTTCTATTGTACACCCAGTTAGGTCTCACAAGCACAGGGGGTAATCTGCACTTTCTTGGGAAAGTGGGACTGACAGGAATGGGAAACAGACTTTGGTATTCGTTTATCTCTTCCTCGTTCACCCATATCTTCAACTATTATTTTAGCACCCCTTTTGTGACTCCTCAGGGTTATCTTTTGCTTTCTGATTTATACAGAAGGTTTGAGTTAAACCTTGTGTCAAATTTTCCATTCAGGCCTGGGGTAAAGTTGGATTTCTCATTAAACCAGATTCCCATGTATTCTATCTGTTCACAATTCATAATTTATGGGGTTAGCCTCTATCCAGAGTTGTTGTACTCTGATGGATTGGGGTTCAGGATAAGGGTTTCGGGTAAGGCATATGAAACTCCATGGAACCTGGGGATTTTTTATACGGCTAAAAACTCTTCTCTTCATTTCCAGACCTCCCACAGATTCACATTTTAATTCTTCCATCCGGAGAACCTTGAAAATACAATAATTATTCCTGGAGAGGCAGAAGGATTGTCCGAAAATGATATGGCATTCCTAAAAAAACCGTTAACTCATAGGCCTCTATGCCCTAACAATTCAACAAGTTCTTTTCCTATCAATTCTTTCCTGCAATCAGGGCATACATCAAGGAGTTCAAGTGGGATTTCCTTTTCTTTTGCCTCTTTGACCATTGGTTCTGGAGCAAAGAATTTACCGCAAATTCTGCATTTAACAAGGGGTAGCTCAATATCATCGTGGAGCGTTTGTTGTAAGAAGGCAGTAAGGTCAAAACCCTCTTCAACCTTTATTGCATCCTGAGGACATATCTCTTCACAGGTTCTACAGGTTATGCAGCTCCAATAGTAGTGCCTTATTTTCCTTTTTCCGTCAACATCCTCAAGCATTATTACATTCTCAGGGCAATTGTTGTAACAGGCACCACAACCTACGCATTTATCCGGATCATATACGGGTGTTCCAAATCCAGGAATAATCTCTTCTTCTGAGGGTTGCCATGGTTGAATTTCCGTTATTCCAAGCCCCTTAAATATCCAGAGTAATTCCGTATGAAGAACTTCCCTTTTATTACCCTCTTTTTTGGGTGGAGGAAGTTTTTTTAATGGATTTGGACCGAGTTTCCTGATGCGTTCTGTAAATTCTTCTATTACCTCCTGAAACCTATATGCCTCTCCAGCAGAGACATAGTACATCTCAAGCCTTTTATCCAGGCCCGTCTGTTTAAGAAGACCTTTTAGGAAGTTTATCCTTTGTTTTGCTTTGAGGTTTCCAGAAATGTAATGGCAGTCTCCAGGATGGCATCCAGCCACTATAACCCCATCTGCTCCCTGAACGAAAGCATGGATTATAAATAATGGGTCAACCCTTCCCGTGCACATCACACGAATGATGCGAAAGGTAGGGGGCATTTTCAGTCGGGAAACACCCGCCATGTCTGCACCAGCATAGGCGCACCAGTTGCAGCAAAAAGCAATTATTCTCGGTTCAAATGCCTTATCCATCAGAATGGACCTGCGTGTGCGTTCAGTTTCTTGGCCACTTCTTCAAGGGGTATGCCTTCAATCTTTTTTTCTAATCCTGTATTTTCAAAGGGAACCGTAAGCCTGAGTGCCCCGAACTCCGTTGAAAAAACGCCCAGACCAACAGTGAGAGGAACATCTATGATCCTCTTCTTCTTAAATACATATTTCAGGTTTTCATATCCATCTTCGCATGCAAGGGGGATGATTACGGTTGCCTCTTCAAATATTGTCTTTGTTGGTTCCTCTATGGCTCTTAAGTGAACCAGATCAAGAACGCAGGAGAGACCTATAAGTTCAGTATGTATCACATTATATCCATCCTTCTCAAGTTTTTCTTTAAGTGATGCCATTGCCTGTCTTCCACCAAATCCATTACAGAATTTTACACAGTTGTTACACGACCATATCACAATCTTGTCGTCCTTTTTCAATTGTGCCTTCAGGTCGTCGTATGAAAGTTTCCGTAAAGTGACAATCATTCTGGCACCTCCAGTTTTAAGACCTTTTCTTTTTTTGGCTCACCTGTAAGCAGTCCAAATTCTTCACCTGCACGGTTTTTATACTTTTTGTATGTCTTCATAAGCTTCAATACACCATTTCCGGGGCTTACAACCATTATTCCAAGGGTTTCATTTGCCTTTATAACTTCCATGTCGGGAAGAGCCTGTTTTATACTGGTCCATCCTGCTTCACATGTAAGTGCAATTATCTTGGTGAGCCCTTTACTTAAATTTGCCCTCTCAATATAATCCCTTATGCATGCAGCAGTTACGAGAAGTTCTTCCTCTACTATAAACCCATCTTTTCTCAGCTGGGATGCAAGTGCCTCCATCTTTTCCAGCCCACCAGTGCCACAGAATCTAACACAGGTATTACATGAAATTATACCTATCCGATCCGTCTTCTTTAACCTGGATTTTATCTCATCATAAGGAATTCTTTGTGTTACCGCACCCATTTCAGGCCTCCTGTAAAGTAATGATTTCTCTCAGATATGTGCCTACCGCAAGAACCTTTTTAGCCAGTCTCTTTCTCCGTTCATCCTCAAGTTCCCCTATTTCTCCAAATTGCAGAGCCATTGTGGGGCAGTTCCTGACACACACGGGGACCTCACCTTCCTTTAACCTGTCAGAACACATATCGCACTTGACCACCTTCTTGGTAGTTTCTGCAAATTTTGGAATACCAAATGGACAAACAAGTGCACAGTATCCGCATCCGATACAAAGCGATTCATCAATCACTACTGCACCGTGCTCGTTTCTCTTTATGGCTTCCACCGGACAAATTCTCATACAGGGAGCATCTTCACAATGAGAACATCTCAGTTGAACAGGATAAACCTGGTCAATCCAGAGAACATAGTTTCTTGAGGTATCACCATGCTCCTTGGAGCACGCCTCTATACACTCTTCACACCCAAGACACCTGTTTGGCACAAGATAAACTTTCTTCATATCCACCTCCTTATCAATTTTGTATACAATTATTGTTCCAGAATAACCACATTGATTCACAATGGATTAGATGCTCATGTTTCGTTTCACAATGAAACTTTTTTCATAATGAAACTTGACATATTTTTTTCCTTGTTTATACTCGTCAAAAAGGAGCGTGTATGCAGGATTTAATGGAGTGTTTTAAAGAAGGGGTGGCCGTTGTTGATGAAAACTGGAAATTTATCTCTATCAATGATAAGGGTTGTGAGGCAATAGGTTTAAAAAGAGAGAATGTTATTGGGAAGGATTGTGCCGAGATTTTTCCTACCTGTT
>Ga0190304_1001295_pt1 | contig 11138 bp, 11 predicted proteins | sample 48700712_MG_FD_161670 | JGI IMG/M metagenome (GOLD analysis project Ga0190304, IMG submission 161670) | Hydrothermal vent sediment bacterial communities from Southern Trench, Guaymas Basin, Mexico - 4870-07-1--2_MG | ecosystem: Environmental > Aquatic > Marine > Hydrothermal vents > Sediment ... | reverse complement strand
GTTAAGTACTCGCCCAGTGGCCTCAAACCCAGGCCAAAAACATTAAAACTTTTTTCTTTAAGTCTATTGAATCGATAACCAAAGGAAAGAAAATCAAAGGGTCTTACAAGAAGCCCGAGACTCAATTCTTTACTGTCATCAAGATGATAGGCAAATCCCCCATACATCCATCTACTCAGTTTAATCCCTTCAGCAATCCCGTATCTTTTTACATTATTCTGAACCGAATAAAATAAACCTATATTCCACATGGCAAGCATGAGATTATGCTTATTATCTGCGTCACCCCTGTAAGTTAATTCTATACCGGGAGAGAAGCCAAGCCCGGCAGGATTTGAGAGAATAGCATCACTCCTTTGGGCTGTTGAAACTGAAAGCCCTTCAAAAAAAGTCATTAAAATAATTGCCCACATAATCACCTCCTTTTAAGTAAATTATAATCTCACTGGTTTACACTGTAAACAATCTTTGAAAGTTCACTTAGTGCTTTGTATACTTTCGAAAAGAGGAAAAGCGTGTATAAAGCAACGCGAGGAGTTAAGCTTCTTCTCCAGGACCCAGAAAAATCACTTCTAAAGATTGCAATACCCACTATTATAGCTAACGCTATCCAAACCTTATATAACTTCGTGGACGCTGTATGGGTATCAGGCTTGGAACATGCTGCCCTTGGCTTAGCTGGAATAGGCCTTACGCAACCATTTTCCTTCGCTTTAATCGCACTTTCCAATGGAATTGGTATAGGAACTAACTCTTTAATATCCAGAAGTATAGGTGCAAAAGATAAAAGAGGAGCAAACCTTGCAGGGGAACACGGTATTGTATTTTCCATGATTATTTCATTTGCAATAGCAGTTCCACTTGTAATTTTAGCACCGTGGATATTTAAAACAATGGGGGCAGGAGAATCTCTCACTTATGCTTTGGCATATTCCAGAATTATTTTTGGCGGAACTCCTATTTTATTTCTATCAGTGATTTTAACTTCAATTTTGAGAGCAGAAGGTGATACTAAAAGAGCCATGTATGCAATGGCAGTGGGTTCCATTTTAAACATAATCCTTGACCCGATTTTTATTTATGTTTTACATTTTGGCGTCATGGGGGCAGCAATAGCCACTGTTATTTCCCGGTTTATTGCTACTTTGCCGGTGGTATATTGGATTTTTGTAAAAAAGGACACTTTTGTCTCACTTAACCTCAGAATATTTAAATTTAAGGCCCAAATTGTAAAAGAGATAGTCAAGGTTGGACTTCCAGCTTCCCTTTCGCAACTTTCCATGTCTCTTGGGATTTTATTTTTCAATTCCTTAATTTTAAATATTGCAGGACCTCAAGGAGTAACTGTTTACATAACAGGTAATAGAATAAAGTCTCTTGCTATTCTTCCTGCTCTCGGGATTTCTGCAGCTCTAATTTCCATAGTCGGGGCATGGTGGGGGGCGGGAAGAAAGGATATGGTGAGAAGAGCAATCATACATGCCTGGAAGACCGGGGTTAAAATGGAATTCTTCATAGCTCTTATAGTATTTATATTTGCTCCAACTCTTACAGCAATATTCATCAATGACCCTTCCATGGAAGCCTTAAGAATAGATATTATAACCTACTTAAGAATATCCAGTATAAGCTTTATTTTTATACCCATAGGAATGTTTACATCTTCTTCTTTCAATGGTATGGGAAAAGGTATAAATGCCCTTATTCTAACTTTTCTACGAGTTCTTATTGTTTCGTTCCCTTCTGCTATTTTTTATGCCAAAACTCTTAAGTTAGGATTACAAGGTGTGTGGATAGGTATAGTAACCGGTTCTATAACAGCAGCCATAACTGGTATTAGCTGGTTGTATATAGCAGGGATTTTGAGGAGGGAAACAAATGAAAGATATGTTCATAAGGGAAGCCCAAAAGAATGACAAACAGGATGTACAGGAAATTGCAAGATTTACCTGGGAAGGTCAGGACTATATCGACAAAGTATTCGACGAGTGGCGGGAAGATGGACACTTTTTTGTAGCAGAAATAGAAAATAAAGTTATTGGCACAGCGAAATTAACCATATTTCCAGACAAGGTAGGCTGGCTAGAAGGATTAAGAGTGCATCCCCAATATAGAGGGCAAGGAATTGGCAGAAAACTCCAGGATTTCACCCGTGAGTACGGGATTGCACTGATAAGAAAAGGGGTTATTAATTGTCTCGAATTTTCCACGTATTACAAAAATCAGCGCACTATTCAAATGGCGCTTAAGGATGGATTTTATCTCACGAAAAGATTTTACATACTCGTCAGAAATAAGACTCCGGAAATGGAGAAGCCTACTCTTACTAAAATCTATATGGAGGAACTTACAGAATTTAAAGAATATCTATCTATGGGATGGCGTTTTCTCCACAAAACACAAGAAGCTCTCCAATGGATGCTAGGCCATATTACTCCGTTCAGGATAAGTACTTATAAATTCTACCAGTATAGAATCACCAGCACCTTCACACTTTTACACTTTTCCAAGGAAGCAATTGAATCATATATAAAGGCCCTAAACTGGATTTCAGAAAAAGCAGGATTTCGTTCCTATGAAATAATACTTCCCGAAGAGTCTACGGACTTCATCCATATTTTCAAACAATATAATTTTTCCTTCTGGGACAAACCCGAGGAAGCTAATATTTATGTATTTAAATACGCATTGAAGCATTATGGCTGAAGGGCCGCTTGTTCATCGTTATACAGAAAGGATAAAGAGGATTGCTCAAGGCAAAAAAGTTACTGTGAAATTTCTTGTAAAAAAATTAAAAGGGTACAACGAAAATTTTCATCAGGTAGTCTTAATAAGAGTTGAGGCTTTTGGGAAACAATTTAGATTTTATTTTTCTAACAAAAAGATTGTAATAGTGCATCTTATGATGTGGGGGTATTGGAAATTTTATAAAAGAGGCGAAAATTGGGATAAACCCCTTTCCAAAGCTAAAATGATTATACACTGTGAGGATAATGAGATTGTATTGTTCTCTGCACCTGTATTAAAAGTCTTTGATGAGGAGGAATTTATTACTAGTAAATACAACACGCTGGGTCCCGATCCACTGAGACCTGATTTTTCAAAAGAAAAATTCCTTTCCAATTTACTTTCAAACCCTGAAATGGAAATAGGAGAAGCCCTTATTAGACAGGATATAATTGCCGGGATAGGCAATATCTTGAGAATAGAAATACTCTTTAATGCTAAAATTCACCCAAGAAGGAAAATCAAAGACATCGATGATAGAAAACTAGACAAACTTGTATATTGGATTTTAAAACTCCCTTCTGACTGGTTTTTTTATCCTTCAGGAAGAAAAAAGAAATTTCAAATTTACCGCAAGGCCGGAAGGCCATGTCCAAGATGTGGAACTACCATTGAATTTTTTAGACAGGCCGGGAGAATAACCTATGCTTGTCCACAATGCCAGAAATAACATGCTTTATTTGCCTCTCTCTCCCTCCCACAACCTAATTTGAAGTCTGTCAGAATAATTTACACCTATCCGTATTGCCTCATTAGCAATAAGACTTGCAATACGCGACAATGCTATCTTTGTTTTTGCGAGAGGCATTAAATACACATTTTCTCTTCTGATCCCATATTTTTTTATAATTTCCTCCACTTCATTAACATCTTTTCTATTTTTTACCACAAATTTAAAAATAGTACCGGGCATTGAGCTGAAAAAAAAGAGAGCGTCAGGATTCAATCGTAGATTTTCTCTTATGCCACTGTTAGAGAGTTTTGGCGAAACGTTAAAGTGAAGTTTACTCCCTATATGAAGTAACCTGGAAGGTTTAATGGTACCATTAGTTTCCACTTCTATTGTTGCAAATTCAGCATGGATAATCTTAAGCATAAGAAAAAGAGCATTTTCCTGTAGAAGAGGTTCACCTCCTGTAATGACTAAGTTTTTTTCCCTTTTTTTAATTTTTAAAATCTTATCTACCACCTTTTGGGTACTTAGTTTTAGCCATTGGTCTCTATATTCCGGGAACGAGCTATAAGCAGTATCACAATACCTGCATCTTAAATTACACCCTCCCAATCTCAAAAAGATGGAGGGAACTCCTGATCTTGGTCCTTCTCCTTGAATAGAACTGAAAATTTCACTGATTAAAAGCATCAATCGATTTCCTTATATGATTTCTTTATAGTTTACCTCCACAAAATTTTCCCGTGTCATTTTAACAAATCCACTCTGTGTAAGAGTTTCAAATACTCCAACCTCTACTTCCCTCACATTTTCGAAATTTCTTATAATCAAAGACGCGATAAAAAGGGCTAGATTTTCAGCAGTGGGATTTCTGTCAAGAACAACCAATTTCTGGCCGGCTTTCTCTAACAAAGGGACAAGTGGATCTTTTTCATAGAGTATGACCTTGTGATCCAATAAATCGTGTATAGTGCTTTTTAATATACCGAAATCCACCAACATCCCGTGCTCTTCTAATTCTCCTCTAATTAATACCTTAACTCTATAACTGTGCCCGTGCAGATATCTACATTTCTTCTCATGTTCATAGATTCTATGAGCAGAATCAAACATTCTTTCCCATCTAATTTCAAACATCTTTCACTCCTTTTAAAATATTATTTATGTTCACTCCCTTCTCAAACATCCATCCAGAGGGAGGAAATTGAAGTTTTCCGAACTCGGAGAAATATGATACAGACGTATCATTAAAATATTTCTTTAATTCCATTTTCCCCAATGCCGCCCCCTGCAAATTATATCTCAGGTCACCCAGTATTGCAAGTGCATCTTCAGGAGAATTTACTTCCATTACAAACAATGTCCTGGGTGGCCAGAATGTGGGAATATCCTTAACCTTTGATACCATCCAATCTGCCCCTCGTATGAATTGTTCTGAATCCATGAGAATCACAGAAGTCCCATACTCAAAAATATCCCTGTCAAAGTTTGACTGAGGTTGCAGTCTCGAGCTTATATATTTAAATGCTTCTCTAAATATGCTTATATCCGCCCTCCCTTGGACGAATAAAAACCTGAGGGAAAGACAGCCTGCTGTATCAAAAGCAAGATTATCAAAAGCTATTTTTTTTGCGATTTCTTCTGTTAAGTCCAACTTATTTATATAACCAATTGAAAATCTGGGACCGAAAATTCTCACTGGTTTATTGAGTTTTTCTGCAATTTTATATGCAGTTTTCCCTCCAAAAATAAAAACAAAATCATATTCCCCAGCTCTTCGGAGAGCTTCATCATGAGAAAGGTAATTCCCATCTATGAAATCCAATTGATTGCTGAGCAATTTCCTAAAATTATGAAAAAAAAGCTGTTCATTATGAGGAAGTTTAAAAAAGATTTTTAGGTTATAAACAATTGAAATAGGAAGAACCTGAAGAGGAACAACAGGGACATTCCCTGGAAGAAATACAAAAAGAGAATTCACATCCCCAGATTTTTCTGGGAAAGGAAATCCGTTGTAACTATCAGCAATATGCAATAACACCATGTAAAGCAATTCTCTTTGATATTCAATATCCCCTATACGATCCCCTTTTTTCACTCTTTTGGCAAGTTCAAGAATAACTTCACTAGCTTTAGCCAAAAGTAAACGCGCATCCTCTTTCTTCATCCGTAATCCTCCCCAGCACATCAAAATATGGACCCTTTTTTATAATTCTGTCTGGTATGTAAAGGGCAGAGACAGTATATAGGTTGGCAAAATCGAATACTTTTAATAGGCCCTCGCCTTTTGTGAAAACTTTGGCAAAGGGGTATTCAACATATAGTTTATTTGGACCTGTAGAATAAAACTGAGAAAAAAGCTCACTCATACCGTATTCTGAATAGAATTCACTTTTTGGAAAAAAACGGAATGCATAATCATAAAGTTCAAATCTATTGTATGGTTTTCCTAAGGCCTTGTATCCTCCTGTTTCCACTATAATAAATTTCTTATAAAGTCTGATACCTTTTCGCTCCATGTACTGAGACAATTTCAATAATTGAATAGAAGTCATAAAAAGAAGAATATCATCTTCAAGTTCGTCTAATTGAGACAGAATTGTTTCTTCATCCAGTTCGAAACTGTAGTTTAAATGCCGGCCTCTGGTTTTTTCAACAAAAAATGAAACCATAAAAGCAAGTGAGGAATGTTTTGCATGAGAAAAAGGTGGAATCAGTGAGAAAACCCTTCTGTTTAAAAAGGGGAAGGTTTGTTGCATCGAGACCATATAAAGTTCAAGAGATTGATCTGAAAAATATACTTTTGAACGTTCCCCAGTAGTACCACTGGAAAGAAAATAGCCCTCAGGTTTTTCAAAAGTAGTTAATGTATATTTTTTAAAAAACTCCACTGGAATGAAGATAATCTCATCTATGTTCTTTACTTTAGAAACGCCGAATTTTTGATAAAACTCACGCAGATGCTTAACGTGCTCAATCTGGTAATTAACTATCTTCACAGCAAGATCTGGGTCAAACTCTTTAGAATCTTTTATGTATTCGAGGACCTCCCTATGTAAGTTCATCTTCTATTACTCTTCTAAGCTGTTGTATAAAAAACATAGCAATATCTTCGGTTATGACCAACGGGGGGGTAATTTCTAGAACCTCCGCATTTTCACCAGCAGGAAGGGTTATGAAACCTTTTTTGAGCAAATACTTCATCGATTCAAATCCCATACCCTTTGTTCTAAATTCAATACCGATAAGCAGTCCTTTACCCCTTACTTCCTTTATTACGCCAGGAAATTCAAGTTCTAATTCCTTAAGCTCCCCCATCAATAATCGTCCAATTCGCTCTGCTCTCTCATAAAGTTTATCTTTCTTAATTTGATCCAGAACACTGGCAGCAACTTCACATATCAATGGGTGTCCTAAAAAGGTAGAGGTATGTATTGCCTCGCCTTGTGACTCAGGCCACGCCTCCATAATTTTATCTGTAGCAAGACATACAGAAACAGGGAATGAGGAACTCAGAGCTTTCCCCAATGTTATTATGTCAGGCTTTACACCATAATGTTCAAAGGTAAACATTTTCCCTGTTCTACCCAATCCAGTGTATATTTCATCAAATCCCAGAAGAATATCATATCTATCAGCAATTTCCTTAAGGCCCTGAATAAATCTATAGGGTGCAACCCTGACACCACCGCGAGCCTGAATGAGTTCTACAAAGATAAGACCTGGCCTCTTCTCAGGAGATAATCTAGAAAGATATGCATCTATTTTCTCCAGAACAAAATCTCCTTCAATATCATCACGAGGATATTCAAAAAACTTAGTGATCACAGGCATCTGCTTTTTAAAAGGGAGTTTAAATTTCTTACTCCAGGTTAGATTCAGGGCACCATAGGAGAGGCCATGGTATCCGCCCTTAAAAGCAATAATTCTGTGCCTACCAGTATATAATAGTGCTGTCTTCATGGCGGCTTCCACTGCATCTGCACCATTCTGCCCAAGTATTCCCTTATAACCTCCGCCCATAATCTTCCTAAGTTTGCCCAAGAGTTTTACTTTGGAAGCTGTCGGAAGCACATCTCCCATACCATTTATTATTTCTGCATTTTTTAGTATATCCAGAATCAAAGAGTTGGTATGTCCTACAGCACTAACGCCAAACATAGACGTCATATCGATGTAACGGTTATCATCTACATCCCACACATTCATCATGTACGTTTTTTTTATAAAAACAGGAAAATCTCCGGATATATACGTTATATTGGGAGATTCAACTTCCTTCAGCTTTTTTGATAAAATTCTGGATTCCGGACCCGGAATCTCTGTTCTGATAAGTGGAAATTCAAAGCCTTTATTTGTGTCCATAGTTTACAAATTTAAAAGCCTGGATCTTATAGATTCAAGGAGAATTCTCATGGAAATCAATATCAAAAATGAACCAAAGATTATCCTTAGTGTACTTGATGGTAGGGTGTTAGAGAAAAAAGCACCCGCTACCGCACCGATAGCTGCTGAAGGTAGTATATATTTTATTATTCTGCCTTCTATATTCTGCAGCCTTTTGTGTAAAAGCGCCCCCATCAATGTTGTAGGGAAAATCACAGCTAGAGAGGTCGTAACTGCTTGATGCATGCTAAATCCAAAGAAAATATTTAGGGAAGGCACTATTATCACTCCGCCACCTATACCGAGAAGGACTGAGGAGATACCTGCAAAAAGCCCTACCAAGGAAAGGTATGGATTAATTTTCAGGATTGGGGGCACATTAGACAAACTAAACACCCCTATAAGCTTAAGTCCTGCGAAAATTAACAACATAGAAAACAGGAATTTTAAAAGGGCTGAGCTTAATTTTACCACAAGTTTCGACCCTATCCAAGCTCCAATTAAAGAACCAAAAAGAATCGTTATCACTGGTATAACAGTTAAATTACTGGATTTGATAAGATAATGTGTGATAACTGCTACAAGAGAGGTTGGGACAATTGTAGCCAGGGATGTCCCTATTGCTTTTTTAAATTCCACATGTAAAACATACGCAAGGATAGGTACAAGAAGTACTCCTCCACCTATACCAAGTGAGGCATTTAAAAAACCTACTAAAAATCCTGCAAAGGCATATCCCATCTAAATTTCTCTAATCTTGATTCGATGTTCTATTTCTTTTTCGGTATGTCAAGTCTGCAAATTTTTCATATTAGCCTCCGTCTAAAATTATCCGGAGGCTTATAAGTACAGTCAATTTACTTCGCATTACACTTCCAGAGATTGAAAATATCAACAAAAATCTGGAGGTCATATTATGGCATTTCGTGTATAAGTATTGACTTCTAAATTTTAAAAAATTATAATAAATTTGATTAAAAGTAAAAGGAGGGTTAGGCGTTGTATAGAGGCATTTTAACACTATGGCTGTTTCTTTTATTGGGTGTGATATTTTTCTCAGGCTGTAAGAAGGAAAACAATCCTCCCAACGTACCCTCAACCCCATCGGGACCATCAAACGGTACTATTAACACTTCTTATAATTTTTTATCCTCATGCACTGATCCTGATGGAGACAATATTGCTATTAGGTTTGATTGGGGTGATGGTAGTGCATCGAATTGGAGTTCGTATGTCTCTTCTGGTGATATTGTTACGATGTCTCATTCTTATTCAACTGCTGGGATATATTATATAAAAGCACAGGCAAAGGATGAGAAAGGCCTACTCTCAGATTGGTCAAGTGGGCATGAGATTGTTATTTCAGCTTCTTCTTCCAATAATCCACCTAATATTCCAACTGCACCCTTTGGCCCTGCATCTGGGTTTGTTGATACTAATTATAATTTTACTGTTTCGACAACAGACCCCAATGAAGATTCAGTATCTTTTCAATTTGACTGGGGTGATGGTAGTATGTCTAGCTGGAGTTCTTATGTTCCCTCTGGTGATATTGTTACGATGTCTCATTCTTATTCGACCAGTGGGACATATTTCGTGAAAGCACGGGCAATGGATGTTAGAGGCGCAATATCTGGATGGTCTAACGGACACCAGATAGATATTAGCGAAGCTTGTAGTGGTGATATAACACCCGCTAACTTTACTGCCTCTGCAGGAAGTGGGGGTACCACAGTTGTACTCACCTGGGAAGCACCAGTTGATAACATTGATGGATATATTCTTTATTTTGAAAATACATTACTTGATACCCTTGATCCTTCTGAAAACACTTTTACTCACAATCCCCAAGGCCAGGTTGGAACATATAAATTATATGCTTTCCTGGGGGATTCACTATCTGATCCTGTCACGGTATCCACAGAACCAAAAGTCACTACTGCACAATTAACTCTCGCTGAATTAAATGCTGCGGGAAATTCAGGCCTTGGTTTCACCCCGGCCTGGACGGCAACTACCTATCCCATGGCTGATCCCAATGCCCCCGATAATGTCGATTTCTATTTTACAGATGGCTCCTCCGGTTCTACTGGAACATTCCAGTATCTTGCGTCTGCTGATCAGGTGGTAAATGCAGCATTTGAAGAAGGAAAGCCTCCATCAGTACCCGACGCTGGATGGCGAGAGAATTACATAACGGAAAAGGCTCCCCAGGGAGGCATTATCCAAGAACCAACCCTTGAATATGATTCGGCAGACTCAAATAGCACTTACTCTTTTAAAGTAGTTAGAGGAACTGACTATTATTATGGTACGATTGAGCTGGGAAGTGTATCCCAGACGGAATGTACAATCGTCAACGTTAAAGTCCAGACCATTGCTAATCTGAGAATTATAGGCCAGTAACTAGCAGCCAAAAAGATAGAAGTAACTGATATAATGTAGGTTATGATTTTTTTATATGGTGTAGATAGGAGTAATGTTTTGCTAATAAAGACAGGTGCGAGCGAGAATATAACCACGAGGTTCAACGTTTATCTTACTCTTAAATAATTATTTTTGTTCCTCCTACATTACAAAATTATAGGAGTAGCATTCCAGCTCAAAATTGGAGGATTGTGTTTACCTATAAATGTGTTTACCTATAAAAAGATTTTTTTATAAATACTTCAATTTAGACTCTTTGTATCAACTTGACAAATCGATACTTACTCCTTATAAATATTTTACAAAAGAGGAGGTAGAAGATGAAGTATGTATGGGCTATTTTAATGATGGTGGGTTTATTGATTGTAACAAGCTGTCAAGCTCCCAAAAACGTCCAGGAAGCGGTGTCTAAAATATCCACCATGGAAGAAAAAATTAATACCCTTGAAGCTAAAGTTGATTCTCTTGAAAATGAGCTTAAAGCTATGGGTGAAGCCACTGCAGAGGGAGTTTCCCGTGCCCAGGTGGCAAAAATGGCAAATGATATAAAGAAATTAAAAGCACAAAACCAAGCATTGGAGAAGAAAGTAAAAGAACTAGATAAATTTGTTAAGCTATTAAAGAAGAAAGTGTAGGGGGTGAATTATGAAAAGAATTTTGCCAATTTTTATACTCTCATTGGGTTTAATCTTTAGCTCATGTACTGAAGAAGAAACGGGAGGAAAAGAGATAACACCGGCTAACTTTACTGCCTCTGCAGGAAGTGGGGGTACCACAGTTGTACTCACCTGGGAAGCACCAGTTGATAACATTGATGGATATATTCTTTATTTTGAAAATACATTACTTGATACCCTTGATCCTT
>Ga0190304_1001293_pt1 | contig 11144 bp, 8 predicted proteins | sample 48700712_MG_FD_161670 | JGI IMG/M metagenome (GOLD analysis project Ga0190304, IMG submission 161670) | Hydrothermal vent sediment bacterial communities from Southern Trench, Guaymas Basin, Mexico - 4870-07-1--2_MG | ecosystem: Environmental > Aquatic > Marine > Hydrothermal vents > Sediment ... | reverse complement strand
ATTTTCGATGAGAAGTTGCTACTTAAAAAATCAGAGTAAGAGCTTTGTGATCTCCAACGTAACCATTCAGGAAAAAACCCGCGTAAGCGCCGATGTGGCCTTTACCATTACCAATCTAACTAAGGTAAAATTGAAGAAATCCGTGATGATACAGGTGTATGACACCAACGGTGATCTGCTGGCCAACAAGCTGTCTCAGGTAGAAGTTCCCGGCAGTTCGGAGCGCAGATTTCTCAAGGTGCTACAGAAGTTTGTGCGACCTATCAAGGACACCTCGGAAATCGAGCTGGCCACTGTGGATATCTACAACAGCAAATTGTTTCAGTAAAAGATTGAGACGGTATTGCAGGAGGGTTGGAATAGACGGGGTTTGACTTTGCCAACACAGTTATCTCCGATCATGATTCAATTTGAGACAGCAGGGCATTCATATCGCTGCGGTTTCTTTTGATTGCATTTTTGCACCGGAAGCAGTAGGATTATTATTTTCAGTCGTGCTGGCTCAAGGATGATTTTATCGATCACAGGTTTGAAATTCCATCGGTATCATTCACTTCATGAGTAGGATAATTCCAATGTTGATATCATCAACCCCATCGCTGAACATCTCCCGCAAAACCTGTTTTTCCAATTTGTAAATGTTCCAGAGCATACACACTCCCTGTTTGCAACGCAAACATGGTTACACTGATAACATGCATCCTCATTCCAGGAATTTAACGGTATCACTGCAGCTTGCTCTGGAAAGTGACTCCAGCAAGAATAAAAACCCTCTTACGATCTGGACCAACCAGACCACCAAGTGCGATCGATATACCAGCGATAACCGCATTCCGGCCGGTTGCAGTACTGAAAATCCCGCCAATGCTCAGTGGTGCCTTTGTCTTTACTTCTTCGGCCATCTGAGTAAGTTGTAGTGCGGGTGGATTCCGTAACACCCAGTAACTCGGAGCGATCATGGGTCCCACTCCAATATCGGCACTTCTGGCAACGATGATACATCAGATCAGAACGCCATTTATTGATAAAGCCTGTTGTCATCCCTAGACTAAAGAGAAAGTGTAGCAGGAAGTAGTTATTGAAAGCCTGTAGGTTTACATTTAAGAAAACAAAGAAAAGATACCCAAAAACAACGGCTCCCACCCAGACAACGGTAAGCACAGCATTATTACTATGACTGGTATCCTGACTGTAGCGCCACGCAACTTTATGCATCATGGTATAGGGAAAAGCAACAATGACATAGAACATGGACAGAAAAGCAGCAGCAGCAATGATGGCGATTATCCAGCTGAAAACACCATGTTGTTTAAACCCGGATTCTCCAGTAGTATCACCGAATTTGTTATAGGATTTACTTTCGCCATAGCTGAATATATTCCAGAATATATTCATCAGCAAGGGAGAACGTAATGTCGAGCTCAGGGGAAATTTGCCAATCCACTTGGTAATGCGATGCGAGCGGTTAATTGCCTCAATCTTGTCGTCGGCTACCGTAACTTGCATCCCTATCTCCACCCGATCACCGTCATAGAGAAAGATGTTGTTAAAATAGTAGATTTTCTTCCCCTCTTCCAGCTTGATGCCCGATGGCTCAGCGAATTTTTTCACAAATTTTTCGATGGGTTTTCCCGTCCATTTCTTGAGGAACGGCTTTTTTTCATAGCGTCGCACATGGCGCTTGATGCGTCGGGGTTGTTTCCATCCCACCCGCTCGATATGATAATCTTTCATCCAGCCTTCGGTGCCGTCTTTGGCACGCACCTTGGTAAAACCATAGGTATATCCTCGGATGGATGTATCTTCATAGTGTTCCAGCACAGTAAGCAAGGTGCGCTTTTTCAGACGCTTCAGCTGTTTCCCCTTTCTGGTATCCGGCTGATCGTAGATACCACAGAGGGGGTTTTTGGTATGCCGTGACAAAGCCTGTGGGGGCAGAGGAATATTCATTTCGCTGGTCCAGCCCATAGTGCCATCAGGAAGTTGAACTTTTATCCATTCGAAATAGGATTCCAGAACTTCCACCGGTGTGCCAGCCTCAGCCTTTCCCAAGTAAATGCTCACCCGTTTTTCTCCTTTGGTGGCATTGGAGTGATTAGAAAACAGATCGGTCTGCTTGATCAATCGTGTTTCATAAGGGTCGGCGTTGTATTTGGTGTGATCATACTGAAAGATGTTGATTATCAGCGTGAGTACAGCGCCGGTAATAGCCAGGATGCGTACAATTTTTTTCATCTATCTCCTCCTTTGTGCATCATTCTTTTCCCGGATTCTGCAATGCAGGAAGTAACACTAAGGAGTAATACCATTATAGTAAGAGCAAGATAGAAAACGATGGAGCTGACTTGATGGACACACAAACTGCCTATGCAACACGACGCTGCAGATATCCTTGGAATTTATAACATCTGCAATATCGATGAGTTTAGAAACTTTGTCAACAAGAAAACATGAATAAGCTTTAATATTTTGTTATAAGGGAGATAATGGGTTCTGTATAATAGACACCTGAAGAGAAAGCGATCACTGGCACCCACACTCAATTCTCATTGCATCATAAAACCCGGGGATTTTGTGATATTTCTTCACCGGTTCCAATAACTTTAACCACCATTTCGAGTGAAGAATCCGCACTATTTTCAGTACAGATGAAAACAACGAACTGCCGCCATCCAGAATGAGTACCAAGAGTTTTAATCGGCAACGACATCCCGCAATTGAGACAAAATGTATGACCCTTGCAATATGCCATTTACGATCCGAGCTCCTGTTCTCCCTCACCATTATCCTCCCTATATTCCCCTTTGAATGAATCTGAGGTTTCAAATTGAGAAATTGCTATTGACACAGGAAACAATAACTAAAGTTTTGGAGCAAATTTAGGAGTGTTGTATGTTTAAATTAGATGAGATACATTTAGAGAAAGCCAAGGAGATGGCGGTTCGTAACAGAACAAAGAAAAAGTGCAAGCTTTGTTACGACCGCGGATATATTGGAGTTACTCCCGAGAACCTGCTGGTTCCGTGCCATAAATGCGTTGATCTCGACAAAGTTATGGAAGAGTGGAAGGCCTATGTTGCCGAGATTCCCGAACTGAGAGAATACTTTGCCGACCTCTTTGAAGAAGAAAAAGAGGATGAAAATACCGAACAGGAGTAACTATGTATAAACCGGTAAATTTAAAAGAAAATATCGCCAACCTTGAAAAACGGGTGCAAGAGTACTGGATGCAGCACGGCACTGCCGGCAAGAGCATCGAAAACCGTGAAGGCGCCCCCAGATACATCTTTTTCGAAGGCCCCCCCACGGCCAACGGAAAACCTGGCATCCATCACGTGATGGCGCGCACCATCAAAGATACGGTGTGCCGCTACAAAACCATGAAAGGATTTCAGGTAAAACGCAAAGCAGGATGGGATACCCATGGCCTACCCGTGGAAATCGAAGTGGAAAAGCGCCTTGGCCTCCATGACAAACGGGAAGTAGAAGCCTACGGCCTGAAAGAATTTTGCGAAAAATGCCGTGACTCGGTATTTTCCTATGAAAAAGAATGGCGGGAAATGACCCGGGAAATGGCCTATTGGGTCGACATGGACAATCCCTACATCACTCTGGAAAATAACTACATTGAAACCGTGTGGTGGATTTTGAATAATTTTTACCAAAAGGGCATCATCTACAAAGGCCACAAAATCGTGCCTTACTGCCCCAAATGCGGCACCCCCCTTTCCAGCCACGAAGTTGCTCAGGGCTATCACGATGTGGAAGACCCCTCCGTCTTTGTAAAATTTAAAGCAAAAGACGAAGAAAATCTCTACTACCTGGCCTGGACAACCACTCCATGGACCCTTATCTCCAACGTCGCACTGGTAATGCATCCGGACGAAACCTATGTAAAAGTGCGCCACAATAACGAATTCCTCATCCTGGCAAAAGCACGCTTGGAAGTGCTGGATGGCGATTATGAGATCGTGGAAGAATACATCGGCAAAGAGCTGGAACACAGAGAATATGAACAAATGTTCCCCTTTGTGATCCCCGAAGAAAAAGCCTTTTTCATCGGCTGCGCAGACTACGTAACCATGGGCGATGGCACCGGCGTAGTTCACACCGCCCCCGCCTTCGGTCAGGATGACTACAATCTGGGAATGAAATACGGTCTGCCCTTTATTCAACCTGTTGACGGTGCCGGGTGTTTTACCGACGTCATCACTCCCTGGGCCGGACAATTTGTAAAAGATGCCGACAAAGGCATCATCCGCAACATGAAGGATCGCGGTGTACTGTACAAACGGACACAGATCAAGCACAGCTATCCCTTCTGCTGGCGCTGCGACAGCCCGCTGATCTACTACGCACGCTCCAGCTGGTACATCCGCACCAGCGACTACAAAAAGCAACTCATCGCCAACAACAAAAAGATAAATTGGACACCTCCGTTTGTGGGGGAAAAACGCTTCGGCGCCTGGCTGGAAAACAATGTGGACTGGGCCATCAGCCGTGACCGCTTTTGGGGAACACCACTCAATATCTGGAAATGCGACGATTGTGACGAGCTGGAAAGCATCGGTTCCATCGCAGACCTCTGTGCCAAAGGCCGGATGCAAGACGGCAGCGCCGTCCCTGCAGATATCGAGCTGCATCGCCCCTCTGTGGATGATGTGCTCCTCACCTGCCCAAAATGCGGCGGCACAATGCACCGCACACCAGAAGTTATCGACTGCTGGTTTGACAGCGGAGCCATGCCCTTTGCTCAATGGCATTATCCCTTTGAAAATAAAGAAAACTTCGAGACGGAGCTCTTTCCTGCCGATTTCATCGCCGAAGGCATCGACCAAACCCGTGGATGGTTTTACTCCCTCCTTACCATTTCCACCATTCTCATGGGAAAATCATCCTACAAAAATGTGCTGGTGAACGACCTGATCCTGGATAAAAATGGGATCAAGATGAGTAAGTCTAAAGGCAACTCGGTAAATCCCATGGCGCTGATGCAAAAATATGGCGCAGACGCCATCCGCTGGTACCTCCTGGCCGTGAGTCCACCATGGGTTCCCACTAAGTTTGACGAAAAAGGCGTGGTCGAAATCCTCAATAAATTCTTCGGCACCCTGAAAAATGTCTATTCCTTCTATGTCACCTATGCCAATATCGATGGTTTTGATGCCATGCAGCACCGGCATACCGATGAGAAGAAAGAGGAAATCGACAGCTGGATCATCTCACGCCTGAACTCGGTGATAAAAGAAGTCACCCAAAATAATGACAATTATGATCTCACCCGCTCGGTACGCGCCATCCAGAGCTTTATGATGGATGACGTGAGCAACTGGTATGTACGCCGGTGCCGTCGTCGTTTCTGGGCAATGGAACTCACCGACGACAAGAAAGAAGCCTACCTCACTTTGCACCACATATTGGTGGCGGTGAGCAAACTGATGGCGCCCTACGCGCCCTACCTTGCCGAAGAGATATACACAAATCTCACCGGCAATGAAAGCGTGCATCTGGACGTCTATCCTGTAGCCAATGAAGCGGTAATCCGCCCGACTCTGGAAAAGGAAATGCAAACAGTGATCGACTTGGTTTCTCTGGGACGGGCTGCCCGGAACAGCTGCCAGATCAAGGTACGCCAAACCCTGCAAACCCTTCATGTACCCGAAAGCGCCAGGCCCCTGATGGAGCGCATGGAAAACCTGATAAAAGAAGAAATCAATGTGAAAGATATCCGCTACATCAGTGAAGAGAGCGGCTTTGTACAGTTTGACATCAAGCCGAACTTCAAGGTGATGGGCCCCAAATTTGGCAAAGAGATGAAGCGCATCGCCGCAGCACTGAAGCAGATAAACGGCAACGAAATCATCACAACCCTGAATAACAGAGGCAGCTATACCCTGAAAATGGACGGACAGGAATTTCTCCTCACCACCGAGGATATAGCGGTTTCCATCCAACAGAAAGAGGGCTTTGTCTTTGAATCCCACAAAGAGCTTTATGTGGCGTTGGACACCCAACTCACCCCCGAACTCATCACCGAAGGCTACGCCCGGGAACTGGTAAATAAAATCCAATATACCCGAAAAGAACAGGGCTTCGAGATCATGGATCGCATCACTGTCCGCTACAGCGCAGATGATGAAATTGCCGCCGTCTTTGCCGCCTATGATGACTATATCCGGCAAGAAACCCTTACCGACAGCGTGGAACGCATTCGGGATGCAAGCAGCCTGCCCACCTGGGATATCAACGGCAAAACCGTATATTACGAGATTACGAAAAATAAATAATGAGGTAGAATTATGGCCAAAATCAAGCCTTTTAAAGGAGTGCGTCCCGCCTTCGACAAAATCAAGGATGTGGCATCGCCACCCTACGATGTGCTGAATTCGGCAGAGGCGCGGGTAGCGGTGCAAGGCAAACCCTACAGCTTTTTGCACGTGATTAAGCCCGAAGTTGATCTTCCCGAAGATATCGACCTGTACGACGAAAAAGTGTACCAAAAGGGTAAAGAAAACCTCTATCGCATGATGCAGGAAGGCGTGCTCATCCAGGATGCAACTCCCTGCTACTACATCTACCGTTTAATCATGGGCGATGTTTGTGAAGTCGGTCTGGTGGCTGGCACATCGGTGGAAGATTATGAAAACGATGTTATCAAGAAACATGAGCATACCCGCGCTGACAAGGAAGCTGACCGCATCAAACACGTTGACACCCTCAATGCCAACACCGGTCCAGTGTTCCTTACCTACCCGGCTCGTGAAGACCTTGATGCACTTATGAATGAGCTGATGAAAGCCACTCCTGACTACGACTTTACAGCAGATGACAATGTAAGACATACCTTCTGGAAAATCGAAGATGCCGACGTGATTAACAAGATCACCGACATCTTTACTAGAATTCCCAATCTGTATGTAGCAGATGGCCATCACCGTTCTGCATCCGGCACAAAAGTGGGACAACAGCGCAGAGCTGCTAATCCCAACCACACTGGTGACGAAGAATACAACTACTTCCTCTCGGTGATTTTTCCTCACGACCAGCTGTACATCATGGATTACAATCGCGTGGTGAAAGACCTCAATGACCTTTCCAATGGTGAATTCATGGCCAAAGTTGAAGAAAAATTCTCCGTGGAAAAAATTGGATATGAGCCCTACAAACCAGAAGCTCTGCACACCTTCGGTATGTATCTGGATGGCGCATGGTACAAGCTTACCGCTATCGACGGCACCTTCCCGGCCAATGATCCCGTGAAATCTCTGGATGTTTCCATCATGCAGGAAAACCTGCTCCATCCCATCCTGGCTATTGGTGATCCCCGTACAGACAAACGCATCGATTTCGTAGGCGGCATCCGCGGATTAGACGAGCTGTCACGTCGCGTAGATGCTGGCGAAGCAGTGGCGTTCTCGATGTTTCCCACATCTATAGAACAGCTGATGGCCATAGCCGATGCCGGCAAAGTAATGCCGCCAAAATCTACCTGGTTCGAGCCGAAATTACGCTCCGGCGTGATCGTGCATCTGCTTGATTAGCTCAATAAATAATGGCATTCGGGGCGGTGCGTATCGCCCCGATTTTCATATGAGAAAATTCCACATTATCAGTTTGGGATGCCCAAAAAATCTGGTGGACAGCGAAGTCTTCACGGCTCTTGCCCAGCAGGGCGGCTACACCTATACTCAGGATGCAGAAACCGCTGAGCTGATCATTGTAAACACCTGCGGTTTCATCAATGATGCCAAAGAAGAATCCATCGCTGCCATACTGGATGCAGTAGAGTATAAAAAGGATGGTGCATGCAAAACCTTGGTAGCCACCGGATGCCTGGTGCGGCGCTACATGGCACAACTGCGGGAAGAAATACCGGAAGTGGATCATTTCGTTGATCTCAAGGATTTTGCCGATTTTGCCCACATCCTCCACACCACACCCTCAACAGATCGTGAATTACTCACACCACCCCATTACGCCTACATCCGCATCAGTGACGGCTGCAACAACCATTGCAGTTACTGCGCCATCCCCGACATTCGTGGACCATTGATAAGCCGCAGCATCACCGATGTGGTGGCCGAAGCTGGTAATCTGGCAGGTCGCGGTGTGAAGGAACTCATCGTTACCGCCCAAGATACCACACAATTCGGAGCAGACAGCCACGGTAAATCGTTGCTGGCACCTCTTTTGAAGCAGCTTCACGACATTGAAGGGTTTGAGTGGATTCGCCTGTTGTACCTCCATCCTGCCCACATCACCAGCGAGCTCATAGATATGATTGCGGGGTTGCCTAGAGTGTGTAACTATTTTGAGATTCCGCTTCAGCACATATCTCAGGGCATCCTGCAACAGATGAACCGCCATGTTGGCCAGGAACGGATTAAGGAAATTTACCGGGAAATCCGTGCCAAGATCCCCGATGCAGTGATGCGCACCACTCTCATTGTAGGGTATCCGGGAGAGACAGAGGAAGATTTTGCCGAGCTGAAACAATTCATCCAGGAATATCCTTTTGAACGTTTGGGCATATTCACCTACTCTCAGGAAGAAGGAACTGTTGCAGGAGCATGTGAGAATCAGGTGGATGCAGCCATAGCCCAGCAGCGCAAAGACGAGCTTATGCAAATTCAGATACAGATTTCCACAACCCAGCTGGCCCGTTTTGTTGGCCGCCGCATCCCGGTAATCATCGATGCCATGGGGGAGGAATATCCCTTTGAAGGACGCAGTTATTTTGATGCCCCCGATATCGACGGCACCGTGTTCATAACCAATGAAGATGCAGCCATTGGGGAAGTGGTGGAGGTGGAAATCATCGATTCATGGGAATATGATCTGGTGGGCACCATCGTCACACCCATCCCATAGCCCCATGCATCCATACTGCAAAAAACCAGATACGAGGAGAAACGAATGAGAAGAAAAATTGCCTGCACCGGCATCAAACCCACCGGTGTCCCTCATATTGGAAATTATTTTGGCATGTACAAACCAGCTCTGGAGCTGGCAAAAGAGTATGACACCCGCTATTTCATCGCCGATTATCATGCGCTGAATTCGGTAAAAGACCCTGCCGTGCTCAAGAAAAATATCTACGAAGTCACCGCCACATGGCTTGCCTGCGGGCTTGATCCCGAGACGCAGATTATCTACAAACAATCTGATGTGCCCTGGACCTTTGAGCTTTCTACCATGCTCATGGCCTTTACTCCCAAAGGCCTGATGAATCGGGCTCATGCCTACAAAGCCATGGTGCAAGCCAATACCGAAAACGGTAAAGACCCCGATAATGGCGTGAATGTGGGACTTTTTACCTACCCCATCCTCATGGCTGCCGACATCCTGCAATTTGATTCTGACGTGGTGCCGGTGGGGAAAGATCAGGTTCAGCACCTGGAAATGGCCGTGGACATCGCGGAGGCCATCAACCGCAACTATGGCAAGGAGCTTCTCACCATCCCCAAAGGCGTAGTCCGCAAGGAGACAGGTCTGGTTATCGGGATGGATGGGCGCAAAATGAGCAAAAGTTACAATAACACGATTCCCCTCTTTTTGCCTGCCAAGAAATTGCGTAAGCTGGTGATGAAAATCGTCACCAATTCCCAAACCATAGATGAGCCCAAAAACCCTGATGAATGTAATGTGTTTACCCTGTACAAACTCTTCGCAAATGAAGAGCAACAGGAAGCCCTCCGACGACGGTACCTGGCTGGTGGCATGGGCTGGGGAACTGCCAAGCAGGAATTGTTTGAGGTAATGGACGCCTATCTGGCACCAATGCGCCAAAAGTATGAAGCCCTCATGGCAGACACCGCCTATATGGATATCATTTTGCGCCAAGGTGCTGAAAAAGCAGCAGCTATCGTTTCTGAAAAAATGACGTTTTTACGAGCTCACATGGGTATGTAAGAAATTTTAAGAGCAATCGGGAAATAATATTTGACACTAAAACCTGAGCTCAATAATTGTGCTTTGATATTAAGAAAAGGAGAGTAAATGTATACTCTATTAATGATATTGTTTGTGATCGTTTGTATCGCATTGATAGGTGTGATTCTGGCTCAGTCCAGTAAAGGTGGTGGTCTTGAAGGCATCGTTGGCAACACAGCATCCGGCCTTCTTGGTGGTCAAGGAGCTTCATCATTTTTGAAAAACGCAACACGGGTTTTGGCTATTGTTTTTGTGATACTGTGCATCCTCTTGGCATTTCAGAAGCCGGGAGGCCTCAAAAGCTCTTCCAATAAAGCTGTGAAAGCATTGCAAAAAGAAGCAGCTCAAGAACAGACTCAGGAACTGCCTCCTATGCCGGCAAATGAAAATCCTGCACCGGCTGCCGAAGGCACAACAGAATAAAAAAATTAGCAGAAGTGGTGGAATTGGCAGACACGCAAGACTAAGGATCTTGTGCCCCTATCGGGTGTGCGGGTTCAAGTCCCGCCTTCTGTACCATATTAAAGCGACTCTTCGGAGTCGTTTTTTTGTACCTGCACCGGTATCCGGTTTTACAAAACTTACGTTTCACGATGTTTTGAACTTTTTATCAAATCTTTCAATATTATGCTTGACATCAATATCCCTTTTAAAAAGGTTTAAAATAAAAGGAGGAACTTATGGGGCGTAAAGAAGAGATTATCGCTGCCGCAGAAAAAGTGTTCATCAAGTACGGGCTGGAGAAAATAACCCTTGATGATATTGCTTTCGAGTGCGGCATCAAAAAGACCGCTCTCTACTACTATTTCAAAAACAAAGATGAGATATTGAGCGCCATGATTAAAATGAAGGCTATGGCCATCTCCGACCACATTCGTAGTAAAGTAATGGAATGTGACAACGTAAGGGATAGACTGCGCACATTTATGCGATCCAAGATTTCCATCATGCAGGAAAACATGCGTTTTATGAAACTTTTTGAACGGGAAGGTCTCCCTAAAAGAGCCATGGAGTTTCTCAACAAGGTTGAACGCTCGATGACAGATTCCGATTTTTCCCTGGTAAAGGAAGTGATCAGCCAAGGAATCAAAAACAATCGCATCTCCTACCAGATGAGCGACTCCCTGGTACTGATGATCCTTGGCGTGGCCTACGGCTCCTTCATAGGGAAGCACTACAACGAATGCAATTGGAATACCGATGCCATGATC
>Ga0190304_1001291_pt1 | contig 11161 bp, 17 predicted proteins | sample 48700712_MG_FD_161670 | JGI IMG/M metagenome (GOLD analysis project Ga0190304, IMG submission 161670) | Hydrothermal vent sediment bacterial communities from Southern Trench, Guaymas Basin, Mexico - 4870-07-1--2_MG | ecosystem: Environmental > Aquatic > Marine > Hydrothermal vents > Sediment ... | reverse complement strand
CTTCAGTAAACTCTCTTAAAATATTTCCAGTTACTGTACCATCTACCAAGGCTTGAACATAATCAACTATAATTATTTTACCATAATGATCCCATTCAGTAATTAATAACTGCTGAGAACCATTGTAGGTTACGAATTCTATTGCACTTGGATGACCATCAAAACCTGCACCGCTTCCAACTGAGAATGAACCTACAATATCAGCCGAATGAGTATTAAGTGAATTCGATAAATTAACTTTGAAAACTTTATCCTTATCATAATCCACAACCCATAAATATCCATCATGCCACGCTAAACCCGAAGAATGAGTAGCGTCTGACGAATCAAAATCAAAATATTCACCTGTTGCTGCACCAGTGCTTGGATTCACTTCATGAATTCGAGTTCCCTCAGCTCTTTCTTCCGCTTGGTATAAATATCCATTAACATAAGTTTCACCCTCCGGAGAACCTTGTGTTTCTGCAAGATAGATTTGGTTTAGTGTTTCTACCATATTATATTCAAAATTCTCGAAGAATAAAAATGTCGCATTTCCGTTACTTTCAGAAAGCGCAGAAGGACTACCATAAATTATCCAAATATCTTTAATTCTGTTTGCCGGAATATATGGTATTTTACACCATATAATCGCTTCATCCGAACTCCAAGATTCTATCCAATAAGGTAGTTTTTTACCTGTATTATCTCTAAATCTAATATCACTACCATCTAGTTTACACTTTTCCAACGGAAAATTATCCTTCGTAAGTACTATTTTAACTTGATAATTTCTTAGGTCTTGATTAGTGCCTTTAATATAAATTGGTTGTATGTAATTAAAATTACGATATGGTGAATGAGGATTTTTTAGAGGCAGAGGATGTGGTAAAGAATATTTTGTCATTTCTATTATATTCAATCAAGAAAGCACTCTGATTATATATGATTATACCGTACCTTGAGTTGCATATACCTTTACATTACTTACATTCTTATCATCTTGATTCAAAACTGTAACTCTTAGATATTTAGGGTCAGGACATATAGGTACAGTTATACGAGATGTCGAACCTCTATCTAATTCATTATTGAAATAGCCATAAGGAGCTGTATCAACTGCACTCCAATTATGCTGTGCTGTATAAATTCTGAGCTGAACAGGATGAGATGCATTAGAAGCATACTTAGACTCAACAGTTAATGCAAGTTGTATAGTAGAAGACAAATCAACTGTACTACAATCATTTAAACTTGATTCAGTACTCGCATTCAAGCTGTTGAGAGATAATATTTGCCAAGTAGATTTGTTTAACGCCATTTAATAATCTCTCTTTTTATTTATAAATTATAATTAGCCTTGTTTTACAATAACCTGAGCTGTAATTTTCAGTGCATCATTTTCACCTAAAATTTGCTTATCAAAAACAGCTCGGAGCAGGCAATTTGAACTACCATTGCTCGCATTCTGGGAAACTACCACTTCACTTAATTCGTTAGATGGTAAATCGTTATACACCCATGAAGAGTTCCATTGTGCAATATATGAGCCATTAGCATTTGTGAAATAACTCGCATTTCCATTTTTAAATGAAACTTCATCACCCTTGAGACCAGTATCAGATTCACTTGCCGCTTCAGTATTATTGCCTACACCCATACCATTATAAGAATATGGTGAATCGAGACCAGTAAGCAACTTTGTAATATTTGTCTTACCACTATTCAATATCTTTGAACTGGTAACTGCCATTTTAATCTACCTCCTTACGAATTTCTCCTAATTTTCTTTTTAATTCTATATCATTATTAATTAAATCAAGTAATGCTTTAACAATTATTTTAGAATCATCATCAAGAAAACCAGTATCACCAATAACTTTAGTGCTACCATCAGCATTAATACGTTCAACAACAATTCGATATCGTAAAGGTAAATTATCAGTAATCATACTCAACTATAAACAGCAATTCGTAAATATTGTTCTGCCCTGTATCTTACCCACTTCTGAGCTCTTATATATGCACGCTCTATAAAATTATTTGCTTTATGACCTCTTACTCTACGATACAAATTTCCACAAATGGTACCAGCAGGCTGTCGGGGATAACAAATTTTCAATGTCTTCTTTCTTACTGGATATATCCAACTACCTAAACGAACAGGTCTTACTACATATTTAAGATGTGGCAATTTACGAGCATCAAGAACTACTGCACCTCTATATCTACCTTGTTTTCTAATACAATTTGCAGGATTTATTAAATAATTATAGATTTTATTTTCTGACCACTTGTTACCCTTAGATTTACGAGGTGCTGTTCTTAGTAGTTCCCGCCTAATATCCTCTAATATTTTATTTCGTGCATTATGTAATTGTAATTGTATGTCTTTCGATAGAGTTGCAGGATTCTTTCCTGCTAAATTATAATCCAGTACTATCTTGAAAGCCATAACTTAAAAACCTGCTAAATATGGGAAATATGATATGTTCAAAACTTTACCTCTTCTGTTCACCGGTCTAAAGTCTTTAGGTTGTGGTTTATACCCATCGGGAAATGTAAGATTAGCCCAATTGTATTCCCATGCTGTTATAGAAGATACATTCTGCATACCCTTATTTCGCAATCTCTGATACTTCCGTGTAAATATTTTATATACTTCACTTGCCATATTTTGCGTTCTAATAAAATTTTATTGTTATCCCAATACCTTTCTATGTCTTATTGATTTTATTGCAATGTAACTTAAATATGAGCGTCTGATACAAAAATTTTAATGGGTTGTGAACCCTCCCTCTTTATATATAAAATAATAATCATGATAGAAAGGGAGGGCTATTATTATCAATTATGAATCTACGATGATAAATTAACTGCCGCTTTAAATATACCTCTAACATCGAATCGCATGTTGACCTTAAGATTCATCAAATCATTTCGCGGGTCATTGAATTTCTCAAGTGTAACATCATTGTACATACCGATCGCAAGCACACGTGAAGAGTCAAATACCACACCCTTTATCGTACCACCCCAAGAACCATTTGAATCTGTAACTGTAAGCAGATAAGGCTTAAGACCAAGTATCTTACCACCTAATTCCTGTGTCCTGAAGTGACCGGTCTCACCTGAGTATTCATAAGTGAAATGCGGGTCTTTGAATATATCTCGCTCCATTTCCACCGTCATTAGTAGCGAATCTGCATTATAACCGGCTTTTTTAAGCGCAAACACCGCATCGGCTATAGAATCTATAGGCTTACTTGAATTGTAACCTTTAGTAGCAAGTGCCTGACTCAAAAGAGTATCTAATGCCTTGCGATTAAGTGTATTTTCTGCTTTCTTACCTTCCTCCCTCAACCGCATCTCTACAATATCGAACATACTATCCTTGATAAGCTCTTCTTCTATTGGCGCTATCTCACCATACTTCTTTGCATCAAACCTGACTTCTGCATAGCTCTCATTCTTTGCTACTGGATAATCACTCGTAGGTGGTACAACCGGTAATACCTCATTTAGCCTTGTCTTGTGGATAATCACACGATAAGAAGGCGTGGGTAGATTCCACGTCATACCCTTAAACACATCTCGCATTACTCGTACACTATCAACACCTTCAATAACTTTCTTCAATACCTCTTCACGTACGAGATAACTGGCATTTACAGCCGAAGTCTCTATTAATTCATGATAACCCGCAGTTGCCTCATCAGCTTTAAGAGCATTGATAGCCTTAGCACGCTCATCATCAGTCTTTGCATACACAACATTAAATAATCTACCTAAAGTACTCATTTTAACCTCCTATTTTATTTATATACTCGATATGTTGGGTGCATCTATTAGTTTCATTAGTACTACACCAGATGATGCAGCCTTGACTGCATAACCTATAATGAGTGGATCTTTGAGACCACCAGCCGCCTGAGCGACTTTACCCGCAGCATCTGGGACTATATATTTACCTGCAGCTATCGAGCCTGAAGCATTCGCATAGACTTCAGTTGGTGCAGTTGCAACTCCAAGCCACTCATCCTTAGCCACCGAATCCATAGCTATACCCGCAAACGCATAACCACCACAACTTGCATTCGTAGTTTTCTTTACTGTTTCATCACCAGAGATATAAAGAGCATCGCCAGCCGTTATAGCCTCACCAGCTAATCGCCTTCTTATATGGGGTTGTACATCATAAACTATGTCTTTCAATACCATTTTTATTTACTCCCCTATTTTAAATTCGTATTGTTATACTCCCATCATCCGACTCCAAAAACGGAGAACGGTATTCTTTCTTTTCCTGTTCAGCCTTCAAACTTTTAGCAAATGTTTCAATAGGTGTATCTCTAATATCATCAACTTCCTTCTTTATAGCATCAATTGACTTCTGTATTTCTTCTATTCTATTTTGTAAGTTTTCCTGTGATTCTTTCATTACTGATAACTCTTGAGGAAGTGAAGACTTTTCATCTTCACTCAGAAGCTCAGACTTCTTCGGATATGGATACTTTGCAGGAAACGGATACTTGCCTTCCTTAACACCTTTAATCCATTTCTTTATCTCTTCTCTTACTATTCTTCGTACATCAGCCTCTGTCAGTGCCTTCCCTCTTTCCTCTTTTAATTCTGGGAAAATATCTGACCAATCAGCAAATGGGTCTTCAGTTAGCTCTTCGGATTCCTCCTGCTTCTCTTCCTGTTCTTCACTCTTTGCCTCTTCTACAACCTCTTGTTCCTCATTCTTCTCATCATCTTTCTTTTCTTCTCCCATAATCATATCACCTTTCTTAAATTCTTCCTATCTTTATTTGGAGAGTGATATATCTATATTAGAGATGTGACGAACTCTATGTTCATCATCTTCGTATTTAGAATCATAAATGTTCACACTTCCAATTCTATAACCATAATCTCTCTCCGCTATTAATGCTACATCAACTGCCTTCTTTATATTTGTGCCACGAGCTTTTAACACACACTCCTTAGTTTTTAATATAGCATATATATAATTAGCAATGTTTTTTGTACCTATCTTCAATTCTTGCTCCATTTAATCCTCTTCTTCGCTTTTTTGATTCAAAATATAATTATTTACTCAATATCTCAAGAGAAGTATTAGGATTAGCAGGTGCAGATGTTACTGATGTTTCAATATAATAAGTATCACCAAGAATTTCTGAAATACATCTATCTCTATTACAAACTTGTTTTACATTTTGAGCAGGATTTTTAATTCCAAATTTTATACTGAATCCTCGAATCTCACCATCAAGAATTTTCTGTATTATTCGTTGTGCAACTGGAATGTCATTTCTTAATTTAAAAATTAAATATAGCTTGTTACCTATAAGTGCACTTTTTCTATTTTTATATTCCATGAGCATCTCGCCGATACAAGTGGAAGTGTGATTGTCATACAAACCTCGAAATTTCTTAGGTGTTTTTTGAATAGACTCCCAAATTTCTCGTAATGCTTCTGGTGTTAATCTTTCATTCTCTAAATCTACTGAAGTATCACTTACATAACCACCAATTACAAATTCATTACTCTTTTCAATTACCTCACATTCGATGTCATCAGAATTACTTAATGACATTTTATGAATAGTTTCATGAGGCACTCGTTCGACCTTAAGACGATAAAGAGGATACCAATCCGTATAACTCCCAAATGGTTCATCATGAATATGCAGATATTCTGGCGTATCATCATAAGGAATACCAAATACAGCAGAGAACTGGCGATAAAGTCTAAATCTAACTGCTTCTTTAATTATCTCTGGCATATCAGCGTCTCGCATAACTAAATCAACATCTGCACCTTTACCTTGGGTAGCAAGTGAACCAACTAAAAGAATAAAAGGGTCACGAATAAGAAATGACTTAAAAAACTTATCTACATCTTCAAATGTAAATCGAGGAGGGTCTCTACCGGAAGATGGAGTGGGTGCATAATCTTCTTCATCTTTCAATCCTTCATAACTAAGTTTCCTTATCTCTTCCTTTTTCATTATTTTCTTCTTCTATTAAATATAAACTATAACAAAATGGACAATAAGCAAAGACACTTTTAGGAATTCGTTTTAATTCGATATGACACAAAGGACACTCTTCCATATTTAATATGCCTTCGGTTCGTTTTATTTATTTTTTTGTTATAATCCACGAGAATTACGAGAATCTGAATGCCAGCCCTGAAGTCCCAGCATTTCAGCATCTTTTTTAAATGTTTCTGTTCCTTTATCAGTAAGAGGATGATAAAACATCTGTGCTAATATATTCGGACGGATTGTAATAGCATCCACGCCTATCATATAGGATTTAATAACATGCTGAGGATGACGAATACTTGAAGACATTATTTTAGTCTCTTCGTTATTTACTATAAATGCAGATTTTATAATTTCAAGATTCTCAATAGCATCATGACCGATATCATCGAGCCTACCTATCAATGGACAGATATAAGTAGATTTAACTGATGCTGCTAATAATGCTTGATTTAATGAATAAATTAAATGTAAATTTGTTTTAATGCCAACAGAAAGCAATTTTTGAGTGAGTTTAACACCATCTTCAGAAAATGGTATCTTGAATACCAATTCTTTTTCTTCAAGGTCATCACATAACCTAATCGCATTATTAAACATCTCAGTAGTATTAGTTCCAGTTACTTCAAGATGAATCTCGCCAGAGGGCATTCTTTTTCTTATTTCTCTTATCATCTGCTTAACATCTGCTATTCCTGCTTCTCGCTGGAATGTAGGATTTGTAGTTACTCCTTGAATTATACCTAAATTATAGTAATATTCGATAGCATCAAAATCAACAGAATCTAAAAATATTAACATTTTATTAACCTAATCAGTTATGCAAGGCATCCCAAACAGGCTTAACAAGTTGTATCAGTTTCTCAAATTCTGAAAACGATAACTGAGTAGCATTATCACATAACGCGTGCATAGGACTTGGATGACACTCAACAAAAAGACCATCAGCACCTGCAGCTATCATAGCCTTAGATAGTGTAGGAACATACTGTTTCATACCTCCTTGAAGTAAATGAGAGGGGATACCATACTTTCGGACTGTATGACCAGCATCAAAATAAACAGGATAGCCAAATTGTTTTAGTTCGTATATACTACGAGGGTCAACAACCAAATCATGATAACCAAACATCGTGCCTCGTTCTGTAATCATTATTTTATCGTTCCTGCAACTCTTAATTTTATTTATGATATATCCAACATCTTGAGGCGCTAAAAATTGTCCTTTCTTAATATTTATTGGTTTATTAAAAGAAGCCATCCGTTTTGTTAATTCCGTTTGCATACACAAAAAAGCAGGTAACTGAAAAATATCTATAATCTTAACTAGGTCAGTATCAAATTCATAGAGATTATGAAAATCTGTAAGGAGAGTGAAACTGAACTCATCTTTTAGCTTCTCGAATATCCTGATACTCTCTTCAATAGAAAGACCTGAAAAATGCTCCATGCTTGTTCGATTATCTTTCTTAAAGGAAGATTTGTATATAAGATTGAAATCATATTTCTTACTCATCTTAACTAAGAATTCGGCTGTTTCTAATGAAATATTCTCAGACTCTAAAACACAATTACCTGCAATTATATTTAGCTTCTTCATTTTCTTCCTACTATAAGATGATATGGGAAATGAAAACGACCCGGCTGATACCATTCATTTTCTATATAAAATCCAATATCTATCATCATCTTCTTTATTTGTTCACCTTCTATATTGAAATGTTTATGAAAAGCTGCTGATGAACTCCTTTCTTCCTTTTCAGGATGAGATAGAATTAATAATCCTCCAACACGAAGTGCATTATAAAATTTTTGACAAGTTTCAATTATCGGGATATCTAAATGTTCAATAGTCTCGAAACTAACTATCACATCAAAATCTCCTAAAGATGTTAAATCACCATTTAAATCAAATCGCTGGAATGAAATATTCTCAGCAATCCAATATTTCTTAGCATAATCTATTGCTTCCTGTGAGTAATCAACTCCTAAAACGGTATTTGCTTCTTTGGACAGAATATTTGAGCCATATCCACATCCACATGCAGCATCTAAAACTTTCTTGTCTCTACAATATTTAAGAGCAAATAAGTATCTTTCAACATGTTTTATTTCTATATCATCTATTCTTTGACCTATTTGACGCTCTCCATTCCATCCATCCATTTCCTTCACCTTATTTCATGTACTGACCGCCATTTACCTCTATAATCTGTCCTGTAATGTAATCACTATCAGAAGAACACAAAAAGGCAACTACATTCGCAACATCTTCGGGTAATCCATCTCGTCCAAGAGGGATTCTCTTTATTAGTTCAGCATAGTATTCCTTAGAAGAAAAGCGTTCATGTTGTTTAGTTCTAATTACACCAGGAGAGACAGCATTCACATTTATTTTTCTATTAGCTAATTCTTTAGCTAAAGCCTTAGTCATACAATCAACTGATGCTTTTGCTGCAGCATATGCCATACCTCCAGGAGCGCCTCCTGTTTTACCGGAAATCGAACTGATATTTACAATTTTACCTTTATTACGTATTAAGGGAATAGCATACTTACACATAAGAAAAACACTAAGAACATTGAGATTAAATGTATCTATCCAATCTTTTGTCGGATACTCTTCTGTTTTATGAAATGATATATTTCCACCAGCATTATTAACTAATATATCGAGGTAGCCAATATCATTCGATACAAAATCAAATAATCCCTTTACCTCTGATTCATTGGTAACATCAACTTTCCTAATTATAATATTATCAAGTTCTTTAGCTATTTTTTCTGCCCCTTCTTTACTTCGGAAATAAACTAAGATTATCTTTGCACCTAACTTGCTAAGAGCATAAACACAAGCCCTACCAATTCCTGTTGCACCTCCTGTAACTATCGCAATCTTATTTTCCAAAGTCTTCATTATTCATCCTCCGACACATGAACCATAATTTTAATATGATTATTATCTTCCATTATCCTAAATCCTTTTTCTATATCTTCTAATTCAATCACATGAGTTATCATATCTCTCAATTTTAATTTGGGAAAAATCCGTATTGCATCAAAATGGTTATGTCCATTACTCCTCGAACCAATTATCTTAAGCTCTTTCTTCCACACTTCATGGGGATTAAAAGAAAAAGTTTTATTTGGAGGACATACACCAAACAATAATATAGTTCCACCATAATCTACTACTTGAAAGGCGTTCTTAACTGTTTCAACTTTTCCTACTGCTTCTACAACAACATCAAAACTTTCATTAACTTCGGTTATAGACTCATAAACAGATTCTGCACCAAGTGACTTTGCCAAAGCTCTTTTCTTTTTATTTGGTTCAACGAGAAAAACATTCAGACCTCGTAGCTTCATTAATTGGAGAAAAACTAATCCAATGAATCCTCCACCAATTATTAGAACATCCGCTCCTATTGAGGGATTACATCTATTTAAGCCATGAAGACAACACGCTACTGGCTCTATAAGAGGACTTTCAACGTGAGATATGCCGGGAATAGGGAAAAGTAAATCTTGATTCACAACACAATATTCAGCAAAACCACCATCAACATGGATACCATAGCTAATTTTATTTTCACAGAGATTAGGTTTGCCTTTTCTGCAAATATCACAGATGCCACAAGCAATATTAGGCTGAACATTATAGTAATTTCCAACCTCTATATTTTTTACTTTAGAACCAACTTTAACAACTTCACCACTGAATTCATGTCCTAATACAACAGATTTGCACAGAATGTTACCATCAAATATCGCTTTATCTGTACCACAAATAGAGGCATAGTCAATCTTTAATAATATCTGATTATCACCAAGAGAAGGAATCTCTTTATCTATAATTGCTATCTCACCCGGATTACGAAATAATGCTGCCTTCAAATCAAATCACCTTTATAAAATATTCAGCAATTTTAAAATCTTCAGGATAATCTATATCATGCCCCTCGATAATTCCTACTCGTCTAATATAAGGTTTAAATCCTATTCGTCTTTTGGTTTTCTGATATAAATCTTTCTCGAAAATATATAAACTACTTGTTTCCACTAAAACGGGTTCTAAATTCTGTGTGAATGGAATACTATTCAAATTATAATTGAGTGGAGTCCCTTTAAACCAACAAAAATTTTTAATCTCTTTTACTGTAAAAGCAGAATCATAATCCTCATTGATCACTTTATTAATCATTTCGCTTATAGTTTCTGGTTTCATAAAAGGAGAAGTAACACAAAAATATAAAACATATTCAGAATCAATCAAATTAATAGCATAGTCCATAATGTCATTGAAAGTTGCAGAGTTTGAATCTAAAAAACTCGGTCGTTTCTTAAATGTATATCTAATAGAATCATCTATATATTTACAGACATTTTCATCACTTACATAAACTATAATGTCATCAATCTCAGGAACGTCATTCATAGCCCTAAGTGCATAATTACATAGTGGAATGCCATTTAATTCCTTAATACTCTTATACGGTACTCTCTGACTATTCAGCCTTATGAAGGTAATTGCATCTATCATACTATATCTTCCAGTCTCCCTCGCTTGAAAATTTCTAACTTGCCACCAGCTGTAGCGTTTATAATTTCTCTTCCATCCTCCTCATAGACCCTCTTGCAAATTTCATACGAAGCAAAAACTTTTGACCAATCCCCTCTAACTCCACTACCTCCAAGATTTTCACTCACCAGTCCATCAAATCTATGTAATCCAGAATAATCACAATCACATCCAAGCAAATAAACTTTCTCAAAACCCATATAGTATGCTGCCTGTAAACATATATCAATGATAATAGTGTCACCGTTATATGCACCTACTGATAAATCTTTAGAAAAACGTCCAGAAGACCACATCGAACCAAGATGCCTTATCAAATACACTTCACTTTCTTTTTGAAACGGTTGGAAATAATCTAATTGAGTTGCATAACTTGCAGCTGCACCCCCCGATAAAAATAATATCGTGTTAAGACCTAAAATGCCCTTAAAATGTCTTTGCCAAACTTCAAAATCTGTTACAGCGTAATAATCACAATCAATGCCGAATTTTGATAAACCACGATATAGTGTATTAACTCCAAAAATTATTTCATCTTTTATGA
>Ga0190304_1001287_pt1 | contig 11196 bp, 16 predicted proteins | sample 48700712_MG_FD_161670 | JGI IMG/M metagenome (GOLD analysis project Ga0190304, IMG submission 161670) | Hydrothermal vent sediment bacterial communities from Southern Trench, Guaymas Basin, Mexico - 4870-07-1--2_MG | ecosystem: Environmental > Aquatic > Marine > Hydrothermal vents > Sediment ... | reverse complement strand
TTATTAAATAAAGTAGGAGACTGACCCTCTAACTGGAAGAGCAACGATATCATCAGAAGAAAGCTCATCACATACCTCCTGTTAGTGATACGAACTATTTAAAGGTTTGAGTCATGAACTGTCAATATGGTGAATCAGCCCAGCTTTGGGTAAATTGAAAAATTCCCGGATGTAATTTAAAATAGAACCAGGAGGTGTTTATGGATAAGTTTAAAACCATCATTGCGATATTAATTGTTATTTTGATTGGTTCCTGTGGCGGAAGAACCGGAAAAGACAAGAATAAACTTACCATCTGGGAAAGTTACAATGATGAAGAACACAAAGTATTTATGAAAATTGTTGAAAAATTCCAGGCACAAAATCCTGGAGTGAAGATTGAAATACAGAGAATTCCCTTTAATGGTATGGAGCAAAAAATTCTCACAGCCCTTGCCGCGAAGAATGCACCTGATATTGCCAGGGTAGATTATGCATTCGTGGCAAAACTTGCAGATAAAAATGCTATAATATCGCTTGATATAGCAGATATAGGTGATCTTAAGGATGAGTTAATGGAGGCTGCTCTCTACTCCAATTATTACAAGGGTAAATTCTATGGTCTTCCAGACCAGACTACATGCATAGCGCTTTTTTACAATAAAGATATATTCCGGAAAAAGGGGATAAAACATCCACCTAGAACGTGGGATGAATTTATAGAGATAGGGAAGAAGATTACAGATGGCCGTGTATATGCGTTTGGCATGCATAATTCCCTCTGGTGGACCTTTCCCTTTTTCAACACCTTCGGGGCAAAATTTTTAAGCGAGGACGGGAGCCGGTGTCTCCTGGACAGCCCCGAGGCTATAAAAGCCTTCAGTTTGAAGGTAGATATTTACAGGAAATACAAGATAGAGGCAGGAGCATGGATGGCTGGGGCCATGAACCCTGACTTAGGATTCAGAAACGGTAAATACGCTATGATATTTAGTGGTCCCTGGAGTATAAAATCTCTTAGAGATCAAGGGCTGAATTTTGGTGTGGCTCTCATTCCAGCTGGACCTAAAGGTACCTCCACCACAGTTGGGGGAACTAACATGGTGATTTTTAATAAAGATAAGAAAGAGCTGGCTCTAAAATTCCTTAAATTTCTCCTGTCTGCAGAAAATCAGGCTATGTGGTCAAATGAATTGGGGCAGATACCCCTGAGGAAGGAGGCCATACCTTATGTGGATACTCTCAAGAATCCCTATTTGAAAATATTCATAGAGCAGATGAAAACCGCTGTTCCAAGGCCTCCAACACCCTATTACACAGATATTGAACTTACCTTCAACGCAGAAATGGAGGCTGCACTTAATGGACAAAAAACCCCTGCTCAAGCCCTTAAAGATGCGACCAGAAAGGTGAATGAAAAGATTCTTGGAGGACTTAGATGATGTGGAATACCATATTTTTTATGCTTGCTGCACTGACATATAATTCCAATATAAGCATAGACGGAAAAATAAATATGGGAACAGAATGGTATGAAGACGAGCTGGTTATCCCGGATTCTCCTAATGATTGCGCAACGGTGGGAAATGAAATATACGGCATTTTCCTGACGTGGGACAGAGAAAACCTGTACATTGCAGCAAGTTATGAAGTTCAGAACAAGGCGCTTCTTGTGGTTATAGATGCCGGTAGGGATAGGGGAGTGCATGATATAAATAACCTGGACTGGTATCCCAGAAATTTTCAGTTCTTCGGAATGAATGCGGATATAGTGATTGCGCTCTGGAACGGCGATCTGGGTACTGGAGGAGTTAGAGAAATTACAGGTGAAGTGATTCAAAATAGAATTCACACCATTCCACTATCCAATATATCTGTTCAGAATACTGCTTTCTCTGGAGATTCAGGCGGAATTGAAGTTAAAATTCCCTGGAGTAGTCTTTATGGTTCGAATACTGTTCCTCCCGGATTAAATATCAAACTAGTGGGACTCATTGCAGGTTCGGACCATGAGGGTGGAATAGAAAGTGCACCTGATAACAAATATATCCAGTTGTATCAGAGTTCTCCTATAAGAACCTTTGCGCAGGTGATTGTAGACAGTGATAACGATGGAATTCCAGATGATTCCGTGTCTCCTGTAAGTGTTACAAGTATAATCAATACCCCGGAAAAAACTTTGAAAATCAGTCTATTTCAAATATCAAAAAGGACCATTTTACCTGGTGAAAAGGCCATTTTCAAAATCCAGGTTACTGACTATTCATCTATCACTTTCAGTATATATGACGAAGGGGGTAATCTTATCTTCGAAAAGATCCTGGAGAATGCAGAGCCGGATAGAGAATATAGTTTTGAATGGGAGGGAAGAGATATGTCTGGCCGGGATGTTCCTCAGGGCTTTTACATTGTAATGGTAAAAGCAGGAGAATATGTAAGAGAAAAGAAAGCAATTGCCGTCATTCGATAATTTTTTAATAATAGGAGTTGATCTTGCCTGGAGTGAAGATAACTATTCCACTTATAGTATTATAGATAGTAAATTAAACCTTTTGCAACTTTCGAAATTCAAAAGTGTAGGAGAGTTTCTATCACTGTTACGCTCCTATCAGAGCCAGATTTTGAAAATATTGATAGATGCTCCTTTAGAAATAAGGAATAAAAATGGGATAAGGTCTTGTGATAGGGAATTTTTGAAAAGGGGTATCCCAATATTGCCTGTGAACGAGCAAATACTTAAGCAGAAATATTCCAAATTTCCAGGCTTAAAATTGAGAAACGGTCTTGAGAAAATTGGCATTAAATACTGTGGGAAAGTAGAAGAAAATGCTTTTTATGAAGTTTATGTCTACGGGATATTAAAAATCGTTTATAAAAATTTTCCCGCCTATAAAAAAAGAAGAGAATTTATAGGCCATATGGAGAACCTACTCAGAGATTATGGTTTCAAATTACCATATCATCTGGAGGATCACCATCAGGTGGATGCAATTGTATCCACAATACCATGGTTTGAATTTGCAAGAAAGAATGAGCAATTTTCCCTTTACAACAATGAGGGGTATTGTCTTTTTGTGCCTTCTGGCTAGTGAAATAATGCAGATTTTATAGCCCCAAGAACTTAATAGCCCCACCACAAAGAAAGATTACTAACCCAGCCAGTGCATGTGAATATCTTTCAAGTTTGCGGAGCGGTAACTTTGATAATACAGAAGATGAAGTTAAAACTATGAGCACCATGGTTGCAATGGTGGTTAATCCGAAGATAAGTGCAACTATTGCCACAGTGAGCATCTTACCTTTGGCTGCTGGATACATCACGAGAGGAATCAAGGGTTCGCAGGGACCAAACACAAATATGATGAAGAGAATCCATGGTGTTAATTCTTTTAATTTTGTAGGATGGATATGAGGGTACTCCCCATTATGGCTATGTACATCCATATCTCCAGTTCCGGCAAGATGAATATGTTTATGAGATCGGTTACGAATTGTCCTGTGAACTCCCCATACAAAAGAGGACAGTAAAAAGTCAATTCACTTATTCCGAAAATTGCATTTCATGGAAAGGTGATCACTCTTTTTCATCTAGCAGGCCGGCATTCAGGACCTCTCTTCCAGATTCATCGAGGAAAATTATTCTGCCCTTTCCTCCGGATTTTGCTTTAAGAAGTGCCTGGTCGACTTTAGAATAAAGTTCCAGTGGGTCAAGTATCCCGCTTTTACCAGAAATTTTTATACAACCCGCACAGAATGAAGGTTCAAATTCCTGAGATTTAGCAGAGAATATCCATTTCTCGGTTATTTTTCTAAAAATAGATAGAAGATCTTCCTCAGAAACGGGGTTCAGAAGGATTATGCCGAACTCATCTCCTCCTATTCTACCAATTATATCTGTTTTTCTGAGATTTGCACTCAAAACCTTTGCAAAACTTACAATTACTTCGTCCCCTACAGGATGTCCATACTGATCGTTAATTCCTTTGAGGTTGTCCAGGTCTATCATGGCAAATACGATTTCTCGATTATACCTTTTGACCCTGAGAAGTTCCTCTGAAAATCTATCGAGGAATGCTCTTCTGTTGAGGAGGCCTGTTAGAGGATCCTCTCCCGCCAATCTAGATAATTTCAGATTCTGTAAATAATTACTCCTGGCATAATTTTCGAGGATATATGCTACAATCATTCCGATAGCGTTGGCGGATATTAAGAAGAAATTATTGTTGATAAAAATATGAGGGGGTAGGGGATTGAGCAACAGAGAAGTAATCTCAAAAGCACATATTATTATAAGAAAGTTTATTGTTGCATACCAGAATCTTAAACGCACAAACGTATAATTAAACATTAAGACAAGGAGGACCCCCTGGGAGTAAAGATACAGTGCAGGAGGTTTTATCATGGCCAGCATGGCAACAATTCCAAGTCCTGCTATCAGTACAATAATAGATAGTAAAATTTGTAAGTATTTTACAAAGTGTCTGGAGAAGGTCAGGATAATACTTATCAGTATGGAGGGACATACTATTAAATAACGAATAATCCAAATTTTTGTTCTTGTTTCCCCGACCATAACGGAGTCCAGGACTCCAAATATAGCATACAAAAAGACCCCAGTAAGCAGAGCAATCCTTACAAGATTCAGAATACTCCGGTTATAATCAAGTATAAATTGTTTTTCAAGTTCTTTATTGTTAAATTTTAGTGTGATCCTGTCGATGGAGATATTCTGTAGGTCTAGATTATTAAAATGTTTTTCAATAGCCATAGAGATTTATTTTATAAGAGTTTGATGCATTTTTCAATACCCGGATTATTTTTGAATTGCAATGTTTTTGAAAAACCTTTAGCTGGTTGTATATTTTTAATATGCCTAAAATAAAACCTTTTGAAAATTACACACAGAGATATGAAGAATGGTTCGAACGACATATTTATGTTTATGAATCAGAACTTAACGCACTTCGAAAGCTTTTACCCCCGGGGAAAGGTATTGAAATAGGTGTAGGTAGTGGGAGGTTTGCAGCCCCCCTTGGTATTAAATTTGGAGTAGAGCCATCTGTAAAAATGGCAAAGTTAGCCAGGGAAAGAGGAATAGAAGTAATAAGGGGGATTGCAGAGGCATTACCAATAAAGGATTGTACTTTTGATTTTGCCCTGATGGTTACCACCGTATGTTTTCTGGATGATATTCACAGGGCCTTTGATGAGGTTAAAAGGATATTGAGACCAGGTGGATACCTGCTTGTGGGCTTTGTGGACAGAGAGAGTAGAATAGGGAGAAAGTATGAGACACATAAGGAGGAAAGTGTTTTTTACAGTATAGCAAAATTTTATTCCACCCGTGAAGTTCTGGGTTATCTGAATAAAGCAGGTTTTATTGAAATTGAGATTGTTCAGACCCTTTTCAAAGATTTAAAAGATATTCGAGTATTAGAGCCAGTAAAGAGTGGTTACGGTGAAGGGTCCTTTGTAGGGATCAGGGCTCGATCTACCTAATGAAGCCATTAAGTTTGGATTACACCTTTTCTCCCTTTTCTTCAATTTTTGTGTAGAGTATGTAAGAGTACATAACCAGAAAAATAGCCACGCTCAAAACAGATATCAGAACAAAATATATGGAGTATCTGGGAAATATAACACCTATGAGAACAATTATTGCTACTAGCTTAAAGAGCAAAGCGCCCAGCTTATGGGTCTTGTTCCAGACCTCCTCACTGGAGATTGTCCATGGTGTTCTGATGCCCACAAACCAGTTTCTTCTGGCCTGAGTCAGTAGCAGGGATATAATATACATGAGGAAGGATAGTCCGATTGGGAAGAAAATATTGGGACTTATTTCAATGCCTGCATTCCACAAAGTAGTCTGGAGCTGCACGAAGATAAAGAACAACAACAGGAAAAAGAAGAATGCGTAATACATTTTTAAAAATTTTTGTATGTTTTTTCTCAGCGGGTCGATTTTAGGAATAAGGAGCATAAGAAAGAAAATAAAAAGCATAGTCAACGGGAAGGTGAATAATCCAGTAAATTTGCTGCCCCATCCGTCGGGTATTCCCTGAGCATTCCAGTGTGTTACGATTTTTTCCGGGAGGGTGGGGTAGAAATAGATTGCTATTGCGAAGGAAATAACAACAAGAACCATAGAACCGTATTTGTAAAATTTCATTTTAACCTCCTTTATGTAAAAAAATACGTTAAATAATTATAGTTTATTCAAAAGAAAAAGAAATCAGTTTTCTTGAGGCCTCGTGATTTATAATTTATTCTTATACTATGTTCGAGGAATGGTGCGGAAAAAGATATTATAGCTTCAGTTGCCATCTGAAAAAGATATTCGGAGAAAAGGTATATCGTGTATCCCTTGATGCTGGCTTTACCTGCCCTAACAGAGATGGAACCCTGGGACATGGAGGATGTATATTCTGCGACGAAGCAGGTTCGAGGGCTGGATATGTCAAGCCGGAAATCCCTGTTATCGAACAGCTCAGAAAAGGGATTGAATTTATACGGGAAAAATTTGGTGCAAACAAATTTATTGCATATTTTCAAGCTTTTTCAAATACATATGCACCGCCAGAAAAATTGAGGGAACTTTACTGGAGTGTTTTTGAAATAAAGGATGTGGTGGGTATATCCATCTCCACCCGACCCGATCTTGTTTCTGAGGAAGTGCTCGATGTAATTGAGGAAATTGCAGAGAAACACTATGTCTGGCTAGAAATTGGTGTCCAGAGCATGCATCTGAGGAGTCTGGAAAAGGTAAAGAGGATGCATGGAGTGGCTGAGAATATAGATGCGATTTTAAGGGCAAAAAAGAGAAGAAATATTCTTATACTTGCCCATGTGATACTCGGTCTTCCAGGAGAAACTATAAAGGAGATGATTGAAACTGCCAGGGTACTATCTGTCTTAGGAATAGACGGCATTAAGATGCATCACCTTTATGTGGTAGAAGGTACAGCACTTGCGGAGATTTATCGTAGAGGGGAGCTGAAGATTTTTGAAACCCCCCGCGAATATGCAGAAGTTGCGGTGAAATTCATTGAGCATTTAGCACCAAAAATTATAGTCCACAGACTGGCAGGCAGGGCGGTAGAAGGGCTCGTAGCTCCTTTATGGAGTTCCAACAAATTTGTTGCACAGCAGGAAATAGAAAAAATACTTGAAGAACTCAATACTTGGCAGGGTAAGGCACTGAAAGTAGGACTTTGATCTGACAATAATTACCAGTTCAGTTTATTCCCTGTATATTCGATAAAACTTCCCGAATCTTCTATTTTTAGGTTTTCTATAACTCTGATCAAACCTCTCACTGATTCTTCTGGAGTAACAGGTGCACCTGGGCCCCCCATGTCCGTTCTTACCCACCCCGGATGTACTGATACCACTATGATTCCATACCCCCGGAGGTCTCCTGCAAGCATTCTTGTAACCATATTCAATGCAGCTTTTGAAATCTTGTAGCCATAACTGGAGCCACCACCGTATGTATCAGAGATAGAACCCATGATTGAACTTACATTGACTATTCTGGGCTTACTGGATCTGGAAAGATAGGGAAGTAGTGCCTGTGTCATTCTCAAGGGCCCAAGAGTGTTTGTATTTAGCACCTGAAGGATTTTCTCGAAGTTAAGGGACCCAAAAGAATTCGTTCTATCCAGAATACCTGCATTGTTAATGAGGACGTCTATCCTCTCTACAGGTATCTTTTTCGCAATTTCGCTAATCATATTTTCTTTTGTGACATCCAGTTTAAAAAGATGAAGATTCTCTGTGTGTCTTGATTTTAATTCCATCAATTCAGGTGAATCTTCCGAATGCCTTGCACCGGCAAGAACAATATCACCCTTCTTAAGGAGCTGGGTGGTGAACTCCAGACCTATACCTCTTGAAGTCCCTGTTATGAAATATACGGTTTTCATATGTCTTTAAATATCCTGCCAAGGGAGTGGCCAATCAATTTTGTTTCTAGGTCAAAGAACCACCCAAAGGGTGTTACTTTAACTGTAAACCCGACGTTTTCCAGTCTTTCCCTGCCCTGCTGAATGATTTTTTTAACCAGTGTGGGGTCTCCTTTAGCCTCTGAGAGATGAGCAAAACTATGTAGTATTACTTTTCTTTTATTGAGTTTCCCCGCCAGCCACTTGATATTTTTGAGTAATTTTTTAAGGACATCTTTCTCTCTTGCAAAATCATCAGGTTCTCCATGAATAAAAATAAGTATTACGTCTTCTTCCTGTATTTCACCTTCTACTTTTTCATGCTCCTTAAGACCCGGCTTGGTAGGGGTAAATTTTACGTACTCTGCATCCAGCATTAAAATTTTCATAAAGACATTACTTTTTCCTTATTTTCAATGAGTTCTAAAAAACCGTCGTAATCTACTAGTTTTTTATCAGTTTGTAATCCTCTCGCCTCCAGATCTTCTTTTAAGAATAAAATTTCTACCCCCCTTTTGATGGCTTCTTCCAATTCTTTTTTGAATTCATTTGGACCACCCAGAGCTGCGATAACACCATCTTGTATGAATATAACCGTGTCGTTCTGTCTCGTGAGCCTGAGATATAAAAGAGGTTCAGTCTTCTTAAAAGGTGATTTGCTTATGATAAAAAGCACCGCCATTTTTAACCTCCTGCATGAAAGGTTATTATGCAGTGAGATTCTTCAATTAATTTACGGAATTCATCCATTGTTATAATTTTATCCGCCGGAATTAGGTCCTCCTCTTTGAGGTTCCTTTCTTCTATGGACTCTCTCACTATATAAAGTTTTGCTCCGAAATCACCCAGCATGGAATAGGCTTCTTCGAGACTTTTCATTCCTATGAGAGAGGGATTTTGTCCTCTTTTTGCAACAAAAACTCCATCCCCTACTAAAACAGTAGCAGTCTCAATATCCATTCCCGCGAGACCTGTTATAGTTCTGAATGCTTCAGCACATGTTGCTGTGCCGTAAGGAGCTGTATCAACAATTATTAAAGCCTTGGGCATAATTTCCCTCCTTTAATATCCAAAAGAAACAAATCTATCACAATCCTGTATTTCACCTACCAGTAAAGCCAGACCTGCATACTTCACACCTTCCACTATACTCTTTTTTGAGATTCCCCTAAATTTCGCACAGGTTCCACAAACACCGATTCTTACACCTTTATCAACAAGCTCTTTCATCATTTCCGCTATGTTACGCTCCTCCAGTGATTTTATTTCACTATTGGTGTTGATTGTACCGTCTTCATAAAGATATATAAATACATCATGTCCTTTATCCACAGCCCTTTTTGCTAGATGATAAGCTGTATCAATATTTTGATATGAATATGGACCTGTTCTTACCATAAATATAAATTTCATTACGGCTCCGCCTTTTTGATTATCCTATGAACAAAGCTGTGTCTGATTCCAGAGCAAGGTTGAGAAATGTGGATGCCCCGACAACCTCGCATCCGTCTACCAGGTCTTCTTTTTTTACCCCCATAAGTTCCATTGTGGTGCTACATGCGTAAAATTTAACACCCAATTCCATTGCCTGCTTGCGGAGTTCGTGAAATCCAGGTATATTTTTCTTCTTCATCATGGCGTTCATAATGGAGGTGAAGGGAGCCATTATGCCTTTCAGTTTAGGGTTGATCTTTTTCTTGAGTAAATCAAGTCCCCAGAAAGTGAAAAATACATGGACTTCAGCACCCAGTGCTGCACCGGTGGTTGCCAGCATCATGGGCATCATAGCCTTGTCAAGAGATTTTTCTGAAACGATTATTACTATTCTCTTTTTATCCGACATGTTTACTCCTTTTTATTTTTTTCTTATATAAATTTTTATTACATCTCCTTCTTCTATTATTTCCAGAAGCTCATGCCCGGTTTGTTTACACCAGGCAGGAAAATCTTCTTTAGCCCCTGGATCGCTCGCCAGTATTTCAAGAACTTGACCAGGCTCCATTTGCTCTATTGCTTTTTTTGTTTTAATTATAGGCATGGGACACATAAATGCCCGCACATCCAGAGTCTTATCTGCCTTCATATTACAACCCCCTTGTTTTTAATTTATACGAAAGTATTTCAAGTTCTGATTCAATTTCAACATAACTTAATACAACATCCTCTGGGACTTGGATAGGAACAAGGGCAAAGCTCAGGATTGCCTTCACACCAGAATTTACCAGTCTGTTTACAACTTCATAGACGGCATCTCTTGGAACTGCCACAACCGCAATGGAGATATTGTTATTTTTAATGAAGTCCTCCAGTTTATCATCGTGATATACCGGAATACCGTTAATTTTTTTACCTGCTTTCTGTGGATCTTTATCGAAACCTGCAATGATCCTGAGGCCGGGGTTCATGAACTGGTAGTTTAGGAGGGCCCTACCAACATTACCAATTCCGATGACGATGAGATTTCTTGTTCTATCTATGCCCAGTATGTTTCTGATTTTATGCTTCAGGACTTCAATATCATATCCAGTACCTTTAACTCCAAAATCCCCGAAGTAGGAAAGATCGCGTCTTACAAGAGAACTGGAAATTTTACAGGTTTTTGCTAGTTCCTTGGACAGAACCACCTTTTTACCATTTTCACTCATGAACTCAAGACATCTTAGATACCGTGTAAGTCTTCTTATAGTCACTCTTGGAATGACTTTTTTCATATTCACTCCTTATGAAAGTTATAACTTTCACATTATAATATTTACTCAAAAATTTGTCAAGGAGTAGGGGAATATAGATCGGGTGAGGGCAAGTCGTGAAGCGTAAAGCAGGAAGGGGGAGATGGTAGAGGAAATACTCCTTCCCCTCCCTTTGAGATTCTTCGTAGTCTGCCTGAGGCAGACTTTGGGTTATTATCGAAAGTTTCATAACTCAGGTATTATCTTGTAGTGCAAATGTTTGATTTACAAACATTGTTTACTCAATTATTGCCGAGTTTTTGAGAGTAGAGGAATCGTTATAGGCAAAATATAACTGTATTTATTGTTCTACTATTTCAACTCGCCTATTTTGTGCTCTTCCTTTATCGGTTGAATTAGAAGTCTTTGGAGATAGATTTCCTATTCCATAAGCCTGTAATTGATTTTTATCAACGCTATATTTAGTAATTAATTCATTCATTACAGCTTTTGCTCTGTTTTCTGATAATGTCATATTATCTTGAAAATTTCCCACATTGTCAGTATGCCCTACTATAAAGAACTTTTTATTTTTGTGATTGTTT
>Ga0190304_1001280_pt1 | contig 11241 bp, 14 predicted proteins | sample 48700712_MG_FD_161670 | JGI IMG/M metagenome (GOLD analysis project Ga0190304, IMG submission 161670) | Hydrothermal vent sediment bacterial communities from Southern Trench, Guaymas Basin, Mexico - 4870-07-1--2_MG | ecosystem: Environmental > Aquatic > Marine > Hydrothermal vents > Sediment ... | reverse complement strand
AAGTCTTTTAATATAATTCCAGATATGCCTCCTTGTTTGGGCATCCAAACCAAGAGTCGGTTCATCCAAAAATAGAACTTTTGGCTTATGAATTAAGCCACGAGCAATTTCCAATCTTCTTTTCATACCACCAGAATAATTTTCCACTAAAACATTTGCTTTATCGCTCAGTTCAACAAGCTCTAAAACCTCAGCCATTCTTTTTTTCCTCTCGTGTTTGTCCATTCCATACATCATGGCATGAAATTCCAAATTTTCCTTGCCTGTGAGTTTGTTGTCTAAAGCAGGTTCCTGAAAGACTATACCAATATTTCTCCTCACATCATCTCTTTCTTTTACAATATCATAACCACATACTTTTGCATATCTTGAAGTTGGTGTGAGAATAGTTGAAAGCATGTTTATTGTCGTGGTTTTACCAGCCCCGTTTGGACCAAGCAAACCAAAAAGCTCGCCTTTCTTAACCTCAAAACTTATATTATCCACTGCTGTAAAACCATTAAATTTCTTTGTCAAATTTCTAACTTCTATTGCCACCATATTAATCAACCTTTCTCAATTTAGAAAGACATTTTTTAAGTATCTTCACGATTTTTTCTTTATTCTTGTGAGATTTTTTGTGAGCAATGTCTCTTATTTCAAAAAGAATCTTTTCAATCTCTGATTCGTCTTTTCCCAAAATATCCATAAACAAATCTTTGAACAGAAGAAATTTTTTCCTGGATTCTTCCTTATATTTTTGTATCTGTTTTAATGTGTTCTTTCCCTTATTTGTAAGTTCAAATATGTTTTTTGAACGTTTATCTGTCTTGCTTATTTTTATTAAACCTTCATGTTCAAGTTGCTTTAAAAGAGGATATAATGTTCCTTTACTTGGCACCCATTTTCCTTTAGTTTTCTCTTCAATTTCTTTTAGTATTTCATAACCCGATTTTGGTTTATTTTTTAGAGAGTGTAAAATGTAAAGTACAAGAACACCTCTTTCTTTCCCATTCTTACAATGAAATTTCCATAGACCTGTCATACATAATAATAAATAAATATTTAAATATTTCGATTTCGAACCGTTTGAATTCGTAATATAACTTTCAGCGATTGGGTCTCCAACCAGAAGGGCAAAACCTCAATTACGCATTACATTTTGCGGATAAATGAAGTTGGCGAGCTTGTGAGCCAACTTGGATGAGCCGAAGGCAAACCATTTATCCGCTGTTACATTCTCCAAGTGAAACGAGGACAAGGAAAGCGAAGCTTTCCAAAGAGTTTACACTGAGCGTTTTTTAAATTAAGGAAGTGCTCGCTTATCTTTTTTGTCTCATCCTATATGAATAAACATATACCAATACTCGCTCCCATCAACAAACCTACTATTACACAGAGACTAACTGTAAGTGTAAGTTTAGAGGTTGTAGTATTCATTCCTTTACGTTTGTCAACTAAATATTTAATTATGCTCGCAATTAAAATACCTGCAGTTCCACAAAAAATAAATTCGGGGAAAGCTCTTTCCCCCATCTTTCCAAAATGGTGTGCAGTGATTATAATGCCTGTAACAATACCTACCAAAATACAACCAACCAAAACTATAATTTGTTTCCAGTTTTTAGTTTCCATCATAAACCAACTAGTCCATATTCTTTAAAATACTTTAGATTATGTTTGGTTTTTACCTAATTATTTCAGCAAAACAATATTTCCAATCCCTCTCCTTCTCCTTTCAATCAAACCTCTACTCTCCAGCAAATCCAGAGCCCTGCTAACATTTGATTTTGAAATTCCTGTTTTCTCAACCAACTCGCTCTGATTTATAATTCCATCTGAATCAATTATTGCTTTATAGATTTTCTGTTGATCCTCCTTCAATGTTTTTACTATCTGTTCCCATCTCTTTTTTCTTTCCTCAAGTACCAATTCGCCAGCAGGTTTTTCAACTGAATCAAAGAATAACAAATACATTCCACTAATAGCAATGGTGATTGATGACATAATTAGAATAATTACATCTGAAAATGTGAAAAATCCTGGAATTTGGGTAATTGCTGTATTCTGACCCTCTATAAAAATCTGTACTGGAGTAGGATTCAGCAATTTTATTCCGAGCACAAATACAGAAGCTATAAATAAAACTGCCATGAATATTGTTCTTCCGTGGATTTTGTTTTCCATTTTTTTCACCTTCCTAAAAACATAAAAAAGAAAAGAAAAAATATGTTTGCATCCTTTACTTTGGTGCGTGTGGTCCATGCAATGGTAACTTGCTGCAATCTATTGGCCCATTGGGTCCGTAACAAGTGCTCATGCTTAGACTTTCGTGTTCCTCAATAGATTTTACTGTTTCATTATTCAAATCTATTGTAATTTTGTACCACTTTCCTTCTATCTCAACTCCTAAAACAACCTCCTCTTTATCGATTGATTCTGCTGCAGTAATTACATTGTATTTTCTTATGCCTTCTCTATTGGTTAACTCTTGTATTCTGCTGTCTTTATTGGCTATCTCAATCCACTTTTCCATCTTCTTTTCGTGCTCTGCCTGTGCTTTTTCAATCTCTTTTGGAGTCATCTTTCGAAATACTATTTTATGTCCTGATGTCTCTATAGTATATTCTCCTTCTGGCAATGTAACTTCCTTTACCAATTTGCCGTCTTCGTATATTTTTAACTGGTTGTCCGTTGCTACTGCACTAACCTCCTTCCCTGCAAATTTTAGCAGATTTCCCGCTCCTAATGCTGTTCCTACTCCTGCCATTAACAACCCTGCTACTAAGAGGATGCTAAGCAGAGCCAACCTGTTTTTCATTTTGCTCACCATACTTAAAATAAGGTGAAACACCTTAAACATTATGTATGTGAAACTGGTTTCCAACCGATTTAATAATGCTTTTGGTTAGGATTCTTAATTTTTAAATATTTGGTGATCATTTATCATTTCTTTATAAATAGACATTTATTAAAATATGCAATTAAGAGAAGTTTTCATGAAGTGAATTGGGCTGACTTGCCAAAAGAGGTTAATTATTACACTGTTATAATCTAAATTATTTGTTAGAGTTAATTTGTTTTAAATTCTTACGGTGTGTTGGTTTTTACCGACAATTGCGTTATTTCCTTATATTCTTGAAAATTTTTGGGTTTTAGAGATTTTGTTAAAAAATTATTGTACACTGTTCAATTATAAATAAATAATATTATGGTAAAGAAAAAAGATATTAAGAAAATAAGAAAAATTTTGATGATTTTAACAAAGAACCCAGAAGGTTTATGGATTAGACAACTTGCAAGAGAAACAGATCTGGCTTTATCTACGGTTCATTATTATATTAATTGTGTTTTAGATGAATTTATAGAGAATATTGGCGTAAAAGACAAAAACGGCAAGTATTTTGGTTTAAGATTTGTAAAATTAAAACCAAAAATAAGAGAAACAATAGAAAAAGATGGTTTAAAAAAGGTATATAAATTTTTAGAAATGTCTAAGAAGATGTGAACTATAAGATCAAATACCTTGATAACAGTGTTATAATATCTCATGAACTTATGTGAACTTGGCGTGAACTTGCGTGAACATAATGTGAACTTCACGTGAACGTAAAGTCTAAAATTTTAAGGATAAATGCCAAAATAAGAAGTTCACGTGAACAACGTGAACTTGGCGTGAACTTCACGTGAACTTATGTGAACATGATGTGAACTTGCGTGAACATAATGTGAACTTCACGTGAACTTGGAAGAGAGTAAAATTACAGGGTATCAATATTTGTAACCGAAAATTTACATTAAGTTTCTTTTCTGTATTGAATTTTTTATATATATTTAAAATTATTATATATTATTGGTTTAAACATAAACGCGTGAACTTGCGTGAACATAATGTGAACTTCACGTGAACGTAAAGTCTAAAATTTTAAGGATAAATGCCAAAATAAGAAGTTCACGTGAACAACGTGAACTTGGCGTGAACTTGGTAAAAGTATGGATGGATTAGAAAAATATAAAGATTGGTTAAGAAAACAAAACCTAAGAAGAAATCCATTTACTTTAGAGATAAATCCTTTTTTGGTTGTTGGATACAATCAGCAAATAACAAAATTGCTAAAGAATATAGAGCAGCAACAAAAGATTATTTTGCTTACAGGACCAACCGGATCTGGAAAAACAAGCATAATTTCGTATGTCTCTAAAAAAAACAGTAATTTTATTGTATTAAACAAACCTCCAAGAGAAATTTCGGGTTTGCTCAGTATTTCAGATTTTTTTATTAGAGATTTGCCTTTTTTTAAGAAAATTTTTATAAGAAAACCAAAAAAAATAGAATATTTGCCTTTTTTTCTGAATAAAATAATAAAAAAACCAAAAGTTTTGTTTGTTGATGAAGCACATGAGGCAAGTATTGAAGTTTTAGAGTGGTTTAGAGTAATTTCCGATCAAGTGCAAAATCTGACTGTTGTTTTTTCTGCTTTGCCTGTATTTGATGATATACTAACAAAAAATCTAGAGACTCTTAAAAAAAGAATTGTAGAAAGAATTGAATTAAACGCCCTAACAAAAGAAGAAACAGAAGAATTAATAAGAAGGAGAATAGAAAATGTTGGCGGAACTGATATAAAACCTTTTACTTATAATGTAATTGAATATATTTATTCCAGAACTGGTGGTTTTCCAAGAGATGTTATTCTATTATGCAATGAGTTATTAAATCTTGGTGCAGAACATGATTCTGAAATTATTGATATTAATCTTATAGATAAAAAAACTGGAAAAGAGGAAAAGAAGATAAATCTTGAAAAATTAAAAGATTTGTCTGGGAAGCAAAGAAAAATTATAGATATTCTTGTAGAACATGAACCAATAACTCCTAATGAAATTATAAAATATCTTCCTGATTATCCTTCTGATAAACATGCTTTAAGAGCAATAAATAATTTATTAAAAAGACTTTTGGAAGAAGGGTATGTTGAAAGAGAAAAAACAGGAAAAACCTATTATTATAAATTGAGCCCTTCTACAAGAACAATGTTGGTAAGATATTAGCACTTTCAATTCTCAGTGAAGAGAAAAATTATAACAGTGTAATAATCAAAGACTATGACCCTTTTATTTCAAGTGGAAGGTAATAAACCAATGTGAACTATTCCTTCTTTAAAAGGAAATGGTCTATCTTCTAGTGATAACAATACCACCAACAAGTATAAAAGCAAAGGGATTGATTAACTGCAACCCAAACAAACTCAAAAAATTATAACAGTGTAATAATTAGACTTAAATTATAACACTGTAATTATAGATAATAATAGAAACTGCTTAGTGCATACTAATAAAAGCTATCCTAATGGTAAAGAAGTTGAAACAAGAGATACTTCTTTGGAAAGATTAATACCTTATGAAGAAGTTATTCTTGAAGCGCTAAGTTTATATACATGGGTAAGATTGAGATTACGAATGGCTTTCTATAAATATAAACATAAAAGCGAATGATTCATTAAAGCATTACCTAAATAAGATTATTTTATAACACTGTAATAATTTTCCTTTCTCCAATTATTTTTATTATTTCCACGAGAAATATAGGAGTCAGGCTATAATATTTAAAACTCTATTTTTATAAAAATATTGTAAACAACAGAAATCTATAAATATTTCTACTTGAAATATAGGTTATGCAAGAGAAACTTAAGAAGTACTTTTCTAATTATATAAATAAAGAAAGTTTTTTTCTTGATAAAAAATTATTAACCCATAATTATATCCCAGATAAGATTTTGCACAGAGACGAGCAAATAATGAGTATTGCAAAAGTTTTAGCCCCAGCCTTAAAATTAGAACAACCATCCAATCTTTTCATATACGGAACTACAGGAACAGGAAAATCTGTTGTAATAAAACATATTTTTAGCGAACTTAAATCAACAAACACAACGAATTTAAAACCAGTTTATATAAACTGCAAATTAAAAAAAACCGCAGATACAGAGTACAGAATGTTGGCTTATATCCTTAGAGAATTAAATTTTCCAGTTCCTGAAACAGGATTGCCCACAGAATCATTATACAACAAATTATTTGAATTGATAGATGAAAAAGAGCAAATTATTTTGCTTGCTTTGGATGAATTAGATGCATTAGTTAAAAAAATTGGAGACGGCCTTATATACAATTTAACAAGGATAAACACAGAACTAAAAAATGCGAAAATTACTATTATAGGGATATCTAACGACCTTTCTTTTACAGATGATTTAGACCCAAGAGTGAGAAGCTCTTTATCAGAAGAAGAAATTATTTTTCCTCCTTACAATGCCTTACAACTAAAAGATATTTTGCAACAAAGAGCAAAAATTGCATTAAAACCAGGAGTTTGTTCAGAAGGAGTTATAGAAAAATGTGCTGCAATAGCTGCTCAAGAACAGGGTGATGCAAGAAGGGCTTTAGATTTATTAAGAGTGGCAGCAGAACTTGCTGAAAGAAATGAAGACAAAAAAATTACAGAAAAACATGTTGACCTCGCAGAGCAAAAATTAGAATTAGATAGAGTCACAGAATTAGCAAAAACACAACCAAGACATTCTCAACTAACTCTTTACTCAATTTTAAAACTTTTTGAAAAAGGCAAAGACCAAATCCTGACAGGAGATGTTTATGAAGTTTATCTTTCTCTATGTAAGAGAAACGGATATAAAACTCTAACTCAAAGGAGAATTTCTGATTTAATTTCGGAATTAGATATGCTTGGATTGATTTCAACAAAAGTTGTTTCAAAAGGAAGATATGGAAGAACAAGAGAAATCAGGTTGGCAATTGCAAAAAAATCTTTTGACATTTTAAAATCAACTTTTTCTAACATGTTTGAAACATGATATTAACATATGAGAAAATTCGGGAAATCAAGCAAAAAGAGAAAGGAGAAAAATTGCAACAACTACCACCAAATTTTTATGAAAATGCATTTAACTATATTAAACTAAAAAAAGGAACAATAGAAGAAAAAAGCGCAAAAAACCTTGTTTATTCTATTTTTGAATTAAGAAAAAAGAAAATTTTAAATCTTGCTTTTTTATTTTACAAAACAAACAACATTCCTGAAAATTTAGAAGATTTAGAGAAAGAGCTATATTTAGAATTAATTAAAATTATAAGAAAATATGATCATTCTTTTGAACAGAACTACATTAATAAAGAAACCAAATTAGAAGAAGAAAGAAAAAATACAAAAGTGAAGGTTGTTTTTTTACAAGACATACCAGAGATTTTATCCCCCTCCGGGAGAGTTTATTCTTTTAAAAAAGGAGAAGAAACAGAACTTGAACCAGATTTTACAAAGATTTTATATGAAGTAGGATTTTGCAAAATAATATTATGAATGTAGTTATCTCCGCTGTTTTAATAATTGCATTTTCAATATCTATTGTTGGGACGATTTTGCTGTTTGGACTTCCTTTAATACAAGAAAAAAAAGCAGAGTTGGAATTTGAACACGGAAAGAATGTTGTAAATTTCCTTTCAATCACAATTTCAGATTTAATCTCAGAACCAATAAATTCTTCAAGAAAAATACAAATAGAATTTAAAACAGGAATTCTAAAATTCTCAAACAATTCAATCTCTTTTTCAACAGAATATAAAACCTACAACAAAACATTTGAAAAAATAAAATTTGACAATTTAGAAATAGGACCAGGAAAAACAAAATTAGAATTAAAAAAAATAAGCAAAAATGAAGTAAAAATAATTTTACAATAATTTTAGCACCCCTCTTATATCTTCAAAAACAAAATCTGGTTTTAATTTTTCTGCCAATTTTCTATCCAAAACACCTGTCAAAACAACCCCAATTTTAACTCCGGCATTTTTTGCCATTTCAACATCATAAGGAGCATCTCCAACATATATCACATCTTCTTTATTCACACCATAAACTTCCAAAACTTTCAAAAGCATTTTTGGGTCTGGCTTACCTTTATCTACATCCTCTGCACAGACAGAATAATCCACTAATTCATCCAAATGAAATTTCTTTAACAGAAACTTTAGCATCTTTTTGTTATTTCCAGTAACAATAGCAACTTTAATCCCTTTTCTTTTTATTTGGTAAAGAGTGTCTCTAACAAAAGGAAAGATTTTGAACTTATCTAAAAATATTTTATTTTTCTTCTCTTTCTCAAAAAAATCAAACACTTCTTCTTTTTTTGTGATAGAAGAAATAATCTCTTTATCTTGTTTACCAAACTGATTTTTGATATATCTTTCATCAACATCAATTCTATATTTTTTAAGAATTTTCTTAAACAAAGACAGCCAAACACATATAGAATCTATTAAAGTTCCATCCATATCAAAAACAACAACCCTAAACATTATTAACAAAAAATAAAAACAAAAGATAAATTATTTTCTTTTTTTATCAGCATATTTCTTAAGCTTCTTTTCTATCAAGACCAACCCATCTTTTGCATCGCTAATTTTTTTTCCACCAACACACACAATACTGCCACTTGAAAAAATTAGAAAGGAAACCTTTGGATCACTTAACTTGCAAATTAAACCAGGAAAATTTTCTGGCTCATATTCTGAGTCCTCCATACTAAAAGCAAGTTTTTCCAGATTCAAATCATAACCTAAATTTCCGACAGCGACAATATTTTCTATTTTTGTCTCATATTTATCAGGAACTTTTACTCCAAGCTTTTTTATCATTTTCATAATTTTTGCAATCCCTAGTTCAGCTTCTTTTTTGGTTTTTGAACCAACACAAACAATTGTACCTGACCTAAAAACAAGAGCTGTTATATTTGGATCCTTTAATCTAATCACAAGTCCAGGGAATGCCTCTGGTTCATATTCAGCTTCTTCATAACTTTCTGCAATTTTTGTGAGTGGAAAAACAACATCAACATGCGTAGACAAGACAACATTCTGGATCTTTATTGATTCCATATTTTAAATAAAGTATTTAAAATAATAAAAATACTTATGGCAAAAAAAGATAAATGGATTTGGGAAGAAGACATAGAGCCAATGAGATTCTGGTTTGAACCTTTTGAGCCAATAAAAAATTTCCAAAGAGATTTGCAAAAACAATTCAGTAGATTTTTCCAACCAACAATAATAAGTTTTCCTGTTGACTTAGCAGAGACAGATACAGAGATTATTATTAAAGCAGACTTGCCAGGATTCAGAAAAGATGAAATAGATGTTGAAGCAACAGAAGATAGAGTTTTGATTTCCGCAAGAAGAAAGAGAGAAAAAATTCAGAAAGGTGAAAACTTTTACAGAAGAGAAAGAAGTGCAGGTGAAGTTAGAAGAGTTTTAAGTTTGCCTGCTAAAACCAAACCAGATAAAGCAAAGTTAGATTTCTCAGATGGAGTTCTAACAATAAGATTGCCAAAGAAAGAAGAAGCAAAGAAGAAAAAATACAAACTTCTTTAATTTTTATAAATTTGTTTACTTATTTATTATTTTTCTAATCAACTTTAAAGTTTCCTCTAATTCTACAACCTTAAACAACAATAATAAAACAATAAATATAAAAATAGAAGTACAGAAACAAATAAAAACTTCAAGGAATATGTTTACAAAAAGCAAATTTTTGAGAATATAGATGGATAAAAGCGAGATAAGCCCTATGATTAAAGTTTTAAGCCAAGTTATGACAGGAATTTTTATTTTAACAAATTTTTTTAACTCAGCAAAAGAAAACAAAAACATTATAATGTAAGTTAAAAGAGTTGATGTTGCTGCTCCAGTAATCCCTATTATTGGAATTAAGACCAAATTTAAAATTAAATTAATTACTGCACCAATATAAACAATTTTTGTATAGTTTTTCGGTTTTCCAAGTCCATTCAAAACACACCCATTTACCTGAACAATGGAGAAAAATATTGCTCCAATAGATAAGATTTTTAAAACATTAGAACCAGAAGAATAAAAAGAACCAAAAAACAAGTTCAAAATCTCTCTTGAAAAAGAAAAACTCATTAGAGCAAAAGGAATTATTACAACCCAAATATATCTATAAATCAAGGAAACACCCTTTTCAAGACCTTTTATCTTTTTTGTTTTTAGTTCTGTAACTAAAGGAAATAAAACAGTTGTAAAAGACCCTGCAAAAAACCATAATAATCGAGCAGTTGGTTGAGCGGTCTGGTAAATTCCAACCTCTTCTAAACTCTTGAAAATAGTGATTAAAATTGTATCAGTATAACCAATTATTAATCCAGCAGCACTAGAAAGCATTATCGGAAAACCATAAAAAAACAATTTCTTTGCAAGTTCTTTATCAAATATTTTATAGTGCAGTTTTCTAAAACTAGGTATTAATTTCAAAGCAAAAGGAGAGAATATTAAAATTACAAAAATATAAGAGATTAAGAAACCCAAAGCAGGAGATAGAACAGAAAAGCTCAATGAAATAAATATATAAGTAAATATAAAATAAAATAGCATCCTGCAAAAATCAACTATTGCAAAAAAATTCATAAGCTGAAAACCCTGCAAAATTGATAAAACAACGCTATAAAATATCTGAATAAAATAAACAATTGCTAAAACTTTTATAACAAGAACCCCAAAAACCAAATTTTTAGAAAGATGCAAATAATTTACAGCAATAAAATCAGATGAGAAGAAAATAATTGTTGCAATTATTAAAGCAGGAATAATCTGAATAAAGAGAACAGTAAAAACAGAGGCATTCAATTTTTTAAATTTCTTTTCTGCTTTGAATTTTGAAATATGATATATCAAACTCCTGTTTAAACCAAAATCCTTAAACAAAGAAAACAGACCGACTAAAGAGAGACAGGAGTAATAAAGACCATACTCCGCTGGAGTTAAATTCGCTGTCAAAATAAACCTCAACAAATAACCAACAAAAGAAGTTAAAATACCAAACAAAAAAACAAAAAATACTCCAGAGGCAACTCTTTTTAAGTAGTTTTCCATAAATAGAGAAAAAAATTATCTCTAATCAAATTCTTTAGGAAATATTAAACCATTCAAAATATTTATCCATGTTCTTTTTAGCTTTTTTCTTTTTATTATTATGCTCTTTTAAAAAATTATTTATTTTCTTTATTAAAATTTCTTTTAATTCTCCTGTAAGAAGTTTTCCGCTTTTATAATCATAATATATTTTTTCTAATTTTTTATCGTCTGGCTCAAAAAGATATCTTAACCATTGATAACTAACATCTATTTCTGGAATGCCGCCTTTTTTTCTGTGTTCTTCAACAGTTGGTTGAC
>Ga0190304_1001279_pt1 | contig 11243 bp, 5 predicted proteins | sample 48700712_MG_FD_161670 | JGI IMG/M metagenome (GOLD analysis project Ga0190304, IMG submission 161670) | Hydrothermal vent sediment bacterial communities from Southern Trench, Guaymas Basin, Mexico - 4870-07-1--2_MG | ecosystem: Environmental > Aquatic > Marine > Hydrothermal vents > Sediment ... | reverse complement strand
CTACGATGACACCTCGCTGCTGGATGCCCTCTCGGCTCCTGCCCGCCTGCATCCAGATAGCCTCTACCGGCAATTGGAGAGTTTTCGCCAAACCACCGACGACCTTATCGGCGATATCCTGTGGGATGTGTTGCTGGGGATGGACATCCTGCAGGAAGAGCAGGCACAGCGCGGCGGCGGTCCGGGGCCTGTCGAAGTTCTGGATTTTGCTGAATCAATCCCATCTCATGAAGAATACGAAGCCTTTTCTCACGATCGCAGCTGGATGGGAAATCTGGTGCTGCTGGCCAAATCCACCTACGTTTGGCTGGCGCAACTGAGCCACACCTATGGCCGCACCATCAGTGAATTAGACGAAATACCTGACCAGGAGCTGCAAGCCATCGCCAGCCGTGGTTTTAACGGCCTCTGGTTGATCGGTGTGTGGGAACGCAGCACAGCATCCGCCGAGATAAAACATCGCATGGGAAATCCCGACGCCATGGCCAGCGCCTACTCATTAAAAAACTACCATACCGCCCGGGCTCTGGGTGGCGATAGCGCTATGGAACGGCTCCAGAAACGAGCCTGGCGCTTTGGCATACGCATCGGCTGCGACATGGTTCCCAACCACATGGGCATCGATTCCGACTGGGTTGCCCAGCATCCCGACTGGTTTTTGCAATTGGATGAACCGCCCTACCCGGGATACAGCTTTCACAGTGAAAATCTTTCACAACATCCTCAGCTGGATGTGCGTATCGAAGACCATTATTACGATCGATCCGATGCGGCGGTGGTGTTTCGCCTGGTGCATCAGGCTGATGGCAAAGAGCGCTTTGTGTACCATGGAAACGATGGTACTTCCATCCCGTGGAATGACACGGCACAACTCAATTATCTCTTGCCCCAGGTGCGTGAAGGAGTTATCAGGCAGATCATCGACATCGCCAAACGCTACCCAATCATCCGATTTGATGCGGCTATGACCTTGGCCAAAAAGCATATTCAGCGGTTGTGGTTTCCCCAGCCGGGAAGCGGTGGGGCCATCCCGTCTCGGGCTCACCATGCCCTCAGCAATGCCCAGTTCCAAGCCGCAATTCCCGAAGAATTCTGGCGGGAAGTGGTAGATCGCGTGGCCCGGGAAGCACCGGACACCTTGCTTTTGGCCGAAGCTTTTTGGATGATGGAAGGGTATTTTGTCCGCACGTTGGGGATGCATCGGGTGTACAACAGCGCCTTTATGCACATGCTCAAGGACGAGGAAAATACCAAATATCGTCAATCCATCCGTAATATTCTGGCCTTTAATCCCCAAATTTTGCAACGCTTTGTGAATTTCATGAGTAACCCAGACGAAGAAACCGCCATTGCACAGTTTGGCGATGGAGACAAATATTTCGGTGTGTGCGTGATGATGGCCACCCTCCCGGGATTACCCATGTTTGCCCACGGCCAGATCGAAGGTTTTACCGAACGCTACGGCATGGAATTTGCCCGTCCATCCCGCTGGGAAATACCCAACAGCGGCCTGGTACATTGGCATGAAAAGATCATCTTTCCCCTTTTGGCCAAGCGCCATCTTTTTGCCCAGGTGGAGAATTTCCGCCTCTTCGATTTCGTCACTCCCGCCGGCTACACAAACGAAGATGTGTTTGCCTACAGCAACGAGGCCGATGGGCAACGGAGCCTGATTTTGTACCATAATCGTTTTGCCGAAACCAGCGGATTCGTGGCTTCAGGCAAACATCCGTATCGGGATGGCGATACTGTGGATTGGCGTCAGTTTTCCCTGGCCGAGGTATGGCATTTGCACCCGGAGCCAGGGTGGTTTACCATCTTCACCGACCTCGTAAGCGGCCTTACCTACGTTCGCCGCTCCCGGGATCTGCAGGAAAATGGTTTGTTTTTTCACCTCAAACCCTATGGCCACGCTGTGCTGTGGGATGTACAGGAATTATCAGATTCCGACGGCACCATGGCCCAGATTCATGATCATCTGGCAGGGGAAGGCACGGTGCACATTCACCAGACCCTGTTACGACTCCAGCGCAAGGAGATCATCGATCTCGTTCTTCATCTGCTGTCGCCCCTCATGCTTCGTCAGGTGGTATATGCTGCACGTCTGGATGCATCCCGCCCACTGTTTTCCGAAGAGTTATTCACCCGCTTTGCACCCATTACCAAAGAGATTGTAGACTATCTTCAGGGTGATGAAGACCCTGAAATACTCACCAAAACCATGTGCCGCACCATCACAAATATCGCCACAGCAGCGCCCCGCCATTTTTTGCCGCAGCTCATTATCGCCGGCATCCTGCAACCGCTGGATGCGCTCTTTACCCGGCACTATGGCGTTACCTGGTTCGAAGCTCTTTTCTTGCATCAGGAGCTGCCATCCTTGTTGCAGGAAGTGCTGAAACAAAACACAGAAACTCCGCTGGAACATATCATTCCGGCAGCCATCAATCTGCTGGGATGGTTTGAGCACAGCCATCCTGAAACCATGGAAAAAATCCTTCAGATACCTGCCATCCAAACAGTGCTGGATGTACACGAATTCGATTCCGTACGGTGGTATAGTAGCGATGGGATGCAGGTATTTCACCGGCTTTTGCTGGCTGTCATCCCCTGCCTGGACATCCTTCACAGAGAGCTGTGCAAAGAGTTTGCCGAGAAACTGGAGATGGCAGATGCCATTGCTGAATTTCATTTTGATACGCTGAAAACCCTTTTGAAAGGAGATGCCAATGGCTGCTGAAACCATGAGCCAGGAAATCACCCGACAATATAGCCAGGTCTTTAATAAACATCACAAACCCAAGATTCTACTCTGCACCCCGGAGATCACGGAGCTACCGGAAGGTATGGGAAACGCTGCCAACCTGGTGGCTGCCAAAGGCGGTGGTATGGGAGACATATCGGCTGGACTGGTACGACACCTGAGCGACAGTAAGGAGTTTGAGCTGCATATCGTGTTACCCAAATATGACAGCAAAATAAAACACATGGCCGCCATTACTCGCAAGCAGATCGACCAGTTGGCTGTGATTCTCAGCGGCCGCGGCATACATCTGGTAAATGACAGTGCCTTTTCCTATCTCCAAAATCCCTACGAAGAAAACAGCCTCCACTCCCCCATCCGCCGCTCATTGGCCTTGCAGCGACAGGTGATAAACAATCTTCTGGATTATATCCAGCCCGATGTGGTACATTGCAATGACTGGATGACCGGGCTGATCCCCGCCGCCGCACGATCCAAGGGAATCAAATCCCTCTTTACCCTACACAATATCTTCACCGAAAAACAGACAATGATGGATATCGAATACAGCGGCATTCGGCCTCTGGACTTTGTGGAATGGCTCTATTTTACGGAGTTCCCGGGAAATATCAAAAAGGACTGGAAACAGCATTTCAGCACAAATCCCATTGATTTCACTGCCACCGGTATCATGGCGGCAGATTTTTTCAACACCGTGAGTCCCACTTTTTTGGATGAATTGGTAAACGATCATTTCCCCGATCTGGTACCTCGCAGCATCTACGACATGATCGTGCAAAAACATGCGCAAGGCCGTGCTTCAGGCATCCTGAATGCGCCAAACGACACCATAAATTCCAAAGTTATGAAGCACATTATAAACTTCAATAAACACAACATGATGCAGAAAAAGGCAGAAAACAAAGCGCGTTTCCAGTTGGAAATGGGGCTGCCACAATCCCCGGACACACCTCTCTTTTTCTGGCCAAATCGCCTGTACTACCAAAAAGGTCCCGATCTGCTGGTTAACAATCTGCCCTATTTTCTCAAGAAATACCCTCTACAGATAGCTGTGGTGGCAAACGGCGATCCCGCAATAGAAACGGCTCTGCAGGGATATGCTAAAAAGTATCCCGCCGTTGCCTATTGTTCCTTCGACGAATCCCTGAGCAACCTGGGGAAAGCGGCGGCAGACTTTATCCTGATGCCATCACGCTATGAGCCCTGCGGCCTGCCACAGATGGAAGTCACCCGTTTTGGCACTTTGCCAATTGTGCGAGAAACCGGCGGTCTGAAGGATACCGTTTTTCAGATGAATATCGCAAATAACAGCGGCAATGGCTTTACCTTCAGCATTGCAGACCGCGCCGGTCTGGAGTACGGCATCTCCTCTGCCATGGCTTTTTACGCCCTGCCCTTCGAAATAAAAAAACAGCATTTGCAACGGGTGATGAGCGACGGAAAACGACGCTACAACCTAAAAGCCACCGCCGAACAATACATGACGGTGTACGAAAAACTGATTCGGGAAAAGCGACAATAATTCGGGAGGAAACCTTGGAATTTATCCGTAGCAGTGGCATTTTATTGCATATCAGTTCGTTACCGGGACCCTTTGGTATCGGTAGTTTAGGCGCTGATGCACGGAGATTTATCGATTTTCTCGCCGATGCCGATCAGAAGATCTGGCAGATATGTCCCCTGGGGCCTACCGGCTACGGCGATTCTCCATACCAAACTTTTTCCGCCTTTGCCGGAAATCCCCTGTTCATCGACATCCCCACCTTGGTTGAGCACAAGCTGCTCACCAGCGACGACGTGGTTGACCCTCCCCCATTCCCGCGGGATGCGGTGGATTACGGCCCGGTGATTACCTGCAAAACCGCGCTGCTGCGCAAAGCCTTTATCCGGTTTCAGCCCGATGCCTCTTACTGGGATTTTTGTCAGGACAACAAATTTTGGCTGGATGATTTTTGTCTTTTTATGTCCTTGAAAGAATTTTTCGGTGGTATTCCATGGAATCAGTGGATGCCCAGTGCCAAAATGCGCATCCCTGAAGCTCTGGAACATTACCGCACTTCCCTGGCTGAGGATATCGCCTTTTATCGGTTTTGCCAATATATGTTTTTCCATCAATGGGATGCGCTGCACACCTATGCCAGCAACCACAGGGTGAAGATTATGGGAGATATGCCCATTTTTGTAGCCTTTGACAGCGCAGACGCCTGGGCACATCCGGAACTGTTTCTCTTTGATGAAGAGCGCAATCCCACCGTGGTAGCCGGTGTGCCACCGGATTTTTTCAGTGCTGCCGGACAGCTGTGGGGAAACCCCCTCTACAATTGGCAGGCTATGAAAGAAAATAATTACTCCTGGTGGCATCAACGTTTTGCATCCATCCTGCAACAGGTAGATATCATTCGGGTAGATCACTTTCGGGGATTTGCCGGCTATTGGGCTGTGCCGGCAGGGGAAACCACCGCACAAAAAGGCGCATGGCAAACCGCCTACGGCAAAGAACTCTTCACCTCTATCCGCCACACAATGGGAGAGCTACCCATCGTTGCCGAAGACCTGGGCATCATCACCCCAGACGTTGTTGAGCTTCGGGATCACTTCGGTTTTCCCGGCATGAAGATTTTGCAATTTGCCTTTGATAATGGGATGACAAATCCCTATTTACCCCATAATTACCCACGCAATTGTCTGGTGTACACCGGCACCCACGATAACGACACCACCGCCGGATGGTATGCATCCCTGGATGAAAACCAACGCCACACCCTACGCACCTACCTGCAATGCACAGATGCCGATATGCCCTGGGCCCTCATCAAAGCAGCTTGGCTCTCCCGGGCAGACATCGCCATCGCCCCCATGCAAGACTTCCTCGCCTTGGGAACCCCTGCCAGAATGAACACTCCCGGAGTAGCTTCCGGCAACTGGCAATGGCGCTTGGATGCCAATGCCCTCACCCACGAGTTGGCTCATAAAGTGCGAGACATCACCTGGCAGGCAAAACGCTGACTTATTTTATCTCGTAAAAATAGCCATTTCGTGACGCCACATACAGACAATCGCCCCACACCGTCGGCGTGGCCTCTATAGAAAGTCCCCGCAGTACATGAGCTCTGCGCTCCACCTTTATGGTGTCGCCATAAGTAATCTTGAAAAAGTACAACCCGTTGTAGGTGGGCACCACCAATTGATTGGCATTGGTAAAAATCGGTGTGGCGATGGACGAAGTAAGGGAAATGGTAGCAACCAGCTGTGGCGTAGGTAGTTGCGTCTTGCCATCGTAGCCGATTTCGGTGCCACCGGATAGCCGATTCTGGTAGCCCACATAGAGATTTCCATCCATGGCTATCACGGCGAAAAGCGGCGGTTGCTCCTCTGTGATGTATTCGTCATTTATCGCGCAGGAACCGATAATCCCTCCATCCCAACTGACGAAGGTGGTGTCTTTCACCGGCAGATACCATAAGATGCTCTGGTCTGCAGACTTGGTTGGGTCCAGTTTTATCAGACCACCGCGGCCTTTGATGTACTGCTTTTCCACGGTTTGCAGCACATGATTATCGCGATTTACCACCGGTGTACCATCCATGTCGGCACCGATATTCAGATCGTAACAAATCTTCCGGCTCTCTTTATGGATGCCATAAACGTGGCCCGCGCCGGTGGTTACCATTATTAAATCACCGCATAGGCTGGGAGATGCTTCGGCCACCAGATTGCCACCATGAATTTTCATATCCCTTCGGGCATAGAGGGTAAGGGTGGTATCGATGCGAGGGGTCTGCCATTGACCATCGGTAACCGTGTCGAAAGGATCTTTGGGCAAAAAGTAACCGATGGAATTTTCCCCCACATTAAAGATGGCATTATCCAAAACCAAGGGGCTGGCGTCGTTATCCCGACTGTAAGAGTGTGACTTTGTAATATTCAGTCGCCACAGTTCTTCTGCTGTATCAAAATCTATAGCTCGCATGCTGTAGATGCGGTCTTCAAACAATGATTTTCCCAAGCCCAACCGGCTTCCCTGCAGCACTACCAGCATATCCAACGAGTCACCACTGCTGTATTGATACACCGTGCCGCATCCTTTCTGGATATCATCCAGCTGATGCATCCACACTACTTTAAGGCTATCGGCAGAGATACAGCGCAGGTGGTGATCGTAGCAGCTCTGGATGATGAAGATGTCGCCGCCATCCCGCACCAGAAGGGGCTGTCCAGTCCATCCGGCACCATACCAGGTTTTGGTTTGTTTGCGCACAGTGGTTTTCCCACCACCGATGTACAATTTACGATTTACTGTGAATTGAGTGATTTCTCCACGGCCATAAAATCTGCGGGGCCCACCACCCAAAAAGGATGCCAGAAGAATCTCCCGCTGAGGCGGTTGGGAAATGATAATTTCGACGGTATCAGGGATAACAGAGGTGATTTCTACAGTATCTGCCACCGCAAGGGTATCGGGAACAATAGAGCTGATATCTGTGGTGTCCGGCATAATAGGGAGCGGCTCTGAGACTGGTTCCACAGACCTTTGTTGCAGACTGCATCCAGCGAAAACCAAAGTAAAAATAAGAGGGAAAAGGTAGTTTTTCATAGCATCCTCATAAAAAGAAGACCCGTCGGGGGATGGATCTAAAAATAGTACCGGTTTTTAGAGATGTTCAACCCGGGGTGTGGAATCTTTGGCGTTGGAAGCTTTGCCCTTACCGGCAGCTTTCAGCTTGGCATTGTCATGCTTCAACTTTTTGTTTTCCAGCTGTAATGCCTTAATCTGACGCTGAAGTGAATCTATTTTTCCTTTTTGTGAGCTCATGCTGTTCAGCTCGCTTCTGGTTTTTGCCAGACGACTTTTCAGGTTTTCAATCTCTGCCCGCTGCTTGAGGTTACGATCGCGCATGCCGGTAGTTGCATCCAACTCAGCCTGAAGTTTTTTAATTTCCTTTTGCTTTGCCTGAAGGGCACTACGCAACCCCTTCTTATCGGCATTGAGTGCATTGATTTCATTTTCGAGTTTGACATTTTCCGCCGTAAGCCGTTGGTACTCCTGCTGATAATTGATCTTATTCTTGTTACCAACCCGCTCCATTTTCTTCACGTTCTGTGCCTGTAACGTAAACATTACAGCAATGGTAATACAAATCATGATTCTTTTTTTCATTGTTCCCCCTTGTGATTTTGTTATTTGTATAATTCCTCACAGTCACCAAATATCGTCAAATGATTTATTGGTTTACAAAACGCACAGGCCTGTTTGTAGCCCCCTTTTTTTGCTGGATGCAGCACAGCCGAGCCCATATAAGCTGTCAGGTCTGAATTTCTGCATCCATGCCCACTCGCTTCTCGGCAATTCTCACGGAACCAAAAAGCATGGTAAAAACAGGAATATACAAAAAATCCTGCATGCTAAAATATGCGGTAACAGGTGACAGCACCAGCATCCAGCGCAGTGGTAATGCAATTTTCCTGCCATCGATGGTATCTGCTTTCACATAAAGACTTGACGGTAATTCCTGCTCAGAAAATCTGCCCGTGTCGCGATGAATGAATAGTATCAATTCTCACTGCTCATTTCGTTGGAGATGTGCATCCTGTTGTAATAAATGGTCATAGGGTAACTATTTAATACACGGATAAATAAAATAGAAGGATAGAAAGTAAATGCCAATACGTAAAGTAAGAAACATCGGAATCAGCGCTCATATCGATTCCGGCAAGACAACGTTGACCGAGCGCATCTTGTATTATTGTAATAAAATCTATCGCATCGGTGAAGTGCGAGGAAAAGACGGTATAGGCGCTACCATGGACTCGATGGAGCTGGAAAAAGAGCGGGGAATCACCATCTCTTCTGCAGCTACCAATGTGCAATGGAAAGATCATCGCATCAACATAATCGACACTCCGGGACACGTGGATTTTACCATGGAAGTGGAAAATGCTCTCCGCGTGCTGGACGGCGCTGTTCTGGTGCTCTGCTCGGTGGGTGGTGTTCAGTCACAATCCATCACGGTAAACCGTCAGTTAAATCGCTATAAAGTTCCTCATATTGCGTTTGTAAACAAGATGGATCGATCTGGTGCAGATGCACTGAAGGTACGCGATCAATTGGAAAAAAAACTTGGGCACAATGCTGTAATGATGCAGCTTCCTATTGGATACGGAGAAAATTTTGAAGGGATTATCGATTTAATAACCATGAAGGCTCGTTTTTTTGAGGGGGAAAATGGCGAAGACGTCCGAGAAACAGATATTCCTGAGCAATATCTCGAAGAGGCCACTTTATATCGTGAGCACATGTTAGATGCGGCCACCATGTTCAGCGATTCTTTAGCCGAAGCGGTACTGGAAGAGACAGAGACTGACGAGCTGATCTATCGGGCAATACGACGGGGTACTTTGCGGCGCAAAATGCTTCCGGTATTTTTGGGATCTGCCTACAAAAATAAAGGTGTTCAGATGCTTCTGGATGCGGTTGTGCAATTTCTGCCCAGTCCGAACGAATGCCAAAACACCGCCATTGATCTGGATAACGAGAATGAAGAGGTTTTCTTGTATCCCGAACCAGAATTGCCGGCAGTTGCCTTTGTTTTCAAACTGGAGAATCAGCAATATGGTCAGCTCACCTACCTGCGGATCTATCAGGGGACCATACGCAAGGGTGATGACATGGTAAACACCCGAACGGGCAAACGCTTCAAAGTAGGACGTCTTGCCAAGATGCATGCGAAGCAGATGGAAGAGCTGGATGTAGCCTATGGTGGCACCATCGTCGCCATGTTTGGCATCGATTGCGCCTTGGGAGACACCTTTACCAGCACCGGAATACGCTATTCATTGCGGGCTTCGCACATTCCCGAACCTATCATCTCCCTGGCCATCAAAGCAAAGGATAACAAGAGTGAGGAAGCTCTGAGCAAAGCTCTGGGCCGCTTTGTAAAAGAAGATCCCACCTTCAAAAGTTATGTGGACGAAGAGACCGAAGATACCATTATCTCCGGGATGGGGGAACTTCACCTGAATGTGTATGTTGAGCGGATGCGCCGTGAATATGGTGCCGAGATAGAAATCGGTGCCCCAAAGGTTTCCTATCGTGAAACCATCACAAAAGCAGTGCCCTTCAATTACACTCATAAAAAACAAACCGGTGGTAAAGGGCAATATGCCCGGGTTGCCGGCATCTTATCTCACTCGGGAAATGATGATAATATCTTTAAAGATATGACCAAAGGCGGAGTAATTCCTTCCAATTATATGCCGGGATGCGAGAAAGGATTCAACTTAAGCCTTACCAAAGGCCTCCTTTTGGGCTACCCCGTGGTGGGAGTGAAGCTCATCATTGACGATGGTAATTTCCATCCGGTGGATTCCTCTCAATTAGCCTTTCAAACCGCTGTAAGAGCTGCCTTCCGTGAATCTTTCCACAAGGCAAAACCCCAGATTCTGGAGCCGGTGATGAAAGTATCGGTGGAAACACCCTCAGAGTTTCGTGGCAATGTTATGGCTATTATCAACCAACGCCGCGGACTGGTGCTGGACACAACCATTGATGATCTCTTTACCCGCATCGATACCGATGTCCCACTGAACGAAACCTTTGGCTTTGCCACCACCCTTCGTTCTGCCACCCAGGGTAAAGCGGAATTTACCATGGAATTCAACAAGTATCGCCCTGTACCCAAAAGCATCGAAGAACGATTGCTGAAAGAAGCACAGGAAAAGAAATAAGTGTCTATCATATCAACAGGCCGACTTGGTTTCAAATCGGCCTGTTTCTGTTCTTCGAGCAATATTCAAATAACCAATACCATGTCGAGCTTGTTTAACAGAGTTACCCGGCCTGTGTGATGCCGGAAACTCTTAATTGGTTAGGGACAAAATCAATATTCATTAATACTGAATCCTTGATCTTTCATTTTGCCTAGACAATTAAGAACGAAAATCCGATTATGATCATGTAGTTTTTCGAATCCTGTTGCTAAATAATAGAGTTTATTCCTTTGGGAATCAGATAATGTTCTTGCCTTTATCTCCCAATCTGACATTTTTCTTACTAATGATAAATCTATAGATGAAACACTGATTTCTTCTGTATGTGATTTTGTCTCAGTTTCTTCTTTTTCAGAAAATAGACTTGAATTCTTATCATATACATAATCAACTATCATAATTCCATTTCTCATTTCACTTTCAGTGATATTTAAGTTGTTCTTAAGTTTCCTTGCAATGTTAAATGAAACTCTAGCTTTAAACTCATCTTTATTCACTTCAAAATAGTGGCAAATATCTGACCATACTGCATGCCCAATATTTGTAATCTGCCTCAATTGCTCTTGCTTAAGCAATTCTTCAATAGAATCATCAACTGAGATGGTTTATCATTTCCATGTTTTTTTGCACAAAAACGGCCCTCTCTGCAAGCAGAAAGGGCCGATAATATTTTTCCTGAATTACTTCAGTTTTTCAGCAACAGTTTTTTTGA
>Ga0190304_1001278_pt1 | contig 11248 bp, 10 predicted proteins | sample 48700712_MG_FD_161670 | JGI IMG/M metagenome (GOLD analysis project Ga0190304, IMG submission 161670) | Hydrothermal vent sediment bacterial communities from Southern Trench, Guaymas Basin, Mexico - 4870-07-1--2_MG | ecosystem: Environmental > Aquatic > Marine > Hydrothermal vents > Sediment ... | reverse complement strand
GAGGCTGCGAGAAGGGGAGAATTGGAAGAAACTCTCTGGAGTGCAGCTAACCAGACATTGGAACGTGTAAATAGATTAAATAAAGTCGATCTGGGTGGCATAGGTATTCACATAAACGGAGAAAATGCTATTGGCCCAGAGTTTATTTACTATGTCAAGGAAAACAAGATAAAGGTTTTTAATTCCCTTAAATCTGAAGTCATAGAGGAAATGGAACGGGTTTCTGAAGAGCCAAAAGAGCTTGTTTACAAAGGTGTATTTGAGAACGCTTGGAGGGTCAGGGTCATTGGTAGAAATATATTTGATATATATCTGCAGGACCGAGAGGACATTGGGGAATTAGAAATAGATCCAGATAATTCTTATTTCATGCTGCTTCCCAGAGAAGAGGCCGAGAAGTTTGGGACAGGAGTACCTACGGTACCCACCGAAGGATTAATTCACATTGATGAGAGGATTGATTAATATGAGTCTGAAGAAAAGGGGCCAGATCTTGACAGGCTGTTGAAAAAAGCAGATGTATATTACCTTTACCCAACTTGTTTTCTAGTTTAGCACGCTGTTCCGTTTCACTCCGCACCCTTTGGGCTTACGGCTTTGACAGCGCTTTGCAGTGAAGTTAACCTTAATGTATTTTCTTATTATTGAACGCCAAAAATCCTTAATTCATTCCTGCCTGTCCCCGCCTGCCTGCGGGCAGGGGCAGACAGGAATGTTTTTAAAGATTAACGCCTAAATTTTGGGGATTGACCCTTAATTTATTACATGGCATGATATTTTAAAAGTAAAAATAAAGAGGTAAAAGTGGATTCGTTATCAAATCATGCTATCTTATTACTTTCCTGCCCTGATAGAAAAGGAATAGTAGCCTCCATTTCCCAGTTTATTTATGAACATAATGGCAATATTGTCCATGCTGATCAATATACAGATACTGAAAAGGGGCAGTTTTTTATGCGGATTGAATGGGAATTAGATGATTTTGATTTAGAAAGAAAAGAAATACCTGAAGCATTTAGTCCTTTGGCCCATCAATTTCAAATGAAGTGGATGTTATGTTTTACTGATTATGTGCCTAATGTAGCTATTTTTGTTTCCAAAGCACCTCATTGTTTATATGAAATCTTATTAAGGCATAGTTCAGGAGAAATACTTGCCAATATCAAACTTATCATTAGTAACCATCCTGATTTACGCCCAGTAGCTGAAACCTTTGGTATTCCTTTTTATTTTTTCCCCATTACACCAGAAACAAAATCAGATATAGAAAAGCAAGAATTAGCTGTTTTAAAAAAACACCATATAGATTTGATAATCCTTGCTCGATATATGCAAATTCTCACTTCTGAATTTATCGCCCATTATCCTAATCGGATTATTAATATCCATCACTCTTTTCTGCCTGCTTTTGTGGGTTCTAGACCTTATCATCAGGCTAGAGAACGAGGAGTAAAAATTATAGGTGCTACCAGTCATTATGTCACCCCGGAACTTGATGCTGGACCTATTATCGAGCAGGATGTGATTCGAGTTAGCCATAGGGATTCAGTAGAAGATTTAATCCGTAAAGGAAGAGATATAGAAAAACTAGTCTTAGCTAGGGCCATAAAATTACATTTAGAAAATAGAATATTGGTATATGAGAATAAAACCATCATTTTTGATACTTAATGAATGAAGAAAAAAAAGCACATACATCTTGCTGAAAGAGCAAAGAATGTCTTTACTCCAAATTCCCGGCTTATTTTATTCCAAAAACCGTTTTTTCTTTCAATGGCTAACCTCAATTAAAATAGAATAAAAAATTGGCCTGTCGGCAGACACGGCCGTCGGGCAGGTTGGAATTTTATCCAAAAAGAGGTCGCGGATTTTGGGACAAATTTTACCTTGTTTTTTTCTTTAACTTGGTTATCATTGGTATAGAATGGAAATTAGCACCGTCAGATGCATAATTGTCCGCCTAGTTCGGAAACTGCAGTTACCTGAATATGTATTTCTGGTTCTAGTTGCCTTTATCATTGGTGTGTTAGCTGCCTTAGGCAGTTATGTATTTATGAAAGTTATTGGATTTTTATGGCATAGCTGTTTTTTGCCTCTTCTTCATTTTGGTCAATCTTCTCTTTTTTTACATCCCATTATTGCCTTTATTCCCCTTATAGTGGCCTTCCTCCTTTTTTTACTGGCTAAAATATCTTCTCCCTCTATTTATGGCTATGGCTTTCCGGAGTTTTTGGTGAATGTTAATTTAAAGGGAGGAATAATCAGAATTAGAGAAGCACTTGCCAAAATATCTGCTTCTATTGTTACTTTGGGTTTAGGAGGAAGTGCTGGTCAAGAAGGTCCTATCGCTCAAATAGGGGGTATAGTGGGCGTTAGTATTAGCCGTTTTTTTGTGGCTTCAGAACAAAGAAGACGCACCTTTATTGCTTGTGGTGCAGCAGGAGCTATTGCTGCCGTCTTTAACGCTCCTATTGCAGGGCTTTTTTTTGCTTTGGAAATTGTGCTTTTGGGTGACTTTGAACTTACTAATTTTATGCCTGTAGTAGTTTCCTCTGGCATGGGCACCATTACCGCTCGTGCCCTTTTTGGTAATCAAACTGCCTTTAAAATGCCTCCTTATACCTTTGTTAGTCTTTGGGAGCTATTTTTTTACATTCTTTTAGGGGCAGTTATTGGTTTACTTGCCTATTTATTTATACGCATCTTTTACAAAACTAAGGATTATTTCAGAAAAATGCCTTGTTCGCCTTATTCCAAACCTTTTATTGGTCTTTTTATGGTTGGCCTAATTGGTATGTTTTTCCCACAAATTTTTGGGGTGGGTTACGAGCAAGTGCAAAGGGTTTTAAATGCAGAAATGTCAGCTCAATTGATGATTATATTGGTATTTTTAAAAATAATTGCTACTGCTATCACCTTAGCCTCCGGTGGGGTAGGTGGTATGTTTTCACCGGCATTTTTTATTGGGGCTATGGCTGGAGGAGCTTTTGGTGCCGTGGTTCACCATTTTTTCCCCCAGATTACGGCTGCCTACCCTGCTTATGCAGCCGTAGGTATCGGTGCCTTTCTAGCTGCCCTCACTCATGCCCCGGTTACTGCGGTGTTTTTGGCCTTTGAAATGACAGGGGATTATTATATTATTCTGCCTATTCTTTTTGCTTCTATTACTGGTTTATTAGTAGCCTATGCCTTTAGTCGGGAATCCATTGATACCTATGAGTTAAAACAACAAGGTATTGATTTACATGCTGGACATGAAAGGAATATTCTTGCTTCTATTAAAGTAAAGAATGCTATGACGCCAGATGTGGTAGTAGTTCCCGAAGATATGACCTTTAAACAATTTCTGGCCTTTGTGCGAGATAAAAAACATACTTGTTTCCCAGTAGTTAATGGCAAAGGAGAGTTGTGCGGAATTATTTCCTTTCAAAACTTCCGCAAAATGCTGGCAGAAGAAGGCCCTAAAGACCACATCAGGGTAAAAGACCTAGACACCAAGGAGGTTGTTACTATTACTCCAGAAGAAAACTTAGAAACAGCTATGGAAAAAATGAGATATCGCCATATTGAACGTTTACCAGTGACGGATCCCAATAATCCTAAAAAATTGGTAGGGTTTCTTTCCCAAAGAGACGTTTTGGCAGCTTATAATAAGGCCTTATTGACACTAATGGGCAGAGAAGAAATAAGTGAAAAATCAGAAACTTAGAGGAAAATATAGTTATGTTATTGAGAAAGCTCTTTAACCCCAAATCAGTAGCCATTGTTGGTGCTTCTACCCATGAAGGGAAAATAGGTCACATTTTAGTAAAAAATCTTTTGAAATATGAGTATCCAGGTAAAATCTTCCCCATAAATCCTAAGGCAAATGAAATCTTAGGCTTAAGGACATATCCTTCTCTAAAAGAAATATCTGAGGCAGTGGATTTGGCTATCATTGCTGTTAAACCATTAGAAGTTTTAGAGAGTATTAAAATTTGTGGAGAAAAAAATATTGAAGCTGCCATAGTTATTTCTGCAGGCTTTAAAGAAACAGGAGCTAAAGGTGCAAGATTTGAACAAGAGCTAAAAACACTGGCTAAAGAAAATAAAGTGCGGTTTCTAGGTCCAAACTGTCTGGGTCTTATTGATACTTATTCTAAGCTCAATGCCTCCTTTGCCGCTGGCATGCCGGAACAAGGGGAAATTGGCTTTTTTTCTCAATCCGGAGCTATGTGTGTAGCTATTTTGGATTGGGCCTTGGGAGAAAGAATTGGTTTTTCTAAATTTATTAGTCTAGGCAATAAAACAGATATCTCTGAGATTGATATGCTTATTGCCTTAGGAGAAGATGAAAATACCAAGGTAATCTTGGGGTATTTAGAAGGGGTAGAAAATGGTGCCACTTTTATTCAGGTAGCTCAAGAAGTTTCCAAGAAAAAACCTATAATTATGATTAAAGCTGGTGTTACTTCTGCCGGGGCAAGGGCTGTATCTTCCCACACAGGTGCTCTTGCTGGCTCGGAGTCTGCTTATCAAGCAGCCTTTAGGCAGAGTGGAATTATTAGAGTAAAGACTGTTAACGAATTATTTAACTATGCCTTGGCCTTTGCAAATCAGCCCTTACCAAAAGGACCCAGAGTAGCTATTCTCACTAATTCTGGTGGACCAGGGATTGTAGCTGCTGATGCTTGTGACCAGTCGGCCTTGCAGTTAGTGCGATTAAATAGCAAAACAGCTCAAAAACTACGTTCTTTTTTGCCCCCAGTGGCCTCCATTGTTAATCCCGTAGATATCATTGGAGATGCCCATTTTGATAGATATGATAATGCCTTAAAAGTTTTATTAGAGGCTTCAAATATTGATGCGGTTATAGTGCTCTTAACCCCTACTGCTACCATTGAAGTGGAAGAGACTGCCAAAGTAGTGGCAAAACATGCCCAAAAAACAAAAAAACCTATTCTTTGTTCATTCATGGGTCAGCTACAAGTGAAAAAAGGAGTAAATTATCTCAAAAAGCATGGAGTCCCCAATTATCTCTGTCCTGAAGATGCAGTAAGTGCCTTAGAAAGGATGTGGCAAAGGCAGCATTGGCTTTCTCAACCTTTATCCACATATTTTCCAGTCCAGGCCGATAGGGGCAGGGTGCGGTATCTTCTGGAGATGGCAAAAAGACAGGGCAGATTTCATCTCACAGAGACTGAGGCTAAAGAGATTCTTATGGCCTATGGATTTAGCTTTCCTCAAACTAAGTTGGCTAGAACAAAAGAAGATGCTGTAGAAGCAGCTAAAAGCATGAAATTTCCTATAGTATTAAAGGTGGTTTCACCTAATATCTCTCATAAAACAGATGTAGGGGGTGTTATTTTGGGATTAGAGACCCCTCAGGAAGTGGAAGAGGCATTTGAGGAAATCATGTTAAAAGTAAGCGAAAAGGTCCCCAAGGCAGCCATTTATGGTGTTTCTGTCCAAGAAATGATTCAGGAAGTAAAAGAAACCATTATTGGTTTTACTCGTGATTCTCAATTTGGCCCATTGTTGATGTTTGGATTGGGAGGTATCTATGTGGAAGTATTGAAGGATGTGAGTTTTCGCATTGCCCCAATTGGAAAAAGAGAAGCATTGGAAATGATAAGAGAGATAAAGACTTATCCTCTTTTAAGGGGTATAAGAGGCGAGCCTCCAGCCGATGTCTCTGCTTTAGCAGAAGGGATTCTAGCCTTAAATCAAATGGCCTTAGACTTCCCAGAGATTGTAGAGGCAGAAATCAATCCATTTTTGGTAAAAACAAAGGGATGTATAGCTGTAGATGCCCGATTAACTATAAAAAAGGAGTAAAAAATGAAAGTAATTTATATTAGCTCTACAGTAGGCTTTTCAGGCAAGGGTTTAATTACTTTGGGATTGGGCCGGTATTTTCTAGATAAGGGACTAAAAGTAGGGTATTTTAAACCACTGGGTAAGATACCTTTTAAAACAGAAGAAAATATTGTTACAGATAAACTGGCTTATTTTGTTTATCAGAGTTTGGGGTTAAAGGAGGATGTGAAAAATTTGTGTCCGGTAATCTTGACTTATGAATTGATGGTAAAAAGATTAAGAGGTGAGATGGAGGACCCTATGCCCCAAGTAAAAAGGGCATTTGAGACTGTTGCCCAAAATAAGGATATTGTCTTAGTGGGAGGAGCTGAAACTATCTGGCTGGGAAGTTTTTTAGGTATCTCTGGATTTAAAATCATAAAAGAATTAAATGCCAAAGTGCTTTTAGTAAATAAATATACAGGAGAAGTCTTTTTAGACGGTGTAGGCGAAGTAAAAGGGGGTTTAGGGGAAAAACTCTTGGGAATAATTATAAACTGGGTAAGAGAAGAACAAAAACCAGATATTGATGAACTGGTTATCCCTTGGCTAGAAAAACAGGGTATCCCTGTGCTAGGTTGTATTCCTTATGACAATTTTCTTACGTCTATAACAGTGGCTGAATTGAGCGAAAGATTGAGAGGAAGGGTAATTTGTGGGCAAGAATCCCTATATAATTTTGTGCAAAATTACTTAATTGGGGGAATGGAAGTAGACAAGTTTGTAGAATATTTACGACGAACTCCTAATGCTTGTGTGATAGTAGGAGGAGATAGGGCAGACATTCAATTGATCTCTATTGAACAAGGCGTGCAGTGTTTAGTCCTTACTGGCAATCTTATGCCTAATGAAATTATTATCTCTAAGGCAGAGCAGCGAGGGGTGCCTATTATTTTAGTAAGAGAAAATACCTATTTTGTTGCCCAAAGGATTCAAGATATTGCTGCTCGCTTGAGTCTGAAAGAAAAAGAAAAGGTAGATAAAGGCTTGACCCTGGTGCGTAAACATGTCAATTTTGAACGTTTAGAAAAAATATTAAACGAGGGATAGAAATAATATGATCAAGACTATTATGAATGAAGAAGAAATGAAAAGGGTCTTGATGCGAATTGCTTATGAAATTCTAGAACACAATAAAGGAGTGAAAAATCTAGTCTTAATTGGTATCCATACTGGTGGTGCTTATTTAGCAGAAAGGTTAAAGAATATAATCAGTCATACTGAAGCACAGACCCCTCTTTTAGGTACCTTGGATATTAATCTTTATAGAGATGACTGGACACGTTTAACTTATCAACCTGTTCTAAAAAAGACCAACATCCCTTTTAGTGTAAATGAAAAGAATATAATATTAGTAGATGATGTAATTTTCACTGGTCGCACTATTAGAGCGGCGATGGATGCCATCATGGATTTTGGAAGACCTCAAAAAATAGAAGTAGCAGTGCTTATTGATAGAAATCATCGTGAATTACCTATTATGACCAATTATGTTGGCCTCTATGTGCCTACCGCCAAAGAAGAAAGAATAGATGTATTTCTGTCAGAAAAAGACGGAAAGGATGAAGTAATACTTAGTAGAGAATAAAAATAAAAGTTACATGGCAAGGCAAGGAGTAAATACAGAACCTTCCTCAAATTTCCATTTTATGAATCAAGTTAATACCGGGCAGAGGTAAAGCCTAGGCAAGACAAAACCGTCAGGGCTTGCAATGGAGAAGGGCATTGGGCTAAAATTAGTTTTAGCAGGAGAAAGATAAAATGTCCCACTTGTAAAGGTAATAAATTGGCTAATTTTAAGGAGGTTAATTATATGCCGGAAGTAATTTATGTCAACACCAATAAGAAGACCCAATTTGTTGATATTACAGAAAAAATTGGCAAAATCGTAAAGGAATCAGGGATAAAAGAAGGTTTGTGTTTGATATATGTGCCTCATACTACTGCAGGGATAACTATTAATGAAAATGCTGACCCCAGTGTTCAAGAAGATATTTTAAGCATCCTCAACCAGGTAGTTCCCTGGACGGCAAACTATAAACATTTTGAGGGAAATTCTCCTGCTCATATTAAGGCTAGTATTATTGGTTCTTCAGTAACAGTGATGGTGGAAAGAGGTAATTTAATCTTGGGCACTTGGCAGGGAATTTTCTTTTGTGAATTTGATGGCCCTAGACATAGAAAAGTTTTTGTTAAATGTTTAACAGATTAGAATCCTATGCTACGCTCCTTTTTTGTCTTTTTATGGATAGCCATAATAACCTGCATTCTTTATCCTCCTGCCCAAATTGCTAGCTTGTTACCCTGGACAAAACGCAATGTCCCTCATTTGATTGCCCGTTTTTGGTCAAAAACTATCCTTTGGGTAAGTGGGGTCAAGGTAAAAATTATTGGTTTAGAAAATATTGATTCCCAAAAACCTTATGTCTTTGCAGCCAACCATCAAAGTCAGTATGATATTTTCACTCTCATGGCCTATCTACCGGTTCAATTCAAATGGATGGCCAAAAAAAGCCTTTTCTATATTCCTATATTGGGCTGGGGAATAAAGGCTTGTGGAACTATTTTTGTAGATAGGGAGAGTCCCAAGGCAGCCTATGTTGCCCTTTTGAAGGCATTGGAACTTTTAAAAAAAGGTTATTCTATTGTGGTCTTTCCAGAAGGAACGCGGAGTTATGATGGCACAATAGGGGCGTTTAAATCAGGTGGTATCATACTAGCCTTAAGGGCAGGTGTTCCTATTGTGCCAGTGACTATTATCGGCACCTTTGAGATATTACCCCGTTCAAGTAAACATATTAAACCAGGCACAGCAATTATTGTTATTGACAAACCTATAGATGTTACGCATTATACTGAGCAGGACAAGAATACATTAGCCAATTTAGTTAGGGAACGAGTGATTAAAAATTATGAAAAATATAAGAACACTAGGGTTATATAAATTACCCCTTCATGTGGCCATTATTATGGATGGTAATGGACGCTGGGCGAAAAAAAAAGAACTTCCCCGTATTGCTGGACATAGGGAGGGAATCAAGAGGGCAAAAGAAATTGTGGAAGTGTCCCGAGAAATAGGTATAAAGGTAATTACTCTCTATACCTTCTCTTATGAAAACTGGCAAAGACCTCAAGAAGAAATAGCTGTTTTAATGCAACTATTAAAAAATTATTTGGAAGGAGAATGGGAAAATTTAGTTAAACAGGACATCCGTCTCATAGCTATCGGTGATTTAAAACTCTTGCCTCCAGATACTTATGAAGTCTTGCAAAAGGTAATTAAAAATACAGCCAAATGTCAAACTATGATACTCAATCTGGCTATAAGCTATGGTGGTCGTCAGGAAATTATTCATGCTGTTAAAGTATTGATAGAAAATGTCAAGCAAGGAAATATTAAATCTGATGAAATTAACGAAGTAATTTTCAGTCAGTATTTATGGACAAAGGGATTGCCTGACCCAGATTTTATCATTAGAACCAGTGGTGAATTCCGCTTAAGCAACTTTTTACTCTGGCAATCGGCTTATGCCGAATTTTATATTACACCTATTTTATGGCCTGATTTTAACCGTTTCCAATTTATAGAGGCCTTGAAAGAATACCAAAGGCGAGAACGTCGGTTTGGTAAAATTTCTGAACAATTTAGGGAAAAGGATAGAAAATAATGAAGTGGGTAGATTTTCTATGTTTCTTTATTTTTATCCCTTCTCTGGTATATGGGAGTGGGGCCTATTCATATAGGATGCCAAAAGGGAAAATGGATCCCCAAGCATTAACTGTAATAGGGGTTTACCAAAAGCATCAGATTGAAGAAGGAGAAACCATGCTTGACATTGCTAGATACTATGACCTTGGATATCAAGAGTTGATGTTGCTTCATTCCCAAATAGACCCTTGGTTGCCCTCAGTGGGAAAAACTATCATAATCCCTACACGCTGGGTTTTACCATTCTTTTATAAAAAAGGAATAGTATTAAATATTCCTGAATTCCGGCTTTTCTTGTATTTACCCAAACAGGGTCTGGTAAAAACATACCCCGTTGGCATTGGTGTCCAAGAATCTCCCACTCCCTTTGGCAACTTCAAGGTCTTAGACAAAAAGACAAATCCTACTTGGGAAATCCCACCTGGTTTACGAGATAATTACCAAGGAAGAACCTTTATCCCACCTGGTCCAGATAATCCCCTAGGAAGTTTTTGGATAGGATTAGGGAATGGCTATGGTATCCATGGAACCAATTCTCCTTGGGGAATAGGAAGACTAGTTAGTCATGGTTGTATCCGGCTTTATCCTGAAGATATAAAAGAGCTTTTTCGCCTAGTGAAAATAGGAATGCCTGTAAAGATTATATATCAACCAGTAAAGTTTGGATTTGAAAAAGGGAGGATTTATGTAGAAGTCCATCCTGACATTTATAACAAAATAGGAAATTTAACTAAATATGGTATTGAAAAAGCTATTTCTTTGGGCCTTGGAGAGAAAATAAACTTCTCTTTTCTCCACCAGGCCCTCAAAGAAAAAAAAGGTATTCCGGTAGACATAACAAGAAGGAGCACAAATCAATAGTATTATTTCCTTAATCCTTTTTCAAATGTTCTTTCACACTTTTCGGCACATCTTTCGGCTTTCACTGCCGCTGCTTCAGCTTTGTTAGCACACTCACAAGCCTTTTCCGCACAAGAGCAAGCCTTTTCCGCAGCTGCTTGAGCCTTAGAAGCAGCTGTCTCTGCTTTATTTGCTGCAGCTTCAGCCTTTGCAGTTTCCTCTTGGATGGTTTTTATGGCATCTTCATACTTTTTAGTAGGAAAACAACACCCTCCCAACAAAGAAACCACAAACACAAAAAGAGAAATACCAATCAAAAACCTGCGCCATCTAAAGTCCTCCATTAGGAACCTCCTCCATAAAAATTTATAAAAATTAAGCCAATTATAAAGTATTGTTTTCAAAAAAACAAGTAGAAAAATAACCCAACACAGGACTTCGTCAAAGTAATTTTAACGGAGATCCAAATGTTAAGCGCACCTGTCTGCCGACAGGCAGGATGGCTCAATACAGAATGCAAATTGAAAAATGCAAAATTGCCTTCTGTCAAATTGGAACGTTAGCACGTTTACACGTTTGCACGATGAGACGTCCTTAGTCCTTAGTCCCTAGTCCTTAGTCTCTATAGTCAATTCTAGTTTTCTTTTTGATTGAGGCAATGAAGTTGTTTAATTTGACGCCTAGCTTATCAAGGTTTGGCATTACAAAGTTGCAAGTTAACACGTTGGAACTGGAAATTTCTGTTTTCCGTTTTCTATTTTCTTAACTGTATTTTGTAGGTTAGACCCCAATTCCACTACATTTGGCTATTTCATTCCCTCACTATTTCACTACTCACTGATTTAATGTTTTGGCATTTAG
>Ga0190304_1001277_pt1 | contig 11261 bp, 8 predicted proteins | sample 48700712_MG_FD_161670 | JGI IMG/M metagenome (GOLD analysis project Ga0190304, IMG submission 161670) | Hydrothermal vent sediment bacterial communities from Southern Trench, Guaymas Basin, Mexico - 4870-07-1--2_MG | ecosystem: Environmental > Aquatic > Marine > Hydrothermal vents > Sediment ... | reverse complement strand
ATTCGTGGGCCGCCTGCGCCGTGGGGTAGTGGTTGATGAAATCCTTCATGTCGGCAATTACTGTGGTGTCGATGTTTGCCATTACCAGCCGCCGCTTGATCTGCAATTCCCGTATCCATTCATCCTGCTGTGTGTCATCAAAATTGCTGATGATACGATTGAGCTTTTTCAAAGATTCGGCGGCATCCTGCTGTAACGATTCAAATTGCTGACGTTGGATAAGCTTGAGATAAATCCTGGCTTGCTCGTATTGCAGTTGTGGACGCTTGCTACCATCTGCTATGGCAATAGCTTCCTCATAGGCCTTGAGATCCTGGGCCAGAATGCGGACGATATTTTGCTGCAAATCAGCGCGATCACTGGTGTCCAGATAGCGATATAATGCATCCAGCAAAGAGCCGAAGGCATGCTGATAATCCTGCTTGCGGAAAGTGCTGTAAAAATACCGCTTCCGGGAGATTTTCTCCCGCAGAGCAGCATCCTGGATGTGGGGTAGCGAGAGGCTTTGCAGCTCCTTCAGGGCGCCGTCAAAATCTTCCATCTGTTCCAGACAGAGGGCTGCCTGGTAGGCCGCCTTTGCCTGATACCGGGGGTTTGCGTAGTTATTCATGATCTGGTGGAAATAGTTGAGTGCTGTGGTGTACATCCCAAAAGATTGGTAGTAAATGGAGCCGATGGCGTAGAGCAGCTCTTCATTGCGGCTATAGGGCTTATTCAACAGTGATTTGTAGAGATCGATAGCGTCTTTTTGCCGTCCCTGCTTTTCTTTGATGGCGCCGCTGAGGAAGGTGCTGATGTAGGTTACGGAGTCCTGAGTAGAGCTTTCGATGATGGCGTCAAGCTGTTGGCGTGCTTCTTCGTAGCGCTCCAGGTGAAATTGTGCGGCGGCGTAGTAGTAGGTAAAGAGGTCTTTGAGGGGGCTTTCTTTGAAGACGACGCGGTAGGTTTCCTGCATAGCCAGCACGTCATCATAGAGTCCCATTTCGATATCGCAGGTGCATTTATCTATGATGTAGCGATCCAGGTTTGCCGAGTTGTTAAATTTGCTGATGAGTTTGGTAAGCTCGATATTGGCTTCCCGATATTTTCCCTGTTGCATGTAATAACCGATGAGTTTGGAGCGGAGTCGTTCTTCAAAGGCTCGGGGAACTTTGTCTTGGAGCCGTATCACCAGTTTATCAACAGCAGCCTGGATGCCTTCTTCATTTTTCAGCAATTCCATCTGAAACTCAAAGGCGCGCCATTGGGCTGGAGCGGTGGGGTAGTTGGAAATGATCGTATCCAGCGTTTTGCGGCCTTCGGCTGGCATGTTGTTGGCAAAACAGGCTTTTGCTTTCCAGAAGAGCACTTCGGGGATGGCTGCATTTTCACTGTAGTTTTTTATGTATTTCCGCGAGGCAATGATCACCTGATTGTAATCGCCGTCAAAATAATAGGCCTGAACGCTGTAAATCAGGGCATCTCCGACGTATTCCGAGAGGGGATATGCTGTGATGAGCTCGGCGAAATGCTCTCCTGCAGCGCGATATTTTTTCTGTTGAAATTGCACCAAGGCAAGAGAGTAAAGGGTTTTATCTTTGAAGGAGCTTACGGGATATCCTTCCCACAGCCGCATGTAGGCATCTTCTGCCCGGGAAAAATCCTTCTGCTTTCGGTAACTTTCACCTATCAAAAAGAGTGCTTGCCGTGCTTCCGGTGATGTGGGTGAAAAGGCGATAACCCGCTCAAATTCGGCCACAGCTTCTTCGTACAATCCATCATTAAAAAGGTCTTGTCCAAAGCGAAAATCCGCTACACAAGGAGCCAGAACTACTATCAAAAACAGGCTTATCATCAATCGTTTCATTTCATACCTCCGCATCTTTGCAATAGGAAAAGAGGGGCTCGGAGTGTCAACGATTTCGTGGGGATGTTGGTAAAATTGCGGGTTTGGCAGGTTTTACATGGATGAAAGAGCTTTAGGGACGGGGGTGTACTTTTTTGCCGGCGATATACACCTGGTTCACCGGAAGTTCATTTGCCCGATAGGTAAGCAGGGAGAGCAGGCTGGATGCAGAGTGCTCTACGCCGTTAGGCAGTGTGCGAAACACCAGATCGGCTTGTTTTCCCACTGCGATGGAACCCAGAGTATCGGCCTGGTGCAGTATTTCTGCACCGGCGAGAGTGGCGCGATAAAACACCTCTTCCAGACTGATGGGTGTAAATTCCTGGCGGTAATGTGCCATCTGCATCACATGAGGCATGGCCAAAGTAGTTCCCGCTCCCACATCCGAGGCTAAGGCAAAAGGGATGCCCTGCTTCTCTATGATGCGCCAGGGAAATGCTCCGCTTTTGAGGAAAAAATTGGAATCCGGGCAATGGGTGATAGCGCTGCCAGACTGCGCCAGCAAAGCCAACTCGGCATCCTGCAAATGGATGCAATGACCCAGCAATGTGCGGGGAGTGAGGAGGCCATGGTCGGCATATACGGCTGTGTAACTGGAGCTGGCGGGAAACAGCTCTTTCACCCAGGCGATTTCGTCGGTATTTTCCGAGAGATGGGTTTGGATAAAGGCATCATGGGATGATGCAAAATCGGCGGTTTTCTCCATGAGCACCGATGAACAGGTGGGGGCAAAGCGGGGTGTGAAAATGTAGTCAAGCAGTGGGCTTTTGTCGTGCCAGCGCCGGTAGAGCTCGATGCTTTCCTCCACGGATTTCAGGGTGTTTTCCCGCAGATAATCCGGGCAATTCTGGTCCATCATGGTTTTGCCAATGAGAGCCCGAACTCCTAAGGATTCAGCGGCTTCGAAGGCTGTATTGCAGGCTACGGCAAAGGGCGCTGTGTAGATCACCGCCGTAGTGGTGCCGGCAGAAACCATATCGGCAAAAAAGCAGGTTGCCACTTGTCTGGCATAGGCCGCATCCCTGGAGCGTCGCTCTTCCTGAAAGATGTGAAGATTGAGCCAGTCCAGCAGATGGGGGCAGTGGCGTCCGCGGACAAAGTGTTGAGACAGGTGCACGTGGGTATCTATGAATCCTGGGAGGCAAAGGGATTGGGTGAGGTCAATATCGTAGTCCCCATTGGTGGAAATACCGGAGATGACATCCTTTTCTATGGTGATTATGGCCTGGGGAATGAAGCGGGTTTCCTGGGCAGAAACCGGGGTGAGGATATTAGTTTTGAGGCGTAACATTCTCGGTTTGCACTGGCCACATCTTAACGGAAACGATTTTATTCATGGTTGTCTGCACCACCAAAAGATTCCAGTTATTCACCACAAGACGGGTGTTTTGGGCGGGAATCCTGGCCAGACGGTCAATGATCATTCCGGCGATAGTTTCGTAATCACCAGTAGGAAGATTAGTGTCATATTCGTCGTTCAAAAAGTCGATTTCCACAAAACCTTTGATGAGGTAGGTGTTTGGTTCCACAAGTTCTACGTCCCGGGTGGCGGTGTCATATTCGTCTTCGATTTCCCCCACGATTTCTTCCAGGATGTCCTCGATGGTTACCAGTCCAGCGGTTCCACCAAAGGAATCGACGATGATAGCCATGCTGCGGCGACGGGTTTGCATCTCGGTGAGGAGCTTGCTCACGTCCATGGTTTCGGGAGCGAAATAGACTTTGCGGGTGAAATCCCCAGCGGTGAGGCTATCGCTGTCTTTGCGTTTTAATATGTCGTAGATAATGAGGATTCCCACCATGTTATCCAAGTCTTCATCATACACCGGGAAGCGGGTGTAGCCGGCTTCTTTGGCGATGCGGATGACTTCGGAGATGGGGGTATTTTTCTCAAATGCTTCGATTTCGGTACGATGAATCATCACATTCTCGGCTTTCAACTGAGAGAATTCCAGCACATCTTCCAGCATCTCCCGCTGATTTTCGTGGAGTGAGTCGTCGTCTTCGGTTTCTGAAAGCATGTAAGAGATATCTTCTCTGGTGAGCAGGTGGTAGCTGTGTTGATTGGGAAGTCTGAAGGTTTTTGCAATCGACGTATTGAGGAGCTCCACAAAGCGAACGAAGGGTTTGAGAACAACAGAAAAGATTTCTATTAGTGGGAAATAGCGTGGAACTACGACGTTGGGATTTTCTCGGTAAATAGCTTTTGGAATGATTTCCGCAAAAATCAAGAGTAATGTAGCCAGAATGAGGGTCCAGTAATGGGATGAGATGTATTTTGGGTTAATGTAGGCCCCATAAAAATAGGTTCCCAAAGAGGACACGATAACCACCGAGATATTGGTACCAAAAAGAGTGGTGCCAAAGAGGCGATCCGGATTTTCTAAAAAACTGAGAATCCGTTTTTTGGTTGTATTGTTGCGTGCGCCATGCTCCAGCTGTAAGCGGTCCAGAGAGATCAAGCCCGTTTCCATCCCGGAAAAAAAAGCGGACAGTAAAAAAAACACCACTATCAAAAGTACGGATAAAACCAACATTTTAGTTATTCACCTTCTCGTTTTTATAAGCAATTTTCAATGCATTAATAAACTCATCCAACTCGCCATCCAAAATGAAACTGAGCTTGTAGGATGTCAAATTTATTCTGTGATCGGTTACTCGGGATTGAGGAAAATTGTAGGTACGGATCTTGGCACTGCGGTCTCCGGTGCCTACCTGAGCCCGGCGATTGCTGGCAATCTCGGCTTCCTGCCTGGCAATTTCCATGTCCAGAAGTCGTGAACGCAATACTTTCATGGCTTTGGCTTTGTTCTTAATTTGAGATTTTTCGTCCTGACAGGTAACCACAAGTCCGGTGGGAACATGGGTGATGCGCACAGCGGAATCTGTGGTGTTTACGCTTTGGCCTCCATGGCCGGATGAGCGATAGACGTCTATCCTCAGATCGCTGGGAGAGATGTCGATATCCACGTCATCGGCTTCGGGCAATACCGCCACCGAAACAGCAGAAGTGTGAATGCGGCCCTGAGACTCGGTAACAGGGATTCGTTGTACCCGATGAACGCCGCTTTCGAAGCGCATTGTGCCGAAGACATTTTTTCCGCTCAGCTGAAAAATGACTTCTTTCATGCCTCCCACACCGATGGCATTTTGAGAAATGACGGTTAGTTTCCAGCCTTTCTTATCTGCCAGATTTGAGTACATGCGAAAGAGGTCGGCAACGAACATTGCGGCCTCATCACCACCGGTTCCGGCGCGAATTTCGATGATCGCATCCTTGTCATCATTGGGGTCGCGGGGAGCCAGAAGTTCTTTTAGCTCCTCCATGAGGGTTTCTTTTTCTTTGGTAAGCTCGTTATTTTCTTCCAGAGCCAATTCACGCAGTTCGGCATCTTTTTCCGTATGGATAATCTCGTTATTTTCAGCGATGGTTGCATCATTGGCTTCAATTTTATCTACGCAGGTTAAGATGGTTTCCAGTTCTTTAAAGCGTTTGGAAATGATGCGGTATCCTCGGCGGTCACTCATTTTTGCAGGGTCAAACACATCCACTTTCAAGGCGGCGTATTCCTTGCGCAGGTTGTTTATTTTATCGGTTGGCAACATTTCTCAGTCCTCTAAAAAGACCACATTCTTGTGATCTGAAATATCCAGTTCCAAAGCACACTTCATGGCAACCAAGGCAACTTCGAGTTGTTCATTATCCGGTGGCTGTGTAGTGATGCGTTGCAGTGCCAGGCCAGGAGCGGTCATCAGTTTTACCAGAGGGTGTTTGATGTTTTTTCCCGACAACCGGAGCACTTCGTATGAGATGCCGGAAACCAGTGGAGTCAGCAAGAGATGGTAGGCAATGCGCAGTCCAAGAACAGGAGAGTGACCTAAAAAGTAACTCACGATGGTGTCTGTAATCGAAAAGATGAGGATGGAAATAAGCATGACAAAGAACAGGAAACTGGTTCCGCACCGGGGATGCAGCGTAGAAAAGCGTTGCACATCAACCGGGTTGAGGGGGGCTTGATGTTCGTAAGCAAATACTGATTTATGCTCTGCTCCGTGGTATTCAAAGATGCGGTGGATATCTTTCATCCGGCTGATAGCCCAGATGTACACCACAAAAAGGATGATGCGGAGGCATCCTGCAAAGAGGTTGAAAAGGAAATTTTCTTTGGAGAGAGAGAGCCATTCTGCACTTTTGTAGGGGAGCAATACAAAGAACACAAAGGCCAATCCAAAGGCGAAGGCAAAGCTGAGAATTTCTTCTGCTTTCAGCCGTCCAGCTGATTTTTCTTTGGACTTTTCGGGTTCATCGATGTCCAGTTCGGCGCGATTTGCCGAGAAGGTGAGAGTAGTGAAACCGATTTTCATCATTTCGATGAGGGATACAAAACCACGCACCATTGGCAGGCCTAGAAATTTGTGGTTTTTTGTGATGCTGACAAAGGGTTCTTTTTTTACTTCGATGGTAGTATCTTTGCGGCGAATTGCGGTAGCCAGAAATTCCGGACCGCGCATCATCACGCCTTCAATAACGGCTTGGCCGCCCACCATGATCTCTTTTTTCTCTGTACTCATTGGGATTGTTTCTCCATAAAAAACGCACCACATCCTCGGGCTCGAGTGATTATGTGGTGCGAAGGGTTTAGGTACGCTATTTCTTGGCGTTCAGATTATATTTCTGATTAAATTTTTCAATACGACCCTGGGTAGAAACGTTTCGTTGCTTCCCAGTGTAGAACGGATGACATTCCGAGCAGATCTCAACCTTATCAATTTTCTTGGTTGAGCTCATTTCAAACACGTTACCGCATGCGCAGGTAACCGTCATTTTTTCATACTTCGGATGAATTTTCTTTTTCATATCTATCTCCTGTTTAACTACTCTTATCACTTTGGCACGCACTATTTTTGTCTCTGGTTTACGTGTCAATACTTTTATCGATGAGCCACAGGTGAAGTGGTATCGTGGTAGTGCGTTACACACCTCTGGCGGTAGGATCCCAGATGTATTTATGCATCTGTAATTGCAGGCGTATGGGTTTGCGATCTGTGATCATCCACTCTGCCAGTTGGGCAGGATGCAAGCGGTCGAAGACGCAGGAGAACAATATTTTGTGGTTCTCCAGGTGGTATTTTTCGATTTGCCGCTGAGCCCAAAGATAGTCATCTCTGTCAGAAAGCACAAATTTGATCTCATCATATTCCGGTGTGATGCAGGAAATATTGCCTGGGTCAAAGTTACCTTCCATCCCGCTCCCGGGGCATTTAATATCCATGATCTTATGCACTTCTTTTGGTACGTTTTTCATCAGGATGCTGCCGTTTGTTTCCAGCAATAAGGTGTAACCTTTTTGCAAAAGTGCAGATAATAGAGGGTACACCTCATCTTGTAACAGTGGTTCACCCCCTGTAATCTCCACTAGGGAAACCGGTGAAAAACGGTCTATTTCTGCGATGATCTCTTGAAGCGAAAGTTCCATGGATGGCTGATAACTGTAGGTGGAATCGCAATAATTACAGCGGAGATTGCATCCTGCCAGACGCACAAAAACGCAGGGCAATCCTGCCCAGGTAGATTCTCCCTGGATGCTGAGAAAAATCTCGCTCAGTTGCAGCATCAGTAGGGGATATAGGGCAGATGCTTGTGATAGCCCAGAGCTGCATCGATTTCGGCGGAGATTTTTTCCGGATGGCCTTTTACGAAACGTTTGTGGCCATCATGAGCAAAGAAAAAGTAGTCCGCCGGATCGTGGTGAAAGTGGTTTAGCATGGCGGCATTGCCATATACCGGCGTGCCGTCATACACCAGAAGTTCCACATCGTGCATAGTGCTGTGAAACAGGTTTTCGTAGGGATCTGAGGTGTGTGCGGCCATGAGCAGAAGGTGTTTGTTGCTCTCCTGCAAGGTGCCATAGCTGTCATCCAGCAGCAGAGCCCTTTGTGCATTGGCGGTGATCATGGCAAAAATCTCGTTGGCTGGAATGTGAGGGAAAATTTCGCGGAATCGCCGGATCTCCGTAAGGATGTTTGTGCTGCCGCTCATAGTAGAATCGGTGCCGATAACCACGTTTACGCCATATTTGCGGCATGCATCCATGTCTATGGTTTTGCCGATGAGGAAGATGTTTGACTCGGGGCATACGCAGATGGATACGCCATTGGCAGCGCAATCGGCGATATCCTCAGGCGTCATAGCAATACCATGGACAATAAGAGTATTTGGCTGTGCCAGACCCAGTTCTTTAAAACGGGGATAGCAACTTTTTGAGCGTTCATCGGTGCCTTCGGCAAGATGGGTGATGAAGGGCATTTCGCCGTTGGTAGATTCCCACTCCTCCCTGGCTGATTTTCCGCCCCACCAATTGCCAAGGGAGATGGAGTGACACTGGCGATAATCCCGAATTACATGTATCGGGAAACTATCGTAATAGGCAGGCTTCTGGTTGGGGCCATGGTCTTGAACAGCCACGCATCCGGAAAAGAGGTTTTTGTAGCATCCCAGCATGTAAAGCCGGTAAGCAGTGCCTTCCAACAAACGGAATGTGCCATCGTTTATCCACACCTTGTTGCGTTCCAGGTAGGAGGCAGAATATTTCATCTCTTCCACCCAGATGTCGGTATTGCTATAGGGACGGTTGTCTCCTGCCCGAGGATCCCAGTTCCCTACCAAGTGGTCGTGACTGTTTATAAAAGGAGGGTAGGCGATGCAGTTTTGGGTGAGGGTCGGTGGTAAATCACAGACAGCCTGGGCTGATTCCAAGTGAATAGTTGCATTTTTTGCTGTGCGCTCAGCGCTGTAAACGCTGGCCTGTACTGTAATTTCCATATAGCCTCATTTGTGAATTTACTCGCGCAATCATAAAACAGGCCAAGAATTTTGAAAAACCTGGCCTGTGTAAAGTACTTTTTTTATTATCCTATTTTTTTGATGAGTGCCGGCAAGATTTCAAAGAGATCTCCCACTACACCAAAATCTGCAACTTTGAAGATCGGTGCATTGGAATCTTTGTTTATGGCGATGATATAATCTGATGATTGCATTCCTGCCAGGTGTTGGATGGCACCGGAAATGCCCACAGCAATGTATACCTTTGGCTTGATAGTTTTACCGGTTTGTCCCACCTGATGCGGATAGCTTACCCATTCATTATCCACCGCAGCACGGGATGCACCAACAGCAGCATCCAAGGCTTTTGCCAGATCTTCGATAAGGTGGAAATTCTCAGCATTTTTCAGTCCCCGGCCGCCGGCAATGACAAAATCGGCTTCGGTGAGGTTGATGGTCTGAGAATCATCATGTATGAATTCCAGAAATTCCGAGGAATCTTCCAGAGCGGAAAAGTCGATAGTCTCTTGGATGATGGTACCTTTCCGATTCTCATCTTTTTCCAATGGATCCATCACTTTGTGTCGCACCGTGGCCATCTGAGGCAGGTGGTTCGGGGTCTCTATGGTGGCCATGATGTTGCCGCCAAAGGCTGGGCGGGTTTGCAGCAGGTGCCCTGAGTTGTTGTCAATTTCCAGTCCAGTGCAGTCGGCAGTAAGGCCGGTATGCAGGTTTATCGCGACCCGGGGAATAAAGGAGCGGCCCATTACGGTGGCGCCGGAAAGGATAACTTCGGGTTTGTACTTTTCTGCCAGCGCCGTAAGGGCAAAGGCGTAGGGAAGGTCGAGGTAATTTTCCAGACGGGGATGGTCTGCCACGATCACCTCGTCGGCACCATAAGCGATCAGTTCCCGACTGAGGGACGCTATATTGTTACCCAGCAGCACGGCCACAAGCTTGGTTTCCAGCTGGGATGCCAGTTCTTTTCCCTTGCCCAGAAGTTCCAGAACTACCGGTGCTAAGGCTCCCTGCTTTTGTTCGGCAAATACCCACACGCCGTTGTAGGCATTGCGATTGATGGCCTGTTGACCAAATTTCCTGATGAAGATTGCGTCAAAGGGACAGGCACTTACGCAAGCACCGCAGAGGGTACATTTATCTTGATTTATTTCTGCACAGGTATCGATGATTGTGATGGCGTCATAGGCACAGGCTTTGATGCAGGCGCCGCATCCAACACAGGTATCACGAATAACTTCTATCATTGATAACTCCTTTTATCTACTTGGGATGTGAACAAATATCATCGTAGATTTGCGTCAAGTTTAAATTGTGTCATCTGGGGATAATTGCAAGCATTTAAGACACTTAAAGGATTTTATTGACACACCGGGGCTTCTGGAAGTTTTGATCTCCTTTTGGAGGATAGATGGCATTAAAAGTGAAACAAGTGAAGCATGAAAACATCCGCAATTTTTGTATCATTGCGCATATAGACCACGGGAAATCCACCTTGGCAGACCGTCTGCTGGAAGAGACCCACGTAGTGGAAAACGCTCACGCTATCGATCAGATTCTGGACGATATGGATCTGGAACGGGAACGGGGCATCACCATAAAATCCCATGCAATCCGCATGACCTATGAAATGGATGGCGAACTCTATGTGATGAATCTCATCGATACCCCCGGGCATGTGGATTTTGCCTACGAAGTATCTCGCAGTCTGGCATCCTGTGATGGTGCTCTGCTGCTGGTGGATGCATCTCAGGGCATCGAAGCGCAAACCATGAGCAACCTCTATCTGGCCATGGATAACGATCTGGAAATAATTCCGGTAATAAATAAAATAGATCTGCCCAAAGCCGATGTGGAAGGCACCGAACACGATATCATGGAGAATCTTGGCGTGGATGCAGACATGATTTATCGCATCAGTGCACGCACCGGGCAGGGAGTGAGTGCTTTGTTGGAAGGCATTGTGAAGCACATCCCGGCGCCAAAGGGAGATGCATCCAACCCTACCAAAGCCCTGATCTTCGATTCTTACTTCGACCCCTATCGTGGCGTGATCGTGCTGGTGCGGCTCTTTGAAGGGCAACTGAGAAAAGACGACGCCATCAAACTGATGTCCACGGATAAACGCTATGAAATCGAGGAAATTGGCTATCTGGGCCTGAAAAAAGAAAAAGCCGAAGGCTTGCGTGCTGGAGATGTGGGATACATTATCGCCAATATCAAGCAGGTGCGGGATGCCCGGGTGGGAGATACCATCACCCTTTTTGACGCCCCCTGTGACGAAGCAATGCCCGGCTTTGAAGAGCCCAAACCTATGGTGTATAGCGGGATTTTCCCATTGGATAAAGAAGATCACGAAAGCCTGCGGGATAGTTTGGGCAAACTCCAGCTCAATGATGCAGCCCTCAGTTACGAACCGGAAAGCTCTTTAGCTCTGGGCTTTGGTTTCCGCTGTGGTTTTTTGGGGATGCTTCACCTGGAGATTATCAAAGAGCGACTGTACCGGGAATACAACGTTCCTATCATCGCTACCAC